>Ga0206116_1001251_pt1 | contig 14805 bp, 12 predicted proteins | sample 3A1Ametagenome_FD_178000 | JGI IMG/M metagenome (GOLD analysis project Ga0206116, IMG submission 178000) | Enriched microbial communities from leaf-cutter ant dump, University of Wisconsin, Madison, United States - 3A1A | ecosystem: Environmental > Terrestrial > Nest > Insects nest > Nest dump...
AAGAGGAATTGCTTCAGAATCTTTTTTCCAATAATGATAATTCAATCGGAGTAAGCTATCTCAGACTAAGCATCGGTGCATCTGACCTTAATGCAGAAGTTTTTTCTTATGACGATATGCCTGCAGGACAGACAGATCCTTCACTTTCTCAATTTTCATTAGCAAAAGATCAGGCAGTGATTGATATGCTTAAAAAAATCCTGACAATCAACCCAAATATCAAAATCATTGCAACGCCCTGGTCACCACCGGTTTGGATGAAAGATAACGGAAGCAGTGTCGGTGGCAGTTTATTACCTCAATACTATAGTGTTTATGCTCAATATTTTGTAAAATACATACAGGCAATGAAAGCGCAGGGAATCACTATTGATGCTATCACACCTCAGAATGAACCTTTGCATCCGGGGAACAATCCAAGTATGTATATGACTTCTGCACAACAAGGGGAATTTATTAAAAATCATTTGGGACCTGCTTTTCAAACAGCTAATATCAGCACCAAAATTATTCTTTATGATCACAATTGTGACAAGCCGGATTATCCAATGAACATCTTAGCAGACCCTGAAGCTGCAAAATATGTTGACGGCTCAGCTTTTCACCTTTATGCTGGAAATATCTCAGTTTTAAGTAATGTACATTTAGCATACCCAAATAAAAACTTATATTTTACAGAGCAATGGACGGGTGCTAATTCTTTATTTTCAGGAGATTTGATTTGGCATACTAAAAACGTCATCATTGGCTCTATGAGAAACTGGAGCAAAGTAGCACTGGAATGGAATGTTGCTAATGATGCTTCATTTAATCCTCATACAACAGGCGGTTGTACAGAGTGTAAAGGCGCCATTACAATTAATTCAAGTGAAGCTTTTACAAGAAACGTAGCTTATTATATCATCGCTCAGGCTTCTAAATTTGTTCCTCAAAATTCTCAAAGAATTGCATCAACGCAGCCGGGAAATCTGAGTTCGGTTGCATTTACAAGACCCGATGGAAAGACAGCTTTGATTGTTCTGAATGAAGGTGATACTACCGAAAATTTTAATATCAGATTTAAAAATAAAACCGCAGTTACATCATTAACGCCAAAGTCTGTCGCAACATTTGTCTTTTAATTTCAAACAATTAGTATGAAAAGAGTTTTTTCTATTTCTAATATTATTTTGTTGTCTGTAACAATATCCTGTTCCACAGCAAAAGACAAAAGAGATCTGATTTTTCAGGATGAATTTAACGGAGCGATGATTGATCCTTCAAAATGGACATTCGAAGTGGGAGGAGATGGTTTTGGTAATAATGAGCTTCAGTTTTATACCAAAGACCGAAAAGAAAACGCTAGAGTAGAAAACGGAAATCTCATCATAGAAGCCAGAAAAGAGAAATGGGAAAAGAATGATTATACTTCCGCAAAGTTAATTACAAAAGAAACTTTCCCTTTTCAGTATGGAAGCATTGAAGTGCGAGCTAAGTTACCAAAAGGAAAAGGAACATGGCCAGCTATCTGGATGCTAAGTAAAAATATCAAGGAATGGCCGGATGACGGGGAAATCGACATAATGGAACATGTTGGTTATAACGAGGGTTTTGTCCACGGATCTGTTCATACCAAAAAGTACAATCACATCATCGGAACTCAGAAAACTGATACGATTATTGTGAAAGATGCAACCAGCCAATTTCATGTTTATAGAGCTGATTGGACTCCTGACAAAATAGAAATGTTCGTAGATAACAAAAAGTACTTTACTTACATCAATACAGAAAAAACTTATGACGCCTGGCCATTTGATCAGCCGTTTTATTTGATTCTTAATCAAGCTGTCGGCGGTAATTGGGGTGGGAAAGAAGGCGTCGATTCGGGGATTTATCCTCAGAAATTCTTAATCGATTATGTAAGGATTTATAAATCAAAATAACTAAAATACGATTCTATATTTTATAGATTTTCATCTAATGAATAGATTAATTTTATCTTGCTTTTTGACAGGAATGATCATTAATGCCAATGCGCAGAATTACTGGAAAAAAGGAATGAAAGAGGGTAGAGTCATCATGACTTCCCAAAAAAATAACGAAAAATTTGCCAAGAAAGCGAATGCCAAATTCATAGATTTTCCTCAACCTAAAGAAACCGACATCTGTGTTTTCGTAGATCCGGATTTCAAATACCAGAAACTGATAGGATTTGGTGGTGCCATTACAGACGCGTCTGCTGAGGTTTTTGCTAAACTTCCAAAAGAAAAGCAGAAAGAATTGATCGAAGCTTATTATGGGAAAACCGGTTTGGGATACAACGTTATCAGAACCAATATGAATTCTTGTGATTTTTCCAGCGACAGCTATACCTATGTAAAAGATAATGACACTTCGTTAAGCTCATTCGATATCAAGCACGATGAACAGTATAAGATTCCATTGATAAAACTAGCACAACAAGCTATCGATCCAAAAGATTTCAGATTTTATTTCAGTCCGTGGAGTCCGCCAGCGTGGATGAAATCGAATAATAATATGCTGAAAGGCGGGCGTCTTTTGGATAAATATTATCAGGTTTGGGCCAATTATTATATCAAATTCATTCAGGAATATGAGAAAAGAAATATCCCGGTCTGGGGACTCAGTGTTCAGAATGAACCAATGGCGACTCAAACCTGGGAATCTTGCCTTTATACAGCGGATGAAGAAGCCAAATTGCTAAGAGAAAATCTTGGTCCGGCATTGTGGAAAAATGGCTACAAAGATAAAAAAGTAATTATCTGGGATCATAACAGAGACCTGATGTATCAACGCGCTACAACCACTTTACAAGACCCGGAAACTTCCAAATACGCTTCCGGTATTGGTTATCACTGGTATGAGACGTGGAATAACAAATCGCAATTATTTGATAATGTGGCTGAAACTTACAGGGCTTTTCCTGACAAATTCCTGATTTTCACAGAAGGTTGCAAAGAACAATTTGATTTTTCTAAAATTTATGATGTAAGCTTAGGCGAATTGTATGGACGAAATATGATTAACGATTTCAACAAAGGAACTTCTGCCTGGACAGACTGGAACATTCTTTTGGATGAAAAAGGTGGCCCCAATCATGTGGGTAATTTTTGTTTTGCACCAGTTATCGCAGATACCGGAAAAGGGGAGTTGCATTACACTTACGAATATTATTACATTGGGCATCTTTCAAAATACATCAAACCCAATGCTCGGCGTGTAGGAAGTTCTACCAACAAAGACTTCTTATTATCAACAAGTTTTATGAATGAAAATGGGGAACTGGTCGTTGTAGTGATGAACGAAGGTAATACCGACACAGATTTTAATTTATGGATCGAAGGAAAATCTTCCAAACTTTCTGCGCCGGCACATTCTATACAGACTATAGTTTTATAAATTATATATTTTTAAGGGTAATACAGCAGTTTTTAGCTGCTGTATTTATTTTAAATGTTTACAGTCAGTTGGTGTTAATCGTCTTCCTTTGGAATAATTAATTGCTTTGGATGATACGTAAACTTGTTTTGGAGAATTATTGTTTGAATAACTGCCGATTCCTTCAAGCAAAACACCGCTATCCTGTAAAAAGTAAACTTCGCGTTCACTTGTCGTACCTTCAGACATAAACTTATAATTCAGTTTCAAAGTATCGCCGGAAACGGTTCCGGAAACATCACCGGTTGAAGAATCTTTTTCAAAATTTTTGTATGTCAATTTACCGGAAACTTTTCCGTTAATAATTTTATAGGACAATGTCATAGAATCTTTAGCCAACACATTCATGTAACAATAATCAACATTTTCTGTTGTAGAAATCTGATTTTTTTCATTATCAGGAATGGCTAACGTATCAGGTTTTCGGTTTTCAGCATTCAGTTGTTTGCCGTCATTTTTTTCACAAGAATGGATAATTGTAACGCCTGATAGAATTAAAATAATTTTTTTCATAATAGATTATTTTGTGACAGAATAAAATTAGAAAATATTATACCAAAATATCGCATAGAAATAGTGTCGGAGTATGCTCGGTTTAGCAATTATAAAATGTCCTATAATTTATATTATGTTAAATAGAATATTACAATCAACTCATAAAAAGCTGATTAATAAAGGTTAATTACTGATTTATTCTATAACGAAATCGACCAACGACTCAAGTTTTGGAAATCTTTTTTGTGAAATAAATTTCTTATCTGTACAGTCAATTTCCTGCCAGCCTTTTTTATGATTCAGATCACCAACTTCAACAACGTATGGCTGATAAGTCAGATTATTATTTTCATCAAGAATTTCTCTATATTGTATGGCGATATCCAAAATACATTCGAATTCTGTATTAAGCCTGACATTCCTGTAGATCAGATCAAAATGAGATTCTTTGTTCTGAGGAATGTCAAAATAAGTTTCATAGCTCAATGTGTCACCTTTAAGAACTGACATTGCCTTTAAAGCAAAATATAAAGCTTGAGTATAAAATTCCCGAGTCTTACCCCGTTCCAAATCATTTTCAAAATATCCACCTTCAAACAATATTGCCGGTATCCCGGCTTTCATAAAATTATCACCACTGGATGTTGGGTAAAATTCGTCTGTATATTTGGCAATCCTGCCAGGGAGAATTTGTTTCATCTGCATATAGATCGCAGCGATTACAGCCATACTTTTTTTTCGATTTTCTGTGATATCACGATCAGCATTTTCCGATGGCGCCAAAAATGATAACGTTGCAGGATGTTTTCCGTCGGTCGTAAAAATTGTTCTCTGATCATGAAGATTCAAAAGATAGCTGTAATTATTATTGAGAATTAATGATTTCAGTAATTTCATTTCAACACTAGAAGTCCTCAAGAAATCTCTGTTGATATCGATGTCAAAAGCATTTCGTCTTGTCCAGGCTTCAGAACCATCAGGATTCAGCATAAAGATGAAATCTAACTGTATTAATTCAAATAATTTCTCTTTCAGTTCCGGATGCTTTTCAAATATAGCTAATAGATCCAGCATTGCCAAAGTCGCTGTAGATTCGTTACCGTGCATTTGCGACCAGGCAGCAACCTTGATGTTACCTTTTCCGAGGGTCATCATGTAGATAGGTTTCCCGAGACTGGATTTTCCTACCTCTTTGATGTAATCGCTGTAATTGTCCTGTAAGTAAGAAAATAATTTTTCAGGGGAAATATAGCGTTCTGGGAAGTTTACATTTTTAAAATAAGGGAAACTGAAATTCATTTTACGGTATTTGATTTTTCACAAAAATAACATTTAATCACAAATATTAGTGTTTACATTTGTAAAATGATTAAACATTGACAAATGTCACTTTGTCTGTTGATTATTTTGTGGAATACATTATTTTTAATTTATTTTCATATAAATTTAAATATCAATATTTTATGTATTTTAAATTAAGTAATTATTTATATTTACTTTAAGTATGGAAATAGTGTTAATTACTAATTTGTTCAGGAATTCACTAAACGATTTTCCATACATTTATTACTGTTTTTTACAAATGTACAACGCATTAAATCACAATTAATTCGCTATTTTTGTCCATTAAAAAGTTATGATGAGCAACGAAATTCTATTTCTTTCAGGATTTTTGGTATTTATAATTACGATACTACTTTTAGATCTGGGCATTTTTAATAAAAAGGATTCTGCAGTTTCTCTTAAACAAGCCGGGTTGATGAGTGTTTTCATTATTCTGTTATCACTAGGTTTTTATATCCTACTCACCTATTACGGCCATCTGATTCATGGGATAGACAGTATGGAAAGACTACAGGAGATCGTAGCAAAGCACAAACATCCTATAAAAATTGTACCCGGGAATCTGGAACATAGCATAATGGTATATGACAAAAACCTGGGATTGGAGTTTCTTACAGGTTATCTGGTAGAATATGCTTTATCGGTCGATAATATCTTTGTCATTCTTCTTGTCTTCAGTGGATTCGGAGTTGCACCGCGTAATTATCACCGGGTTCTTTTTTGGGGAATTTTTGGGGCAATTGTAATGCGTTTTCTCTTTATATTTATAGGAGCAGCACTGATTCAGAAATTCGAATGGATAATGTATGTCTTTGGAGCATTTCTGGTTTATACAGGGATTAAAATGTTTATTGACAGAAATAAGGATGAAGAAATTGATCCACAGCATCATCCGGTTGTCAAATTTGCACAAAAGCATTTTAAGGTTCATAATCAGTTCGTTGGGAATAAATTCTTTGTGGTCGTTGATGGAATCAAGAAAATGACACCTTTATTCCTTGTATTAATTATCATAGAATTAACGGATTTAATCTTTGCGGTTGATAGTATACCGGCGATTTTTTCTATAACCAAAGATCCTTATATCGTGTTCTTCTCAAACATATTTGCAATTATCGGGTTAAGATCTATGTTCTTTCTTTTAGCCGGGATTGTTAATAAGTTCAGGTTTTTAAAAATTGGTTTGGCTGCGTTATTAGCGTTTATAGGTCTGAAAATGATTTTTCACCATTACCTGGAAGATATTGGTTTCGGGACTTCAGAATCATTAATCGTGATCATGTCAATTCTTCTGTTAAGCATAGGTACATCCCTACTCTTTCCAGAGAAAAAATCAAAAAATGCTTAAATCTTTAGGCTTAAAATTTGAAACATTTAAAAAACTTCAAGCTTCCTTTAGGAGGCTTTTTTATGGTCTAAATCAAAGTTTTCAATGCTTGGTGTTGAAATATTTTATCTTTTTCACATTATCCACATAAATATTGAGATTATAATTCTTTTATTCACACTTATCCACAAATAATAATATAACTATCTAAAAACTAAGCATTTATAATTAATAATCTTATCAATTTAATTTATTTACAAAAGTAAATAGCCTGAAATTACATTTGTAACATTTCTTATCACTTAATTTATTACATTTGTAAAATGGAATTTAATGATAGAATTACAAAAGTTATCGAATATACAAAGCTTACTCCCGCTGAGTTTGCTGAAGAGATTGGTGTACAACGTTCAAGCATTTCGCATATTATTTCCGGGAGAAACAAACCCTCTCTCGATTTCATTTCTAAAATAAAAACTAAGTTTCCAGAACTTGAATGGGAATGGCTAATTACAGGTTTTGGAGAAATGCTTATTAATAAGGAAGAAAATTCTCCTACAACTATTCAATCTATTGGAGAAAGTAAGCCTGTAAAAAAAACATTACCGGATTTATTTTCGTTAATCGATGATGAAAATTTTGGAAAGGAAGAAAACGAATTAAAATCTCAAAAAAATAATAACTCATCAGAATCGAATATTTCCGCACCTTCTATAGAAAAGAAAAATATAGCCGATTCTCAGCGATTAGAAAATTTTGATGAAAAGCAAGACAATTCATCAAAAAAAATCAAAAGAATTGTATTTTTTTATCAGGACGGAACTTTTGAAACTTATGAAAATTAGTTAACTTTAACTCCATCATTTTGGCCTCATAGTTCAACGGATAGAATAGAAGTTTCCTAAACTTTAGATCCAAGTTCGATTCTTGGTGAGGCTACAAATTTATAAACCTTAACTTTGCCGAAAATAATCTTTTGAAAGACCTTCTACTGATCACCCCGCCTTTCACCCAGCTTAATACGCCATACCCGGCGACAGCTTACATCAAAGGTTTTCTGAATACGAAAAACCTATCAAGCTATCAAATGGATTTGGGAATTGAAGTGATATTGGAGCTGTTTTCCAAAGAAGGCATCCAAAAGATTTTCAATACTGATATCGATTTTCACCATGCTTCCGAAAACTCTCAAAGAATCTTTGCTTTACGTGAAGAATACATCAAAACCATAGATCAGGTCATTCTCTTTTTACAGAATCAGAACCCTACATTAGCAAGACAGATTTGTTCTATGAATTTTCTTCCGGAAGCTTCCCGATTCAATCAATTAGATGACATGGAGTTTGCCTTTGGAAATATGGGATTGCAGGATAAGGCAAAACATTTGGCAACATTATATCTGGAAGATCTTTCCGATTATATTGTAGAAAATATCGATTCTGATTTTGGCTTCAGCAGATATGCGGAGCGATTGGGAAAAAGTGCCAATTCTTTTGATGAATTATATTCTAAAATTAATGCAGATCCAACTTTCATCGATGATTTTACATTAAAGATTCTTAAAGAAAATCTGGAACTGGTTCAGCCAAAGCTGGTTTGTTTTTCGGTGCCGTTTCCTGGGAATTTATATTCCGCTTTCCGATGTGCAAAGTTCATCAAAGAAAATTATCCGAACATCAAAACTGCAATGGGCGGTGGTTTCCCGAATACAGAACTCAGAGAAGTTAAGGATGTGCGCGTATTTGAATTCTTTGATTTTATCACTCTAGACGACGGCGAATTACCATTGGAATTGGTTTATGAAAATATTTGTCATTCTGAACATTGTGAAGAATCTCAATATAAAAGAACTTTCCTACTAAAAAGCGGAGAAGTAACTTATAAAAACAATTCCAACAGACACGATTATAAACAATCCGAAATCGGAACGCCTGATTATTCGGATCTTCAACTGAACCGATACATTTCTGTCATCGAGGTGGCTAATCCAATGCACAGTTTGTGGAGCGACGGGCGTTGGAACAAGCTGACAATGGCGCACGGCTGCTATTGGGGCAAGTGTACCTTCTGTGATATTTCATTAGATTATATCAAGATTTATGAACCGATCTCTGCCAAAATCCTGGTGGACAGAATGGAGCAACTGATTCATCAAACTGGTGAAACAGGTTTTCATTTTGTAGATGAAGCTGCTCCTCCAGCTTTGATGAGAGAAGTCGCTTTGGAAATTCTTCGCAGAAATCTGGTCGTGACTTGGTGGACGAATATCAGATTCGAAAAAAACTTTACTCAGGATTTATGTTTTATCTTGAAAATATCCGGCTGCATTGCTGTTTCCGGAGGATTGGAAGTTGCCAGTGACCGGTTATTGAAACTGATTGATAAAGGTGTTTCTGTAGAACAGGTCGCCAAAGTCACACGTAATTTTACCGAAGCTGGTATTATGGTTCACGCTTATCTGATGTATGGCTACCCGACTCAGACCGTTCAGGAAACAGTCGATTCTTTGGAAATGGTTCGTCAGTTGTTCGAGATGGGAATTCTGCAAAGTGGTTTTTGGCATCAGTTTGCAATGACAGCACACTCTCCTGTCGGCATTAATCCAGAAGAATTTGGAGTGACACCAATTAAGCAGGAAATTAAATTTGCTAATAATGACATTGATTTTACGGATAAAACAGGAATCGATCACAGCCAATTTAGTTTTGGACTGAAGAAATCTCTGTTCAATTATATGCACAGCATCAATTTCGAAATCCCTTTGCAGGATTGGTTTGATTTTAAAATTCCGAAAACGACTATTCATCCGGATTATATCCATGATTGTTTGTTGGAAGATGAGAATTTCATTTTCAAAGGCAATTCTAAACTGATTTTCCTGGATAAAAATATCATCGCAAAAGATATCATCAAAACAAAAAAAGGCAACTCCTGGGAATTGAAACAGATTACCTTCCATCTCAAAACCAATATCGTGAAGATAGAGCTGGATAAAGATAAAGCTGATTGGCTGATTAGGATCCTGGAAGAAAATTCAATAGAAAATCCAAAAAAAATCACTCTGCAACAATTGAAGAATCAGTTTGAAGAACAGTTTGAGGATTTCGAATTGTTCTGGTTTTCAAAACCAATTAAGCAACTCAAAGAAAACGGAATCATTCTAAGTTTATAACATAAAAAAATCCCGAAAATTAGTTTCCGGGATTTATATTTACTTGATGCCTAAAAGTTCCACTTCAAAGATCAAAGTGCTGTTAGGTCCTATCTCTTTGCTGATCTGCTCTTCGCCATAGGCAAGATTTGGTGGCAGGGTCAGTCTCCATTTGCTGCCAACCGGCATCAGTTGCAAACCTTCTGTCCAACCAGAGATCACACGGTTCAATGGAAAAGATGCCGGCTTCCCACGTTTTACTGAGCTGTCAAAAACCGCTCCTGTAATCGTAGTCCCGTGGTAATGAACAGTTACCGTATCCTTCGCTTTTGGTTTAGCGCCCTCGCCTTCTGTGATGATCTCGTATTGCAATCCGCTTGGCAGGGTTACCACGGCTTCCTTAGCAGCGTTCGTTTCCATATAAGCTTTGCCATCATTCAGGTTTTTCTCAGCCAAAGCTTTTTTCTTTTTTAGTAATAAATCTGCAACTCCCATAATATCTGTTTAAGGACACAAAAATAAGGTTTTAAAAATAAAAGTAGTCACATAAGAGCGCTTAGTTATTAGGATTATTATCTTGAGAACTATTTGGGAGATCCGAATTCTTTGCCGCTTTTACCAACTCATTGACATCGGCATAGAAAAGTTTCCAATCGGTGACATCTTTCATTGCGGTGATAAGGTTGAGGAAAGATTTCAAAGACCTTTCCAGATCTTTGCGGATTCCTGATGCTGTTTTCTGATTTCGAAGATCGGCATTAGCCGTTGCCTGTTCTGCAAATAATGTCTCGAAAGCAGTTTGTTTCGTTTTCATATCATTGAAAGCGGCAGTAAGCGATAATTCGGTCATCTTTGCAATATTTTCCGGTTTTTCCAGTTCCTCAATCAGCTTTTTCATCTGGGCGGTTTGGGAGGAGTAGCTCAACTTGTACAGCTCCAGACCAAACAATTTGAAAATCTGATACAGGTCTTCTGCATATTGATAGTTAGCAACCGAGGATAACTTTCTGTACCCATTTAAGAATCCTTTCAGATCAGAGAATGCATTATCTCTTTCTTTATCCGCTTGAGCAACCGAATCACCTTTGCCACTGTAGATTTGTTTAGCATAAACTGCGTCATAATCTGCATATTTCAGTTTGAGATCTGTCAATAATGGATGAGCGGTGATGACAGCATAATTTCCAGACTCTGAAACATTGATGGTTCTTTGGCTAAGTGTAGCCAAATCTTTGGTACTTAACTTTGATAGTGTAATTTTCATACATTTAGTGTTTTTGTTGTTAATTATTTAGTTTTTTACACATTTTAAATGTATAAAAATATTCTTTAGTCACAAAACTATAGTTGGGAAACAAAAGTAAAAGTCATTTTGTTACAAAACGAAGGTTCTCTAACTTCCGTCAAAGTTGTTTGGTTACAAAACCCTCGTTTGGAAACCAAAGTAAAAGTTGTTTTGTTATAAAACTAGGGTTTTGTGACTTCCGGCGGAGTTGGGTTGGTTTCAAGTGGAGGGTTGGGAGGTTTTGATTTTTCAGTAGAAATACTTATTGATGAGATATTTAGTCTGATTATTTTTGGGTACGGAAAACCGTAAGAAAGCAAAAACGAAATATTATATTTTTGAAATAAAAAAATGGTTAAGAAAAAAAATAATGAAAAAGTTCAAATATCATTAACTGATTTTATAGAATATGTTTCGAAAGTAGGTACCACTAAATTTACAAAAGTTAAAGAAATAAAAAATCGTGAGCCATATCACCCTGCATTTGATTTTTGGAAACCATTAAGAGAAAAGATTATAGAGATTCATAAGGAGCGGAAGAATAAAAATTTGCTTGATGAAGTTTTAAATGATTTGACTGATAAAAACAAAATAAATCTATATCCTAATCTTATTTCGCAGTACAAATCATTTATAGGAAGAAAGAAGATTGAATGGATAGAGCCTCCATTTGAAGATTGGATTATGAGTGATTTAAGAATTAGAATAAATCCAGAAATTGGTTTATTTATAAATGATAAACCGTATATTATTAAATTATATTTCAAGTCTGAAGCATTATCAAAAGCTAAAGTTGATTTAATTTTACTTATGATGAACGAAAATTTAAAAAAAGGAGAATATGTAGATGCCAATTTTGCAGTACTTGATATAAATAAAAAGAAACTTTATGAAAACTGTCCATTAGACAAAGTACACCTTAGTCTACTTGAAGGAGAAGCATTGAGTTTCTTAAAGATATGGGATAACTTATAATAAAATGAAAATAGAAGAATTGGATAGCTATACAGTAGCTAGAGTTTTGCATGCATATTTAGTAGAAGAAAAAAGTCACAGATTAATTCAAAGTGAAATACTTGATTTACCAGCCCCATCAAATGGAGGTGGCTATATTGCCATGGAGATTCTACACTACTTTAATATTAAAGGAGATTCTAAAGGTTTACTAAAAAATAATTTAGATAATATTAAAAATCTTAATTCAGAAGTAAAAGAAATTTTAAATAGTTTTTATTCAATCCAAGAGGAAGTAAAAAACTTAATAGAACGGAAACCTATAAATCCTAAAAATAAAGATACTGAAAGATTACAGTTAGTTAAATCTAGAATATATCAAGATGTTTTAAAAGATTACGTTTCTGAAAACTACACAAATTGTTGTGCATTATGTGAAATAGACCAACCAGAATTACTAGTAGCAAGCCATATTATTCCTTGGAGTTTTGATAAAAATAAAAGGTTAGATTTAGATAATTGTATTCTTCTGTGTAACTTTCATGATAAACTATTTGATAAGGGTTTTATAAGTTTAAATGAAGATTTAAATTTAATAATATCTAAACAGTTAAGTAAGAATGTCTCTCATTTGTTAGATAATAATACTTTTAAAATTCCTCAAGAAGATATTCCTAATTTAGAGTATTTAAAATTTCATAGAGAAGAAATATTTAGAAAATAAAACTAAATAATAATAAATTACATATCAAAAAACCTGCTCAAAAGCAGGTTTTTCATTTATATAAAGCAAAAATTTTAATGTCCAGACTTAGCATCTGCATCCTGCTTAACGTGGCTAAGATACTTAGTACAATACGCACCAAAAATCAAAATCACCAGATAACAGAACACAGGAATAATAAAGGAATGTTGTACTCCAAAAGTATCCGCCAGATAACCCTGGAAAATCGGAACAATTGCTCCTCCCAAGATGGCCATTACAACTAAGGAAGAACCTTGGCTCGTATATTTTCCTAAACCTGAAATTGCCAACGTATAAATATTAGAGAACATGATCGAGTTGAAGATCCCGATTCCTAAGATGCTGTACATTGCCAATGCGCCGTGATTCAGCATCGCTGAAATTAATAAAACAACGTTCACTGCAGCAAAGATAGATAACGTTCTCGCCGGAGCAGATTTTCCTACGAAGAATGCCACGAAATTCAAAGCTATAAATACAAGGAAAAAGCTAATCTGTGAAAATGTAAGATCAACAATACTGAAGATCACTAAAAATACTGCTGCAGCTGCACCCAGCATATACAAAGCTTTTTTACTCTGGCTGATGGAATGATTCAATGAAATTGCACCTAAGAAACGCCCGATCATCGCACCTCCCCAATATAAAGAAAGGTAATTTTTACTTACTACTTCGGAAAGATTCATGACTTGTGGCTGTTCCAGAAAGCTGATGATAAAACTTCCTACCGCCACTTCTCCGCCAACATAGCAGAACATCGCCAAAACTCCGAATTTCAAATGATTATGCTGCAAAGCACCAAAGCCTTTTACCAATTCTTCGCCTTTTACCTGGAAGTCAGGAAGCTTAACCCGCGAGATCAATAAAGCAACCAACAAAAGGATCGCTGCAAAGATCAGATAAGGAATTTTAGTCGCTGCCGCAGAGAAAGATCCGTCCGGAGCAGAAAACAATTCGAAGATCAGATGTCCGCCCAAAACCGGCGCAATCGTTGTTCCGAAAGCATTGAAAGCCTGGGTCATATTCAGTCGGCTGGATGCGGAATCTTCCGGTCCCAAAAGAGAAACGTAAGCATTTGCGGTAATTTGTAATACTGTAAATCCTAATCCTAGAATAAATAATGCTCCTAAAAATAATGGATAGGAAGCGAAACTTGCCGCCGGATAAAACAGGACACAGCCCAAAGCCGCCAGGAAAATCCCGAAAAGAATTCCTTTTTTGTAACCTACCTTATCAATCGGGTCACCCTTGGTTGTTGAGATTAAAAAGTAAATCAGCGAGCCGATAAAATAAGCTCCGAAGAAACAAAACTGCACCAGCATCGATTCGAAGAAAGAAAGGCTGAAAAGCTGTTTCAGGTAAGGAATGAGGATATCATTCATACACGTGATGAATCCCCACATAAAAAACAAAAGGGTAATGGTAATCAGAGGAACTGTGTAATTCCTCTTAGATTGTACTTCATTCGTCATAATCATTCATTTAAAAAGTGCCTAAAGATAGTCTGTTTTTATTGATTAATTCTTGTTTTGAGACATTATATTTCTTAAATAAATGCTATCGTTTACAATGTGATTCTCCTTTGGTTGGTTAGATTTTATTAATATATTTGTAATATTGAGTTTTTGTAATAAATATGATAGATTCTAAACAACAGTTTTTAAATCAGTCCAAAGAGGCTAAAGAATTTTTTTTACCCCATCTATCCGCAGACACCGTTGTTTTCGGATTTGATCAAAATGAATTGAAAGTTCTTCTTTTAAAAATGAACTACAGAAAGCAGTGGTTGTTACCCGGTGGATATATTGCAAAAGATGAAGATCTGGATGAAGCTGTTGTAAGGATACTAAAGGACAGAGCTGGCGTAACCGGTGTTTATCTTGAAGAATTTGGTGTTTTTGGGAAAAAGAACAGAAGTGAATTCTATTTTGAAGATTTTGATGAGACCTTATTTCAAAAACAAAGATTCATAACCATTGGATTTTATGCATTATACAGTGCTTCGGAATTGCACCCAATACCAGATCAATTCAGTGAAACTTGCGAATGGGTCTATCTGAGTCAGC
>Ga0206116_1001253_pt1 | contig 14785 bp, 13 predicted proteins | sample 3A1Ametagenome_FD_178000 | JGI IMG/M metagenome (GOLD analysis project Ga0206116, IMG submission 178000) | Enriched microbial communities from leaf-cutter ant dump, University of Wisconsin, Madison, United States - 3A1A | ecosystem: Environmental > Terrestrial > Nest > Insects nest > Nest dump...
CTGGGCAGGTATAGGGGCCCGCGCTGGCCGCAGCCCGCAAGGGCCGCCGCACTGGCAGCAAGGACAAGCGCCCTGACTAGAATTTGGGAAGATTTCAACATGCGCAAATTCTAATGACCGACCTCGAATTCATGGACCACGCCGAACGATTGCTCCTGGCCGTCGAGCGCAGTTGCGACCGCATCAACGACGCCACGGATGCCGACGTGGATGCCCAGCGCTCCGGGGGCATGGTCACCCTGACTTTCCCCAACCGCAGCCAGATCGTGATCAACCTGCAAAAGCCGCTGCACGAAGTGTGGATGGCGGCGCGATCGGGCGGCTACCACTACCGTTTTGACGGCGCCGCATGGCAGGACACCAAGGGCGCGGGCGAGTTCTTCGCATGCCTGAGCCGCGATGCGACCCAGCAGGCGGGTGTGCCGCTGCAGTTCTCCGCCTGAGCGGCGGTCTTTCAGCCCTTCTCAGTTGCGGAACAGGTCGAGGATGCGGTTGCGCTCCTCCGCCGGCGGCGGAGTCTGGGGCGCCGTCGCGGGGGACGCGCCCGAGCGGTCTTCGAGTCCGACGCTGGAGACCCCGGCATTGCGCGCGTATTCCTCGTAGAACCACTCGCCGCCCACATTGACGACTCCGGGGGGCACCGTCGCCTCCATGACGGGCACGCCCTTGAGCGCGTGTGCCATGAAACTGATCCACACCGGCAGGCTGAGACCGCCCCCGGTTTCGCGGCTGCCCAGGTTGCGGGGCGTGTCGTAGCCGATCCAGGTCACGGCGGCCATGGTGGGCTGGAATCCGGCAAACCAGGCATCCACGGAATCATTGGTGGTGCCGGTCTTGCCGTACAGGTCCGGGCGCTTGAGCGTGGCCTGAGCGCGCGCGGCGGTGCCGGAGCGCGTGACCTCCTGCAGCAGGCTGCTCATCACAAAGGCATTGCGGGCGTCGATGGCCCGGGGCTGCTCGCTGGTGACCGGTGGCGCGGTCTCGGAAATCACGCGGCCCTTGTGGTCGGTCACCCTGGCGATCAGCCAGGGATTCACCCGGTAGCCGCCGTTGGCGAACACGGAATAGGCCGTGGCCATCTGCAAAGGGGTGACGGAGCCCGCCCCCAGCGCCATGGTGAGGTAGGCTGGGTGCTTGTCCGCATCGAAGCCGAAACGGGAGACCCAGTCCTGCGCGGTCTTGGGCCCCACGGCCTGCAACACGCGGATCGAGATCATGTTCTTGGACTTGGCCAGGCCGGTCCGCAGGGTCATGGGGCCGTCGTACTTGCCGTCGTAGTTCTTGGGCTCCCAGGGCTGACCGCCCGTGACGCCGCCGTCGAAGAACAGCGGTGCGTCATTGACGATGGTGGCCGGGGTAAAGCCTTTTTCGAGGGCCGCCGAATAGATGAACGGCTTGAAGCTCGAACCCGGCTGGCGCCAGGCCTGCGTCACGTGGTTGAACTTGTTCTTGTCGAAGTCGAAGCCGCCCACCAGCGCGTGGATGGCTCCGCTGCGCGGGTCCAGCGCCACCAGGGCGCCCTCCACTTCGGGGAGCTGGGTGATTTCCCAGGTGTTCTTGGGCGTCTTCACCACCCGGATCACGGCGCCGCGGCGGATCTTGATGTTGGGCGGTGCCTTGTCGCTGAGCCCGGACTGTGCAGGCTTCAGGCCGTCGCCGGTGATCTCGAGGGTGTCGCCATTGGCCCGGGCCGCGACGATCTTGCGGGACGTCGCTTCCAGAACGACGGCGGACAGCACGTCGCCGTTGTCGGGATGATTGGCCAGCGCGTCGTCGATGGCGTCCTCCACTTCCTGGGCGTTGGCAGGCAGGGCGACGAATTTCTCGGGCCCGCGGTATTGCTGGCGCCGCTCGTAGTCCATGATGCCCCGGCGCAAGGCCGCATAGGCAGCTTCCTGTTCCGCGGCATTGAGGGTCGTGTAGACGTTGAGTCCCCGCGTGTAGGCCTCGTTGCCGTATTGGGTGAAGATGAGCTGGCGCGCCATCTCCGCCACGTATTCCGCGTGCACCCGCGTGTTGTCGGGGCCTGAGCGGATCTTGAGTTCTTCCTTCTTGGCTTCCGCTGCCTGCTGGGTCGTGATGAAGCCGTTTTCTTCCATGCGCTCGATGATGTAGAGCTGGCGGGAGCGGGCGCGCTTGGGATTGCTGATGGGGTTGTATGCGGAGGGGGCCTTGGGCAAACCTGCCAGCATGGCGGCTTCGCCCACGGTCACGGATTTCAGCGGCTTGCCAAAATAGGCTTCCGAAGCGGCCGCAAATCCATAGGCACGATTGCCCAAGTAAATCTGGTTCATGTAAATCTCGAGAATCTGGTCCTTGGTCAGTAAATGTTCGAGCTTGAATGTCAGTAAGATTTCGTAAATTTTGCGCGTAAATGTTTTTTCTGACGAAAGATAAACATTGCGTGCGACCTGCATCGTGATGGTCGATGCCCCCTGGCTTTTCACGCGCCCCAGGTTGGCGAGGCCCGCACGCAGCATGCCCTTGTAGTCCACGCCGCCGTGCTGGAAGAAGCGTGCATCCTCGATCGCCAGTACGGCGTCCTTCATGACCTTCGGGATCTCGCTGATGGGCGTGAGGTTGCGGCGCTCCTCGCCGAATTCACCTAGCAACGCACCCTCCGATGAATAGACGCGCAAGGGCAGCTTGGGGCGGTAGTCCGCCAGATCGGAGATGTCCGGTAGGTTCGGGTAGGCCACGGCCAGTGCCACGGCGATGGTCAAGGCAAGGCCTACCGCCGCAGCTGCCGCCAAGCCCAGCAGCCAGGCCATCACGCGGAAAAACCAGCGAAGCCAAGTAGGGCGGGCGCGAGCAGCAGGGGCACCCGACGGGGCAGGGGGCTTCGGTGGAGAGGAGGGCATATCGCTCCGAAAAGGTAAGACCGTGCATTATAAAAATGCGCGCCTGCTCCTGCCCGGAAACCTGTTTTCCCAACCCATGACCAACTGCCGAAAGGTGCTCAACCCCTGCTGAATGGTCTTGCGCAGACTGGAAAGTCCGTCTGCTTTTGGCAACGCTTCTGCGGCGTTACACGGGGAAAAATCTTTGCTGGAGAACTATCTTACTGATAGCATTCATGTGAAGTGTTAAGTTTTGTTGCCTCATTTTGGCAAGTTACAGGGGACCAATCTTGAGCTCAATGGGGTCTTTGTTCAGTCGCCAGTCTGCTCCGCTACTGGGAATCGACATCAGCTCTTCCAGCGTCAAGCTGGTGGAGCTCGGGCGCGACAAGGCGGGCAGCCTCGTCCTGGAGCGTTGCGCGATCGAGCCGCTGGAGCGTGGCTGGATCACCGATGGAAACATCGAGAAGTTCGACGAAGTCGCAGAAGCCCTGCGCCGTCTCGTGAAGAAGAGCGGTACCCGGACGAAGAATGTGGCCTTGGCCCTGCCTCCTTCGGCCGTCATTACGAAGAAGATTACGCTTCCCGGTGGCATGACGGAGCAGGAACTGGAAGTCCAAGTCGAGTCGGAAGCCAACCAGTACATCCCGTTCTCCCTGGACGAGGTAAGCCTAGACTTTTGTGTGATTGGCCCGAATAAGAATGCTCCTGGTGACGTGGATGTTCTGATCGCCGCCTCTCGCCGCGAAAAAGTGCAAGACCGTCAAGGGCTGGCTGAGGCGGCAGGGCTGAAGCCCGTGGTGGTTGATATCGAATCCAATGCTTCTCGCCTCGCGGCCGGGCGCCTCATTGAGGCACTACCGAACAAAGGCGTGGATGCCATGGTTGCGCTTTTTGAAGTCGGCGCATTGACTACTAGCATGCAGGTGATCAGGAACGAAGAAGTCTTGTATGACCGCGATCAGGCATTTGGCGGTGCGCAGCTGACGCAACTAATCGTCCGCCAATACGGGTTTTCGGTCGAAGAGGCTGAGAGCAAGAAGCGTAACGGAGATCTTCCTGAGGACTATCAAGCAGCAGTTCTACGCCCTTTTGTGGATAGCATGGCTCAGGAGATTGGGCGCGCCTTGCAATTCTTCTTCACTAGCACGCCTCACAATCGCGTAGATCACATCATGTTGGCTGGAGGCTCCGCGCCATTGCCAGGTTTGACAGAGTCGGTTACGCAACAGACTGGCTTTGCATGCAGCGCGGTCAATCCATTTGATGGCATGGAAATCGGAAGTTCCGTTCGTCTAAAAAAAATGGTGCGTGAAGCACCGTCTTATTTGACCTCTTGCGGTCTGGCCATGCGGAGGTTCCTGCAGTGATTCTGATTAACCTACTTCCTCACCGGGAGGCGGCGCGTAAGCGTCGGAAAGAAACGTTTCAGGCGACGATGTTTGCGTCGTTCTTGCTAGGATTGGTTATCGCTGGTGCCATCTATTGGTGGTTCCAGATGATGATCACTGCGCAGCAGGAAAAAAATGCCTTCCTTCATAGTGAAATAAAAGTATTGGAAGGGCAGATAAAGGAAATTGCCACGATCGAGGATGAAATTGCGTCTTTGAAAGCGCGGCAAAAAGCAGTGGAGGATCTGCAATCCGATCGCAATTTACCTGTCCATCTGCTGAATGAGCTTGTGCGACAAATTCCAGAAGGGGCATACATTTCCAGCATTAAGCAGTCGGGGCAAACCATTGCTATGCAAGGCTTTGCTCAATCCAATGAGCGTGTCTCGGAAATGCTCAGAAATCTGACTGACAACACTCCCTGGCTGTCCAAGCCGGAGTTGGTGGAGATCGTGGCGCGTAATATTAATCTTTCCCAGAAGGAGCAGCGCCGAGTTTCCGCTTTCAACTTGCGGTTCCGCCTTATGCGCACGAGCGAGGTGAAGGGGGGCAATGAGCCGGCAAGTGCTACCCAGGGGAAGTAAGTCATGGCAAAAAAGACAGAAAAAATCGATCTTGGCGCTTTGCAAGAAACTTTTGCTAGGCAGTTCAGAAATTTAGATACCAAAGATCCCTCGCTGTGGCCTACTCTTCCCAAGGCTCTCCTGTGTTGCCTTATCGCAGTCGGCGTGGCTGTTGTTCTTTGGTTCGTGAAGATTAATGAGTACGAAGTGGAGCTGGAGGCAGAGGTCGCCAAGGAGCAGGCACTGCGTGGCGATTATGAGAAGAAGTTGGTAAAGGCCGTCAGTCTTGAGGCGCTGAAGCGGCAGCGCGAGCAAATTCAGCAATATGTGATTCAGCTTGAAAAACAGCTGCCGAGCAAGGCAGAAATGGCGGCCTTGCTGTCAGATATTAATCAGGCGGGATTGGGTAGGAGTCTTCAGTTTGAGCTTTTTCGCCCTGGGCAAGTGGTTGCAAGAGATTATTATGCTGAGCTTCCTATTGAAATCAGGGTGACTGGCAAATACCACGATATGGGCGCTTTTGCTGCTGATGTTGCGCATTTGTCCAGAATTGTTACTCTGAATAATATATCAATCACTCCGGCGGGTGGGAAAGATAATGGTGGGCTTACGTTGGCTACGACGGCTCGCACCTTCAGATATCTTGATCCTGAAGAAATTCAGGCCCAAAAGAAAGCAGGTGTAGGGAAAGCAGGGGTAGGCAAAAAATGATATCAAAGAAATGGATTTTTCTTGTGCCTCTTCTGGGGTTGCTGGGATGCGACTCATCTGGCGATGATGAATTGCGCCAATGGATGGCAGACCTTCGTGCAACAACGAAACCTCGTGTCACCCCATTGACGGAGCCTAAGAAGTTTGTTCCCGAGGCATATTCAATGGAGTTGGGGGCCGATCCCTTCAATGAGATTAAATTGACCCAAGCCTTGCGAAAAGATTCGACGCAAATGGCATCGAATGCTGCGTTGATCGCTCCCGAGATGACAAGAAGGAAAGAGCCGCTCGAAGCATATCCTCTAGACTCCATGGCTATGGTAGGAAGCCTAGACAAAAAAGATGTGCCAACGGCTCTCTTAAGGATTAATGGTTTGATATATCCAGTGCGAATTGGAAATTATATCGGACAGAATTATGGGAAGATAATTCGAATATCGGAAAATACGATCCAATTGCGAGAAATCGTGCAGGATGCCACCGGTGATTGGGTAGAGCGTACGACTTCGTTGGATTTGCAGGAGGGCAAGAAATGAAACATTCAAAAAAATATTTCTCAAAAATATGCCAATGGGCAATTGGCGTTTCTTTGGCATTGCCTTTGTCGTCCGTGGTTCAAGCTCAGGCTGTTCTGCAGTCGGTTGTTGGTAGTGTGCAAAACGGCACGGATGTGGTTCGCATCGAGTTCACAGAACCATTGCAAGAGTTACCTACTGGATTTTCTGTGCAGTCCCCACCCCGTATTGCACTGGACCTCCCGGGGGTCACTAATGGAAGTGGTCGGGGTGCTTTCGATGTTAATCAAGGTAATCTAAAATCCGTCAATGTTGTTCAGGCGGGGGGGCGCGCCCGGGTCGTTTTAAACTTGAAGCAAGCCACCTCCTACCAAGCGGAACTGGAAGGAAAGTCGCTCCTGATCCTATTGGGAGCCACCCCGGCTACGGGGTTAGGTGCGCATTCAGCAAACACCCAAGTGTTTGCTGATTCAACCAGTGCCGAAATTCAATCTCTCCGCGATATCGATTTTCGCCGTGGGGCGGATGGTTCTGGTCGCGTAGTTGTCACACTTCCTTCGAACCAAGTGGGGGTTGACATTCGCCAGCAGGGTAAAGGTCTGGTTGTTGATTTCCTGAAGTCCTCATTGCCTGAAGGACTGCGTCGGCGGCTGGATGTGGCGGATTTTGGTACGCCTATCCAGATGATCAATACGGTGCAGCAAGGCGAGCGTGTCCGGATGAGCATTGATCCCGTTGGAGAGTGGGAGCATAGTGCCTATCAGAGCGATAGCCAGTTTGTGGTGGAAGTGCGTCAGAAGAAGGTGGATCTGAGCAAATTGACGCAAGGCCCTGGCTACAGTGGAGAAAAGCTTTCCCTAAATTTCCAGAACATTGAGGTTCGATCCTTGTTGCAGGTTATTGCCGATTTCACTAATTTCAATATCGTCACTTCGGATACGGTTACAGGGTCGCTGACGCTACGTTTGAAGGATGTGCCTTGGGATCAGGCATTGCAGATCATCATGGAAGCGAAGGGACTCGGCATGCGTAAGTCGGGTACGGTTCTATGGATCGCTCCGAAAGACGAGATAGACGCTCGGACCAAGAAGGACTACGAGGCAGCTCAGGCAATACAAAAGCTCGAGCCATTGCGCACGCAAGCTTTCCAGTTGAATTATGCAAAAGCAACCGAAATGGTGACCCAGCTGACGACGGCAACTGGCGGGTCGGGAGGTGCAAATAACAATCGGTTCCTGACCGAGAGGGGAAGCGCAATTGCGGAGCCGCGCACTAATCAGTTGTTTGTAACGGATACGCCAAGCAAACTGGAAGAAGTACGCCAACTGCTCTCTACTTTGGACGTGGCTGTCCGGCAGGTGATGATTGAGGCCAGAATCGTGGAAGCGCGGGATACGTTTGGTCGTTCCCTCGGGGTCAAGTTGGGTGCTTCAGATCTGCGTGCCAGCCGGGGTGGGGATGGCGGTTACGGTATTGGCGGCAACAACCGGGTGGCTTGGGGCACCAACTACAGCAATGCTGTGAGTTCGAGTGGTGCGGGCGGAACCACCAGTTCGGATGGCACTTTTGTGAACCTGCCTGCCGGGCTCTCCACGACTAGTGCTGTGGGGTCATTTGCCCTGTCGATTTTCAATTCTGCGGCCAACCGTTTCCTGACGTTGGAACTCTCTGCCATGGAAGCGGAGGGAATGGGACGTGTTGTTTCTAGTCCACGCCTAATCACTGCAGACCAGACCAAGGCATTGATTGAACAAGGTACAGAATATCCTTATACAGTGACGGCACCTAATGGCGCAACTACTATTTCTTTTAAGAAAGCCGTGCTTAAGTTGGAAGTTACGCCACAAATCACGCCCGAAGGCAATATCATTCTTGATTTGGATGTCAATAAGGATAGCCGAGGGGAGACGACTACTCAGGGTGTGGCCATTGACACCAAGCATGTGAAAACACAGGTCTTGGTGGAAAATGGTGGTACGGTGGTGATTGGTGGTATCTTTGAGATGGAAGAAATAAATCAAGAGAACAAAATCCCATTTTTGGGTGACGTGCCTGTGATGGGTAACCTCTTCAAGAGTAGGACCAAGGAATCCACAAAGCGTGAGATGTTGGTTTTTATCACCCCAAAGGTAATCTCTGAAAACGGTCCGAAAAGATAACTGACTACTTGGTGAAGCAATGATGAAAAATTTTCTTAAAGCATTGATGGTGATGGCTGTTGTGACCTTGGCCTCCTGTGGCGGCGGAGGCAGCGGCGGCGGTGAGCCCAATGGGCCTTCTGCGACTTTGCGAATTTATCCTCCGATTGAATCCATTTCGCTGCCTGTGGGGGCTAGTGGCGACGCGGGTGTGGAGATCCGTGGTGGGCGCGGGCCGTACGTTGTGACGACGTCTGATAAATCGGTTGATGTGGCCCTGAGCGCTGAAAATGTTTTGTATATTGCTGGTAGAACGGCAGGGACATCAGAAGTTGTCATTTATGACAATAGCCTCCCGGTTCAAACCGTTAAGATATCTATTACGGCCGAAGCTGTTGAGATGGTCAGCAGTATTGGTGAGAGTGTCAATTTGAAGCCTGGGCAGTCCCGGCAATTCACAGTGCGGGGTGGTGAAGCACCCTACGTTGTGTCTAGTGGTGACACGAGCGTTGCGACCGTCAGCGGCTCGGGTGGTAGCTACACCATCACTGGTGGTTCGAAGGCTGGAACGGCTACGATTCGCGTATTGGATAATGCCAATAAGTCGCTGAATATCTCGGTGACAGTGGCTGTTGATCCGCTCGTGCGCAGCCCTGAAGCGATTACGGGAGTTGCCGGTGGCAGCGGAAGCATTCAAATTTCTGGTGGTACGGCACCCTATACGGTTACTTCCACTGCGCCAGCTATTGTTACTGTGTCTGGCGTTACTAACTATACATTAGTGGCTGCCGGCACGGCATCGCTAAGTATTCGCGATGCTGCAGGACAAACCGCCTCGATTGCCGTAACGGTGACTGCTGCGCCTGAAACTCCCCAAGCTCTGACTGTGGCACCTACGACGCAGACGGTTCCAGAGACGAGCACTGCGGCGGTGAAGTACTTGATCGCTGGTGGTACGGCCCCATACTCAGTCGTCATGAGTGCCGGTGATGCGGATATAGCAACTACTACGATTGCAGGTACTGAGGCACCCTATTCGCTGAACGTTACGTTGGGGACGGCTACAAATCGGTGTGTCACGGCTGATCGCACGGTTTCCTTCGATGTGTATGATTCGAAGCTGGCTAAGCAGACCGTGACTTTGGTGATCAAAGATGGCGGTGCGGTTGCATGCCCTTGATCTGATCCATAAACTGCAAGCCACCCTCCTGCCATAGGAGGGTGGCTTTTTTTCTGCGCATTAATTTTCGAGATCAGCTGACGATGTGGCGAATCAATTACAGTGAGCTAGAGGCAGTACACCCACCAATCATCTATTTTGCTAAATAACATGATTGAGCGCACCCCAACTTTCATTAATTATCCGCGCCATGCCAGCCATCACTAGTGTCACTATTCAATTGGGAGAGCGAAGCTACCCCATCACCATTGGCAAGGGCCTGCTGGGAAGTGCCCAACAATATGAAGCCTTGCCCGCTGCCGCCGATGCATTGATAGTGACTAACAGCACGGTAGCGCCCCTGTACGTGCAGCGGCTGAAGGCAGTCTTGGCCGGGCGTTACGCGCGCGTGCTGGACGTTGTTCTGCCTGACGGCGAGGAGTACAAAACCTGGCAAACCCTACAGCTGATCTTCGACGCCTTGCTTTCCAACGGCTGCGATCGCAAGACCGTGCTGTTTGCCCTGGGCGGCGGTGTTGTAGGTGATATGACTGGCTTCGCTGCAGCGAGCTATATGCGCGGTATTCCTTTCGTGCAAGTGCCCACCACATTGCTCGCGCAAGTGGATTCCTCCGTGGGCGGTAAGACCGCAATTAATCACCCGTTGGGCAAGAACATGATCGGTGCGTTCTACCAACCGCAGTTGGTGGTGTGCGACCTAGATGTGCTCGACACTCTGCCTCCGCGGGAACTGAGCGCGGGTTTGGCCGAAGTGATCAAGTATGGGCCGATCGCGGACATGGCCTTCTTCGACTGGCTGGAGTCGAGCATTGATGCCCTCAAGGCGCGCGACCGCGCGGCGCTCGCCCATGCGGTGCGCCGCAGCTGCGAGATCAAGGCCTGGGTGGTGGGGCAGGACGAGCGTGAATCCGGCCTGCGTGCCATTTTGAATTTCGGTCATACCTTCGGCCATGCGATCGAGGCGGGCATGGGCTACGGCGCCTGGCTGCATGGCGAAGGTGTGGGGGCGGGCATGGTGATGGCGGCCCATCTGTCGCAGCGGCTGGGCCTCGTGGATGAGGCCTTCGTGCAGCGGCTCACGGCGCTGATAGCGCGCGCGGGACTGCCGGTGCGCGGTGCGGTGATTGATGCGCAGGACAATGCGGGCCGGTATTTGCAGCTCATGCGCATCGACAAGAAGGCCGAGGGCGGCGAGATTCGTTTTGTGCTCATCGATGGGCCCGGCCGGGCGGTGGTGCGGCCTGCGCCCGATGCGCTGGTGCGTTCGGTTATCGACGATTGCTGTGCTCCTTGATTGATAGCTGCTGGCGCTTGCTGGACGGGCGTTAGTGCTGTATTTCATTCAAATGTTTTCCCTGGCTCCCTATGCCTGCGACCCTGCGCGATCGCGCGGGCGCCGCCATGCCGAGGTGCCTCCGCCCACGCGCACGGAGTACCAGCGCGACCGGGACCGCATCGTGCATTCGACGGCGTTCCGGCGGCTGGTCTATAAGACCCAGGTGTTCCTGAACCACGAGGGCGACCTGTTCCGTACGCGGCTTACGCATTCGCTGGAGGTGGCGCAACTGGGGCGCTCCATCGCGCGCTCGCTGCGCATCAATGAGGACTTGGTAGAGGCGGTTTCGCTCGCCCATGATCTGGGGCACACGCCTTTCGGCCATGCGGGCCAGGATGCGCTACACGGCTGCATGGCCGCTTACGGCGGCTTCGAGCACAACCTGCAGAGCCTGCGGGTGGTGGACCAGCTCGAAGAGCGTTACCCCGCATTCGACGGCTTGAACCTTACTTTCGAGGCGCGGGAGGGCATTCTCAAGCACTGCTCCCAGGCCCACGCGCGTGCGCTGGAGGCGCAAGAGCCCGGCGGCGTGGGCGAGCGCTTTCTGTTGCGCCGGCAACCGAGCCTGGAGGCCCAATTGTGCAACCTGGCCGACGAGATCGCCTACAACGCGCACGACATCGACGACGGTGTCCGCTCGGGCCTCCTCACGCTCGAGCAACTGCGCGACGTGCCCTTGTTCGACCGCTACCGCAGCGCGGCGCAGGCCGAGTATTCGGGCTTGCGCGCACTCTCGGCGCAACGCCGCCTGCTCAACGAATCCATCCGCCGCATGCTGAGTGATCAGGTGTACGACGTGATCGATGCCACGCAGCAGGCGCTGGATGAGGTTCAGCCGGCGGACGTGGAAGCCGTGCGCGCTGCCCCTGCGCTCGTGGGCTTTAGCGCGGGGATGCGGGTGCAGTCGCAAGAACTCAAGCGCTTTCTGTTCCGCAACCTGTACCGCCATCCGCAGGTGATGGAGATGACGGGCCGTGCCCAGCAGGTGGTGCGCGACCTGTTCGCTGCCTACCTGGCCGAGCCTGGCGAGATGAAGCCGCGCTTTGCCGCCCGCGCGCAGGCCGCGGACAGCGCGGATGCCCGCGCGCGTGTGGTGGCCGACTTCATCGCGGGCATGACCGACCGCTATGCGGGCCGCGAACATGAGCGGCTCACGGGCCAGCAATTGCTGACTTAGCGAGCGGGCTGGAAAAAGGGGCGCCGGTAAAATCAGCCCTTTGCTCCGTTTGCCTGTGCCATGTCTCCAGCCCCCGCCTTTCCTCCCGATATCGTGATCGCGGACACCGTGCGCTGGCTGGAGCGCGCGGTCATCGGGCTCAACCTGTGCCCCTTCGCCAAGGGCGTGCACGCCAAGGGGCAGATCCACTACGTGGTCAGCGAAGCAACCGATGCGCGCAGCCTGCTCGGCGACCTGCAGCGGGAGCTGGCGGCACTCGCCGAAGCGGACCCTGGGCAGCGCGACACCACGCTGCTCATCGTGCCGCAGTGCCTGGAGGATTTTCTGGACTTCAACGATTTTCTGGAACTGGCCGACAAGCTGCTGGAGTCCCTGGACCTGGACGGCATCCTGCAGGTAGCCTCGTTCCACCCCCAGTTCCAGTTCGCAGATGCTGCGCCTGATGACATCACCAACGCCACCAACCGCGCGCCGTACCCCATCCTGCACTTGCTGCGCGAAGACAGCATCGACCGCGCGGTGGAGGCCTTTCCAGAGGCCGAAATGATTTACGAGCGCAACATGCAGGTGCTCGAAGACCTGGGCGCCGAGGGCTGGGAGAACCTGGACGTGGGCGCGCGCTGCCCCGTGGGGTACGCATGAAGCAGCAAGCCGCCCGTGAACCCGCCCGCGCCTCTGCCGCTGAGCAGTTGGACCTGCGCCCCGGCCAGTCGCTGGAACTGCTCAAGGCCCTGCACATCCTCACGCGCGACGGGCGCATCAACCAGGACTCGCGGCGCAAGCTCAAACAGGTGTACCACCTGTTCCAGTTCATCGAGCCGCTGCTGCAGGACCTGTCCCAGGACGGCCACGCGCCGCTGCTCGCCGACCACGGCGCGGGCAAGTCGTACCTGGGCTTCATCCTGTACGACCTGTTCTTCAAGGACCTGGGGCGCGGCACCATCTACGGCATCGAGACCCGCGCGCCGCTGGTCGAGGCCTCGCAGAAGCTGGCGGCGGAACTGGGCTTCGAGCGCATGCGCTTCTTGAACATGTCCGTGGCCGAATCGGCCCGGGCGGATGCGATGCCCGAGCGCTTCGACGTGGTCACCGCACTGCACGCCTGCGACACCGCCACCGACGATGCCATCGCCTTCGGCCTGGAGAAGCAGGCGCGCGCCATGGTGCTCGTGCCCTGCTGCCAGGCCGAGGTGGCCGCGTGCCTGCGGCAGAACAAGGCGCTGTCGCTCGCGCGCATGCCGCTGGCCGAGCTGTGGCGCCACCCGATCCACACGCGCGAGATGGGCAGCCAGATCACCAACGTGCTGCGCTGCCTGCACCTGGAGGCCCGCGGCTACCAAGTGACGGTGACGGAACTCGTGGGCTGGGAGCACAGCATGAAGAACGAGCTCATCGTTGCACGCTACACGGGCCAGAAGAAACGCAGCGCACGCGAGCGGCTGGCGGCGATTCTGGAAGAATTCGGGCTCGCGCAGGCGCTGGCGGAGCGCTTCGGTGTGCTTCCAAAAGAATAGCTGCTTGCGCATGCCAATTCTTATTTTCAGCATGAAAACTATCTGAAAATTAGATGCGGCAAGCGCCAGCAGCTCCTGAAACCATAGTACCCATGGCCCGCCTTCCCCGTCTTGCGCTCGCCGGCTACCCGCACCAGGTCGTGCAGCGCGGCAACAACCGCCAGATCATCTTCTTCGACGCGGCCGACCGCGAGACCCTGTGGTCGCTGCTGGCCGAGCACGCGCGCCGCCAGCAGGTCGCCGTGCACGCCTACGTGTTCATGGATAGCCGCTTCCACCTGCTGGCCACGCCGCAGACAGGCGAGGGCCTGTCGCTGCTGATGCAGGGCGTGGGCCGCGCCTACGTGCGCTACTTCAACCAGCGCCACGACCGCACGGGCACGCTGTGGGAGGGGCGCTACCGCAGCGCCGTGCTGCAGGCCGAGCGCTGGCTGCTGCCCTGCATGGCGCACTTCGACCTGGGCCCCGTGCGCGAGGGCATGTGCGGGGCGCCGGCGGACTTCCGCTGGTCCAGCCACGGGCACTACGCGGGCCTGCGCAGCGACAAGCTCATCACGCCGCACCGGCTGTACTGGGAGCTGGGCAACACGCCGTTCGCGCGCGACGCGGCCTATGCGGCGAGGGTGGAAGAGGGCGTGGGCAGTGCCGACCAAGCAGCGCTCAACGCCTCGGTCCAGGGCGGATGGGCGCTGGGCGATGCGGATTTCGTGCACGCGCTGCAACAGGCCACGCCGCGCCGGTTGACCCGCGCGCGGGCTGGGCGCCCCGCTTTGGTGAATCCGCAAGAGCCCTGAAACGGCTACTGGCGCATTCTGTATCTTGGTGTGTTGCTATCCTATTTGATATGTCCCCAATAAAATAGCACCAAAATTGTGCGTGAATTTATTAGTATCTGACCCCAATTAAACTGCTTGCGCGCACTTGCTGCGCTGCACTATTCTTGCGCTCCCTGCGAAAACAAACTGAGGAGAGCGCCATGACCACGGCCGCCGAAATCCAGCATCTGCAACAGCACGGCCTGTACTCCACGGGCAACGAGCACGACGCCTGCGGGCTCGGCTTCGTGGCCCACATCAAGGGCGTGAAGCGGCACGACATCGTGACCCAGGCGCTCAAGATCCTGGAGAACATCGACCACCGGGGCGCCGTGGGCGCCGACCCGCTGATGGGCGACGGCGCGGGCATCCTGATCCAGATCCCCGACGCGCTGTACCGTGAAGAGATGGCCAGGCAGGGCATCACCCTGCCCGCCGCCGGCGAGTACGGCGTGGGCATGATCTTTCTGCCCAAGGAGCACGCCTCGCGCCTGGCCTGCGAGCAGGAGATGGAGCGCGCCATCAAGGCCGAGGGCCAGGTGCTGCTGGGCTGGCGCGACGTGCCGGTGAACCGCGACATGCCCATGTCGCCCACCGTGCGCAAG
>Ga0206116_1001262_pt1 | contig 14688 bp, 13 predicted proteins | sample 3A1Ametagenome_FD_178000 | JGI IMG/M metagenome (GOLD analysis project Ga0206116, IMG submission 178000) | Enriched microbial communities from leaf-cutter ant dump, University of Wisconsin, Madison, United States - 3A1A | ecosystem: Environmental > Terrestrial > Nest > Insects nest > Nest dump...
ATAATCTATTGACAGGTCAAGCCGTCACTACTGACCTGAATGAATATGTAACTACAGAAACCATCAATGGTGTTTTCAAAATGGTGGCAGAAAAAGAAACAGGAATCAGAAATAATTCGGCGCTCAGGACGACTTCGCTTTTGGAGAAAGTTTTTGGAGCAGTAAAGAAGTAAATATTTTATAAATCACAAAAGTCACAAAAGAATTACTTTATCTTTTGTGACTTTTGTGGTTAGAATTAGAATTGCATCTCCGGAATTTCGCCTTCAATAATCAATTCAGCTTCTGTGGCTTTCACAATATCTTCAACAGAAATTCCCGGAGCTCTTTCCAGCAGTTTGAAACCTTTATCCGTGATTTCCATAACAGCTAATTCTGTTACTACTTTTTTGACGCAATTGACGCCTGTCAAAGGCAATGTACATTTTTTGAGGATTTTTGATTCACCGGCTTTGTTCACATGCATCATTGCCACAATGATATTTTCTGCCGAAGCTACCAAATCCATTGCGCCGCCCATTCCTTTGACCATTTTACCAGGGATTTTCCAATTGGCAATATCACCGTTCTCAGAAACTTCCATTGCGCCCAAAATTGTCAAATCCACTTTTTGACTTCTAATCATTCCAAAACTGAAAGCAGAATCAAAGAAAGAACCTCCCGGAAGAATCGTAATCGTTTGCTTTCCTGCGTTGATGAGGTCTGCATCTTCTTCGCCTTCGAAAGGAAAAGGTCCCATTCCCAAGACACCGTTTTCACTCTGGAATTCCACCGAAATATCCTCCGGAACATAGTTGGCCACCAAAGTCGGAATCCCGATTCCAAGGTTGACATACATCCCGTCTTTCACTTCTTTTGATATGCGTTGTGCGATTTGTTCTTTTGTCAGCATAGTAAAAATTGTTGTTGCAATATATCAATATTTCATCTCATAGAAAAATGCTTTTTTGCCGATACAAATTATTATTAAAACTATCGGATTTATATCAGTAATTTTGCAGTCAACAATTATGAAAACATTATTACATTACCTTAAACCACACAAATGGCTGATCACTGCCTCGTTGGTTTTAGCCGCTATAAATCAGGTATTTTCATTATTTGCACCGGCAATTACAGGAAATATTCTTGACCAATTGGTAACACACCCACACTTTTTTGATAAAGAAAAGCTGATTCCCAGAAATCTGAATCAATTTCTTTACGGAACCGATATTTATCACGGTGCATTTTACTTTTTAGGATTGCTAATTGGAACTGCAATGGTCAGCAGAATTGCAAAAGCATTTCAGGATTACGCCGTGAATGTTATTACTCAAAAATTCGGGGCCAATATCTTTACGGATGGATTGCAGCATTCTATGGCGTTGCCTTATCAGGAATTCGAAGACCAGAGAAGTGGCGAGACTTTATCGATTCTGACCAAAGTAAGAGAAGACTCAGTGAAGTTTATTACCAATTTCATTAATGTCTTTTTTGGGATTTTGGTAAGTATCATTTTCGTTTCGGTTTATGCAATTAGACTGCATTGGTCTATAATGCCGGTTTATATTGTTGGAATTTTCCTGATTGCATTTGTAACGAATCTTTTAAGTAAAAGAATCAAAAATATTCAGAAAACCATTGTTCTTGAAACTACAAGTCTTGCTGGAAGCACTACCGAAAGTTTAAGAAACATCGAGATTGTAAAAAGTTTAGGTTTGACCAAACAGGAAATCAACCGACTGAATAACAATACTTATAAAATCCTCGGACTGGAACTGAAGAAAGTAAAAAGTATCCGTTCATTGAGTTTCATTCAGGGAACGATGGTTAATTTTCTTCAGCAGTTGATTACTTTGACACTTCTGTATTTGATTTTCAGAGACGTTGTAACGCCCGGACAATATCTGTCATTGATGTTTTACGGATTTTTCATTTTCGGCCCGATGCAGGAAATCGGAAATATCATCATTTCTTACCGTGAAGCCGAAGCATCATTGAAGAACTTTGATAATCTGATGAAAAAACCTGTGGAAGAAAAACCACACACGCCGAAACAAATCGGTTCAATCAATGAGCTGGAGTTCAAGCACGTCTCTTTCAAACATCAATCCGCCCAATATAAAGCTTTAAATAACATTTCATTTGATGTTAAAAATGGAGAAACGATTGCGTTTGTTGGCCCGAGTGGTTCCGGAAAAAGTACGCTTGTAAAATTGTTGGTTGGATTGTACAGACCTCAGGAAGGGAATATTTTCTATAATCAAATCAATGGGAAAGAATTTGACTTTGATGAATTGCGAAATCAAATTGGATTTGTAACTCAGGACACGCAACTTTTTGCAGGAACAATCAAAGAAAATCTTCTTTTCGTCAATCCAAATGCCAGCGAAGAAGACATCCAACTCGCTTTGAAAAAATCCAGTACCAAATCGTTATTGGAACGTGCTGAAAAAGGCATAGAAACGGTTATCGGCGAAGGCGGACTGAAATTAAGTGGAGGTGAAAAACAAAGAATTGCGATTGCAAGAGCTTTACTCAGGAAACCACATCTCTTGATTTTTGACGAAGCCACTTCTGCTTTGGACAGTATTACGGAAGAAGAAATCACTTCAACAATCAAAGATATTTCACAACAAAAAGAACAAATCACAGTTTTAATTGCTCACAGATTAAGCACCATTATGCACGCCGACCGAATCTATGTTTTAGAACGCGGACAAGTCATAGAAACCGGCTCTCACGAAAACCTGATTGCCGAAAAAGGTTTGTATTATGCAATGTGGAGACAGCAGATTGGGGAGAGGAAAGTTTAATTAATAATAAAAAGTTATGAAAAATCCTTTTATCTTACTTAGAGAAATTTCATTAGAAAATTTTGAAAAAACAAAGAATAATGTTCAAATTATTTTCCAAAATATTGAAAAATTTATTCTATGGATTGTGGGATTTTCCGTTGGTGCTATTGGAATTATAATCTCTAATTTTGAAACTTTCTTAAAATATTTTAATCATTGTGAACTCAAAAAATCATTAATCTTATTTGTTGCTTCTCTTATATTTGGAATTTTTAATCGATATTCAATAATTATGTTTCAAACATATTTTCAACACATTGAAAATTTCATAAGATTATCTCTTACAAACTATGATTTTCCAGAATTGGAACCTGAAAATATTGAAAATGAAAGTGACATAATTACCTTGATAAATTATTTCAAAAACGATTATGACCTTGATTATTCACATTTTTATAATAACTATATCATTGCGGATGCTATTGAACAAAAAAATATCATATCCAAGTTAAAAAAAGACCATAATGAGTTAGGTAAAATATATAATAAATTATATTTTGATGGTCTTGAAAATGTAAGAGGAATATATAAGCAGGCTTTTGATTTAAGCGAAGAAAAAAGTAAAAAATTATTTTATCAACCTCATTCTAAAGTAGCAATGAAATTTAATATATGGAAATACTTAGTAGATTTCTTTTTTATATTTTCTTGCTTGTTTTTTGTTTTAGGAGTTATAAATCTTATCATAAGTTTTTAAAAAACTAATCTCTCTTCCTCACTGTCCTCTGCTCTATCCTCTTCTCATAATTTTCGCCTTGGAAAATCCTTTGAACCATAATTCCGGGAATATGGATTTCGTTTGGGTTTAGTTGTCCTGGTTCTACCAATTCTTCCACTTCAGCAATAGTAATTTTTCCGGCTCCGGCCATTGGGAAATTAAAATTACGAGCCGAACCTTTGAAAATCAAGTTTCCGGCGTAGTCACCTCTCCAGGCTTTTACGATGGAGAATTCGGCGTTGTAAGCGTGTTCCAGAATATGAGGTTTTCCGTTGAAATCTTTAACTTCTTTACCTTCCGCCACTTCGGTTCCGTAACCTGCCGGCGTATAAAATGCCGGAATCCCGGCTTGTGCTGCTCTGCATTTTTCTGCCAAAGTTCCTTGTGGTGTCAGTTCAACCTCTAATTCTCCGGAAAGCATCTGACGTTCGAATTCTGCATTTTCTCCAACATAGGAAGATATCATTTTCTTGATTTGTTTTTTCTGAAGCAATAATCCCAATCCAAAATCATCAACGCCGGCATTGTTGGAAATGCAAGTCAAATTATTGACATTTTTCCTTACCAATTCCGCAATACAATTTTCAGGAATCCCGCAAAGCCCGAATCCGCCAAGCATTATCGTCATTCCGTTTTCTATATCTTTTACCGCTTCCTGAGCGTTTTTGACTCTTTTATCAATCATAAAACTGAGTTTTCTTTTATCCGATTTGTTGGTTTATAAATATAGAAAAATCCCTCTATTAGAAGAAAGAAAATAGATAAAAGATGAAATTACTATTCAGAAATGCAATATTTGTCATTCCGTTAGGAATCTCAACAGTTTAGATTCCTAACGGAATGACAAACTCGCTTCAGTTTTCCTTAGTTTTTGCCACAAAAAAAGCCACACACCAAAATGTATGACTTTTCACTAACAATTTTAAACTTTTATCGGTTGTCTATGGTAACGCTCACAGGCATTACATAAGATGATGCCACCATTTTCTGGCTCAGTTTCTCCATATCTACTTTGTAGATAATGTGTGACAACACATTTTCGATTTCTTTGCTTACGTTTTTGCAGTCACCATTAGCGTGAACATTAGTGATTTTTCCATCTTCTGAAAGACTGAACCTAACATCGGAATTCACCACGCCTTCTTTATAATCCTGGTTGGTAAAATCGAAATTATCTTTCAACAATTTCCTTAACTCTCCGAACCCGTCTCCGGAATTGATGAAAACTTCCTGTATTTTGTTGTCTGTAGCTTGAGCTCTTACTAAGTTTAGCGTTCCTAAAAATCCAAACAAAAATATTGATAACGCTAGCATTTTCTTTTTCATAATCAATTGATTTTAAGTTATTACTTATCTAATGTTACGACAAAGTTACATAAAATTTATATTTAGTTAATATTAAATTAACATTGAAAGTGAAAATTTAATATTGAAAAAGAAAAAAGGATCTTGAAATTTCAAAATCCTTGATGTTTATTTATTTGTTTTGTCCAGGAGCGAAAGGTTTTGCAGATTTGGTTCCAAAGACTTTTTTGGCTTGTCCCGGTGGCATTGGTTTGAGTGCCGAACGGTTTGAGGGATGCGGTGGTCTTGGAGGTCGTGGTGGCGCAGCACATTCTATAAAACTTAAAGAAAAAACAACTATCGCCAGATAAATTCTAATATATTTCATAACAGATTTTATATACAGAATCACAAATTTGATACCAACTACAATTCCTTCTTCAAAAATTTAGCCGTCAAACTCTTCTTAGATTTAATTACTTCTTCCGGCGTTCCTTCTGCAATAATTTGTCCGCCGTGCTTTCCGCCTTCCGGTCCAACATCGATAATATGGTCAGCAAGCTTGATTACATCCATATTATGTTCGATAATGATGAATGAATTTCCTAATTCCACCAATTGCGTAATCGCTTCCATCAGGATTTTCACATCTTCGAAATGTAGTCCTGTGGTTGGTTCATCTAAAATATACAATGTATTTCCTGTCTGTTTTTTCGACAATTCAGTTGCTAGTTTCACACGCTGTGCTTCACCTCCACTTAATGTGGTCGATTGTTGGCCAATTGTGATATAACCCAAACCAACATCTTTCAAAGTCTTGACTTTGTTAAATATTTTCGGAATCGGCTGGAAAAATTCTACCGATTCATTAATCGTCATATCGAGAACATCGGAAATTGATTTTCCTTTGTAGCGGACTTCCAGCGTTTCGCGGTTAAAGCGTTTACCGTGGCAGGTTTCGCAATGAACATAAACATCCGGAAGGAAATTCATTTCAATCACTTTCAAACCGCCTCCCTGACAGGTTTCGCATCTTCCCCCTTTGACATTGAAAGAAAACCGACCGGCTTTGTAACCACGGATTTTACTTTCCGGTAATTCAGCGAAAAGATTTCTGATATCGGTAAACATTCCTGTATAAGTCGCCGGGTTGGAACGTGGCGTTCTTCCAATCGGACTTTGGTCAACATCTACGATCTTGTCAATATTGTCAATGCCTTCGATACTTTTATAAGGTAACGGTTCCTGAATGGCGCGGTAAAAATGACGGTTCAGAATCGGGTATAAAGTTCCGTTAATCAAAGATGATTTCCCACTTCCCGAAATCCCTGAAACGACAACTAATTTCCCCAGTGGAATCTCAAGCGTTACATTTTTAAGGTTATTTCCCGTTGCACCTTTCAGAACTATCGATTTTCCGTTTCCTTTTCTACGCTCAGAAGGAATTTCGATTTTACGTTTTCCAGTGATATAATCGGCTGTGATTGTATTGGCTTTGGTAATATGTTTTGGATTTCCCTGCCAAAGAATTTCCCCACCGAATTTCCCCGCTTTGGGACCAATATCCAGAACGTGATCAGCTTCCATAATCATATCTTTGTCGTGTTCTACAACTAAAACCGAATTTCCGATATCACGCAATTCTTTCAGAGACTTAATCAATCTTTCGTTATCACGCTGATGAAGACCAATTGAAGGTTCATCCAAAATGTAAAGAACATTCACCAATTGAGAACCAATTTGAGTTGCCAGACGAATCCTCTGAGATTCTCCTCCGGAAAGTGTTCTTGAGCTTCTGCTGAGACTCAGATAATCCAAACCGACATCTAAAAGGAATTGTAATCTGGTTTCGATTTCTTTTAGAATTTCGTGCGCAATCAGTTTATTTTTATCACTGAATTTATCTTTGACTTCCGCCAACCATTCTTTGAAATCGAGCAAAGACAATCCGTTGACTTCCGCAATATTTTTCCCATCGATTTTGAAACTCAGACTTTCCTGACGAAGACGTGCGCCTTTACAGGTCGGGCAAGTTTCTTCGGTGGTGAAATTTCTTTCCACTAAAACCGCATCATAGTTTTCTCTTTCTTCAACAATATCTTCAAGGATTTTGACCAAACCTTCGAAGTTGATTTTGATTTTTTTTGAGATTCCGGCATGTTTCAGTTCTTTTGTAATATCACTGCTGTAACCGTAATAGATATATTCCAAAGCTTCTTTCGGAATATCTTTGAAAGGTGTCGTCAAACCTAAATCAAAAACTTCCAGAATAGATTTGATCTGAGACAGAATCCATTTGTTGGATTTGATTTGTTCCAAAGGCAACAATGCGCCTTGGTTAATTGATAATTTATCGTTTTCAACAAAATAATCCGTATTGACTTTTTTTATCGTTCCAAGACCCTTACAAGTCTCGCAATGACCTTTCGGAGAGTTGAAAGAAAAAGTGTTTGGTTCAGGCAATGCTAAGGAATCTCCTGTGGAATCATCCATCAGATTCTTACTGAAAAAGTGAACTTCATCCTGTCCCATTTCCTGAATCGCAATGATTCCTTCTCCCATTTCCAAAGCCGTTTTCAGCGATTTTGACATTCTGGCTTCAGAAGCATTTTCGCCTATAATCCAGCGGTCAATCACCACTTCGATGTCGTGCGTTTTGTAACGATCAAGCTTTAAATCATATTCGATGTCTTGTAAAACACCATCAATTCTGGCTTGTGAATAACCTTTTTTGGAAAGATGAATGAACAATTCGTGGTAATGTCCTTTTCTGGAACGCACAACCGGAGCCAGCAAATACACTTTTTTTCCTTTGAAGCTATCTTTGATCGTTTCAAGAATTTGCTCTTCGGTATAACTTACCAACTTTTTCCCAGACGATAACGAATAAGCATCTGAAACCCTTGCAAACAAAAGTCTCAGGAAGTCATATAACTCCGTAATGGTTCCAACGGTTGAACGTGGATTTTTGTTCGTCGTTTTTTGTTCGATGGCAATAACCGGCGACAAGCCTTCGATTTTATCAACATCCGGACGTTCCAATCCGCCCAAAAACTGCCTTGCGTAAGCCGAAAACGTTTCGATATAACGGCGTTGTCCTTCGGCAAAAATTGTATCAAAAGCCAAAGAGGATTTTCCACTTCCGGAAAGCCCTGTGATAACAACCAATTCGTTTCTTGGAATTTTTACGGATATATTCTTGAGGTTATGCTCTCTTGCACCGTAAACTTCGATAAAGTCCTGATTATCTTTCATTGAAAAGTCTCATTCTGGGAAAACGCAAAATTACGGAAATTAACTTGTTTTTTAATCATCAGATAGAGTTTAATTAATCATTGCAAAGGCGCAAGATTTTGATAATTAATCTTAATTTAAAAGTTGCAAAGTTTGATTTTGCGACTTTTAACAACATTATAAATTAATTTATCTGCGTCTTTGCGATAAAAATCAATCACAAGTTTAATAATATTTAACACTGTTTTTTAGAAGAAAAAAGTTGAGCTAAAACTATCTTTGCAACTTGAAATTAATTAAAAATGAAAAATATTTTATCCAGATTTGTGCTCACTGTTTTTATATTATCTTCGTTCTATTGCTTTGCATGGGGATTAACAGGGCATCGTGTAGTGGCAGAAATTGCGCAACATCATTTAAGTTCAAGAGCGGAAAGAAAAATCAGGAAGCTTCTGGAAAACGAAAAGCTGGCTTACTATGCCAACTGGCCGGACTTTATCAAATCTGACACGACCGGCGTTTGGAAGGAAACATCTGCATGGCATTATGTTAACGTGAATCCTCAAAAGAATTTTGCCCAATTCAAGGATACATTATCTATTCAAAAAGCACCGAATATCTATACTCAGATCAGAATCTTATCAGACAAAATCAAAGATAAGAACGCTTCTGATACTGATAAAAAAACAGCCTTGATTTTCTTAGTCCATTTAATCGGTGATTTACATCAGCCTTTGCATGTTGGAAGATATTCTGACTTAGGCGGAAACAAAATCAATGTGACTTATTTCGGACAGAAAACCAACCTGCATTCGGTTTGGGATTCTAAACTGGTTGAGGACCAAAAGTATTCTTACACTGAGTTTGCCAACCTTTTGGACATTAAATCCAAAGATGAAGTCAAGCAAATCCAGAGCGGAACTCTGGAAGATTGGTTGTATGACAGTCACAAAATTGCCAATTCAATTTATTATCAAACGCCGAATGACGCAGTATTAAGTTATGATTACAATTATCGTTTTGAACCCACTATTGAGAGACAATTGCTGTATGGTGGATTAAGATTAGCAAAAGTTCTGAATGATATTTTCGGATAGAATTAATTCAATTTTTTAATCATCCAAAGATTGCAACCGGAATGTCCGGAATTTCCCAAAGCTTTTTCCAAGTACCGAAATCCTTGTTTTTCATAAATGGAAACAGCTTTGTTGAATTCTGGCAAACTTTCCAAGTAAACTTGCTGATAGCCCAATTCTTTCGCCTTATCAAAGCATTTTTCCATTAATAACTTTCCGATTCCTTTTCCTCTGGCTTCTTTTGTAAGATAAAACTTGACTAGTTCTGTTGTATTTTCAGGAAGATTTTCTGTTGGAAAAATACCGCAACACCCTAAAATAACATCATTCTCTTCCGCAACAAACAATGCAGATCTTTCAGTTTGAAATAGAGAGAACAAGTCATCTGTCGTTGGATCTGTGTAAACCGTTCCGCAAGTCGCCTTAACATCAAAATCGTGGAAACTGGTTCTGATAATTTTTGCTAGTATTTCGTTATCTTCCCGCTTGTTTTTTCTAATTGTTACTGACATTTTTGAATTTATTTTAAATGAGCCAAGGATATTTGTGGAAAATACCGTCAAATAACATTGCTAAAATCCCAAAGAAAATCCATAATCTAAGAAGATTCAGGGATTTGAATTTATCATTTTTCTGATTTCGGAACAACATAAAAATGGTTCCAATAATGACCAATGTTGTTGCTAAAAAATACCAGGCCATTATATTTTTGAACCCGATTCCTATACTTAGAATGACGGAAACTGCTAATGTAATTATCAAAAGAATTAAAAGGATTGACCTTGTATTCTGATATCCCAATCTGTTCGCAAGTGTGTCATAACCGAACATTTTGTCTGCGTTCTTTGTCAATGTATCTTTCGTAACATCGATAATAAACAACATCAGAAAAAGGAAAATGGCCAGAAACAAAATCTTAAGTGAAAATGTCTGGTAATAAATCAACATTCCGAAGAACGGATAAAGTGTTAACGATACAAAAGTAAAATTGTTAAGAACGATAATTTTGCTGAGTTTGTGACTGTAAAACCACATCAGAAACTGATATATCAGAAAGAAAATAAAAACTCTGTGTGATACAAAAAATGCCAATCCAAGCGATAATGCGTTGAGAACGACATAAGCTGTCAGGAAATATTTTTCTTTCAAAAAGTTTTGTAATCTGGAACGAAAAGGCTTTGTAACCTGGTCTTTTTCTTTATCATAAAACCGATTGATAATTCCGCCAGCTAAGATGCTGAGAACAGAACAAATGATAATGGAGTGAACTTTGTAATCGAAAACAAAATTTCTGAAACTTTCTTCCCTATTAAACAGAAAAAATGTCGAAACATACAATGCAAAAAGAAGCAGAACAGCCACAAAAAAACGAGCGCCCAAAAGAAAACCCATCAACTGAGAAATACGGTAAAGAGCATTTCGTGAAGTCGGTTTTGCTACCATTTTTTTAGTTTAAATAAATATCTTGGCTAGAAACTCTGAATTTAAACACAAGGCTCACAAAGTTTTTTAATTTATGTTTTAAGGTCACAAAGATTTGACTTCGTCAAATTTCGAATGCAAATAATTGTGTGCTTTGTGAGAACTTTGTGACTTTTGTGGTTCAGACTAAAATCTGTAAATCACTTCTTTGTGGAATCCCTCCAGCATCTCTTCCGCTTTTGCATAATCTTTTGCAAAACCAAGGATATAACCTCCACCTCCGCTTCCGCAAAGTTTAAGGTAATAAGCGTTTGAATCGAGACCTTTTTTCCAAACATTGAAAAGATTTTCCGGAATCATCGGGCGGAAATGCTCGTATGCCCAAACCGATAATTTCTTCAGATTACGGAAAAACGGATTCATATCTTTTTTCAGGAAAGCGTCGATACAAGCGTTATTGTAACGGATAAATTCTTCTTTCAAAGTCTTACGGAAACCTTCATTCTTCAACTTTTCAAAGAAAATCTGAATCATTGGCCCTGTTTCGCCGGTAACACCAGAATCAATCAAGAAAATGGCACCTTTGCCCAATTCTTCTTTCGGGATAGCCACTTTGTCCACACTTTCTTTACTTTCTATCAGAATCGGAAGGTTCATAAAGCAAATCAACGGATCGATTCCTGAACTTTTTCCATGGAAATAACTTTCCAATTGTCCGAAAATAACTTTCAGGTCTTTCAACTCATCTTTTGAAATCGTTTCAGGATTTTTTTTGATAACAGAATATTTTTCGAAAATCGCAGCTACCAAAGCGCCAGAACTACCAACGCCATAACCTTGCGGAATATTAGAATCAAAGAATAAACCTTTTGCAATATCTGATTGGAACGATTTAACATCCAGTTGATAGTCGGAAGGCAATTCTAAATCTGAAAGATAATTGGAATATTTTTCCAGAGATTGATTAGATTTTTTTTCAAAATCGTTATCCAAATCTGAGAATTTCAAGGTTCCTTTATAAAAACTGTAAGGTAATGTAAGTCCCTGAGAATCCTCAATGATGCCGTACTCACCGAACAAAAGAATTTTTGCGTAAAATAAAGGGTTGTTCATATCGTGTTTTGATATTGCAAATTTACAAAATATTTTCTTTCGAAAATTATCAATTTTAATACCGAAAATTTAAATTTTTATTAATTAATCAAAATTAATCTTTTGGAGGAAATAATTTCAGAAAACCTTCGTAAACACTTTTATGCAAAATGGTCGCGTGGTCATCGTCTGTCATTAATTTATATTCTAATTTTAAATTCTTTTTTCCGGAATTTTTAAGAATCTGATATAATCCGTCCGCTTCTTTTACCATCATCGGATGTTCCTGCTTCCCGACAGAAATATAAACGAATCGCTCGTCATCTTTCTGTTGAGAAATCAATTTCGCTGCATTATTATAAAGACTTTCGTCATCCCACCAAAGACTTGGACTGATGATGAAATAATGCGTGAAAAGCTGTGGTTTATTTAGCAAAATTTCTGTTGCAACCAACCCGCCCAATGATTGACCAATAACATATTTAGTTTTATCCGTTTTATAAGTTTTATCGATATAAGGCTGTAATTCTTCTTCAACAAACTGAATGAATTTATCCGAATGTCCTGTCGTAGGATAATCCTTCTGCAAATCTTTCAAATCTGTGTGAAATGTGAAATCTCTTTTCCTATCAACATTCTCAATCCCGACAATAATAAAATTGGGCATATTGAATGACAAATTAAAAAATTGCTGAAGTCCGACCAAATGAAGAAAATCCTCGTTTATACTTCCGTCCAGGATATACATCACAGGATAGGATTTGGTCTTATCATAATCCTGTGGAAGATAGATGTTCAGGATTCTTTTTTCTTTCAGAACCTTAGAAGTCAATGTTACTTTCTGACCGATTTTCAAATCTTCAACAACCGGACTTTGAGCATTTAAAATTGTAAAAAGAAATAAAAATGCGAAGCTTAATACTTTCAAAACAAATGTTATTTCGTATTATTTTTAACTTTAAGAAAACGAATGAATATCAATCCTAAAGCAAAGAAAATACTCATTGACAAAGCTGCAAATCGCATATTATTATAATGTTCAATCAACGTTGCGAAGATGAATGTTCCCAAAATAATCGCAATCTTTTCCAAAACATCATAGAAACTGAAATACGTTGTATTATCCATAGAATCCGTTGGAAGCAACTTTGAATAAGTTGACCTAGACATCGCTTGTAAACCTCCCATTACCAGACCAATCACAGCAGCAACACCGTAGAATTGATATTCAACATTCGGATTTTCTTTGTTAAGATAATAGGCTGCAAGACAAGCACCGATCCACATTGCAACGGTGATACTGATGACATTTTTGTTGCCGATTTTCTTAGATAACCAGGAAAAGAATAATGCACCGATAATCGCTTCAATTTGGATTAATAACAATGTCATTATCAATTTGTCCTGAGCCATATTGATTTCGCTCTTTCCAAATAATGTCGCCATCAGGAAAATCGTCTGCATCCCAACACTGTAAAAGAAAAAGCTGGTCAGGAAATATTTCAGGTTTCTGTCTCCGAAAAGATGATTTCCAACTTTGAAAAGCTCCTTAAAACTTTGCTTGACGATGTCGATATAAAAACTGATGTTATCTTTGAAAACCTCAACAAAACCGCCTTGTTCAGCGTGACTTTTGAAGATATTCTTATAATTAAGCAACACCAAATCTTTTGGTAATTGTTCTTTAACCTGTCCAAATTGTGGCAAATGCTTGAAAGTATATTGTGAAAATCCAAACCACCAAGCTCCGGTTAATAAGAAACTAACTCTTGTATAAATCGCTGCCTGTTTTGGTGTTTCTGCACAAACCTGAATCAGAACAAGACAAATCACAACCAAAATCACAGAACCGATATAACCGTAAACATAACCTTTTGCAGACAAAGCATCCTGTTTATCAGGCGTTGCAATATCCGGTAAAAATGAATTGTAAAAGACCAAACTTCCCCAGAAACCGACACTCGCCGTCACACTAAATAATAGCCCTAACCAAACCGTTCCCATTCCTGTAAACATCGCTAATCCCATACAAGACGTCGCTCCCAGATAACAGAAAAACTGAAGGAAAGATTTCTTATTCCCGATCGTATCTGCTAAAGATGACAATATCGGCGATAACAAAACCACAATCACAAACGAAAGCGTTAATGAATAACCATAAACCGCATCTGGCTGATATTCTTTCCCGAAGATTCTAACCAAATTTCGTACAGGTACTTTTATCCATTGTCCTGTTTCTTTCACATACTCATCTTTTTCATAAGCTGTTGTGAGAATCGAATAATAGATTGGGAAAATCGTCGATGTAATCACCAGCGAATAAACCGAGTTGGCCCAATCGTACAATGCCCAAGCACGCATTATTTTCGGATTATTCTTGATTGAGTTTTCTGTCGTCGTTGTTTCTATTTCTGACATTGGAAATATATTATTTAGACAAAAATAAAAAAACCATTAAATAAAATGATTAATTAATGGTTTTATTTGTTTCAAGTTTAAAGTTACAACTGGTTTGAAGTAAAGTCCGGCTTGCAAATCTTTAGGGAGGCCTGCAAAATTAGCAGGTCCGCCTACCTTAATCTCAGCTCGATCTGTTGAAAAGACAGGTCAGCCTATGAAAAGTATAGGCCGACCTACAAAAAGTATAGCTTTACCTAAAAAATAGATAGTCTGACTTAACAATTATGTAGGTCAGCCTAAAAAAAGTATAGGTTAAGCTACAAAACAGATAGGTCGACTTACCAATTGGGCAGGTCGACCTAGTAAATTACAAACTCAAAACCCTTTCAGAGTTTGAAACTCTGAAAGGGTTCTTAAAATTATACTTCAAAATTATTATTGCAAATTTTCAATTACAATCGCTGTTGCACCACCGCCACCATTACAGATTGCAGCTGCACCGTATTTTCCGTTATTCTGTTTCAAAACATTGATTAAGGTAACAATAATTCTGGAGCCGGAACTTCCCAGCGGATGTCCAAGAGACACTGCTCCACCGTTCACATTCACTTTAGAATCGTCT
>Ga0206116_1001268_pt1 | contig 14642 bp, 13 predicted proteins | sample 3A1Ametagenome_FD_178000 | JGI IMG/M metagenome (GOLD analysis project Ga0206116, IMG submission 178000) | Enriched microbial communities from leaf-cutter ant dump, University of Wisconsin, Madison, United States - 3A1A | ecosystem: Environmental > Terrestrial > Nest > Insects nest > Nest dump...
GACCTGCCCGTTCCAGACCACGCGCCGGATGGTGTCGGCCGCGGTGACGATCTCGTACAGCGGCGGGCAGAAGGTCTGTGCGTGCGCGAGCAGCCCCTGGGCGATGGCGGGGTCCATGCCGTCGATGGCGCGGCCCACCTTGGCCGAGAACGCAAGCTCGACGGGCACCATCACCTGGCCGCGCCAGCCCGCCGGGCCGGGGTAGCCCTGGTAGCCCGCGGCGGCGACGGTGCGTACCAGGTAGGTGCGCCCGCCGTGCACCAGCAGGTCCGGCGCACCAAGGGGGTTCACGGGCACCTGCGCGCCCACGGGGATCCACAGCGGGTCGCCGCTGGCGATCACGCGGTTGCCGCCGTCGAGCAGCAGCTGGATGCTGCGCTGGTCCTCGCTGGCGCGCGAGTGGAAGATGCCCTGCATCTCGCCCTCGAAGGCGAAGCTCAGGCACAGCACGCCCGCGGGCTCGCCGGTGCGCGGGTCGAGCATGCGGTGCGAGTAGATGAGCGCGTGGCGCTTGCCGGGCCGCAGCTCCGTGGCGCGGAAGGTCTCCACGTAGCCGGGGCTCTTCAGGGTCTGCGCGATCAGCGGGTCGTGGCTGCCTTCCACGGGCGAGTCCTCGTCGATCTGCGCCAGGACGGTGCCGTGCGCGTCCAGCAGCAGGATCTCGTCGTACACCGTGTACTTGTTGCGGTACTCGCGCAGCCGCGTGAGCACGGGCGCGGGGTCGTTCTGGATGCCGGCCACGAAGCGGCACAGGTCCAGGTCGGTGGCCAGGAAGCCCACGTCGGCCGTGCGCTCGTAGAGGTTGCGCACCACGATGTCGATCACGTGGTGGGCGCTGGTGCCGATCTCGGCCATGGCTTCGCTGATGGATTCCTGCACCAGCGAGTGCACGAGGTCGCCTTCGAGCCGCGTGAAGCCCTCGCGCGTGGCGGCCATCATCGGCAGGATGCTGTGCGCCTCTTCGGGGCAGTTCATCTTGGCCGAGGCCTCGATGAGGCGCCACATCAGGTTGAGCTCGCGCAGCGAGTTCTCGCAGCGCACCACGTCCCGCATGAAGGGCAGGAACGTGTCGATGTTCAGGCTGGTGCTGGATGCCATGGGGTGGTTCCTCTCCGAATGAGGGCCGTGGCGGCGGAACATCCGCCGCTGTTACGGCTTGAAACACCCATAGCAATTGCCGGGCCTGAACCCCCGGCCCCGGTCCGCCGCTACTCGATGTCGATGCAGTGCAGCCCGAAGCTGCCCTTGCGCCGGTCGTCGAAGTACGCCTGCAGCGTCTCCTTCACCGTGCGGAACGCGATCTCGTCCCAGGGCACCTCGTCCTCGGTGAACAGGCGGGCCTCGATGGTCTCGTGGCCGGGGTTGAACTGGTCGCTGAGCAGCGCGGCGCGGTAGAACAGATGCACCTGGCCCACGCGGCGCACGTTGAGCAGGCTGAACAGGGGGCCGATCTCGATCTGCGCGCCGGCCTCTTCGTCCGTCTCGCGCGCCGCGCCCTGGGCGGTGGTTTCGTCCAGCTCCATGAAACCCGCAGGCAGCGTCCACTTGCCCCAGCGCGGCTCGATGTTGCGCTTGCACAGCAGCACGCGCCCGTCGGGCAGCGCGGGCACGGTGCCCACCACGTTGAGCGGATTCTCGTAGTGCACCGTGTGGCAGCCCGGGCACACGGCGCGCTGCTTGGTGTCGCCGTCGTCCGGCAGGCGGTAGACGACGGCGGTGCCGCAGGCGCGGCAGTGCTTTATGGGGCTGCGGAAGGTCATGAAAAAATTTTAGATGAAATAGGCCTCCAGCGCTTATGTGGAAAGCGCTGGAAGCTATCAAAAGCATAGTATCAGACGACCTGCAGGCGGAGCAGCCCCAGGCCGTCCACGCCGCCTTCGAGCACGTCGCCACGCACCACGGCGCCCACGCCCTCGGGGGTGCCGGTGTAGATCAGGTCGCCGGGCTGCAGCTCCCACGCGGCCGAGAGGTGTTCGATGGTCTCGGCGATGTTCCAGATGAGCTGGGCCACGGTGCTGCGCTGGCGCTGAGCGCCGTTCACCTGCAGCCAGATGGCGGCCTTTTCCACATCGCCCGCCTGCGCGGCCGGGGTGATGGGGCCGATGGGCGCGCTGGCGTCGAAGCCCTTGCCGATGCACCAGGGGCGGCCCTGTTTCTTCATGTCGTTCTGCAGGTCGCGGCGCGTCATGTCCAGGCCCACGGCGTAGCCGTAGATGTGCCGGTGCGCGTCGGCAGCTTTGATGTTCTTGCCGCCGGTGCCGATGGCCACCACCAGTTCGATCTCATGGTGCAGGTTGGCCGTGAGGCTGGGGTAGGGCAGGGTGCCGGTCTCGCCCGCGTTCACGGGCACGACGGCGTCGGCGGGCTTCATGAAGAAGAAGGGCGGTTCGCGCCCGGTGAAGCCCATTTCCTTGGCGTGCTCTTCGTAGTTGCGGCCCACGCAGTAGATGCGGTGGACGGGAAAGCGGTCGCTGCTGCCCGCCACTGGAACGCTGGCCGCTGGCGAGGGGGGAAATACGTAGCCCATGTCTGCCTTTCTGAAAATGCTCTGCGGCAGTGTGCCATGGCTGCGCCTGGGCTGCTGGGCCCGGGCGCTACACTCGCGCCCATGCCAGAGAGCTTCGATTTCCACAACACGCCGGGCCATCTGGTGCGCCGTGCCCACCAGCGCACCGTGGCGCTTTTCATGGAAGAGACGGCCGGGTTCGACGTGACGCCCGTGCAGTTCGCCATCCTGCACCAGCTGCTGGCCCAGCCCGGCGAGGACCAGGTCACGCTCGCGTCGCGCGTGGCGTTCGACGCGGCCACCTCGGGCTCGGTGATCGGGCGCCTGGAAAAGCGCGGCTGGATCCGCCGCGAGCCCGACACCCGCGACCGCCGCCGCAAGCTGCTGTGGATCACGCCCGAGGGCGAGGTCGCGGCGCTGCAGATGCGCGATGCGGCCCAGCGCGTGCAGGAGCGCCTGATGGCGCCGCTCGACGCGCGCGAACGCAGCGACCTCATGGCGCTGCTGAACAAGGTCGTCTACCACCACCAGGACCCGGCGGGCGCTTCGGGCGCCTGAATTTTTTATGCAGCTCTACAACTACTTCCGCTCCTCGGCCTCGTTCCGCGTGCGCATCGCGCTGCAGATCAAGGGCCTCGGCTATGACTACCTGCCCGTGCACCTCGTCAAGGGCGAGCACAAGGCCCCCGCCTATGCCGGCCGCGTGGGCGATGCGCTGGTGCCCGCGCTAGTGACGGACGAGGGCGCGGTGCTCTCGCAGTCGATGGCCATCATCGAATACCTCGACGAGACCCACCCCACGCCCGCGCTGCTGCCCGCCACCCCCTTGGACCGCGCCCGCGTGCGGGCCCTGGCGCAGATGATCGCGTGCGAGATCCACCCCATCAACAACCTGCGGGTGCTCAAGTACCTGGTGCACGAACTGAAGGTGGACGAGGACGCCAAGAACGCCTGGTACCGCCACTGGGTGCGCAGCGGGCTCGAAGCCTTCGAGCGCCAGCTGGCGCTGCTGGCCCAGGAGCGCGCGGCCCAGGGGCTGGCGCCTTCGGTGTTCTGCTGGGGCGATGCGCCCACGCTGGCCGACTGCTGCCTGGTGCCGCAGATCTTCAACGGCCAGCGCTTCCAGGTGAACCTGGACGGCCTGCCGCTCACCATGGGCGCGTTCGAAGCCTGCATGGCGCTGCCGGCGTTCCAGCAGGCCCAGCCCTCCGCCTGCCCGGACGCCGAGGCGTGAACCTCCACAGCGACTGGATCGTTCCCGACTGGCCCGCGCCGCCCCACGTGCACGCGCTGTGCACCACGCGGCAGGGCGGTGCCAGCGCGCCGCCGTGGGACAGCTTCAACCTGGGCCGCCTGGTGGGCGACGACCCCGCCGCCGTGCGCGCCAACTGGGCCGCACTGAGTGCGGCCATGGACGGCGTGCGGCCGGTCTATCTGCGCCAGGTCCACGGCACGGCCGTGCAGCCCCTGGATGCCGATACGCCCGACGGCATCGAAGCCGATGCCAGCACCACCGAGGCCACCGGCGTGGCCTGCGTCGCCATGGCGGCGGATTGCCTGCCGGTGCTGTTCACCAACACCCGCGGCACCCGCGTGGCCGCCGCGCACGCAGGCTGGCGCGGGCTGGCGGGCGGGGTGCTGGAGGCGGCATTGAAGTCTTTTGGGCCTCCAGCGCTTGATGGGCAAGCGCTGGCAGCTATCGAAAAAGAAGCATACGGCGACGTCATCGCCTGGCTGGGCCCCTGCATCGGCCCCACGGCCTTCGAGGTGGGGGCCGAGGTGCGCGACGCCTTCTGCGCCCACGACCCGCAGGCCGCCGCGTGCTTCGCGGCGGGCGCCGCGCCGGGCAAGTTCATGGCCGACCTGGCTGGGCTGGCCCGCCAGCGCCTGCGCGCGGCGGGTGTGTCGGCGCTCCACGGCAACGACAGCAGCGCCGCCTGGTGCACCGTGGGCCATCCGTCACGGTTCTTTTCGCACCGGCGCGACAACGCCGTCCTGGGCAGCAGCGGGCGCTTCGCCGCCTGCGTCTGGCGCACCTGACAAAGACGCGGTGGCGGCCTGCTGCGCATCGTAGGCCGCCTGCTCGGCCGCCTCGCGCGCCTTGATCTTGCGCTTGCGCCCCGGCGTGCCCAGGATGTACACGAGGATGCCCATGGGCAGCAGCCCGTACAGCACGAAGGTGATCACCGCGCCCAGCACGCTGCCGGCGGGGCTGGTGGCTTCGGCCACGGCCATCATGAGGGTGACGTAGGTCCAGGCGATGACGATCAGGTACATTGGTTTGCGTTCGCTGCCCGCAGGGGCGAATCCGTTGCCAGGGTCAGAAAGGTGGACAACAATGGACCCAGGAGACACAGGCCCAGCCCTTGCGATCGACCCACCACTGAAGAAGGAAAGAACATGAATTCTGAATCACCCTGGGCTCAAAGCGCCGAGCAATTCCAGCAGATTTTCGGGCAAAGCTGGTCGCAGGCCCTGCAGTCTTTCCAGAAGATGGACCTGGGCGCGCAATTGCCCGCCGCGCCCGCGCTGAAATTCTCTCCCGACAAGCTGCAGAGCCTGCAGCAGCAGTACCTCAAGGAGGCCCAGGAACTCTGGGCCCAGGGACTGCAAGGCAAGCCCGAGGTCAAGGACCGCCGCTTCGCCGGCGAAGGCTGGGCCAGCAACCCGGTCGCGGCCTTCTCTGCCGCCGCCTACCTGCTGAACGCCCGCACCCTGATGGGCCTGGCGGACGCGGTGGAGTCCGACGAGAAGACCAAGGCCCGCATCCGCTTCGGCGTGGAGCAGTGGATGGCGGCCATGTCGCCCAGCAACTTCCTGGCCTTCAACGCCGAGGCGCAGAAGAAGGCCATCGACACCAAGGGCGAGAGCATCGCCAAAGGCATGCAGAACCTGCTGCACGACATATCGCAAGGCCACGTCTCCATGACTGATGAGAGCCTGTTCGAGGTGGGCCGCAACGTGGCCACCACCGAGGGCGCGGTGGTCTACGAGAACGAGCTGTTCCAGCTGCTCGAATACAAGCCGCTCACGGCCAAGGTGTACGAGCGCCCGTTCCTGCTGGTGCCGCCGTGCATCAACAAGTTCTACATCCTGGACCTGCAGCCCGGCAACTCGCTGATCCGCTACGCCGTCGAGCAGGGCCACCGCACCTTCGTCGTGAGCTGGCGCAACCCCCACGACGAGCTGGCCCACAAGACCTGGGACGACTACGTGGAAGATGGCGCCATGGCGGCCATCGACGTGGTGCAAGCCATCACGGGCGCCCAGCAGATCAACGCCCTGGGCTTCTGCGTGGGCGGCACCATCCTCTCCAACGCCCTGGCCGTGCTGGCTGCGCGCGGCGAGGAGCCCGTGGTCAGCGCCACCTTCCTCACCACGCTGATCGACTTCACCGACACCGGCATCCTGGACGTGTTCATCGACGAGGCCTTCGTCAAGTTCCGCGAGATGCAGATGGGCAACGGCGGCCTCATGAAGGGGCAGGATCTGGCCTCCACCTTCAGCTTCCTGCGGCCCAACGACCTCGTGTGGAACTACGTGGTGGGCAACTACCTCAAGGGCGAGACGCCGCCGCCCTTCGACCTGCTGTACTGGAACAGCGACAGCACCAACCTGCCCGGCCCGTTCTACGCCTGGTACCTGCGCAACTTCTACCTGGAGAACAAGCTGGTGCAGCCCGGCCAGGTCACCGTCTGCGGCGAAAAGCTCGACCTGAACAGCGTCAAGCTGCCCGTGTACGTCTACGGCTCGCGCGAGGACCACATCGTGCCCATCAACGCGGCCTACGCCAGCACCCAGGTGCTGCCGGGCAAGAAGCGCTTCGTCATGGGCGCCTCGGGCCACATCGCGGGCGTCATCAATCCGCCGGCCGCCAAGAAGCGCAGCCACTGGATGCGCGAGGACGGCAAGTTCCCGCCCACGCTGGACCAGTGGCTGGCTGGCGCCACCGAGCACCCCGGCAGCTGGTGGACCGACTGGTCCCAGTGGCTCAAGGGCCACGCGGGCAAGCAGATCGCCGCGCCCAAGGGCTACGGCAAAGGCGCGAAGTTCAAGGCCATCGAGCCCGCGCCGGGCCGCTACGTCAAGGAAAAGGCATAAGCAATAGTCCTGACACCCAGGACTGCGAGAATCCGTAAGCACCCTCCCTAGCAAGACAAGAAGGACATTCCATGGAAGACATCGTCATCGTTTCCGCCACCCGCACCGCCGTGGGCAAGTTCGGCGGCGCACTCGCCAAGACGCCCGCCACCGACCTGGGCGCCGTGGTGATCCGCGAGGCCATCGCACGCGCGGGCCTCTCGTCCGACCAGATCGGCGAGGTCATCATGGGCCAGGTGCTGGCCGCCGGCGTGGGCCAGAACCCCGCGCGCCAGGCGTCCATGAAGGCCGGCGTGGCCAAGGAGACGCCCGCCCTCACCATCAACGCCGTGTGCGGCTCGGGCCTCAAGGCCGTGATGCTCGCGGCCCAGGCCGTGGCCTGGGGCGACAGCGAGATCGTCGTGGCCGGCGGCCAGGAGAACATGAGCCTGGCCCCCCACGTGCTCAACGGCTCGCGCGAGGGCCAGCGCATGGGCGACTGGAAGCTGACCGACACCATGATCGTGGACGGCCTGTGGGACGTGTACAACCAGTACCACATGGGCATCACCGCCGAGAACGTGGCCAAGCAGTACGGCATCACCCGCGAGCAGCAGGACGCCCTGGCCCTGGCCAGCCAGCAGAAGGCCGCCGCCGCGCAGGACGCGGGCAAGTTCGCCGACGAGATCGTGGGCGTGAGCCTGCCGCAGAAGAAGGGCGACCCCATCGTCTTCAACGCCGACGAATACCTGAACCGCAAGACCAACGCCGAAGCCCTGGCCGGCCTGCGCCCCGCCTTCGACAAGGCCGGCAGCGTAACGGCGGGCAATGCCTCGGGCATCAACGACGGCGCAGCCGCCGTGGTCGTCATGAGCGCCAAGAAGGCCGCGGCCCTGGGCCTCAAGCCCCTGGCGCGCATCGCGGCCTTCGGCACCAGCGGCCTGGACCCCGCCACCATGGGCATGGGCCCCGTGCCCGCATCGCGCAAGGCGCTGCAGCGCGCGGGCTGGAACGCCGCCGACGTGGACCTGTTCGAGCTGAACGAAGCCTTCGCGGCCCAGGCCTGCGCGGTGAACAAGGAACTGGCCATCGACCCGGCCAAGGTGAACGTGAACGGCGGCGCCATCGCCATCGGCCACCCGATCGGCGCCTCCGGCTGCCGCATCCTGGTGACGCTGCTGCACGAGATGCAGCGCCGCGACGCCAAGAAGGGCCTGGCGGCGCTGTGCATCGGCGGAGGGATGGGCGTATCGCTGGCGCTGGAGCGCTGAGCTGAGGTTGCGCAGACGGGCCGAACGGGCCCGGTCATCCCTACAAAGCAAAAGCCGCGCAGTTGCGCGGCTTTTTTCGGCCGGCGCCATGCACCGGCAACAGCCATTGTAGGGCGCATGCGCCTATGTCAAAAAGGAAAGGGCTTCAGTGTTTTCCTTCACGGCGGCGCCTGATTTCTTGGGTAGAGTGGTGGTGAGCGCATCACCCATCAACAAGGAGAAATCACATGAGCCAGAAAGTTGCATACGTCACCGGCGGCATGGGCGGTATCGGTACCGCCATCTGCCAGCGCCTGCACAAAGAGGGCTTCAAGGTCATCGCGGGCTGCGGCCCCACGCGTGACCATGCCAAATGGCTGGCCGAACAGAAGGCGCAGGGCTACACATTCCATGCCTCGGTGGGCAATGTGGGCGACTGGGATTCCACCGTGGAAGCCTTCACCAAGGCCAAGGCCGAGCACGGCACCATCGACGTGCTGGTGAACAACGCGGGCATCACCCGCGACCGCATGTTCGTCAAGATGTCCCGCGAGGACTGGGACGCCGTGATCGAAACCAACCTCAACAGCATGTTCAACGTCACCAAGCAGGTGGTGGGCGACATGGTGGAAAAGGGCTGGGGCCGCATCATCAACATCAGTTCGGTGAACGGCGAGAAGGGCCAGGCGGGCCAGACCAACTACTCCGCCGCCAAGGCCGGCATGCACGGCTTCTCGATGGCGCTGGCGCAAGAGCTGGCCACCAAGGGCGTGACGGTCAACACGGTCAGCCCCGGCTACATCGGCACCGACATGGTCAAGGCCATCCGCCCCGACGTGCTGGAGAAGATCGTGGCCACCGTGCCCGTCAAGCGCCTGGGCGAGCCCAGCGAAATCGCCTCCATCATCGCCTGGCTGGCCTCGGAGGAGGGCGGCTACGCCACGGGGGCCGACTTCTCGGTCAACGGCGGCCTGCACATGGGCTGATGCCCGGCAAGACCCTGGAAAAGCAAAAACCCCGCGATGCGGGGTTTTTTGTTGGAGCCGAAGGGGAAGACGGGGAAAAAAGGGCAGGCCCGGAGGCTGCCGCGCCGCCTTCAGCAGCGGGCGGGGGCGCGCTTGCGGTCGCGTTCGTCTTCGGGCCAGGCGGACAAGATTGCGGTGGTATTCATACTGGAAAACTCCTGTGATGTACCAACAACGCGGCCGGATTGCAGGGCGTTGACAGCGTTTCGCAAAAAAATGCAACCGCCAGAACCCTGCTTTTTACGCCCATAATAGCTATTGAAATGGTAGCTGCCAGCGCTTATGGATAAAGCGCTGGAGCCCAAAAAGGCCGTGAATGAATTACACGGTTTTACATTTCTACCCGGCGGCGGCAGCCGACATTTCCTCCAGGGCGGAAGAAATTTCGAGCCAGCGCTCTTCCAGCTCGGCCGTCTCGTCCTGGCCGGCTTTCAGGCGCTTGCCGCAGTCCGCGATCTCGGCGGGGGGCAGGGCCTGGGTCAGCTTTTGCTCCAGCACCGCCCGCTCGGCGGACAGGGCCGCCAGCCGCTTGTCGATCTGCTCCAGCTCTTTCTTGAGCGGCCGGGTTTTCTCCGCCAGCTGCTGCCGGGCCTGGGCGTCGAGCTTTCGCTGCTCGCGGCCGCCTTCGCGTACGGCGGGGGCGGAGGGCGCCGGTGCCGGTGCCAGTGCTGGAGTGGGCGCAACGGCTTGCACTGGGGGAGCATCCGCCAGCTTGGCCTGCTCGCGTAGCCGCTTGGATTCGTCCAGCAGGTAGCGCTGGTAGTCGTCCAGATCGCCGTCGAACGGGCCGACCTGTCCGCGGCCGACCAGCCAGAACTCGTCGCACACGGCGCGCAGCAGGGCGCGGTCGTGGCTGACCAGCATGACGGTGCCCTCGAACTCGTTGAGCGCCATGGACAGCGCCTCGCGCGTCGCCAGGTCCAGGTGGTTGGTGGGCTCGTCCAGCAGCAGCAGGTTGGGGCGCTGCCAGACGATCATGGCCAGCACCAGGCGCGCCTTCTCGCCACCGCTCATGGTGCCCACGGCCTGCTTGACCATGTCGCCGCTGAAATTGAACGTGCCCAGGTAGTTGCGCAGGTCCTGCTCGCGGCCGGATTCGCGGCTGTTGGGCCCCAGCTCCTTGGCCAGGCGGGTCATGTGCTCCAGCGGGTTGTCGGAAGGGCGCAAAACATCCAGCTCCTGCTGGGCGAAGTAGCCGATGTTGAGGCCCTTGCCCTCGGTGATGGTGCCAGCCAGCGCGCCCATCTCGCGCGCGATGGTCTTCACCAGCGTGGACTTGCCCTGGCCGTTGGCGCCCAGGATGCCGATGCGCTGGCCCGCGAGCACCGAGCGGTCCACGTGGCGCAGGATGGTGGTTTGTGCGCCGTCTTCCGCCACGTAGCCGAAGGAGGCGTCCGTGATCGCCAGCATCGGGTTGGGCAGGTTGGCGGGCTCCTTGAATTCAAAAGTGAACTCGGCGCTGGCCAGGATGGGCGCGATCTTTTCCATGCGCTCCAGCGCCTTCACGCGGCTTTGCGCCTGCTTGGCCTTGCTGGCCTTGGCCTTGAAGCGGTCGATGAACTTCTGCAGGTGCGCGATCTTGTCCTGCTGCTTGGCGAACGCGGCCTGCTGCTGCTCCATTTGCAGCGCGCGCATTTCCTCGAACTTGCTGTAGTTGCCGCCGTAGCGCGTCAGCTGCGCGTTGTCGATGTGCAGCGTGACGTCAGTGATGGCGTCGAGGAACTCGCGGTCGTGGCTGATGACGATCAACGTGCCTGTGTAGCGCTTGAGCCAGGCTTCGAGCCACACCAGGGCGTCCAGGTCCAGGTGGTTGGTGGGCTCGTCCAGCAGCAGCAGGTCGCTGGGGCACATCAGCGCGCGGGCGAGCTGCAGGCGCATGCGCCAGCCGCCAGAGAAGCTGTTGACGGGCTTGTCCAGCTCGGCCACCTTGAAGCCCAGGCCCAGGATGAGGGCTTGCGCGCGCGGCACGGCATCGTGGTCGCCCGCGTCGGCCAGGTCGGAATAGGCGTGGGCGATGGCCATGCCGTCGCCCGAGTCCTCGGCTTGTCGCAGCGCCTCGCGCAGCTCGGCCAGGCGCGTGTCGCCGTTCAGCACGAACTCCGTGGCGGACTCCGCCGTCTCGGGCATGTTCTGCGCGACCTGTGCCATGCGCCATTGGGCGGGGATGAAGAAGTCGCCGGCGTCCTCGTGCAGCGAGCCGTTGAGCAATGCGAACAGACTGGACTTGCCCGCCCCGTTGCGGCCCACCAGGCCCACGCTTTCGCCGGGGTTCAGGGTGACGGAGACGTTGTCGAGCAATACCTTGCTGCTGCGGCGCAAGGTGACGTTTTTCAGGGTGATCATCAGGAAGAGAGGAAAGCGGCCAAGGCCTGGCGTGTCACCAGCAGCACCTGGTCATCGCCCGCGCTGGTGTCCAGCCAATACACGGGCAGCTGCGCGAACGCGGCTTCAAAATAGGGGCGCTCGTTGCCGATTTCGAGCACGAGCACCGCATTTTCGCTCATGCGGGCTGGGGCATCGGCCAGCAGCCGGCGGATGAAGTCCATGCCATCGTCGCCGCCGGCCAGGGCCAGCGCGGGCTCGGCACGGTATTCGGCGGGCAGGGCGGCCATGCTGGCGGCGTTGACGTAGGGTGGGTTGCACAGGATCAGGTCCCACGGGCCGGGCAGGGCGGCGAGGCCGTCGGACAGCTGCCACTGGATGCGGTCCTGCAGCCCGTGTTTGTCCACGTTGATGCGGGCCACGGCCAGGGCGTCGGGCGAGATGTCGGCGCCCGTCACTTCCACCTCGGGCCAGGCCATGGCGGCCAGCACGGCCAGGCTGCCGTTGCCAGTGCATAGGTCGAGCACGCGGCGGGTCTGGTCGCTGAGGAATTCGTCGATGCCGCCGTCGGCGATCAGCTCGGCGATGAAGCTGCGCGGCACGATGGTGCGTTCGTCCACGTAGAAGGGCACGCCCTGCAGCCAGGCTTCCTTCGTCAGGTAGGCGGCGGGCTTGCGCGTGGCGATGCGCTCTTCAAAAAGTGTAGCTACCCGCGCTTGATCGGCGGGCGCTACGGGCTGATTTGCCATGGAGTCCAGGTCGGAATCCAGCGGCAGACCCAGGCGCCAGAGCACCAGCCATGCGGCCTCGTCGTGCGCGTTGGTGGTGCCGTGGCCGAAGGAGACGCCCGCCTGTTCGAGCTGGCGCGCGCCGCCCGTGATCAACTCGCCCAGCGTCGTCATACTGCCGCCTGGGCGTGGAGGTTTTCGAGCGTGCGGCGGTAGATGTTCTTGAGCGGCTCGATGTCGGCCACCACCACGTGCTCGTCGATCTTGTGGATGCTGGCGTTGGGCGGGCCCAGTTCGATCACCTGTGGGCAGATCTGCGCGATGAAACGGCCGTCGCTGGTACCGCCGGTGGTGGACAGCTCGGTGCTGATGCCCGTTTCAGCGGTGATGGCGGCCTGCACGGCACCGACCAGTTCGCCGGGCGTGGTCAGGAAGGGCTGGCCGCCCAGCGTCCAGCGCAGGTCGTATTCCAGCCCGTGGCGGTCCAGCACGGCGTGCACGCGCTGCTGCAGGCCTTCGGCCGTGGATTCGGTGGAGAAGCGGAAGTTGAAGTCGATGACCACCTCGCCCGGTATCACGTTGGTGGCGCCGGTGCCGCCGTGCATGTTGCTGATCTGCCAGCTCGTGGGCGGGAAGAAGGCGTTGCCCTTGTCCCATTCGGTGGCGGCCAGTTCGGCCAGCGCGGGCAGGGTTTGGTGGATGGGGTTGCGCGCGAGCTGCGGGTAGGCGATGTGGCCCTGGATGCCGCGCACGGCGAGCTTGCCGCTCAGGGTGCCGCGCCGGCCGTTCTTGATCATGTCGCCGGTCTTCTCGACCGAGGTGGGCTCGCCGACGATGCAGTAGTCCAGCTTGTCGCCGCGCGTGCGCAGCTGCTCGACGACCACCTTGGTGCCGTCCACCGAGGGGCCTTCCTCGTCGCTGGTGAGCAGCAGGGCGATCTGGATGCGCGGATCGGGCGTGGCGGCCAGGAACTCTTCCACCGCCACGACGAAGGCGGCGATGGATGTCTTCATGTCACTCGCACCCCGGCCGTAGAGCTTGCCGTCCTTGTGCGCGGGCACGAAGGGGTCGCTGCTCCACTGCGCCAGCGGGCCGGTGGGCACCACGTCGGTATGGCCCGCAAAGACTACGGTTTTGATAGCTGCTTGCGCTTGTCCAGCAAGCGCTGCAGGCCTTTTCGCCCACAAGTTGCTGACGCGGAAGTCGGCCGGGCCGCTGTCCAGGCGCTCGCACACGAAACCCAGCGGGGCCAGCCGTGCGGCCAGCAGGTCGAGGCAGCCGGCGTCCTCGGGGGTGATGGAAGGCAGGGCGATGAGCTGTTCGGCCAGGTGCAGGGTGCGGGACATCGGGGACTGAAAAAGAGAGGATGCGTTCAGGCCGCGGGCTTCACGTCCAGAACGATTTCGGTGAACGAGGGCGCGTCGTCGGGCGCGTCGCGCGCTTCCTTCTGGGCCTTGGCGGCGTTGGCGGCCAGGGAGAAGTCGTTTTGCAGGCGCCACATGAGGTTGGTGGGCGAGTCGGCGTAGGCCAGGCCCTCCTTGCGGTCGATCTTGTTGTCCATGATGAGCTTTGCAAGCGCTTCCTCGAAGGTCTGCGAGCCTTCGGCCATGGACTTTTCCATGGCCTCGCGCACGCCGGAGAAGTCGCCTTTCTCGATCAGCTCGGACACGAGCTTGGAGTTGAGCATGACCTCCACGGCCGGCACGCGGCCGCCGTCGGGCTTGCGCACCAGGCGCTGCGAGACGACGGCCTTGAGCGCCGAGGCCAGATCGCCCAGCATGGTGGGGCGCACTTCCACGGGGTAGAAGCTCAGGATGCGGTTGAGCGCGTGGTAGCTGTTGTTGCCGTGCAGCGTGGCCAGCACCAGGTGGCCCGACTGGGCGTAGGCGATGGCGGCGGACATGGTTTCGCGGTCGCGGATTTCGCCGATCAGGATCACGTCGGGCGCCTGGCGCAGTGCGTTCTTCAGCGCGGTCTGCAGCGACTGGGTGTCGCTGCCGATCTCGCGCTGGTTCACGATGGATTTCTTGTTCCTGAACTGGTACTCGACCGGGTCCTCGATGGTGAGGATGTGGCCGGAGAGCGCCTCGTTGCGGGTGTCGATCATCGAAGCCAGCGACGTGCTCTTGCCCGAACCCGTGGCGCCCACCATCAGGATGAGGCCGCGCTTTTCCATGATGAGTTCGCGCATCACGGGCGGCAGGCCCAGCGAGTCGAATTCAGGGATCATCTGCGAGATGAAGCGGATCACCACCGCGTAGCTGCCGCGCTGGCGCATGGCGCTGACGCGGAAGCGCCCCACGCCGGTGAGCGGCACGCCCATGTTGAGCTCGCCGGTTTCCTCCAGCTCCTCGATGCGGTCCGGCGGGACCACTTCGGAGAGCAGGTTCTTCGGTGCATCGGGCGGCAGGATCTGGTTGTTGATCGGCACGCACTCGCCGTTGATCTTGATCAGCGCCGGCGCGTTGGCCGACAGGTAGACGTCGGAGGCTTTCTTCTCGGCCATCAGGCGAAGAATCCGTTCCATCGTGCTCATGGTGTGTCCCTCCGGTTGTCGTCGTCTCTGTCAGGTGTCGGTGCTGATCGTGCGGGCGTTGGCGCGTCGGCGTCAAGCCCGCAATGCGCAATCGTCAGTCGCGCAGCAGGTCGTTGATGCTGGTCTTGGAGCGGGTCTGCGCGTCCACGCGCTTGACGATGATGGCCGCGTACATGCTGTAGGGGGCGCCGTTGG
>Ga0206116_1001269_pt1 | contig 14636 bp, 11 predicted proteins | sample 3A1Ametagenome_FD_178000 | JGI IMG/M metagenome (GOLD analysis project Ga0206116, IMG submission 178000) | Enriched microbial communities from leaf-cutter ant dump, University of Wisconsin, Madison, United States - 3A1A | ecosystem: Environmental > Terrestrial > Nest > Insects nest > Nest dump...
CATGACCACCATCCAACCGAGCAAGCGCCAGCTACTGCAAGGCGCCGCCGCCATGGGCGCGCTGGCCGCCGCCCCGCGCCTGTGGGCGCAGTCGGCCGCGCCCGTGCGCATCGGCTACGCCATCGCCCGCACGGGCCCGTGGGCGGCGGGCGCGCAGGTGAGCCAGGAGCCCAACTACCTGCTCTGGGCCGAACAGGTGAACGCGGCGGGCGGCCTGAGCGTGAAGGGCGCCAAGCGCCCCATCGAACTCATCGGCTACGACGACCGCAGCGAGACGGAAACCTGCGTGCGCACCTATGAAAAGCTGATGGGCAGCGACAAGGTGGACCTGGTCCTACCGCCCTGGGGTTCGGGCGCCAACTTCGCCATCGCGCCGCTGGCCAACCGCTTCGGCTACCCGCTGCTGGCGCCCACGGCGCTGTCACGCAAGCTCATCGACATGAACCTGCCGTATTTCTTCTCGCTGCTGCAGCAGCCCGACAAGATGATGGGCGCGCTGGTGGACATGCTGGTGGCGAACAACGTCAAGACCGTCGCCATCGTCTACATGGACGACCTGTTCGGCCTGGAGAACTTCGCGGCGCTGAACAATGCGCTGAAGAAGACCAGCATCCAGGTGGTGGAGCGCAAGAGCTACCCGCTGGGCGTGAAGGACCTGGCGCCCGTGCTGCGCGGCATCAAGGACCAGAACCCCGACGCCTTCATCGGCATCACCTACCCGCCCGACACCATCCTGGCCAGCCGACAGGCGCGCGAAGTGGGGCTGAACCCCAAGTTCTTCTATGCGTCCGTGGGCACGGCCTTCCAGCTCTACAAGAACGTGATGCAGGCCAACACCGAGGGCGTGATCGGCATGGGATCGTGGAGCGTGAAGACCAGTCCCGAGGCCCGCGCGTACTTCGACGCCCACGTGAAGAAGTTCAATAAGGAACCCGACCGCTGGGCCAGCGGCCATGCCTGGGCGGGCCTGGAGATACTGCAGCAGGCCGTGGAAAAGGTGGGGCTGGACCGCAAGGCGCTGCGCGAGCATATCGCCAAAAACGAGTTCAAGACCATCCTGGGCGGCATCCGCTTTCAGGGCAGCGAGAACGCATCCATCCCCGGCACGGTGAGCCAGTGGCAGGGCGGCGACTTCGAGGTGGTGTGGCCCAAGGAGCGCGCCACGGCGCAGCTCAACCCCAACAAGCCTGCGTGGAAATAACAGCGTGTCTCTGACTTCCTGGGCCGAGCTGGTCGCCAGCGGCCTCATCACCGGCGGCATCTACGCGCTGGTCGCCATGGGCCTGAACCTGCAGTACGGGCTGATGCGCATCATGAACATCTCGCACGGCGAGTTCCTGATGCTGGGCGCCTTCCTCACCTGGTGGGCGCACACGGCCTGGGGCGTGTCGCCGCTGCTGCTGATGCCCGTGGCCTTCGCGGCGCTGTTCGTGCTGGGCGTGGCGGTGCATGCGCTGTGCTTCAAGCGGCTGGCGGCGCGCGCGCCGAATGTCGATGTGTTCGAGGCGCGCAGCCTGATGGTGGGCTTTGGGCTGATGTTCTTCGTGCAGAACACCGCGTTGTTGATCTGGGGCGGCGACCTGCGCGGCTATGAGTACCTGGCCGACCCGGTGCAGGTGGCGGGCATGCGCTTCACGGAGAACAAGCTGGTGCTGTTTGGCGTGGCGCTGGCGCTGTCGGCGGCGCTGATCGCGCTGCTCAAGCTCACGCTGCTGGGCAAGGCGGTGCGGGCGTTGATGCAGTCGCCCACGGGAGCGCAGCTCGTGGGCATCAACACGCGGCGGCTGCACCCGATGATGTTCGGCATTGGCCTGGGCCTGTCGGGCGTGGCGGGGGCGCTGCTGTCGATGACCTACGAGATTTCGCCGTCCATGGGCGAGCCGTACACCGTTACTGCCCTCATCGTCATCACGCTGGGCGGCTTCGGCAGCCTCGCGGGCAGCCTGGCGGGCGGCCTGCTGCTGGGCGTGGTCGAAGCGCTGGGCATGCATTTCAGCAGCCCGTCCCTCAAGATGCTGCTCAGCTATGCCGTGTTCATCGGCGTGCTGATCTGGCGGCCCAACGGTTTGTTCTCCAAGAAATGAAAAACCATTCCAACAAGCCCTGGCTCGCACTGGCCGCAGGCGTGGCGGTCACCGCCACCCTGCCCTGGCTGGTGTCGGACTTCGCGGCGTCGGTGCTGCTCAGTTGCCTGATGTACATCGCGCTCGCCACGAGCTGGTCGCTGTTCTGCGGCGCCACGCGCTACCTGTCGCTCGCCACCTCGGCCTTCTTCGGCATTGGCGCATATGCCAGCGCCACGCTGCTGGGCGTGCTGCCCTGGCCGCTGGTCATCCTGGCGGGGGCGCTGATCGCCACCCTGGTGGCCGTGGTCATGGGCGCGGCGGTGCTGCACCTGCGCGGCACCTACTTTGCCGTGCTCACCTTCGGCATGACGGAGCTGATACGCCACGCCGTCACCTTTGTCGAAAAGCAGGTGTCGGGCACCGTGGGCCGCGTGCTGATGGAAGTGCCGAGCAACGAGACGGTGTACCTCACGGTGCTGCTGATCGCGGCGGCTGCCATTGCCACGGCCATTGGCGTCAAGCGCAGCCGCTTTGGCCTGGCCCTCGCGGGCATCGGCGCGGACGAGCAGCGGGCGCAGACGCTGGGTGTGGACACGCGCCTTGCCAAGATCGCGGGCTTTGGCCTGACTGCCGCCTTTGCGGGCGCGGTGGGCGCGGCCATGGCGGTGCGCTGGACGTACATCGAGCCCGCTGCGGTGTTCAGCCCCTTCATCGGCTTCCAGACGGTGCTGATCGCGCTGATTGGCGGCGCGGCCAGCATCGGCGGGCCGATTCTGGCGGCCATCGTGTTCAGCCTGCTGGCCGAGACGCTGCGGCTGCAGCTGCCCTATGGCTACATGATGGTGCTGGGCGTGCTGCTGATTTTGTGCGTGATGTACCTGCCCAACGGCCTTGCCACCCTGTGGCAGAAGAAGGGAGTACGCCATGGCTGAGCCGCTGTTGACCATCGAAGGCGTGACCGTGCGCTTTGGTGGCCTCACGGCCGTGGACGGCGTGAGCGCCACGCTGCATGCGGGCGAGCTGGTGGGCATCATCGGCCCCAACGGCGCGGGCAAGACGACCTTCTTCAACGCCATCTCGGGCGTGCAGCCGCCCACGGCGGGCACGCTGCGCTGCGGCGCGGATGACCTGACGGGCCAAGGCCCGCACCACTACGCGGCCCACGGCATCGCCCGCACCTTCCAGACGCCGCGCGTGTTCCCCGACATGACGGTGCGCGACAACGTGCGTTTCGGCATGCAGTTCGCGGGCCGCCACCGCGCCGGGCCGGGCGAGGACGAAATCCTGGCCATGCTGGGCCTGACCGCCCTGGCCGACCGCCCCGCCGCCGACGTGACACCCTCGCAGCAGCGCCTGCTGGAGATCGGCATGGCCCTGGGCACGCGCCCGCGCCTGCTGCTGCTCGATGAAGTGGCTGCCGGGCTGACCGAGGCCGAAGTAGACGCCATGGCCCAGCGCATCCGCCGCCTGCGCGACGACTGGGGGCTGACGGTCGTATGGATCGAGCACGCGGTCAAGACCCTGCTGCAATACGTCGAGCGCGTGCTGGTGTTGCACCAGGGCCGCAAGATCGCCGACGGCACGCCCGCCGAGGTGGTGCGCGACCCGCAGGTGATCGAAGCCTATCTGGGCGATGAAATGGAGCACACGGCATGAGCGGCGCACGGCTACAAGTACGCGGTCTTGCCGCTGGCTACCACGGCTTCCAGGTGCTGCAAGACCTGTCCCTGGAGGCACGCCCCGGCATCACCGTCATCGTCGGCCCCAACGGCGCGGGCAAGACCACGCTGCTCAAGGCCCTGGCTGGGCTGCTGCCGCGCACCGGCACCGTCACGCTGGATGGCCAGGACGTACCCGCGATGAACGCCACAGCCTGCGTGCAGCGCGGCCTGGCGCTGGTCGCGGAAGGCCGCCAGCTCTTCCCGCAGATGACCGTGACGGAGAACCTGGAACTGGGCGGCTGGCTGGTGCCCGCCCGCGTGCGCGCCGAACGCATCGCCCAGGCGTTCGACGACTTTCCGCGCCTCAAGGAACGCGCCCAGCAACTGGCCGGAACCATGAGCGGCGGCGAGCAGCAGATGGTGGCCGTCGCCCGCGCGCTGATGAGCGGCCCGCGCCTGCTGATGCTGGACGAGCCCTCGCTGGGCCTTGCGCCGCGCATGGTCGATGAATTGCTCGCCATCGTGCAGCGCATCGCCGCGCAGGGCGTGACTGTGCTCATGGTCGAGCAGAACGTACGCAAGGCGCTGCAAATTGCGCAGCAGGGCTATGTGCTGGAACGCGGGCGCATCGTTGCCGAGGGCGATGCGGCCGAACTTCTTCAATCCGACGTGGTGCGCCAAGCCTATCTGGGCGTCGCCTGATTTCTTCAAGGAGAACTTTCATGACCGCTATTTCCATGCTCATCGACGGCCAGCGCGTGCAGGCCACGGGCGGCGCTACTTTCGAGCGCCGCAACCCCCTCGATGGTTCGGTAGCCACCACAGCGCCCGCCGCCACCGTGGCCAACGCCGTGGCCGCCGCCGATGCCGCCGCCAAAGCCTTCCCTGCCTGGGCCACCCTCGGCCCCAACGCGCGCCGCGCCCTGCTGCTCAAGGCCGCGCATGCGCTGGAGGCCAAGGCCGACGCCTTCGCCGCCACCATGGCCGTCGAGACGGGCGCATCCGGCCTGTGGGCAGGCTTCAACGTCCACCTGGCCGCCGGGCTGCTGCAGGAAGCCGCCGCGCTCACCACGCAGATCGCAGGCGAGGTGATTCCGTCCGACGTGCCCGGCAGCCTCGCCATGGGCGTGCGCCAGCCCGCAGGCGTGGTGCTGGGCATCGCGCCGTGGAACGCGCCCGTCATCCTCGCCACGCGTGCCGTGGCCACGCCGCTGGCCTGTGGCAACACCGTGATCCTCAAAGGCTCCGAGCTGTGCCCCGCCACGCACGGCCTCATCATCGAGGCGCTGCAAGAGGCCGGCCTGCCCCCCGGCGTGGTGAACTTCGTCACCAACGCACCGCAGGACGCGGGCGCCGTGGTCGAGGCCATCGTGGCGCACCCGGCGGTGCGGCGCGTGAACTTCACCGGCTCCACCCATGTGGGCCGCCTCGTGGCGCAGACCTGCGCCAAATACCTCAAGCCCGTGGTGCTGGAACTGGGCGGCAAGGCCCCGTTCGTGGTGCTGGACGATGCCGACCTGGATGCGGCCGTCGATGGCGCCGTGTTCGGCGCCTTCGCCAACTCAGGGCAGATCTGCATGTCCACCGAGCGCATCGTGGTGGACAACGCGGTGGCCGATGAATTCGTGCGCAAGTTCGCCGCACGCGCCCAAAGCCTGCCCCTGGGCGACCCGCGCAAGGGGCCGGTGGTGCTGGGCTCGGTGGTGGACATGGCGACGGTGGAACGCTGCAACGCCCTCATCGACGACGCCTTGGCCCAGGGCGCCACGCTGGTGTGCGGCGGCAAGGCCGACAGCACGCTGATGCCCGCCACGGTGCTCGACCACGTGACGCCGCAAATGCGCATCTACCGCGAGGAATCGTTCGCCCCGGTCAAGCCCATCGTGCGCGTGAACGGCGTGGAGGAAGCCATCGCCTGCGCCAACGACAACGAGTTCGGCCTCTCCGCCGCCGTCTTCGGCCGCGACGTGGCGCGGGCCTGGAACGTGGCGGCGCGCATCGAATCGGGCATCTGCCACGTCAACGGCCCCACGGTGCACGACGAAGGCCAGATGCCGTTCGGCGGCGTGAAAAACTCGGGCTACGGGCGCTTTGGCGGCATGGCGGGGGTGCGGGAGTTCACGGACCTGCGCTGGATCACGGTGCAGACCACGCCGCGCCACTATCCGTTCTGAAATTCAAAAAGAATAGCTGCCAGCGCTTGCTACATAAGCGCTGGAGGCCGATTTGACGGGTATTTTCAGGCCGCGATCGCGTCCAGCGGCCAGCGCGGCTTCACATCGAAGGCGTAGTCGGTGTTGGCCTGCTGCTGCCCCGCCTGCAGGCGCATCGCGGCGGCCATGGCGATCATGGCGCCGTTGTCGGTGCACAGGTGCAGTTCGGGGTAGTGCACCCGCACGTTGCTGCGGGCGCAGGCTTCGTTGAGCTGCGCGCGCAGGTGCCGGTTGGCGCCCACGCCGCCCGCCACCACCACGCGCTTCAAGCCGGTCTGCTTGAGGGCTGCCAGCGTCTTCTTGACCAGCACCTCCACGATGGCCGCCTCGGTGCTCGCAGCCAGGTCGGCCTTGCGCGCTTCGAGGTCGCCGCCCAGCTTCTTCGCCTGCGTCAGCACCGCCGTCTTGAGCCCGGCGAACGAAAAGTCCAGGTCGCCGCTGTGCAGCAGCGGCCGGGGCAGCTTGAAGGCCGTGGCGCTGCCCTGCTCCGCCAGCCGCGAGAGGGCGGGCCCGCCCGGGTAGCCCAGGCCCATGAGCTTGGCCGACTTGTCGAACGCTTCGCCCGCAGCGTCGTCGATGGTCTCGCCCAGGATCTCGTAGCGGCCCACGCCGTCCACGCGCATCAGCTGCGTGTGCCCGCCCGACACGAGCAGTGCCACGAACGGGAATTCGGGCGGATCGGCGCTGAGGAAGGGCGAGAGCAGGTGCCCCTCCAAATGGTGCACGCCCAGCACGGGCTTGCCCAGCGAAGCGCCCAAGGCGCAGGCCACGCCCGCGCCCACCAGCAGCGCGCCGGCCAGCCCGGGGCCGCGCGTGTAGGCCACCACGTCCACGTCCGCCAGCGACTGGCCTGATTCCTGGAAGACCTGCGTGGCCAGCGGCAGCACGCGCCGGATGTGGTCGCGGCTCGCCAGCTCGGGCACCACGCCGCCATAGGCCTGGTGCATGTCGATCTGGCTGTGCAGCGCGTGGGCCAGCAGCGTGGGCACGGCAGTGCCGGTGGAACGCACCAGCGCCACGCCGGTTTCGTCGCAGGAGGATTCGATGCCCAGGATCAGCAAGCTCATGGGCGGCGAGTGTATTACCAGCGGTCGGAGCGCATGCGCAGCTCCCAGTTGCCGCCGCGCAGCTCGTACACGCCCACCGCGCCGTAGCGCTGCTCGCCCTTGTCGTCCCAGGTCATGGTGCCGATCACGGGCGCATAGCCGTTGATGCTGTGCAGGGCCTTGGTGATGTCCTTGGGGTCGGCCGACTTGGCCTTCTGGATGGCGGCCGACAGCACGTACATGCTGTCGTAGCTGTAGTGGCCGCCGTAGGCGGGCGGCTTCTTGTAGGCGTCGAGGTACTTTTCGAGGAACGGCCGGCCCGTGGAGAACTCCTTGGCCTCCAGCACGGGCGACGTGGCGTAGATGCCCTCCACGATGCCCGCGCCCTTGGCCATGTCGGTGGTCTTGATCGTGTCGCCGCCCAGCAGGCTCACCTTGGTGTGGCCCACTTTCTTCAAGGCCTCCAGCAGCGCCAGCGCCTGAAAGTCGTTGAGGGTGGAGACGATGACCTCCACCTGCGCGGCCTTGAGCTCGGCGGCCAGTTCGTCGAAGGCCGTGGTCTTGTCGTCGAACGACTTGCGCACCACCACCTCCTTCTTCTCGGCCTTGAGCTGCCCGGCCGCACCGTCGGCCAGGCCCTTGCCATAGGGCGTGCCGTCGTCCAGCGCGGCGTAGCGCCCGGCGCCGAGCTGCGTGGCCGCGAACGAGCCGATGGCGCGGGCCTGCAGGGTGTCGTTGGCCACCATGCGGAAGGTGGTGGGAAAGCCCAGCTGCGTGAACTTGGGGTTGGTGGAGATGGCGATCTGCGGGATGTCCTTGGCCGCATAGATGGGCGCCGTCTCGATGCTCACGCCCGAGTTCAGGTGGCCGATCACCGCCACCACGCCGGAATCCACCAGCTGCTGGGCCACGGTCTTGCCCGTGGCGGCGTCGGCCTTGTCGTCCACCGCCACCACCTCCAGCGTCACGCGCTTGCCGTCCACCGTGTAGTTGCCCTTGTTGAGCTCGGCCACGGCCAGGTTCACGCCGTTGAGCAGGTCCTGCCCCAGCGCGCCCAGCGGGCCGCTCAAGGGCTGCGCCACGCCGATCTTGACGGTGTCGGGCACCTTGCTGCACCCGGCAAGGAAAGCGGCGCCGGCCAGGGCGGTGAATGCCACGCTGGCCGAGAAGCGGCGCCGGTCGATGAGCTTGTTCATGAAGGAAACTCCATAGCAATGTATTAATGTGACCGGATGTATATGCGAGGCCGCCCGGAGGCGCCATCGGGTATGCCCTCCCAATCACCGGTGTATTAGCAAGTTTCAGGCCCTGCAAAGCGGAAAACCGCCCGGCGCACCATTTTGCGGCGTGGAATTTGCTTGCATCCCGCGCATGAATGAAGCCCTGCGCATCGTGGTGGTCGCCCCCGACCTGGCCGTCGCCGACCCCGGCGACGCGCACGCCCGGGCTAAGAGCGGGCGGCGCTCCTGCGCATCGCCGCCGCCAGCGCCACGGCGGCCAGGGCCAGCGGCACGAACGACACCCACAGCACCGTGTTCCAGCCGTAGGCGGACAGCAGCCCCCCGGACGAGAACGAGCCCACCGCCATCAGCCCGAACACGATGAAGTCGTTGAGCGACTGCACGCGCGTCTTCTCCTCGGGCCGGTGGCATTCCAGCACCAGCGCGGAGGCGCCGAGAAAACCGAAGTTCCAGCCCAGCCCCAGCAGCACCAGCGCGCCCCAGAAGTGCGGCACGCCGATGCCCAGCAGCCCCACGGCGGCGGCAAGGCCCGTCAGCGCCAGCCCCGCCGTCGCCAGGCGCCCGGCGCCGAAGCGCGCGATCAGGTGGCCCGTGAAGAAGCTGGGCGCGTACATCGCGATCACGTGCCACTGCAGGCCCAGGTTGGCGGCCCCCTGCGAATGCCCGCAGATGCGCATGGCCAGCGGCGCGGCGGTCATCAGGAAGTTCATCAGCATGTACGACACCGCGCCGCAGATGGCGGCCGCCACGAAGCGCGGCTGCCGCGAAGCGCGGCTGCCGCGCGATCTCGGCCAGCGGCCGTCCGCCGGCGATCTCCGCCGCGGTCGGCATCGGCAGGCGCACGCCCAGCAGGACCAGGGCCGAGAGCACCGCGACCACCGCCTGCACGAGGAAGGTGGCCGCGAACAGGTGCGGCGGCCATAGATCCATCGTCCAGGTCACCAGTTGCGGCCCGAACACCCCGGCGGCCACGCCCCCGGCCATGACAAGCGACAGCGCGCGCGCCCGGCGCCCGGGCTCCACGCCATCGGCGGCGGCGAAGCGGAACGACAGCACCACGGCCGCGTAGCTGCCGCCAAAGAAGGTCGCCAGGCAGAACAGCCAGAACCCGCCCACGACGACGGCCAGCGTGGCCAGCAGGCCCGCCAGCGTGCCCGCGCCCGTGCCTGCCAGAAAGGCGGCGCGCCGCCCATGGCGCCGCGCGATGGCCCCCATGGGCAGGATGCACGCCGCCATGCCCACCACGAAGATCGACACGGGCAGCGTGGCCAGCATGGGCGACGGGGCCAGCATGTGGCCGACGATGGCGCCGGTGGCATAGACCACCACCGCGTTCGCGCCAGCCAGCGCCTGGGCGATGGAAAGGCGCCAGATGTTGCCGCGCTGCACGCTGTCGGGCAGCAGGTCGGCGGAGTGGGGGGAGGTAATGGCGGTATCGGTCATTCTGGGTCGGCGGTGGGGAGAGGCGAGTGTCCCATCGTCAGCACCAGGCGGTACTGGGCGCTGCCGGACTTGAGCCTGCGAAGGGCCTCGTTCGCCTGCTCCAGCGGCAGGGTCTCGATGCGCGGGCGCGCATCCACCAGCACGCTGAAATCCAGCGCCCGCTCGGTGTCGTGCGGCGTGCCCGTGATCGACCCAAGGAGGCCGCGCTGGCCGCCCACCAGCAGCCCCACAGGCACCTGCAGCGGGCCCTTGCCCGGGTTGAGTACCACCAGCCGCCCCTCGGGCGCGAGGCCCGCCAGCAGCGCCGACACCGCCCCGGCATCGTCGACCATGGTGACGATGGCCTGTGCGCCGCCCAGGGCCTGGAGCCGGGCGGCGGCGTCCTCCACGCGGTTGTCGATGTAGACGTGCGCGCCGAGCGCCAGCGCGTCCGCCGCGACGTCGCCGCCGCGCCCGATGGCCACCACCCGGAACCCCATGCGCCGCGCGTACTGCAGCGCCATGTGTCCCAGGCCGCCGATGCCCAGGACGGCCACGGTGTCTCCCGCTTGCGCACCGCATTTCCGCAGCGCATTGAACGTGGCGATGCCGGCGCACAGGATGGGCGCGGCCTCTTCCGCGCCCAGCGCATCGGGAATCGCCACCAGGGCCGTGCCGCGCGCCAGCACCATCTCGGCATAGCCGCCGTCGCGGGTGCTGCCCATGACCGGCTGGTTCTGGCAGAGCTGGAAGCGTCCCCGGCGGCACTGCGCGCATTCGTTGCAGTGGCCGCCCAGGCGCCCCACGCCCACGCGCTGGCCCGGCCGCCAGAGCGCGGGCACGCCGCTGCCCAGCGCCACGATGCGTCCCACCACCTCGTGGCCGGGCACGCGCGGCGGTGCGGCGGCGCGCTCGGTGTCGGCAATGTCCGCCCCGCAGACGCCGCAGGCTTCGACGGCGATCAGCACCTCGCCGGGACCGGGTGCGGGGGTGCGGCGCTCCACCAGCTCCAGCACGCCGGGGCGGGTCGCCTGCATGGCGCGGTAGGTGGTCTTCATGGCGGTTGCTCCAGGCACAGGCACCGATTCTTTCGCTTTCGGCGCCACGGAACAAACCAGATAAAGTTTCCCGCATGGAAAGAAAAACTTGCCCGCCATGACCTCCCCCGGCCACCTGAACGCGCTGCGCGCCTTCGAAGCCAGCGCCCGCCACCAGAGCTTCTCGGGCGCGGCGGCGGAACTGCACGTCACCCCGGCCGCCGTGGGCCAGCTGGTGCGCGGCCTGGAGGAATCGTTGGGCGTGCTCCTGTTCATGCGCCACGCCAGCGGCCGCCACCGGCTGGCCGCCACCGAGGCCGCCGTGCGCGCCCTGCCCGAGATCCGGGCCGGCTTCGAGCGCCTGAACGCGGGCCTGCAACGGCTGCGGGAGGGCGCGGCCGCCGGCGGCGCCCTCACGGTCACCGTCAGCCCCGCGTTCGCGGCGAAGTGGCTGCTGCCGCGCTTCGAGCGCTTCCAGGCCACGTGCCCGGACACGGACGTGCGCCTCGAAACCCACCTCCACCCCGTGGATTTCGTGGCGCAGCGCGTGGACATCGGCGTGCGCTACGGCACGGGCGCCTGGCCCGGTCTGGTGGCGGACAAGCTGATGGACGAAGAGGTGTTCCCGGTTTGCTCGCCCGCACTGCTGCAGCAGGGCGCGCCGCCGCTAGCGCAGCCCTCCGACCTGCGGCGCGCCACGCTGATCCATGACCTCTCCATGGAAGGCCACGCGGGCTTTCCCACCTGGGACACGTGGCTGCGCGCGGCGGGCGCCACAGGCGTGGAGACGGCACGCGGCCTGCACATCAACAACTCGGCGGCAGTGCTGCAGGCCGCGGCCGAAGGCCGGGGCGTGGCGCTCGCCCGCAGCGTGATGGCCGCTGGCGACCTGGCGGCGGGGCGCATCGTGCGGCTGTTCCCGCAGGTGCGGCCCGCGCCCGGGCTGGCCTACTACGTGGTCTACCGGCCGGAGGGCGCCGCCTCGCCCCGGCTGCGGGCCTTCCGCGACTGGCTGGTGCGGGAAGCGGCCGCCGCGGTGGGGACGAAAAAAAGCCAGCCGGCGACTGACCACCGGCTGGCATCCGATCTTTAAGTCTTTTTGGCCTCCAGCGCTTGTCCATCAAGCGCTGGCAGCTACTCAAACCATAGCAGATCAGAATTCATACGTGGCCGACAGCCACAGGCGGCGGCCTTCCATGTTGTTCACGTAGCGGTTGCCCGTGTCCGCCGTGGACGGGTTGCCGGGGATCTGGTAGACCGTGTAGTCCAGGAAGTCCTTGTTGAACAGGTTGTAGATGGCCGCGTTGATGGTGACCTGCTTGTTCACGCGGTAGGTGCCACCCAGGTGGAACTGGGTGTAGGCCTTGTAGTCGCCCAGGGCGGCCTTGGCGGCGCGCGTGGCGGCACTGGTGCCGGGGTCGCGGAAGCGGTCGCTGCGGTACTCGGCGCGCAGCCACAGGTTCCACTGGTCCGAGGGGGTCCAGTTCAGGCGGGCGTTGAGCGCGTGCTCGGGCGTGTCGGTCAGCGGCTTGCCGATGTTGGGGCCGCTCTTTTGCTCGCTCTTGGTGTAGGTGTAGTTCGCGGTGGCGGACCAGGCCTTGGACAGCGGCACGCGCGTGCTCAGCTCCAGGCCGCGCGTCACGGCCTTGTCCACGTTGATGGACTGGCCGAAGCTGTCCACGCGCGGCCAGTTGCCGAAGTCCACGCAGCCGGGTCGGTTGGGCGTGGTGGCCCAGCTGCAGTTGAGCAGGCCGGGGCCGCTGGTGATCTTGTCCTTGAACTGGTTGTTGAACAGCATGGCGCTGGCCGCGAAGCCCTGCGGGCTGTCGAAGTACACGCCCAGCTCGGTGCTGGTGCTGGTCTCGGGCTTGAGGCCGGGGCTGCCCACCAGCGGGATGGTGCCCTGCCCGCCGAAGCCGTTGATGCCGGGCGCGAGCTGCTCCACGCGCGGGGTCTTGTAGCCATTGCTCACGCCGCCCTTGACGGTCCACTGCGGCGCGGCGTTCCACACGCCGTAGGCGCGCGGGCTGACCTTGCCGCCGAAGAGGCTGTGCCGGTCGTAGCGCGCGCCCAGCGTGAGGGCGAAGCGGTCGGTGATGCGCCACTCGTCCTCCGCGAACAGCGCCTTCTGCGTGAAGGCGAAGGTGCCCGGCGCCACGCCGTCCTTCATCTCGGCGTCCCACCACTGGCCGCCCACGGTGGTCAGGTGGCTGCCCCAGGGCAGCATGAGCTTGGTGTCCAGCACCTTGCTCTGCACGTGCAGCGTGCGCGCGCTGCCGGCCACGGCGCCCGGCGTGCCGGGCGGGATGGTGCGGCCGATGGTCTCGGTCTCGTTGACCATGTAGTTCGTGTCCCAGGTGCCGAAGTCGTAGCGGCCGGTGTGGGCCAGCACCCACTGGTCGCGGTTGTACTTCTGCTCGGGGCCGTAGCCGCCCTGCACGCCCAACGTGCCGAGCTGGCCGGTGGAGTTGTCGTAGGTCTGGCGGCCGGTGTCCACGTCCAGCGTGATGTCGTGGTAGCGGTTGGGCGTGACCGCCAGGCGCGCGCCCAGGGTCTTGATGTCGGCCTTGACGGGGTTGCCGCCCATCCAGACGACTTCCTCCGCACCGTTCTCGTTGATGAAGCGCACGTCCGCCGCGCCGCGGCGGAAGGCGCTGCCGCGGATCGCCAGGCCCACCAGGTCTTCCTTGAGGGGGCCGCTCAGGTAGAACTTGCCCGACCGGGAGTCGCCGAATTCGGATTCCTCCTGCAGCGTGTAGTCGGCCGTGACCGAGCCGGACCACGCCTTGCCCACCTTGCGCGTGATGATGTTGATGACGCCGCCCATGGCGTCGGAGCCGTACAGCGTGGACATGGGGCCTCGGATCACTTCGATGCGCTCGATGGCCGACACGGGCGGCAGGAAGCTGGTTTGCGTCTCGCCGAAGCCGTTGGGCGTGACGCTGCCCGCCGCGTTCTGGCGGCGGCCGTCGATGAGCACCAGCGTGTAGTCGCTGGGCATGCCGCGCATGCTGATGTTCAGGCCACCCGTCTTGCCGGCGGCGGCGCCCACGTCGATGCCCTCGACGTTGGCGAGCGCGTCGGTCAGGCTGGTGACGCGGCCCGAGGCCAGCTCTTCGCGGGTGATGACGGTGATGGAGGCCGGCGCCTCCTTGATGTCCTGCTCGAAGCCCGAGGCGGAGACGACCACTTCGCGCATTTCGGCCGCGGGCCCGGCGGCATTCTGCGCGGACGCGGCGCCAGCGGCGCAGACGGCGGAGATCAGGAGGGCGAGCGAGGAAGGGCGCAGCGGGCAGGTGCCCTGCGCTGAGCGGTGCAGCATGGAAGTACTCCAGGAACGATGAAACGGAAGGGGGTCCGTGTATGCGCTCTGGAATATTTCGTTATGCGGGCTCAGGGACAGACGGTTTGTAACGTGATTGTATCAAAAATCGCAATCATTCTTAATACCATTCAAATTCACTCAATACACGTCGCGCCGGTAGCGGCCGCTGCGCAGCAACTGCGCCACCTGCTCGCGCCCCAAAGCAGCGGCCAGGGCGTCGTCCACCCCCTGGGCCATGCCCTGCAGGCTGCCGCAGACGTAGATCGCCGCGCCGCGTTCCACCCACTCACGCAGCGTGCCGGCGGCCTCGGTGAGCCGGTGCTGCACGTAGATGCGTTCGGCCTGGTCGCGCGAGAAGGCCAGGTCCAGGCGCTGCAGCACGCCGCCGGCCTGCCAGGCCTCGATTTCATCCCGGTACAGAAAGTCGTGCGCGGCGTTGCGCTCGCCGAAGAGGAGCCAGTGGGGCCCCGCCCCTGCCGCCACACGCGAGCGCAGATGACTGCGCAGGCCCGCGATGCCCGTGCCGTTGCCGATCAGGATCAGGGGGCGCGCGGCGTTGTCCTCCAGCCGGAAGTTGCGGTGCGCGCGCAGCCGCAGCGCCACCGTGCCGCCCGGGGCCACGCCG
>Ga0206116_1001270_pt1 | contig 14625 bp, 12 predicted proteins | sample 3A1Ametagenome_FD_178000 | JGI IMG/M metagenome (GOLD analysis project Ga0206116, IMG submission 178000) | Enriched microbial communities from leaf-cutter ant dump, University of Wisconsin, Madison, United States - 3A1A | ecosystem: Environmental > Terrestrial > Nest > Insects nest > Nest dump...
CGTGGTGCGCGCCTGTGGTTGGGCGCTTGGCGAGTCGCTCTCGGGGGGGGCGCCGCAATGCCGAACGCAACGTGTGCTGCGGCAAGCTGGAAGGCTCTTGCTGTTGGTTACCCACCCACCTAGGCTTCTTTGACTTTTCCAAGGGGATTGCTGCCGTCTATTTACCCCACACCCTAGGTTCCTTTCGATCTCCGGGGCGGCGTGACGCTGGTCAGTGCATCGCGTCCGGCGATCTGGTTACCCCTCACCCTAGGTCTTCTCCGATGGCGCCGCGTGGTAGGCGGCCGAGCATTTACCCACTCACCTAGGTGTCATTGATTTCGCAGGGCGGCGCGGGGCCTCCATGACCAACGCCCGGCTAGCTAATTACCCCCCACCCTAGGTTCTAACGCATGGCTCACCACGACCCCCACCGGGTGCCCCCGCTGTCCACAAAGTAGACTGTCTGGACACATCACTATTGACTGTCCATTTAGCGTCCATTAAATACATGTCCACATCTGCTTTAGAGGTATGGGGACAGACATGATAGTCGGATATGCTCGCGTCAGCTCCACTGGGCAAGACCATGCGCTTCAGGTCGAGAAGCTGGAGGCGGCAGGGGCAGAGAAGATTTACAGCGAGAAGCAATCCGGTCTCGATCGGAAGCGCCCCAAGCTGGAGGAATGCCTTCGGTTCGTTCGTGAAGGCGACGTGCTGTTGGTCACAAAGCTCGATCGTCTGGCCCGTTCCGCTTTGCACCTTCACCAGATCGTCGAAGCACTCGACGGCAAGGGCGTTGGCTTTCGGGTGCTGGACGATCCTTCACTCGACACGACGACGCGAACGGGAAAGCTGGTCTTCGGCATTCTCGCCAGCATCGCCGAGTTCGAGACCGCGTTGCGGAAAGAACGCCAGCTTGAAGGCATTGCCAAAGCGAAGGAGGAAGGCCGCACAGGTGGCCGCCCCGCGCTGCTAACGACTGAAGTAAAGGCTGAAATTGCCCGTTTGAGCGCTGCCGGTGAGAGCGTGCGCAAGATTGCCGATGCGGTAGGCTTCAGCAAGTCGGCTGTTCAGAAGGTGCTCGCTGCATCGGCAGCAGGGCGTTAGGCCGTATCCTCGGTACTTTCGAACGACGCACCGAAGGCGGTTAGGCTGCCTCTGAGGTCTTGATCAATAACCGGAGCGCTTCCGCCTTTCCGGCGCGGCGCCGACAACTTCGCCCGTTCGTAGGGCCTCCAAATCCCCTTCATCGCAACAGACGATGCCACGTGCCATCACCATCCCGACCGTTCGTGCCGGTCCGGTTGGGGTGACCTGTGCGCGCGTGCGTTCCTGTTCGCTGTGATGGGCTGTGGGCGGCTTTATGAGCAGTGGTGAGGCAGTCGGCGCCGTCCCCGAGATGCGGCCACACGCCCGCCTAGAGCGGTAGGGCGGCCATTCTCGATCCCCCTTAATCCTCTGAAAGACTGGCACAATGTCTGAAGACACCCTTCTGTCTCACGCTTCGCTTCTCCTCATGTCCCTGCCTAAAGGGGCTTCAATCGACATCTACACGGACGGCGCCGCCGAACCGTCTAACCCCGGCCCGGCCGGTTCCGCCTTCGTTGTCGTTCTCGACGGCGTTGAGGTAGCCGGCTGGGCTGGTCATCTCGGCACGACTACAAACAACGTGGCTGAGCTGACCGCAGCTTTACGGGCGCTTGAAGCGTTACGAGGTCCTGAGTTTGCAGAAGTGCCGCTCTGCGCCGACCTCTCGATTACGATCCATGCTGATAGTCATTACGTGGTGAGCGGCATGACCAAGTGGCTTCCGAACTGGAAGGCCAATGGCTGGCGTGCTGCCGACCGAAAGCCGGTCAAGAACCGAGAGCTTTGGGAGCGCCTTGACGCACTGGCGAGCCGCTTCCCGAAGCTCGAATGGCGCTGGGTGAAGGGCCACGCCGGGCACCAGTGGAACGAACGGGCGGACAGTCTTGCCAACGCGGCGACGCGGGGAGCTGTTATTGAGGCTCTGGCCTGATGCGCTATCAGGCTTCGACACTAGACCGGGAGACTGGTGAGCTGGTTGATACCGATCTAGGCGACTGGATCACCGTGACCGAGTTTGGACAGCGCATGGGCGTTGGACGGAGGCGAGTAAGACACATCCTCCACCATGCCGGTCTTCTCCGGCCTGAAGGTCAGCACGGGCGCTTTCGACTTCCGTATGAGATGGCCACGGCAGGTTTCGGCAAGCGTCACGATAAGCCAGCCAGTGGCCGCCCATTCGATGTCTTGTCGCCGCGAGCGGTTGCCTTGTTGGAACGAGACTGGGAGATGCTGGTCTCCGACCATGATGGCGAACTCGATAAGGTCGGGCTGGTGGCGAAAGCGAGCGAGACCCTAGCCAGCTTCGAGGCGGGGCGGATTACCCATCAACTCGATACGACGGGCCGCATCTGGTGGGTGCGAGATCACTTTCCGGACCTCAACCACGCTCAGATCGGGGCCGTTGTCGGCGTCCGTCAGCCGCGTGTCTCTAAGGTCATTCAGGCACGGGCAGAGCAGCAAAGACGGAAGACTGATAGTCCCACCGGTGCGGTGAACTAATGGCTTGCCTATAGGTCTTGTCATGGGTGGAGGGGGGTGATCCCCCTTCACTTTCAGCAGTACTCAAAGCCAGATAATGGCCGGGTCTATCTGATGGTCTCCAAGGCCGAAGGCCGCAAAGCGTAAGCGATGTAATTATTACCCACGATCATTCCATGCTGAAAACAGCGCGTGTTCGTGGACTCATCTGTTTATTCGTCGTCGGTCTTGCGCCTCTCCACATACCTAGCAATATCGGCTATATATGGCGGTGCTGGCAAAGATGGAGTGCTAGATATGGATTTGCCCGTGGATGATCATCTTCAGGAAACCATCAAGCGGAAGCGCCGTTCTATTGCCCTTCTGAAGATGCAGAGGCCGGGTTATCGGGAAACCGCAGCGATGGTCTGCGGTGACGACGACGAAATCAACAAGGCGGAATGGCTGTTCAGGGATGCGCTCATTGCTCGCGAAGAGCGGGCTCTGCGGCAGTATCTTGAATTTGCGGCGTTGGAAGGCTGATAGCCAACTGATTTGTATCCTGCTTAGGGCTCCCACCCGTCTTTAGAGCCGGAGTGTACAGACGTGCCTCGCGAGCCAGCGCGCCCGGTGCGCTAAGTCCCCATGCCGCACTCTTCCGTCCGGCTAGAAGCCTAAGTCGATTCGATCGACTTTGCGCTTCTTCCAGGGGCGCCGATGGCGCTGATAGGCTGACTAGTGAGAGATGAAGCATGAAGGCCATCTAAAATGACGATGAGGACGACGGACCGGCTGCAATGCGCGTGCGGCCATACTGGGACGCTACAAACAGCAGAAAACGACCAGCCCTACAGTTCCAATTGGACCCACCATTCCCTTGAGGGATTTTCGGGCACAGTGACGGACTGGGATTTGGGAAAGGTGCGCTGTCCGGGATGCGGGCAGGTGGGAAAGGTTGAGTACGTTCGGGCAAAGTAGCTGCGGCCGACGGTGAAGAGGCTAAGTCTGACTTAGGCTCCACAAGCGCGTTGAGCTTGGCGTATTCCCGCGCGCCGTAAACGCCATCCGCGCCGTGGAGATCGACGGTAAGCCTTGGTTCGTCGCGTCCGAAGTGTGTCGCGCGCTCTTGATCCACGTGCGGGATGACGGTTCCGTTGGAACCAACAACGCAGTCCGTAAACTGGACGCCGACGAGAAGTGCGTATTGACCTACGCTAAGGCCCATCGGATGGGTCTTAAGGACGGCGTCAGTCGCCCGCACGGAATAACCCTCGTCTCCGAGCCGGGTCTGTACAAGCTCATCGGCCGGAGCGACAAGCCCGCCGCCCGCGCCTTCGATCGCTGGGTGCGCCATGACGTCCTTCCCGCGATCCGCAAGGATGGCGCCTACGTGTCTGGCGAGGAGAAGGTCGCCAAGGGCGAGCTGTCCGAAGACGAGTTTGTCCTTCGCGCCCTCGAAATCCTTCAAGGCAAGGTCGCCCGGCTCCGCGAGGAGAAGGAAAAGCTCGCCGCCGAGAAGGCGAACGCCGGGGATCAGATCGCGATCTGGACCAGTCCGCGTGCGCTTGTGAGGCTCCGCGACGAAATCCACGCGACGCTTCTGAAGCTGCCGCCGCGCGCCGTCTTCCATGCGCTCGCTCAAGCGGGAGTTGGTCGCTATGCGGACTGAACCCATCCACCCAGTCGACAGCGGTATGGCCGTGGTGCAGCCTGAAAGCCAGCGCTCATGGCTCGCCGAACGCACACCGATCGTCCACACCGAGAACCACGGAGTGTTCGCCACAAGCAGGGACGTGGCGGCATTCTTCGAGAAGGAGCACAGGAACGTCCTTCGCGACATCGAAGCATTGATTTCTGCGGATGCGGCCATTGCGCTCAATTTTGAGCCCATTGAAATCCCGGTCAAGGTCGGCTTCGGGATGCGCTTCGACCGCGCCTTCAAGATGGACCGCGACGGCTTCACGCTGCTCGCCATGGGCTTCACCGGACCGAAGGCGCTGAAGTTCAAGCTGGCCTACATCGCGGCATTCAACGAGGCTCTGGAGCGTCTCAAAGAGATCGAGGAGAGGCGGACAAATCCCGTCCCGGCACTGCCTGACTTTTCCAACCCGGCCATCGCCGCCCGCGCCTGGGCCGATGAGTTCGAGAAGCGGAAGTTCGCCGAGGAACAGAACGCCCGCCTTGACGCCGAGGTCACGGCACTTATTCCCGCCGCTGCCGTGGGTGCCGCTGTCGTCAGGCACAAGAGGACTCTGCGCGAGTTCGCAAGGAAACTCCCAGGGGTGAACCTCGCACAACTCCAGCGGCGGCTTGGGGAGTTTGGCTACCTCTACCGACAGGGAAACTCGTGCTGGCACGTCTATCGGCGGCACGAAAAGCTGTTCGGGGAGAGCTTCGATCCAACAACCGGCATTTCGGTCATCTACCCGACCGATGCAGGGCAGAAGCTGCTGGCCCGCCTTTACCTCGAAGGAAAGCTGGTCATGTGCATCGGGCGCATTCCTGAATGCACCGTCGAGATCGCCACCCTTCTGTGCATTCGGAAGGCTGACGCAGCGTGATTAACCAGCCCGAACAGATGCCGGACATCCTGCGCCGCGCACCATCAACGAGGTGCAGCTCGAAGTGACCACACAGCTCAACGATGCCATCAAGCCGCGCATCGCGGAGTTGGCCCGCGCCGACCAGCGTAGCCAGAAGCTCTTGCCTCCCTCCAAGGTGGGTGAAGCCGTGACACGCCCAGGCGCAAGCTCGGTGAATTCGCTCGGAAGCGCGGAGGCGTCAACCTGATCCGCCTTCAGCAGTCCCTGGCGAACCTGGGCTATCTCTATCGGCGTCAGCGACCGTGTTTGAAGATGCACTCCGCAATAAGCGCGAGGGTTGAACAGGGCCCACATCGCCCCCCATTTGTTAGGGATGGACGTGAGCGGGGGAAGAGATGATCGACGAGGGGCTTGAAAAAGTTCGCCATAGGCAGGAAGAACTCAATAGCATCCTTCTAGGAGAAGACGATCTGGGCGTTATCGTCAGAGCTTCAATTATGGTAGAGGCTGAGCTGATGGATATTATATCAACGATGATGCCTAAGAAAACAGAGCTTAAGAAAATTGAGAAATTCGACTTTGATAAGAAGAAAATTCTCGCTATTTCACTGGGGATGAATAAAGACCTAGAGGGGCCAATACAGCAAATTCAGAAAATCAGGAACCGCTTCGCTCACGAGATTTCGTCCTCATTTACGAAGGCTGATGCCGACAACCTGTACTCCTCTCTTGGCGAGTTTGATAAGCGCGTTTTGAACCAAACTTATAGGACTGCGGCTGAGAAGTTAGGAAATCCAGGACGACTAAAGGAGTTCAGGCAGACCAACATCAAGGAACAGGTTACTCTTATGTTGAGTACGATATGGACGGCTGTTGCGGTAAGCGCTCTGAAAGCGAGAGAAGCGAACGCAGAGTGAGGTGAGCGCTGCTTCCACCTGCCGAAAACCTCACGATCACATTCATGTCCGGTTACTCGGTGATCCTTCAGTCCCGCGTCGCAAACTGATGGATTGCGCTCGACGAGACCGCACCCCTCCTCGCGTTGCCGCCACGACCTGTCAGTAGGCGACTCCGTTTCGATCGTGTATGTTCTCTTTATGTTCACATGGAGAGCCTTACGATGCCTGATGAGAAACCGCTACGACGCGCTACCGAAGATGAGGTGATGTACTCTCTATCCTTCGCCCTTCGTTTCGATGGGAGGAAGCCGGTCCGCTATGCTGAGGACGCTATGGCTTCTCTGATGGCGAGACACTTGATGAGCCACCTGGAGCGGTCAGGGTACGTCATAATGAAGGGCCCACCGGCCGGACCTAACTCCAATCCCGGCCTTTGGTACCCTGAAAAGCCCAAATGAAGCCACTCAACACCTTCGAAGAAGCACGGGCGGCAGACTGTTCGCACATATTGGTTAGGTGCCCGAGGTGCCGCCGCGTGACTTCGATCATGATTGACGTGGTCGAACGCAAGACGCGGTGCCGAACCCTTGACGAGCTGGCGAGCGCCTTCAAATGCCACCGTTGCGGCAACCGGCCGGATGACCTGTTCTTCACCAACTTCGGTTGGCGTATGCACTATTTCAATTACGTGGTTGTGGTTTGGGATGAGCACCGAACCGAGATTGACCACGTAGAGGCGGCTGCGATGTCCCTGACAGAGGCAACACCGGCCTTCCGCTCGATCTCCAAGAGGTTTCCCAAGCGGTGGGTTACGCTTCAAAGCAGGGATGCTCTTATCGGAGACTCCGACAGGTTTGAGGCACTGGACGAGGTGGACCTTTAGGGACCTTCGTCTTGTCGGGGTTGGTGTGTGGGACGGTGAAATCTCCATCGGCCTGTGCAGCGGGATGCACGGGTAGGTACGATCACGTATGTCATGATCATACTCATATCGGAATGTGATAGATAGCAACAAATAGCCAATACATTACAGTCCCATAGAGAGATATATCGTACTCATATTCAGATATGAGATCGTTGACTGTATAATTCATCCAAATTCTAGCAGTAATACTATTGACTTAACGGTGGGTGCGCTGCGATTAAACGCGCGCCACGTCAGGAAACCCATTCGGTCCGACATAATCGGCTGCGCTAACGCGCTCGCCGGGAGGATAAACATGTCTTTAATTAAGCCGCCGTACGTCTCACTTCTTCTGCATTCCGATTTCCTTGGAGAAGTCCACCTAACCACTGAGGAAATGCTCGTCGCTAGTGGGCCGAAAATCCCGCCCTTCTGGATAGAGCGATCACGCAACCACGACGGCGATTTCAGCGGCGCCTGGATAGGGGTCGGCCGCAGCCTCTGCATCGTGCTTTCCTCACCTCACGGGCTTCCGAGACCGGCCTCTGTCCGCCTCTGGTGTTGTGTTGCGGCACCCTTGCTTATCCTGGGGGCGGTGGGGTGCAGCCTTCTCGCCATCGCTGCTCGGCCAGCCGCGAACCTTTTACGGTTTGGCCGTTGGTCGGCGGGCCGCCTAGCCATAGGCCTTCTGCGGGTGGTCATCCCTCGATCGGCCCGGTGGTGGGACGATACGAAAATCCAAGACACTGGTTCCGAGGGTTGAGCCATGGCGGTCCACCGGCAAGGCATGGGGCGCTATGTGGTCACCGTCCGAGTAGGCGCTACGGCCAACCCCTCTGGAAAAACCGTCACGCTGTCCAAGACCTGCAATACGCGGGAACAGGCGGAAAAGCTCGAGCCGCAAATCCGTACCTCAATCTTTCAGCACGGAACTTGGCCACCGCCGCCGATCCCTATTGAGCCGGCGCCCGGCACTGTCGGAAAGGGAACTCTAGTCGACGCCTTGAAGGAGGCGTGGTTCTTCCCTGCTTTCCCTGCGCGCGGCTGGAAGGCCAAGAGAAGAGGCGCCGCAATGCGCGACATGGCCCGCGAATGCATCGACCATCTTGGCCCGATGCGCCCTTGCGCCGATCTCACGCCCGCTGACGTTACGAAGCTCATCTCCATTATGCGGGCTCGCGGCAATGCGAACTCGACGATAACGCGCAAGCTTGCTGCCCTTTATCGCCTTCTCTGGCACGCCCAGCGCAAGGGCTGGATCAATGACAGAACACCGCTCCGACCTCCGGAAGAGTGGCGCCTGATCGCTGCCGACTACGAGTAGGCTGGCCAGCACATCCATCATCACAACAAACCCAAGGATTGCCCGTGCCTCCGTCTGCGGAGCGCGCGGCGCTTTCCTATTGCAACGAGACCAGCACACCCATGCCCAACATCCCGAATACAGACGCAACGGGCACTTCCGGCGCGCCTAACGAAACCAACATCGAGAAGATCAAGCGCGGCGCCATTGATGTCGGAGCGCAGCTTGGCGTCGACCCCAAGGATATCCTGACCGCAGTCAGCTACGAGACCGGCGGTACGTTCGACCCTTGGAAAGCCGGGCCGGTCACCCAGTACGGCCAGCACCGCGGCCTTATCCAGTGGGGCGAGGACCAGCGGCACCAGTACGGCGTCGACGCTTCCACTGATCCCTACGACCAGATGCTCGCCGTGGGCCGCTACCTGAAGGACCGTGGCGTTGAGAGCGGCATGGGTCTTCTCGACATCTACTCAGCGATCAATGCCGGGCGTGTCGGCCTCTACAACGCCTCGGACGAAGCCAATGGCGGCGCCCCTGGGACCGTGCGCGACAAGGTCGAGAACCAGATGGCCAGCCACGCAGCTAAGGCCGCTGAGGTTCTGGGCGGCGACTACGCACCGGCCGCATATGTGGCGGACAGCCGCTCCCAAGGCCCTGACGATCGGCCGCCCAGCGCCCCGTCCTGGCTGGAAAGCGTTGCGCCAAACCCGTGGTTCGCTCCCCCGGTGGACAACACGCCGGCACCGACTTGGGCGGATGTCGGTTGGTCCGTTCTTCGCAGTCCGTTTACGTCGAAGGCGTCGCAGTTTCTCGGCAACATATCGGCCGTGCCCGATCTCGACTGGCTGAGCAACCACGACACCGCGAAATTCGGCCCGGTTCTCGATGGCCTCAACGACGATGAACGCTCATGGTTGATCTCCAACGCAATGTCCGCCGCACACGCTGAGAAGCTGAGCGAGCAGCTTCGTGGACGGGCGAGAGATGCCTATACACGGGATCATTCATCCGTCGCCTATTGGGGTTCATTCGCCGCTGACCTGCTTGACCCCGTCACCCTTCTGGCGGGCGGCGCTGCGGGAAAGGGCGCTGTGATGGGCATGTCTGCCCTTCGCGCGTCGACCGCGACCAGCGTTCTATCGCGGCTCGTTGAAGGCGGTGCGGTGGCAGCGGGAGCGACCATCGCCGGGGCAGGGATCGAGTCCCAGATCAATCCCAACTACAGCCGTCAGGACTTTCTAACGCAGCTTGGAACCGGCCTTGTGCTTGGCGGGGCGATCGGCGCCAAGTTTGGCCCGAAGAACCTAGCCGATGACGCTCTGGCATCCGTCGCGGCGCAAGGTGGCGCACGGGTCCGTAGCTACATTGCCGACATTGCCGAGCAGCGCGGTATCAAGTTGACTGACGCCCAGAACGCCTATCTTCGGCGCCCCGCGACAGGCCTCGGCGCCGATGCTGTGGAAGGCATCCCGCCAAGCGGGCGCGGTCTTGTTGAGCGCGGTATCGATCGCTTCACCAGCATCTTCAGTCCTGAAGACCTCCTGAAGAACCGGGCTGGGGATCGTGTCGCATCAATCTTCGCTCGGTTGATGCCAGACCTATCCGGCACAGGCGGGCGGGTGATGGCAACAGCCGACGATGCATGGAGCTACCTGAACCGGAAGCTCCCTGCCGTCACTGGAACTACCATGGCCGTTCATGACGCGGCCTTTGCGGACTTCCTGAAGGAAACCGGAGCGGATGGCTGGGCAAATGTCGTGGTGAGGGGTGATATGCGCACCCAGTTCAATCGGCTTGTGTCCACGGCAATAACCCAGCCTGATACGGCGAGCCCTGCCGTAGCGAAGGCCGCTGATGCCTGGCGTGGGGCTTTCCGGACGGTGCTTGTCGACGCCAAACAGTCCGGCGCCAAGTGGGCGCAAGACGTGCCGGAGGATGACTTCTATCTGCCGTTCATGGTCGACGAAGGCCGATATAATGCCGTCGTCGCGAAGGTCGGCCGAGATGGGCTGGTGAGCGTCATTGCCCAGTCCATGGCAGAGCAGATCAAGCCGGACTTCGTCAGCAAGTTGGTCTCAAAGTACGCCAACCGAAAGGCGCGCTCTGCTGGAGAGGCGGCGACCACGCGTACGAAGAACCCAACCACGCCAGAGCAAGCGGCAACAGCCGAAGCAATCGACGGTATCCGGGAGCAAGCCCGCGCCGATAAGGTCATGGGTGTTCAGGCCGCTCGGAAGGAAGCCGGAGACCAGATTGAAACGGCGCGTTCCAATGCCGCATCACAAGCGACAGAGGTTCGTGAGACCACTGCTAGTGTCCTGAATGGCGGCGATGTGTCGGCTCTTCGCTCTCGTGCCGCCACGCTCCGGGAAGAGGTGCGTCAAGACCGCCAGCTAGCCACGGACCTTGCACGAACCATCGTCGAAGGCGCCCAGCGTGACGCCGAGATCATGGCCGCCAGCGCCCGCACGTTGGCCGCAGAAGCCCGAGAACTGGAAGCGCAAGGCAAGGCGGCCGGTCGCATCGCAGCCGCTAGCGCGCGAATGGAGTCGAGAGCAGAGTCTATCCGTCTGGAGGCGGAAGCGGCCGACCTCCTTGAGCAAGCCGACCTTCTGGAGAACTACCAGCTTGGTCTTCGAGGCGGGAAGACGGACACGCCAGCCGCTCTTCGCGCCCAAGCCGCCGACCTCATTGAGCAGTCCTACGCAACGCGTCTTGCCGACCTTCTGCCCGACCATGAGCTGACCCAGCGCGAGCTAGGGGAGCGCATCGCCAACCGTCGTTCCATCGGCGACAGGTTGTTGGAGGTGGCCGCAGAGAAGCGGAAAGACACAGGGCGCAAGGCTTATGACGTGGCTGCGGCCGATACCCTTGAGCTTGCTCGGAGCGGGAAGCTAGAAGCCAAGGAGCTTTGGGCCACCATTCGGAAGCGGCTCGATGAAGCCAAACGCGAGGCCGACGAGCTACGCACCGCCTCGCGCGGTTCTGGCTCTATGGCCAAGCTGGCAGAGGCAGCAGAAGCGTCGAGCCTTGCAAGCGACTTGGCGGCATCGACGCGCAGGGCCGCGACCGAAGCTCTTCGGAAGATCGCCCAGGCGAAGGACGAGGAGTTGTCGGCCATCCGGGCGACGCGGGAAAAGGCCGTTGCCGACGTGATCGCGGACGCCAACGAGCGGAAGGCCGAAGCGTTCCGTCAGCTCTACGAGGAAGCCTTCCAAACGGAGTTCGAGAAGGCATCCAAGGACTACGCCGACCGGCTGATAGCTCGCTATGCGCAGCAGTATTTGAAGGTGCTGGAAGACAGCAACATCTTCAGGTCCGGTGGTCAGCGTTCGGCGGCAATCTCTGGGACCGGCGAGGAAGCGATACGCGGCGCCCTGTCGGCGGCTGGTGTCGATGATGCCTCGATCGACATCCTGTTGGACACCCTTGGCTCTGCTCGGAAGTCTGGTCCGGGTTCCTTCAGGCGGCGCGCGCCGCTCAACAGGGAGAAATCTTATATCCCAGAAGCGTTCCAGAGCCTTCCCAACGCTACCGACTATGCGGTGTCTTTGCGCGACATTTCGCACAGTGACATTGAGCGCATCTTCGAGCGATACGCCCGCGACACCTACGGCCATGCAGCTTTAGCGTCTCAGGGATGGACCTCGGAGGCGGCGGCACGGGCTGAGATCGACAGCGCCGTCAGGTTCCAAGAGAATGTCATGCGGTTGCCGGAAGGTGGCCAGTCAGTGACCAAGAGCCAGCTTACCGCCGCCCAGCGGGAGCTTCATTTCTACGTCGACAAGATCCTCGGTAAGTCGACGTCGGACCTGTCGGAGAAGGCGCGGCTCGGTCTCTCCATCATGAAGAACCTGTCTTTTGTCCGCTTCATGCAACAGTCCGGAATTGCCCAGTTCGGGGATGCCCCCAAGGTGATCTTGAACTATGGCATTCGGGCAGCGTGGCAGCAGTTCCGGTTGCGCGACTTCGCCGACGTTTGGCGGGTTGGTGAGACGGTCGAAGGCAACGCTCTTCTGCGTGAAGTCCAGATGGCAACCGGCTTGGGCGTCAAGACCATCACGGGCAAGCTCTCGCCGATCTATGAGGACCTGACGGAAGACATCTTCTCGGAGACGGCGAGTACCACCTTCCTACGAAAGATGGCGGCGGCGTCTGGTAAGCTCGCTAATCTCACCAGCAATGTGGCCCTGATCAATCCGATCACCGACGCGCTCCAGCTCTGGGCAGCGCGTTCGGCTGCGCAACGCATCCTGGACTACGCTTTGGGCCGCCACCTGCTGCCGGAAAATGTGCTCCGGGAAATGGGCGTTGACGCGGTTTTGGTGCGGGACCTGAAGGGCGTCGCCAAGCGAATGGACATCGACAAGGAAAGCGGCCTCATTCGGCGCTTCAACCACGATGCTCAGCGCGCGGCGAGCCGAGAGAACGCGGACGCCTACGACCGCTTTATGTCGATTGTGGCGAAGGAAGCTCGGCGCGTGATCCTCGAACCGGCGCCCTCCGGAATGTGGTCAGCGGCACAGCGACCGGGCGTGTCGCTGCTCTTCCAGTTCAAGACCTACATGCTGAACTCGCTGCTTTCCAACACTGCACGGAACATCAAGATGGGCGGCGGACAGGCTGCGCTTTCGTTAATGGTGACCTCCGCTTGGGCTGGGCTGGTCTATGCTGCGCAACAGTACGTGCAGTCGCTTGGACGGGCGGACGGGCAGAGGTACCGGGATGAACGGCTGAGCCTCAAATCCATCTTGTCGGCGGGCTTCCAGCGTTCGCCTGACAGCTCGGTTCTCCCCATGCTCATCGACACGGCAATCAACGTTGCCGACAAGACGATGACGGGCGAAGACCACATGCTGTTCTCGAACACGCGCAACTCCGGTTTGGGGTCCAACCTCACGGACAGCATTCCGGCGTTACGGGTTGCCGAGGAGTTGGGAAGCCTAGGAACGGCGCTGCTCGCTTCTCCTCTGCGTGGCGATCAGACATTCGACCAGAAGGACGCCCAGTTGCTCCGGGATTTCGTTCCGTTTGCCCGAAGCATCGGCCTTTTGAACGCGACGAACGCCTTCATCACGGCGAGCTTCCCCGAGAAGGATGACGAACCGTTGGTGCGTAAGGCTCGGTAATGAAGGAGAGAGGGGGAAGCGCGATCCATGCGTTGCAGCCCTCTCAACCGACCTAACTACACGGAGTATCGGGGCAGCTTGCAAATCTCCCGATAGAGCGCCTTCACCGTGGTCTCTCCATAGTCCGACGCCGCCCGACCATCCTCATGTCCTTGGATGGCATCGCGATACTCCGGATCGATGTCCATGTCTCTGGACAGCGTCTTGAACCGATGACGCCACGCGTGGTTCGGCTGGACTCGGCTGTCAGTTATGCCGACGACCTCGCGCACCCACTTGACGACCTTCTTACCGACATTTTGGGCCATAGTTTGCGGCTTTGCCCCAGTGCGCAGCGCGAAGAACAGCGGCCCTTCCTTTTGGTCTCGTATGAAGTCCACCAACCCGAGTTCGACCAGTTGCGGGTGAAGGGGCACGATGCGGAACTGATCAGTCTTCACCGATCCAGCGTCCGGCGTGATCCGGATGCACGAAATACCGGCCTCCGTCACCAAATCTTCCCGTCGAAGTTGGGTGATCTCGTTGATGCGTGCTCCGGTCAGGGCACATATCCACGGTGCCCACTTAATGGCGCGCCGGTTGAGGTCGGACCAGTTCTCAAGACCGCTTCCCGAGAGAGCGGCAGACAAGACCGAGCGAGCCTCGTCGTCGGTGTACCCCTTGGGCCGACCGCGCCGCTTCTTCTTGGTGTAGCGAACGGTGACATCCTTGGCGGGGTTGTCCTTCAGGCGCCGCTTCTCAACTGCAACGGCAAAGACCAGCTTGACGGCGGCGAGGTATTTCTGAGCGACCGTACGTGCGTTGAGCGCCTTCTCGTGGCGCAGGTGCTCACACCAGTCGGCGATGAGATCGGGCGTAACCCGGAGCGCGTCGTCGTGTTCCAGAAACTCTATCAGACTCTCAACCTTCTGCCGGAAATCACCAACCGTTCGGGCGGATTTGCCGTCCGCAAGATGGTCGCGTTCCCAGAGCGCGAACAGCGCCCGAATGGAGACCTGCTTGCTGGTCGTGCTATCGCCCGAGGTAGTGGGGGCTGGAAAGCGATTCGCGTTTGGATCAGGGCTATAATCGCCCTCGGCACGCTTCAACTGCTCGGCTGACACTTGCCGGAACGTTTTGTCGACCTCCGCAATGAGGCGCTTCCGGCTTGCGTCATCCGTCACGATGCCGTTCTCAAGCAGAAGATTATCCACGTAAGAGCCGTACCAGCGCTCAAGTCCTCCATCGGCATCGGCAACGCGGTCGAGGAGCGTTAGCATCCCCGACCAGATTGTCGGCTCTCCTGGCTCTTTCTCACGAGCTGCCATGAAGTTGCGGT
>Ga0206116_1001271_pt1 | contig 14622 bp, 17 predicted proteins | sample 3A1Ametagenome_FD_178000 | JGI IMG/M metagenome (GOLD analysis project Ga0206116, IMG submission 178000) | Enriched microbial communities from leaf-cutter ant dump, University of Wisconsin, Madison, United States - 3A1A | ecosystem: Environmental > Terrestrial > Nest > Insects nest > Nest dump...
AATCCAGCAAACCGACCCCACCGAGCGCCGCCAGGTGCCCGAGGGCCTGTGGATCAAGTGCCCGAGCTGCGAGACGGTGCTCTACAAGGCCGACCTGGAGCACAACCAGAACGTCTGCCCCCACTGCAGCCACCACCACCGCATCGGAGCACGCGCGCGGCTCAACGCCTTCCTGGACGCCGAGGGCCGCTACGAGATCGGCCAGGAAGTCCTGCCCGTGGACGCCCTCAAGTTCAAGGACAGCCGCAAGTACCCCGAGCGCCTGAAGGAAGCCCTGGAAGCCACCAGCGAGACCGACGCCCTCATCGTCATGGGCGGCGCCGTCAAGAGCATCAACGTGGTCGCCGCCTGCTTCGAGTTCGACTTCATGGGCGGCAGCATGGGCAGCGTGGTGGGCGAGCGCTTCGTGCGCGGCGTGGAAACCGCCATCGAGCAGAAAGTGCCCTTCATCTGCTTCACCGCCACCGGCGGCGCGCGCATGCAGGAAGGCTTGCTGAGCCTGATGCAGATGGCCAAGACCAACGCCGCCCTCACCCGCCTGGCCAAGAAGGGCCTGCCCTACGTCAGCGTGCTGACCGACCCCACGATGGGCGGTGTGAGCGCCGGCTTCGCCTTCGTGGGCGACATCGTGATCGCCGAGCCCAAGGCCCTGATCGGCTTTGCAGGCCCGCGCGTCATCGAATCGACCGTGCGCGTGACGCTGCCCGAAGGCTTCCAGCGCGCCGAGTTCCTGCAGACCAAGGGCGCCGTCGATTTCATCTGCGACCGCCGCGAACTGCGCGACACCGTGGCCAACAGCCTGGCGATGCTGCAGCGGCTGCCGGCCGATGCGGTGATGTAGCCCGCGCCGCCAATCCCCCTGCCCCGGAAGACCGCCAGCCTGGCGGTCTTTTTTTTGCCCCATCGCAACGGCCGACACACCCTGACGCACCCGCTTCCTACAGTCCTTCTCGCAGCGGCACCCCAAGCATCGCTCATCAAAAATAAGAGCTGCTTGCGCTTGCTGGGTAAGCCCTAGAGGCCAAAAACATCATCAACCGCAGAGGACACAGCATGAGAGGACAGATTCTCGTATTCAACGAGCAAAAAGAAGCCGGCGCCATCATCACCGAAGACGGGCGGCGCTTTCTCTTTCACATCAACGACTGGCAGGACGTGGTGCCGCCGGACCGCGGCATGGCCGTGAGCTTCATGCTCGACGCCGACAACCGGGCGCGCCAAGTGCAGCTGGCGGTGCCCGAGTCCGTCGCTCCCCCAGGAGCTGCCATGCAATCATCCGCCCCGCCGCAGGGACGGCAAGCCAGGTCCAAGCGCAAGCCCGTCATTACCCTGTTGGCCCTGTTCCTGGGCATCTTCGGCGCGCACCGTTTCTACATGGGTGCCTGGGGCTGGGGGCTGGTGCAACTGCTGGGCACTTTCATCGGGATCGGCATCGTGGCGGCTCTGGTGCCGCCGCTGGGTGGACTGCTGTATTTCGCCGTCATTGTGTTGACCTGGGTCGAAGCCATTCGCTACATCTGGATGACTGACAACGAATTCAAAGTACGGGTTCGGATGTACCAGCACAGGCACCCCGGCCCCTTCTCCTTCTTCTGGTAGGCCGGGGCCACCATGCACTACACAGCCATCCCAACCCGCCCCCACTCGGGGCTGGGCATCGCGTCCTTCATCATCAGCTTGGCCTCCAGCGCCGTGCTGGTCGTCCTGCTGGGCGTTGCGGCCATGCTCGAATCCCGCCCCGGCGGCTTGGACGAGGAATCCACCGCCGCCATCGTGGTGGGCCTCATCCTAGTGCTCGCCGCGTTGGCCCAGGTTCTGGCGCTGGGCCTGGGTATCGCGGCCCTCGTGCAGACGGGGCGCAACAAGCTCTTCGGCGTGCTGGGCACGGTGTTCGCCGCCACGGGGCTGGTCGGCGCCTTGCTGGTCTTGCTGCTGGGCATGCTCGCGGAAGGTTAAAGCCATGCCACGTAATCACACTACCCCGCCGCACCGCACCACTTTGCTGGCCGCAGTGCTATCCCTTGCCCCTTGGTGCACGAACCTCGCCCAGGCCGAAACGCTGGAAGGCACGCTCGAACGCGGCCCCACCCACTCCGTGCTCTGGGCCGTCAGCCCCGAATCGGGCGACCTGGTCGGCCAGGTCTTCGCCAACGCCTCGCAGGCCGGGCAAACCATCCTGGCCCACTGCCTGCCCGGCCTGCAGTGCGTGGCCGAAGACGCCGTCACCGACGAACCGCCCGACGGCATGACCGAAGCACTGCCCTTTGGCGACCATCCCTCCGGCTGGTGGCTCATTACCCAAGCCCGCGGCGCCTACATGCAGCCCAGCCTGCCCATGAGCGAGCGCGAATTGAGCACCCGCCACGGGCAACTCACCATCACCGATGAATACCTGCTGCTGTTCAATGGCCGCCCCGTGCTGGCGAATACGCCGCAAGCCGCCCCACCGGCATCCAGCGCCCCAACACGCACGCTGCTGGAGCGCATCACCGCATGGTGGCAAAGCTGGTGCCAGTGGCGCGGCAAGCTGCTGGCCCTGCTGGGGCGCACGCCAGCCGCGCCACCCGCCGCTACAGTCCAGGCCGAACCCGTGCAAGGCAACGCTGCCCTGCACGTCGTGGCGCACTTCGAGCAGGAAGGACAGGACATCGTGCTGCTGCAAGATACCGGCGGCACCGCCTGCCCAGCCCTTTATCGCTTCGCCACGCTCACACCAAAGGGCATTGCCGTAACGCCGACATTCGGCACCTGCACCGACATCGCCACCGTCACGCTCAATGAAGTGCAGGACGGCGTGCCCGAGCCGGTTGTCACCATGGCCGGCTTCCTCGGCCCGTTCGAGCCCGAAGAAGAGCAACGGCGCGTCCACATGCAATTGCACCAGTTCACGATGCGGCGGGGGCAGGTACACGAAGGGGCAAAGTAACTCTGTTTACTGCAGAAAGAATAGCTGCCAGCGCTTTACCAGCAAGCGCCAGAGCCACTTTTCACTTGAAGAACTAGAGCGGCTTCTGCGCCTCGACCCGCCGCTCCACATCCCCCAGCACGTCGGCGGCGTGCACATCCAGCGCCATGCACAGACGCATCAGCATGCGCACGCTGGGGCTGCTGCGGCCCAGTTCGATCAGCGAGAGGTAGTTGCGGTCCATCTCCACGCGCAGGGCCAAGTCGGACTGACTCCAGCCCCGCTCCGTCCTCAGCTTGCGCAGCGCCTGCCCCAGCGCCTGATCGAATACATCGCCCATGAAGGCAAGCGTGCGACAGGACACGTCGCGAATTCCGCAGATATACGGCAGAATGTTTGTTGCAACAACTTACATTGATTCGCCAGAGGACTCATTCCCATTACGACGCCACCTGTCGCACAGCGCCCCTAAAGTCCCCTCAACGCCACCAAGCCATTCACCCACCCATGCCCGCCCACCCGACACCCGACACCAAAGGCGAAAAACTGGCCCAGCGCCTGTCGGCCATCCTGGCCCGCCTGCACCAGGGCGAAGCCCTGGACAAACACCAACTTGCGCAGCAGTTCGGCGTGGACGTGCGCACACTGGAGCGCGACCTGGGCCACCGCCTGCACGGCATCGCAGAACGCAACACCGACGGCCTGTGGCAGTTGACCCGGGCGTGGCGCAGCAACATCCCCGCAACGCACCTGCACGGCTACGCCCGCATGGCAGGCACCGAACACCTGTTCCCCGACCGCAGCCTGCCCTACCTGCTGGAACAGCTCGACACCCCGGAACCCCGCCGCACCACCCACGTGCAGCCCACGCCGCACGAAGACCTGCGCACGCAAAGCCCGGCTTTTGCCCAACTGCAAGCCGCCATCGAGCGGCACCACGAATGCCGCTTCACCTACAAAGGCAAGCCGCGCCACGCTCAGCCCTACCGGCTCATCCACAAAACCGGAGTGTGGTATCTGGCGGCAGAAGAGGCGGGCCGCCTCAAGAACTTCAGTGTGGCGCTGGTCGAAAACCTGCAGGTCGATGAAACCAGCCGCTTCACCCCCCAGCGCACGCACCAGGACTACATCAACGCCAAGGACGACGTGTGGTTCACCACCGAAACCACCGAAGTGCTGCTGCGCGTGGCCCCCGAGGCAGCGCACTACTTCAGCCGCCGCCAATTGCTGCCCCGCCAGCAGCACCGGGAAGATGCCGATGGCTCGCTGCTCGTCACCACCCATATAAACCACCTGAACCAGTTGTTGCCCGTGGTGCGGTATTGGCTGCCGAATGTGCGCATCGTCAAGCCAGTGCAATGGCATGAGGCGCTGCTGGAAGAACTGCGGCAGGCGCTGGCGAAATGGGGCGGCTGAACGAACAGGCGGCTATGCATCCACCCGTTGATGAACCCGATTCACTGAAACCAACAAGGAGAAGCAAGCACCATGGGCCAATTCATTCTTTTTCTGCTGGGGCTGTTCGCCATCGGCTGCGTGCTGTATGGCATTTCGGCAGGGGTACAGATCATCCAGCGCGGGTTTGCCTACCTAGCCGAGGGAGCGCGCGACGGTGCATCAGATAAAAGGCCCTTGGCTACCCCGCTCTCGCCGGGCACGGCAAAGCCCGCCGATGCGCCCGCTGCGCAGCCGGAAGCCTTTCGGCCAAAGGTCAAGGCCAGCACACCGCCCGCCGAGGCTTCGCCCATGCAGCGCAGCATTGATGAACTGCGGGACATCTTCGCGCTGTATCAGCAAGGGGCGTTGACCCAAGCGGAGTTTGAAAGCATGAAGCAATACCTGCTGACCTGCATCAAGACGGCTGCGCCGCAAGACCATTGAGCTTTGCAGAAGAGAAAGTAATCAATTCTATTGTCAGGATTCAATAGAGTTTACGGAGGGAAAAATGGAAAAACCAATCAAGTGCGACGAGGAGCTTCTTATGTTCCTAAAAAATATCCAGGCGAGTCATATTGATTATCTTGTTGATGTATTAACCGATAATGGTGGAACGCGCATCGCTCTACCAGCCGCCATTAAAGATCTTCTACACTCTGAGAAAGAAGATAAAAAATACACCGAGAAAAGTTTGCGCCATTTGCTACATGAATTTCAAAATTATGGAGGACATTCAATTGGCAATATCTGTCGAAATATCCTCAACAAGGAGCCGCCATCATACGCCGAAATATTAACCGATGTCCACAAAAAACTCAATGGTACTGACAGCAAGAATAAGCCAACTCAACAAAAAGAGCGTGAGATCGTGTTTGGTCTATTCGGAAATGAGTGGGAAACACTTCCAGATCATACGCGCTGGGAGCGCTGCACAGAACTCCAGGTCCTAAGCGGTTTTTTTAATATGAATAAGAATTTGAATTTTGATGAGAAAGGTGCTGTTATCGGCTTTTCTTCTGTGGCAAGTGCAGCCGTATTAATTGCGCGAGGGGTGAAGTCCATCAAGGCATTCTCCATCCCCGGAGCAATCGGTTTGGCAGCCCAAAGCATGGGGGAAGCGTATCGCATCACAATTCCATTCACCGCACACATTGCCATGCTCAAGATGATTTACACATCCAAGCCATCCCATCAATAATATCAAGAGAAAGTAATTTTCATGAGCTCTTTTGATAAAAACAGCCCTTTGTCAATAACAATCAACAACAATGGATTCGATCTAGCCAATGAAGAAGGAAGATCAATTGTGCGTGCATGCTGTGAGCTTGGGGAATGGGATGATTCCGCCGCCACAGATATTCTTGACAAGAAAATTATCTCGAAAATAAACCACTGGCTCAGCCTTGTTCCGACAACGGCAACGACTGTGGCGGGAAATTCCAAAAATTTAATGACCTGCTCTTTTGAGTACAGTCAACTCATTCAAGCAAAAGATGGCACTGGAGCAATAGGAGCCGCGCGCAAGGCTGGTTCAAATCAGATTGGAGCTCAAGCTCGCTTTCAGGAAGCTGAAAATCTAAAATCTCTAGTCAACACTGGCTTGGTATTTAATATTGCATCGCAACTGGTTGCGCAAAAACATCTTGCCGACATCAACGAACGCCTGCAATCAATTGAAGAAAAAATCGGTGATATACAAATTTTCCTTGAGGAGGGCCGGCAGGCAAAAATAAAAGCCTTTCGCGAATCTTTATATACCATTAGCTCGCTGATTAGAGAAGGAGAGGATATTTCTTCAACCACACTCCAGACTTTAGCAATAAAAAAAGGAGATGTGCGTGAAGTAATAATTCACATATACGACAATGTCAGAAGAATTCAATCAGAAATTGAAAGCTTTGACGCCACAAGTTGGTTTGGCTCAGATGATTTGCGCAAAGAAATCCAAGAAAAAATTAAAAAAATCAACCGTTTCCAACGTGAATACCTTGTCGGCATGCAATGCTTGATGATGGCAAATTTAATTCTTTACATCAAGCAGGATCAAAACAAAGAATTCTTGTCGACTAGTGAAGCATACATGAAAGAATTAAGCAGCGAGGACGGTGTGATTGCCCAATGGGAAAAAACAAAACGCACAGTAGCGCACCACCTGAGCAAGATGAGACCTTTTTTTGAATTTTCAAACAGCACTGACGCAAATGTACTACTGATTGAAAAGAGTATCAGCAAAGCTGATTCTTTGCTGGTAAATGAAATTAATCAAATAGCCAATCTTAAATCTCGATTTGATAATATGCAAAACTCACAAGTGCTATTGGAAATGGTTGATGGGGTAGCAGTTCGTGGGCGCTATTTGAATAGCGAGCAAAAAAATCAAGCTGCCAGACAGAAAGCTGATGATTGAAGAAAATGCTTCATTCGCCTCTGTCATTACCTTGGGCGCATTAATAAAGCGCCACAACATCCAAATTACCCAGCAACACAGCCTCTTCACCTTGCACATGCATCGCGCCCTAAGCTGGCTGCAACGCACCGAGGCCGCAGGCGAGGGCGACGACTTGGCCTTTGTCTGCCTGTGGATCGCCTTCAACGCGGCTTATGCGCAGGACTTGGGGGACGGCGCGAGCAACGGCACATTTAGAGCGGTAGGCGTTCCGCAACTTCATGGCCTACGTGTGCGCGCGGGACCAGGGCAAGGCCCTTTCCGCGCTGGTGCGACAGGTGTTCCCCGGCCCCATTCGCCTGCTGCTGGACAACCAATATGTGTTCCAGCCTTTCTGGGATGCGCTGAACAACCCGCGCAGCGATGGCAGCATTCCCGGCCATTGGCGCGAGGCGTTCAGCGATGCGCGCGAGCGCGTACACCGCGCACTGGCGCAGCAGGACACGGAGCGGGTGCTGTACGAGGTGTTCGTGCGCCTGTACACGCTGCGCAACCAGTTGATGCACGGCGGGGCAACGTGGAACAGCTCGGTCAACCGCGCCCAGGTGCGCGATGGCCGGGCGCTGCTGGCGCGGGTGCTGCCGGTGATGCTGGGGGTGATGATGGACAACCCGGCACGGTTCGAGGGCAAGCCGTTCTACCCGGTCGTGAAGGAGGGTGCCTGACGTTTGCGCCGCAGTTGTGGGAGCGGCTGGGGTTGTGATTCTCTCATAAGAAATATCATTCGAATCAGCCTCTAGCGCCCATCCAGCAAGCGCAGGCAGCTATCAAATAAAGAGTGCGTACCGTGCCACTAGGGAGCCCAGCGGCTCGCACGAGCCGAGGGCCTGCGGGTGCCGCCCTGGTTGCCACGCCTTGAAAAACAAACCGGCTCAAGCGCCCATGCTGAGCGACACACCCTGTCCACGCAGCTTTCTACAGTCCGGCTCTCCTTTGACTGTCTGGATGGACGAACCATGAGTTCTGACGATTCCTCCCAACCTCCCCACCGATCCCGGCAATGGGAAACCGGCTTGCTCCTCTTGGTCATGGACACCGGAACCTGGGGCAGGGCCATGCTTAAAAGAGGCGCGGCTCTGGTCGGCCGCCATGAGATGGATGAACAGGAAGATGCCGTGAGCAAGGGATGCACCCAGGGCACCGACCTGATCCGGCTGCGCCGGCATGTGGCGCTTTGGGAGGTTGACCTGCTTCGCAAGGAAGTCCAGGAGCGCATGGGTGTCCTGAACGCATCCCCTGCGGTGAAAGAGGCCCTGCGGGTGATGGGCGGCCCCGCCGCGCTGCATGTTGAACTGGGCAGCGGCCCGACGCCTGATATCTCGCTGCCAGATGATGAATGGGCCGCGCAGTTGTCAGATGCCTGTGAGCTTCCGATGCGTGCGTGCGGGGATTTGTGCCGCCAACTGGCGAATCTGATGGAGCTTTTGGAATACCCGGAGAGGTTCCTATAGCAACCGGCTTCTTTGCTCCGGCCATGCGATACATGCGCCGGCATCGCATTTGGGCAAACCGGGCTGTCTTACTCCCGGGCTTGGCTTGAAAATGCATGGCTTCCAGCGCTTGATTTTCAGGATGCTTTCCGTCTGCATGCCAAGCGCGGGCAGGATGCAGCTTTGATATCTGGCTGGATGCGAGCCCGGCAGCGCCGGCGAATGCGGGAGACGAACTGCCATGATGATCGCGCCACCATGCCCCAATGCGACGGATTGATATACGATATACATATCACATATGGAGACCCCCATGAGCAGAATTCTGGTCGATTTGCCCGAAGCCCAGGTGCAAGCGCTGGCGGCCTTGGTGCAAATGGAGGGGCGCCCGCGCGCCGCCCTCATCCGCGACGCCATTGATGCTTATCTTGCGCAGTGCAAGCCCGCGCTGGAGACCAGCGTGTTCGGTTTGTGGAAGGGCAGGAAACCCGATGGCCTGGCGTACCAAGAGGAGCTTCGCTCCGAATGGTGAAGGCGCTTTTCGACACGAACGTCCTGATCGACTATCTCAATGGCATCGACGCGGCAGAGCATGAACTGGCGCGCTATGCCAGCAAGGCGATCAGTGTCATCACCTGGATGGAAGTGCTTGCGGGCGCAGCCCCCGGCGAAGAAGCCGCCGTGCGGGCATGGCTGCTGTCTTTTGAGGTGATGGCCTTGGACAACGCCATTGCAGAGCGGGCCGTGGCGATCCGCAAGGCCCGGCGCATTCGCCTGCCCGATGCGGTCATCTGGGCCACGGCCCAGGTGCATTCGCTGCTGCTCGTCTCCCGCAACACCAAGGATTTCCCGGAGAGCGAGCCGGGTGTACGGGTTCCTTATGTGCTGCCCAGGCACTGAGAAACTGGTAACCCCTATCAAATCAATAGCTGCCAGCACTTGCCCCATAAGCGCTAGCGGCCAATTTGGCTGATATTTTCAGATCAGCGCATCACCCCGGCCTGCAGGTTCCCCAGCACGATCATCGCCACCTGCAGCAGTACCAGCACCACCAGCGGGGACAGGTCGATCCCGCCCATCAGTGGAATGACGCGGCGAAACGGCCGCAGCACGGGCTCGCACAGCCGGGCGATGACGGCCGACAGCGGCGAGCGCGCCTGCACCCAGGACATGACGGCATAGACGATCAGCAGGCCCATCAGCCCCGACACCACCACCCGCGCCAGCCCGAACAGGGCCATCCACGGCAGCCAGGCCCAGGCGGCACCCGCGCCCAGCAGCAGGATGAGCAGCACGTATTGCGCCAGTTGCAACAGCACGGCGGCGGCCAGGCTCGACACGTCCCAGCGGCCCGTGGGCGGAATCACCCGGCGCAGCGGCATCACCAGCCAGTCCGTCAGCGCGAACACTAGAGCGCCGACGGGGTTGGAAAACGGCACGCGCTGCCACTGCATGTACAGCCGCAGCAGGCACGCCCCCGTGAGCAGGCCACCGACGACGTCGAGCAGGAAGGATGCGATCTGGTAGAGCATGGATGCGACAAAAGCAAGGGGGCCGCAGCGAAGGCGGGCGGCATCGTGGGATGATAGCGGGCCTAGGTATTTCCCCGCCCATGCCGCCGCCCCTCACCCTGTCGTCCCTGCCGCTTTTCCCGCTTGGCTCCGTGCTGTTCCCCGGCGGCGTGCTGGCGCTGCGCGTATTCGAGGTACGCTACCTCGACATGGTGCGCAAGTGCCGCGATGCGGGCGCGCCGTTCGGCGTGGTGGCCCTCACCCAGGGCAGCGAGGTGCGCCAGGCCGGCGCCCCCGAGGAGCAGTTCAGGGAGGTGGGCACGCTGGCCGTCATCGAGCAGATGGACACGCCGCAACCCGGCCTGGTCACGCTGCTGTGCCGCGGCAGCCAGCGCTTTCGCATCACGCAGCGCAGCCACCTGCCGCACGGCCTGTGGATCGCCAACGTGGACCATATCGGCCCGGACCTTCCGGTGCCCGTGCCAGACGACCTCAAGAAAGCCGCCAACGCCTTGGCCCAGGTGCTGCACACGCTGCAGCAGCGCGACCCTGGCGGCGCCAGCACCATCTCGCCGACGGCCGCGCAGTTGGACGACTGCGGCTGGGTGGCCAACCGCTGGTGCGAGCTGCTGCCGGTGCCGCTGGACTTGAAGCAGCGGCTGATGGAGCTGGACAACCCCCTGGTGCGGCTGGAGCTGGTGATGGACGTGCTGGAGCGAACGGGGATCGCGCCAACGCAATGAGCAGCCGCCCGCCGGACCGCCGCCCCCACCCACGCCAGCCCCCCCTGCTGAACCGCATCCTGGGCTGGTCACGCGCCGCCAAGCGCCTGGTGGTGGTGGCCATGGACGTGTGCCTGGGCCTCGCCGCCATGTGGCTGGCCTTCACGCTGCGGCTGGAAACCCCCCACTGGCCCGAGGGCAAGCAGTGGCTGGCGTATGCGCTGGCCCCTGCGCTTGCGTTCCCCATTTTTGCCAAGCTGGGGCTGTACCGCGCCATCTTCCGCTACACCGGCCTGACGGCGCTCATCACCACCGGCAAGGCGGTCGCCATCTACGGCGCGTTGCTGCTGGGTTGCCTGCTGGCGGCGCAGTGGGAGGGCGTGCCGCGCAGCGTCGGCATTCTGCAGCCGCTGCTGTTCATGCTGCTGGTGGGCGCCAGCCGCGCCCTGGGCTGGCTGGCACTGGCCGGCCGCAGCAGCCAGGCGCCCTACCGCCTGCTGATCTACGGGGCGGGCAGCGCGGGCGCCCAGACGGCGGCGGGCCTGGGGAGCGTGCGCCAGTACCAGCTCAAGGGCTTTGTCGATGACGACGCCGCCAAGGTCGGGCGCAGCATCAACGGCGTGCGTGTGCATGCCCCGCAGGCGCTGCCGGAGGTGGTGCGCCGCCTTGCCATCACGGACGTGCTGCTGGCGCTGCCCAGCTCCACGCGCCAGCGCCGCCGCGAGATCATCGAGAGCCTGCGGGACCTGCCTGTGCGCATCCGCACGCTGCCGGGCCTGTCGGACCTGGCCAGCGGGCGCGTCACCGTCACGGATTTCCAGGACGTGGAGATCGAGGACCTGCTGGGCCGCGAGCCGGTGGCGCCCGACCCCGGCCTGCTGGGGCGCAACCTGGCGGACACCGTGGTCCTGGTGACGGGCGCGGGCGGCAGCATCGGCAGCGAGCTGTGCCGCCAGATCGTGAGCGAGCGGCCCCAGCGGCTGCTGCTGGTGGACCACAGCGAGTACGCGCTCTACGCCATCCACCACGAGCTGCAGGCGCTGGCACCCCCGTGCGAGCTGGTGCCGCTGCTCGCCAGCGTCACCCACGAGGCGCGCATGGCGGACATTTGCCGCCAGCACCGGCCCGCGTCGGTGTACCACGCGGCGGCCTACAAGCACGTGCCCATGGTGGAAGCCAACGCGGGCGAGGGCATTCTGAACAACGTCTTTGGCACGCTCGCCATGGTGCGGGTGGCGCTGGAGCATGGCGTGCGCCATTTCGTGCTGGTCTCCACCGACAAGGCCGTGCGGCCTACCAACGTCATGGGCGCCAGCAAGCGCGTGGCCGAGATGGTGCTGCAGGCCATTGCCGCGTCGCCCGGCGCTCCCTTTGGGTCCGGCGATGGCCGCACCTGGCAGTGCCCCACGCGCTTTTCCATGGTGCGCTTTGGCAACGTGCTGGGGTCCAGCGGCAGCGTGATTCCGCTGTTTCGCCAGCAGATCGCGGCGGGCGGGCCGCTCACGGTGACGCACCCGGAGGTCACGCGCTATTTCATGACCATTGCTGAAGCGGCCCAGTTGGTGCTGCAGGCGGGGGCGATGGCGGAAGGCGGCGACGTGTTCCTGCTGGACATGGGGGAGCCGGTCCCGATCCTGGAGCTGGCCCAGCGCATGGTGGCGCTGTCGGGGCTTTCCGTGCGCGACGAGCGCCACCCCGAGGGCGACATCGAGATCGTCTTCACGGGCCTGCGCGCGGGCGAAAAGCTCTATGAGGAACTGCTGATCGGCGACGACCCACTGCCCACGGACCACCCGCGCATCCTGCGCGCGCGCGAGGAATACCGCCCCTGGGCGGACCTGCAAGCCGCGCTGCAGGCCCTGCTGCAAGCCGCACAAGCGGGCGACCGCGCGGCCATGACGGACTTGCTGCGGCAACTGGTGCCCGGCTACCGCCCCGACCCTTCCGCCCAGCCATGAACCCGGGACTTCTGCGGGCCACCCTGACCCTTGTCACCGGCAGCGTCGCGGCGCATGCCCTGCCGCTGCTGCTGGGGCCAGCGCTCACGCGCCTGTACAGCCCCGACGACTTCGGGCAGTTCGCGCTGCTGTGGGCGGTGTCCGCCAACATCGCCGTCGTGGGCTGCGCGCGCTATGAATTCGCCCTGCCGCTCGAAGCCAAGGCCCCACGCGCGGCCCGGCTGATGGCCCTGTGCGCCCACATTCTTCTGGCGGTGACCGTGGCCTCGGCGGCCGTGGGGCTGGTACTTTCTTTCTGGCGCGGCTGGCCGTTGGCCTGGACGCTGCCGCTGGCCGTGTTCGCCACGGCGGCCACGCAGTGGCTCACGCTGTGGGCCACGCGGTCGCAGCATTTCGGGCGCCTGTCCGCCGCGCGGTTCGTGCAGCAAGGTGGCGGCGCGCTTTTGCAACTGCTGTTCGGCGTGTTGAAGGTCGGGCCGCTGGGCCTGGTGCTGGGGGCCACGGCGGCCAGCTTGGGCGCGGCGTGGCTGCTGGCCCGGCCCGCGCCAGAGGGCGGCTGGCGCGGCCTGTGGCGCCAGCCCTGGGCCGAGTTGCGGGCCATGGCACGGCGCCACTGCGATTTTCCGCTGCTCAACACGCCCCATGCCTTCCTGGGCGCACTGCAGGACACCCTGACTCTCGTGCTGGTCGCCGCCTGGACGGGGGATGCGGCGGCGGGGTTCTGGGCGCTGGGGCTGCGCTACCTCAAGGCCCCGGCCACGCTGGTGGGCGGCGCGCTGTCGCAGGCCCTGTATCCGCGCCTGCTCTCGGCCCCAACGCCCGGCGAAGCCCGAGCCCTGGTGCGCCGCGCCATGCTGGGGCTGGCGGCCCTGGCCTGCCCGCTGGCCGCCGTGCTGCTGCTGTGGGGGCCGCAACTCTTTGTGTGGGCCTTCGGCGCGCAGTGGGCCGGGGCGGGAGAACTCGCCCGGGCGATCGCGCCCTACATCGCGCTGCACTTCGTGGCCTCGCCGCTGGCCGTGGTCACCATGGCCTGGAAGGCGCAGGGCTGGGCGCTGCGCCTGGCGCTGGTGGGGCAATGCCTGTTCTTCGCGGGCCTGCTGGGCGGGCTGCACTGGGGCGGGCTGGCAGGCGCCGGGTGGGGCGTTTCCGCCACCATGGCGGCGTACTTCGCCTACTATTTCCGGGCCTTGGCGAACTGGAAGGACATGCCCCATGAGAGCCGTGCTTAACCGCTGGCGCCGCCGCCTCTGGCATGCGCTGTTCTACCGGATGGTGTTCGGCGAGCGCGACCGCGAGGGGCGCGCGCTGCCGCACACCCGCATCGCGCCCAGCACCTGCATCGAGGGTGCGCAGGGGCTGCAGTTGGCGGACCATGTGTTCATCGGGCAATTCAACTTTCTCGACGCCACGGCGGGGCTACGCATCGGCGAGGGCGTGCAGATCACCAACTTCGTGAGCATCGTGACCCACAGTTCTCATCGGTCAATCCGCCTGCTGGGCCGCAGCTACGCGGGCCACGCAGGCCCCAGGCCCGGCTACATCAGCGCGCCCGTGAGCATCGGCCCCTACAGCTTCATCGGCCCGCACAGCCTGATCGAAGCGGGCACGCGCATCGGCAAGGGCGTGGTGGTGTGCGCCTACGCCCAGGTTCGCGGCGAGGTGCCGGACTTCGCCATCATGGCCGGTGCGCCCGCACGCCAAGTCGGCGACGTGCGCGAAGGCGACGAGCGCCTGCTGGCGCAGCACCCGGAGCTGCGCCAGCACTACGAAGCCTGGGCCCACACCACATGACGGCGCGCCACCTGTGCCTGCTGGGCGATGCCACCAGCCCCCACGTGCAGCGCTGGGCGCGCGAGATGCGGCAGCGCGGCTGGCGCGTCTCGCTGGTGACGGCACGGCCCGCGCCCGTGGACGGCGTGGACGTGCGCTCCATCCGGCCCGTGCGCCGCTCCGCCGACTGGCTGATGCGCGTGCGCGAAACCCGGCGCCATGTGGCGGAATTGGCGCCGGACATCGTGCATGCCCACTACGTCACGTCCTATGGCTATCTGGCGGCGCGTTGCGGCCGCCACCCCCTGGTGATGACCGCCTGGGGCAGCGATCTGCTGGTGACACCCCGCCGCAACCCCTGGCTGCGCTGGCTGACGGGGTGGACGCTGCGCCGGGCGGACCTCATCACCGGCGATTCCGCCAGCCTGGTGGATGCCGCCACG
>Ga0206116_1001272_pt1 | contig 14620 bp, 21 predicted proteins | sample 3A1Ametagenome_FD_178000 | JGI IMG/M metagenome (GOLD analysis project Ga0206116, IMG submission 178000) | Enriched microbial communities from leaf-cutter ant dump, University of Wisconsin, Madison, United States - 3A1A | ecosystem: Environmental > Terrestrial > Nest > Insects nest > Nest dump...
GCCTTCAGCGACCCGCCGATGAACCTGGTGCCCGCGCGGGTGGGCGGCGCCGGCCTGGTGCTGCCCGGCAGCGCCGAGCTGCCGCTGGCGCTGGCGCCGGGCCTGGCCGGCGACGTGATGCTGGGCCTGCGCGCCAGTGCGCTGCGCCTGGCGCAGCAGCCGGGCGACGTGGCGTTGGCCGGGCGGGTGCAGCTGTCGGAGATGTCCGGCTCGGACACCTTCGTGCACGCCGACACGCCCTGGGGCGAGCTGGTGGCGCAGATCACCGGCGTGCGCTATCTGGAGCTGGGCAGCAGCGTGACGCTGTACCTGCGCCCGGGCGACGCCTATGTTTTCAACGCGGCAGGCGCGCTGGCGCGCGCGCCGCAGCGGGCGGGGGAGCGCTAGCCATGGCACGCATCGAATTGAAGCTGGCGCATTCCTACAAGGCCGACCCGCGGCAGGACAGCGACTACGCGCTCTTGCCGCTGGACATGGCGTTCGACGACGGCGGGGCCTACGCGCTGCTGGGTCCGTCGGGCTGCGGCAAGACGACCATGCTCAACATCATGTCCGGGCTGCTCGCCCCGTCGCACGGCAGCGTGCTGTTCGACGGGCGCGACGTGACGCGCGCCAGCCCGCAGGAGCGCAACATCGCCCAGGTGTTCCAGTTCCCGGTGATCTACGACACCATGACGGTGGCGCAGAACCTGGCCTTCCCCTTGAGGAACCGCAAGGTGCCCGAGGCGCGCATCCGCGAGCGCGTGGGCCAGATCGCCGAGATGCTGGAGATGAGCGGCCAGCTCGACCAGCGCGCGGCCAACCTGTCGGCCGACGCCAAGCAAAAAATCTCGCTGGGCCGCGGCCTGGTGCGCGAGGACGTGGCGGCGGTGCTGTTCGACGAGCCGCTCACCGTGATCGACCCGCATCTCAAGTGGCAGCTGCGGCGCAAGCTCAAGCAGATCCACCACGAGCTGAAACTGACGCTGATCTACGTGACGCACGACCAGGTCGAGGCGCTGACCTTTGCCGACCAAGTGGTGGTGATGACGCGCGGGCGCGCCGTGCAGGTGGGCACGCCGGGCGAGCTGTTCGAGCGCCCGAGCCACGCCTTCGTGGGCCACTTCATCGGCTCGCCGGGCATGAACTTTCTGCCCGCCCAGGCGGTGGATGGCAGGCTGGCCGTGGCCGGCATGCGCCTGGCGGCGCCGCGCGCGCTGCCCGCCGGCGAGCTGCGCCTGGGCATACGCCCCGAATACGTGCAGCTGGCCGCGCCCGAGCAGGCTGGCGCGCTGCCCTGCGCGGTGGCGCGGGTGCAGGACCTGGGCACGCACCAGATGCTGACGGCCGGCATCGACGGCCTGCAGATCAAGGTGCGCTGCGCCAGCGACCAGGCGCTGCCGGCCGTGGGCAGCACGGTGTGGCTGCAGGTGCTGGGCGAACACACCTGCTTCTACCAGAATGAGGAGTTGCTGGCATGAGCGCAGCGCAGAACCGCTTCAAGCAAGCTCGCGCCCCCTTGGGGGGCAGCGAGAACACGCAGTGCCGAGCGTGGGGGCAGATATGAGTACGACAACCAAGCCGGTGAACCAGAAGGCCTGGTTCCTGATCCTGCCCGTGCTGCTGTGCGTGGCGTTCTCGGCCATCCTGCCGCTGATGACGGTGGTCAACTACTCGGTGCAGGACATCATCAGCCCCGAGCGGCGCGTGTTCGTCGGCACCGAATGGTTCGCCGCCGTGCTGCGCGACGAGGAACTGCACGGCGCGCTGGTGCGCCAGCTGGTCTACTCGCTGGCGGTGCTGCTGGTGGAGATTCCGCTGGGCATCGTGCTGGCGCTGGCCATGCCGGCCAAGGGCTGGAAGTCGTCGGCCGTGCTGGTCACGGTGGCGCTGTCGCTGCTGATTCCGTGGAACGTGGTCGGCACCATCTGGCAGATCTACGGGCGCCCGGACATCGGCCTGCTGGGCGCGGCGCTCAACGCCATGGGGGTGGACTACAACTACACCGGCAACGCCACCGACGCCTGGCTCACCGTGCTGGTGATGGACGTGTGGCACTGGACGCCGCTGGTCGCGCTGCTGTGCTTCGCCGGCCTGCGCTCGATTCCCGACGCCTACTACCAGGCCGCGCGCATCGACGGCGCGAGCAAGTTTGCGGTGTTCCGCTACATCCAGCTGCCCAAGATGCGCGGCGTGCTGATGATCGCGGTGCTGCTGCGCTTCATGGACAGCTTCATGATCTACACCGAGCCCTTCGTGCTGACCGGCGGCGGGCCGGGCAACGCGACCACGTTCCTGAGCCAGTACCTCACGCAAAAGGCCGTGGGTCAGTTCGACCTGGGGCCGGCGGCGGCGTTCTCGCTGATCTATTTCTTCATCATCCTGCTGCTGTGCTTCGTCCTGTACAACTGGATGCAGCGCGTGGGCACGGCCGACGCCAAGGAGGGTGGCCATGACTGAGCCGCGCTTTCAAAAACGCACGCTGTTCCTGATCGCCTACCTGGTGTTCGCCATCCTGCCGATCTACTGGATGGTGAACATGAGCTTCAAGACCAACGAGGAGATCGTCGCCAGCTTCTCGCTGTGGCCGCAGCACTTCACCTGGGACAACTACCGCACCATCTTTACCGACCCGTCGTGGTACTCGGGCTACATCAACAGCCTGATCTACGTGGGCATCAACATGGTCATCTCGCTGGCCGTGGCGCTGCCGGCGGCCTACGCGTTCAGCCGCTACCAGTTCCTGGGCGACAAGCACGTGTTCTTCTGGCTGCTGACCAACCGCATGACGCCGCCGGCCGTGTTCCTGCTGCCGTTCTTCCAGCTCTACACCACCGTGGGGCTGATGGACACGCACATCGCCGTGGCGCTCGCGCACCTGCTGTTCAACGTGCCGCTGGCGGTGTGGATTCTCGAAGGCTTCATGAGCGGCATCCCGCGTGAGATCGACGAGACGGCGTACATCGACGGCTACTCGTTCCCGCGCTTCTTCCTCACCATCTTCCTGCCGCTCATCAAGGCGGGCGTGGGCGTGGCGGCGTTCTTCTGCTTCATGTTCAGCTGGGTGGAACTGCTGCTGGCGCGCACGCTGACCAGCGTGAACGCCAAGCCCATCGTGGCGACGATGACGCGCACGGTGAGCGCCTCGGGCATGGACTGGGCCACGCTCGCGGCGGCGGGCGTGCTGACCATCGTGCCCGGCGCGATCGTGATCTGGTTTGTGCGGCACTACATCGCGAAGGGTTTCGCGATGGGCCGGGTTTGAAGGAGACGTGCCATGTGGGAATGGATGGCCTGGACGACGCCCGTGGCGGTGTTCTTCACCTGCATCGTGCTGATGCTGATCGGCATGACGGTGTGGGAAATCAAGAGCCCCACCACGCTGCGCAAGGGCTGGCTGCCGATGGCCACCACGCGCGGCGACCGGCTCTTCATCGGGCTGCTCACGGCGGCCTACATCAACCTCGTCTGGGTGGGCCTGGGCGAGAAGATGGCCGGGTGGTTCTCGCTGGAGGCCGAGCCCTCGGTGTGGATCAGCTTCGTGCTGTCGATGTTCGCGCTCGCGCTGGTGATGCGCAAAGGTTGAAAAAAGATAGCTGCTTGCGCTTGCCAGCAAACGAATTCCATATGAAAACCATTGGAAATTGGCTTGCAGAGCGCGCTGGTAGCTCCTGTTTTTGAAATGAATCCCAAGCGCCCGCCTGATCCTCCCCCAGGGCGGGCGCTTTCAAGCCAACGGGGAGTCCCTATGAGGAGACAGCAATGAAGATGCAGTTCAAGGCGATCGCATTCGCCGCCGCGGCCCTGGCGCTGGGCCACGCCGCCTGGGCCGGCGAGGCCGAGGCCAAGAAGTGGATCGACAGCGAGTTCCAGCCCTCCACGCTCAGCAAGGACCAGCAGATGGCCGAGATGAAGTGGTTCATCGACGCCGCCAAGAAGCTGGAGGCCAAGGGCGTGAAGGAGATTTCCGTCGTCTCCGAAACCCTCACCACGCACGAATACGAAAGCAAGGTGCTGGCCAAGGCGTTCGAGGAAATCACCGGCATCAAGGTCAAGCACGACCTGATCCAGGAAGGCGACGTGGTCGAGAAGCTGCAGACCTCGATGCAGTCCGGCAAGTCCATCTACGACGGCTGGATCTCCGACTCCGACCTGATCGGCACCCACTACCGCTACGGCAAGGTCATGAACCTGACCGACTACATGGCCGGCGCGGGCAAGGAGTGGACCAACCCGGGCATCGACCTCAAGGACTTCATCGGCACCAGCTTCACCACCGCGCCCGACGGCAAGCTCTACCAGCTGCCCGACCAGCAGTTCGCCAACCTGTACTGGTTCCGCGCCGACCTGTTCGCGCGCAAGGACCTGCAGGCCAAGTTCAAGGCCAAGTACGGCTACGACCTGGGCGTGCCGCAGAACTGGAGCGCCTACGAGGATATCGCCGAGTTCTTCACCAACGACGTGAAGGAAATCGACGGCAAGCCCATCTACGGCCACATGGACTACGGCAAGAAGGACCCGTCGCTGGGCTGGCGCTTCACCGATGCGTGGCTGTCCATGGCCGGTTCGGCCGACAAGGGCATTCCCAACGGCATGCCCGTCGATGAATGGGGCATCCGCGTGGCCGACGACAAGTGCACCCCCGTGGGCGCCAGCGTCGCGCGCGGCGGCGCCACCAACTCGCCCGCCGCCGTCTATGCGCTCACCAAGTACATCGACTGGATGAAGAAGTTCGCGCCCAAGGAAGCCATGGGCATGACCTTCGGCGAGGCCGGCCCCGTGCCCGCCCAGGGCCAGATCGCGCAGCAGATCTTCTGGTACACCGCCTTCACCGCCGACATGACCAAGAAGGGCCTGCCCGTGGTCAACGCCGACGGCTCGCCCAAGTGGCGCATGGCCCCCGGCCCGCACGGCCCGTACTGGAAGGACGGCATGCAGAACGGCTACCAGGACGTGGGCAGCTGGACCTTCTTCCAGGGCCATGACGCCAACCGCACGGCGGCCGCCTGGCTCTACGCCCAGTTCGTCACGGCCAAGACCACGTCGCTGAAAAAATCCATCACCGGCCTGACCTTCATCCGCGACAGCGACATCCGCAGCGACTTCTTCACCAAGAACGCGGCCAACTACGGCGGCCTGATCGAGTTCTACCGCAGCCCTGCGCGCGTGGCCTGGACGCCCACCGGCACCAACGTGCCCGACTACCCCAAGCTCGCCCAGCTGTGGTGGAAGAACGTGGCCGAGGCCGTCACGGGCGAGAAGACCCCGCAGAAGGCCATGGACAACCTGGCCGACGAGATGGACAACGTGATGGCCCGCCTGCAGCGCGCCGGCATGGCCCACTGCGCGCCCAAGCTCAACCCCAAGGGCGACCCGGCCAAGTGGCTGAGCGACGAGCACGCCCCCTGGAAGAAGGTGGCCAACGAGAAGCCCAAGGGTGAAACCATCGCCTACGACAAGCTGCTGCAAGCCTGGAAGGACGGCAAGGTACGCTGATCGCGCCGTAGTCACGGGGGCCGGGCATCCTCCCGGCCCCGCAACGCCTCCATCGACATGACCACAGACTCCCCCACACCCGCCCTGCGCGCCGCACTGCTCGAGCGCCTGTCCGAACCCGTCACCTACGACCTGGCCGTGATCGGCGGCGGCGCCACGGGGCTGGGCGTGGCGCTGGACGCGGCGGCACGCGGCTTTCGCGTGGTGCTGGTGGAGTCGCACGATTTCGCCAAGGGCACCTCGTCGCGCGCCACCAAGCTGGTGCATGGCGGCGTGCGCTATCTGGCGCAGGGCAACATCGCGCTGGTGCGCGAGGCGTTGCACGAGCGCACCACGCTGCTGCACAACGCGCCGCACCTGGCGCAGCCGCTGCCCTTCGTCATGCCCTCCTACCACCTGTGGGAGACGCCGTTCTACGGCATCGGCCTCAAGATGTACGACGCGCTGGCCGGCCAGGCCGGGCTCGGGGCCACCGAATTCCTGGGGCGCGCGCGCACCCTGCAATGCCTGCCCACGGCGCGGCCCGAGGGGCTCAAGGGCGGCGTCAAGTACTGGGACGGCCAGTTCGACGATGCGCGCCTGGCGCTCGCGCTCGCGCGCACGGCGGCGGCGCAGGGCGCCCTGCTGGTCAACTACTGCCCGGCGCGCGGGCTGGTCCACGAAAACGGCAAGGTGGCCGGCCTGGTCTGCGAGGACGCCGAGACGGGCCGGCGCTTCACGCTGCGCGCCCGCGCCGTGGTCAACGCCGCCGGCGTCTGGGTGGACACGCTGCGCCAGCAGGACGGCGAGGCGCTGGGCCGCCCCGTGCGCCCCATCGTCGCGCCCAGCCAGGGTGTGCACATCGTGGTGGACCGTGAGTTCCTGCCGTCCGACCACGCCCTGCTCGTGCCCAAGACGCGCGACGGCCGCGTGCTGTTCGCCGTGCCGTGGCTGGGCAAGCTCATCCTGGGCACCACCGACAGCCCGCGCGAAGACCTCGCGCTCGAACCGCTGGCCATGCGCGAGGAAGTCGCCTTCATCCTCGGCGAATCGGCCCGCTACCTGAGCCGCGCGCCGCGCGCGCAGGACGTACGCAGCATCTGGGTCGGCCTGCGCCCCCTGGTCAAGCCCGACCACGAAAGCGGCGGCACCAAGGCCATCAGCCGCGAGCACACCGTGCTCGTGAGCCCCAGCGGCCTGGTCACCGTCACCGGCGGCAAATGGACCACCTACCGTGCCATGGCCGAGGATGTGTTGCAAAAATGCATCACCGAGGGCCTGCTGCCCGCGCGCCCGGCGGGCGCCACCGCGCACCTGCGCCTGGTGGGCGCGCCCGCGGGCCCGGTGCGCCACCGCATCAGCGCGGCCCAGGGCCTGCATTCCTACGGCAGCGAGGCGCAGGCCGTACAGGCGCTGCCCGGCGCGCAGAACCTGCTCGCGGAAGGCCTGTCCGAGGCCATGGTGCGCTTCGCCGCGCGCCACGAATACGCCCGCACCGTGGAAGACGTGCTCGCGCGGCGCTGCCGCCTGCTGTTCCTCGACGCCCGCCGCGCCGCCGCGCTCGCGCCGCGCGTGGCCGCCATCCTGCAGGAAGAGCTCGGCCGCGACCCGGAACTGGCCGCCTTCGAGGCCCTGGCGCAGCAGTACCAGCACATCCCCGCTTGACGGGCACTTGACTTTGCCCTTTGGGGCTGCCACAATAGAGGGCTTCGCATTTGAAAGTCCTTCATTGGAGCGCTTTCGGGTGCGGATTTCTGCCCAGCAGGAAGCGCCGCAAATGGTTTGCGGCGTGGACGACGGGCCCAAGACTGACTGACTGCCCAGGCCGCCAGTACAAGTTGGGAATATTGAAATGATCCAGACTGAATCTCGACTAGAGGTTGCCGACAACACCGGTGCCAAGTCCGTCCTGTGCATCAAGGTGCTGGGCGGCTCCAAGCGCCGCTACGCCAGCGTCGGCGACATCATCAAGGTGAGCGTGAAGGAAGCCGCTCCGCGTGGCCGCGTCAAGAAGGGCGAGGTCTACAGCGCCGTGGTGGTGCGTACCGCCAAGGGCATCCGCCGCGGCGACGGCTCGCTCGTGAAATTCGACGGCAATGCCGCCGTGTTGCTCAACTCCAAGCTGGAGCCCATCGGCACCCGCATCTTTGGCCCCGTGACGCGCGAACTGCGTACCGAGCGCTTCATGAAGATCGTGTCCCTGGCTCCCGAAGTTCTCTAAAAGGACGGCACCATGAACAAGATCCGCAAGGGTGACGAAGTCATCGTGCTCGCTGGGCGCGACAAGGGCAAGCGCGGCACGGTTGCGCTGCGCAAGGACGACTCGCACCTCGTCATCGAAGGCATCAACCTGGTCAAGAAGCACGTCAAGCCGAACCCCATGAAGGGCACCACCGGCGGCATCGTGGAAAAGACCATGCCCATCCATCAGTCCAACGTGGCCATCTTCAATGCCGCTACCGGCAAGGCTGACCGCGTGGGCATCAAGGTGCAGGCCGACGGCACGCGCGTTCGCGTGTTCAAGTCCAGCGGCGCCGAAATCAAGGCGGCCTAAGGAGTCAACATGGCACGACTGCAACAACAATACCGCGACAAGATCGCCCCCGAACTGATGAAGCAGTTCGGCTACACCTCGCCGATGCAGGTTCCCCGCCTGACCAAGATCACGCTCAACATGGGCGTGAGCGAGGCCGTGTCGGACAAGAAGGTCATGGACAACGCCGTGGCCGACCTGACCAAGATCGCCGGCCAGAAGCCCGTGGTGACCAAGGCCAAGAAGGCCATCGCCGGCTTCAAGATCCGCGAAGGCCAGGCCATCGGCTGCATGGTGACGCTGCGCGGCGTGCAGATGTATGAGTTCCTCGATCGCTTCGTGACGGTCGCCCTGCCCCGCGTGCGCGACTTCCGCGGCATCTCGGGCCGCGCGTTCGACGGCCGTGGCAACTACAACGTCGGTGTCAAGGAACAGATCATCTTCCCCGAAATCGAGTACGACAAGGTGGACGCCCTGCGTGGTCTGAACATCAGCATCACCACGACGGCAAAGACCGACGAAGAGTGCAAGGCACTGCTGTCGGCATTCAAATTCCCCTTCAAGAACTGAGGTGGCGCATGGCTAAGAAAGCTTTGATCGAGCGCGAACTCAAGCGCGAAAAACTGGCCGCCAAGTACGCTGCCAAGTACGCAGAACTGAAGGCCATCGCCGCTGACGCCAAGCGCAGCGACGAAGAGCGCGACGCCGCTCGCCTGGGCCTGCAGAAGCTGCCCCGCAACGCCAACCCCACGCGCCAGCGCAACCGTTGCGAAATCACCGGTCGCCCCCGTGGCACCTTCCGCCAATTCGGCCTGGGCCGCGCCAAGGTGCGTGAACTGGCCTTCGCCGGCGACATTCCCGGCGTGACCAAGGCCAGCTGGTAAGAGCGAGGAGAACAAACATGAGCATGAGTGATCCCATCGCCGACCTGCTGACCCGCATCCGCAACGCCCAGATGGTCTCCAAGGCCACCGTGACGGCGCCTTCCTCCAAGGTGAAGGTGGCCATCGCCCAGGTGCTGAAGGATGAGGGCTACATCGACGGCTTCCAGGTGAAAACCGAAGACGGCAAGTCCCAACTCGAAATCGCCCTCAAGTACTACGCCGGTCGCCCCGTGATCGAGCGCATTGAGCGCGTGAGCCGTCCCGGCCTGCGCGTGTACAAGGGCCGTGATTCCATTCCCCAGGTCATGAACGGCCTGGGCGTGGCCATCGTCACCACCCCCAAGGGCGTGATGACCGACCGCAAGGCGCGCGCTACCGGTGTCGGCGGCGAAGTGCTGTGCTACGTGGCCTAAGGCATTGAGGAGATAACTGAAATGTCCCGCGTAGGAAAAATGCCCGTGACCATCCCCGCAGGTGTGGATGTGTCCATCAAGGACGATCAGATCAGCGTGAAAGGCACCGGCGGTACGCTGTCCGTGGCCCAGAATCTGCTGGTCAAGGTCGCCAACAACGAAGGCAAGCTCAGCTTCGAGCCTGCCAACGATTCGCGCGAAGCCAACGCCATGAGCGGCACCCTGCGTCAGCTGGTGAACAACATGGTGGTGGGCGTGAGCAAGGGCTTCGAGAAGAAGCTGTCGCTCGTCGGCGTGGGCTACAAGGCCCAGGCCTCGGGCGCTAAGCTGAACCTCAGCGTCGGCTACTCGCACCCCGTGAACTTCGACATGCCCGCCGGCATCACCGTGGCCACCCCGACCCCGACGGAAATCGTCATCAAGGGTTCGGACCGCCAGCGCGTGGGCCAACTGGCCGCTGAGATCCGCGCCGTACGTCCGCCCGAGCCCTACAAGGGCAAGGGGATCCGCTATGCGGACGAGAAGATCGTGATCAAAGAGACCAAGAAGAAGTAAGGAGCTGCATGATGTTGACCAAGAAAGAGCAGCGTCTTCGTCGCGCCCGCCAGACCCGCATCCGCATTGCCCAGCAAGGCGTGGCGCGTCTCACGGTGAACCGCACGAACCTCCACATCTACGCCAGCGTGATCTCTGGCTGCGGCACCAAGGTGCTGGCCAGCGCTTCCACGGCCGAAGCCGAAGTGCGCAGCGCTTTGGGCGGCTCGGGCAAGGGCGGCAACACCGCCGCGGCCCAGGCCATCGGCAAGCGCATCGCCGAAAAGGCGAAGGCCGCCGGTATCGAGAAGGTGGCGTTCGATCGCGCAGGTTTTGCATACCACGGCCGCGTCAAGGCGCTGGCCGATGCGGCCCGCGAAGCCGGCCTCCAGTTCTAAGCGGAGCGGATAGAAATGGCAAAGTTTTCCCCCAAGGTGCAAGACGAAGGTCGTGACGACGGTCTGCGCGAAAAAATGATCGCGGTGAACCGCGTCACCAAGGTCGTGAAGGGTGGCCGTATCCTCGGCTTCGCAGCACTGACCGTGGTCGGCGACGGTGATGGCCGCGTGGGCATGGGCAAGGGCAAGTCGAAGGAAGTGCCCGCCGCCGTGCAAAAGGCCATGGAAGAGGCCCGCCGCAACATGGTGAAGGTGTCGCTCAAGAACGGCACCATCCATCATGGCGTGACCGGCCACCACGGCGCTGCCGTGGTGATGGTGGCCCCGGCCCCCAAGGGTACCGGCATCATCGCAGGCGGCCCGATGCGCGCCGTCTTCGAGGTGATGGGTATCACCGACATCGTGGCCAAGAGCCACGGTTCGTCCAACCCCTACAACATGGTTCGCGCCACGTTCGACGCTTTGAACAACTCCACGACCCCCGCGGAAGTGGCAGCCAAGCGCGGCAAGTCGGTCGAAGACCTGTTTGCAGCCTGATAGGAGTCATTCCCCATGACGACGCAAAAAACTGTCAAGGTTCAGCTGGTGCGCAGCCCCATCGGCACCAAGCAAGACCACCGTGCCACCGTGCGCGGCCTGGGCCTGCGCAAGCTGAACAGCACGAGCGAGCTGCAGGACACCCCTGCGGTGCGCGGCATGATCAACAAGATCAGCTATCTGGTCAAAGTGATCTGAGAGGCAAGACGATGGAACTCAATAGCATCAAGCCCGCAGCGGGCGCCAAGCATGCCAAGCGCCGTGTAGGCCGCGGCATCGGCTCCGGCCTGGGCAAGACCGCAGGCCGCGGTCACAAGGGCCAGAAATCGCGTTCGGGCGGCTACCACAAGGTAGGCTTCGAAGGCGGCCAGATGCCCCTGCAGCGTCGCCTGCCCAAGCGTGGCTTCAAGTCGCACCTGCTCAAATTCAACGCCGAGATCTCCCTCTCCGCGCTGGAACAGCTCGGTCTGGCCGAAGTCGATCTGCTGGCGCTGAAGAACGCCGGTCTCGTGGGCGAGCTCGCCAAGGTGGTCAAGGTCATCAAGAGCGGCTCGATCAGCAAGGCTGTCAAGCTCACCGGCATCGGTGCAACGGCGGGCGCCAAGGCGGCCATCGAAGCAGCCGGCGGCAGCTTGGCCTGAATGGTTCTGAAAGAGGACATCCGTGGCTACTAGCGCAGCTCAGATTGCAAAAACCGGCAAGTTCGGCGATCTGCGTCGCCGTCTGGTTTTTCTGTTGCTCGCGCTGGTCGTGTACCGCATCGGGGCCCACATCCCCGTTCCTGGCATCGACCCGGCGCAACTCCAGCGGCTGTTCAATGGCCAGCAGGGCGGCATCCTGAACCTGTTCAACATGTTCTCGGGTGGGGCGCTTTCGCGCTTCACGGTGTTCGCACTGGGGATCATGCCGTACATCTCGGCATCGATCATCATGCAGCTGATGACCTACGTCGTCCCGGCATTCGAGCAGATCAAGAAGGAAGGCGAAGCAGGCCGCCGCAAGATCACCCAGTACACCCGCTACGGGACGCTGGGCCTCGCGATCTTCCAGTCGCTCGGCATCGCCGTCGCGCTGGAAAGCTCGGCCGGCCTCGTGCTGGCACCGGGCTTCGGCTTCCGCCTCACGGCCGTGGTCAGCCTCACTGCTGGCACCATGTTCCTGATGTGGCTCGGTGAGCAGATCACGGAGCGCGGCTTGGGCAACGGCATCTCGATCCTGATCTTCGGCGGTATCGCTGCGGGTCTGCCGAGTTCGGTGGGCGGCTTGCTGGAACTGGTTCGCACCGGTGCCATGAGCATCCTGGCCGCGATCTTCATCGTGCTGGTGGTCGCCCTGGTGACGTACTTCGTCGTGTTCGTCGAACGCGGGCAGCGCAAGATCCTCGTGAACTATGCACGCCGCCAGGTGGGCAACAAGGTCTACGGCGGCCAGTCCTCGCACTTGCCGCTCAAGCTGAACATGTCCGGGGTGATCCCGCCCATCTTCGCTTCGTCGATCATCCTGTTGCCGGCCACCGTGGTGAACTGGTTCAGCGCGGGCGAGTCGATGCGCTGGCTGCGCGACATCTCTAGCACGCTGACCCCGGGCCAGCCGATCTACGTGCTGCTGTATGCCGCCGCCATCGTCTTCTTCTGCTTCTTCTACACGGCGCTGGTGTTCAACAGCCGTGAAACGGCGGACAACCTGAAGAAGAGCGGCGCGTTCATCCCGGGCATCCGTCCGGGTGAGCAGACGGCGCGGTACATCGACAAGATCCTGGTGCGTCTGACCCTGGCGGGCGCGGTGTACATCACGTTCGTGTGCCTGCTGCCGGAGTTCCTGATTCTGAAATACAACGTTCCGTTCTATTTCGGTGGCACGTCGCTGTTGATCATCGTGGTGGTGACCATGGACTTCATGGCCCAGGTTCAGAACTACATGATGAGCCAGCAGTACGAGTCGCTTCTGAAGAAGGCCAACTTCAAGACGACGCTGCAAGGCTGAGAGATCAATGCAATGGCCCGCCAGGGTGGCGGGCCGAAGGTTCCGGGCACGATCGCCCGAACGGATGGACAAGTTTTAGGAGAGTGAAATGAGAGTTTCGGCTTCGGTCAAGAAAATCTGCCGCAACTGCAAGATCATCCGCCGCAAGGGTGTGGTGCGCGTGATCTGCACGGACCAGCGCCATAAGCAGCGCCAGGGTTGATTCAAAGTATCAGAGGATTACCAACATGGCACGTATCGCCGGCATTAACATCCCGCCGCACAAGCATGCTGAAATCGGCCTGACCGCCATCTATGGCATCGGCCGCACCACGGCTCGCAAGATCTGCGACGCCTGTGGCATCGACTACTCCAAGAAGGTCAAGGACCTGACGGACGCCGACCTGGAAAAGATCCGCGACCAGCTGTCTCCCCTGACCCTGGAAGGCGATCTGCGCCGCGAAACCACGATGAACATCAAGCGCCTGATGGACATCGGCTGCTACCGCGGCTTCCGTCACCGCCGCGGCCTGCCCATGCGCGGCCAGCGTACCCGTACCAATGCCCGCACCCGCAAGGGCCCGCGCAAGGGTGCAGCGGCTCTGAAGAAGTAAGATTGAAAGATCACTATGGCAAAGTCTCCCGCCAATAACGCAGCCCAGCGCGTACGCAAGAAGGTTCGCAAGAACGTTTCCGACGGCATCGCCCACGTGCACGCTTCGTTCAACAACACGATCATCACGATCACCGACCGCCAAGGCAACGCCCTGTCGTGGGCTTCGTCCGGCGGCCAGGGTTTCAAGGGCTCGCGCAAGTCCACCCCGTTCGCTGCTCAGGTGGCTTCGGAAGTGGCGGGCCGCGCTGCCATGGAACAAGGCATCAAGAACCTGGATGTCGAGATCAAGGGCCCTGGCCCGGGTCGCGAGTCCTCGGTGCGCGCCCTGGGCGCGCTGGGCATCCGCATCACGTCCATCTCCGACGTGACGCCGGTCCCGCACAACGGCTGCCGCCCTCAAAAGCGCCGTCGTATCTAACTGCTTTTTCAATAAGCCCACCGCCGCTTGCGGGCCGGAAGGCCCGCCAGCGGCTCCCGCAATGGTTTGCGGTAGATGACACAAGGAAGCTCAAGTGGCACGTTACCTCGGCCCCAAGGCCAAACTCTCCCGCCGTGAAGGCACCGACCTGTTCCTGAAGAGCGCCCGCCGCTCGATCGCGGACAAGGCCAAGTTCGACTCCAAGCCCGGCCAGCATGGCCGCACCTCGGGCCAGCGCACTTCCGACTACGGCCTGCAGCTGCGCGAGAAGCAGAAGGTCAAGCGCATGTACGGCGTGCTCGAAAAGCAGTTCCGCCGCTACTTCGAGGAAGCCGACCGCCGCAAGGGCAACACCGGCGCCAACCTGCTGTCGCTGCTCGAATCGCGCCTGGACAACGTGGTCTACCGCATGGGCTTCGGCTCCACCCGCGCCGAAGCGCGCCAGCTGGTGGCGCACAAGGCCATCCTGGTGAACGGCCAGTCCGTGAACATTCCGTCGTACATGGTCAAGACCGGCGACGTGGTGGCCGTGCGCGAAAAGTCCAAGAAGCAAGGCCGCGTGGTCGAGGCGCTGCAACTGGCCCAGCAAGTCGGCCTGCCCGCCTGGGTCGAAGTGAGCGTGGACAAGGCCGAAGGCACCTTCAAGAAGACGCCTGACCGCGACGAATTCGGCGCCGACATCAACGAATCGCTGATCGTCGAACTGTATTCGCGCTAATCATCGCCATCGATAAAACCGTCCCTGAACCGCGAGGCATCGCGGTTTAGGCGCTTCACCAGCCTTACCGGCGTAACGAGCTGGGGGTATTGAGAGGAAGTCTGCATGCAAACCAATTTGCTGAAACCCAAGGCGATCAATGTCGAGCAGCTT
>Ga0206116_1001274_pt1 | contig 14593 bp, 12 predicted proteins | sample 3A1Ametagenome_FD_178000 | JGI IMG/M metagenome (GOLD analysis project Ga0206116, IMG submission 178000) | Enriched microbial communities from leaf-cutter ant dump, University of Wisconsin, Madison, United States - 3A1A | ecosystem: Environmental > Terrestrial > Nest > Insects nest > Nest dump...
GCGAGTTGGAAGCGGAGGTAGCGGTCGAAGGCGGCGAGGTGGGTTTCGGTGAGGGCGATCAGTTTGGGGCGGCCGGCCGCGCCGTAGAGCGTCATGTGGAAGCGGCGGTTGAGGGCGCCCATGCGGGCGGGGTCGGTTTCGCTGTCCATTTCGGCGATAAGGGCGGCGGCGCGGGCGAAGTCGGCTTCCGTCAGGTGGGGGATCGAGCGCTCGAAGGTGGCCGGCTCCAGCGTCAGGCGGATGGCGTAGATGTCGGCGGCGTCGGTGGCGGAGATCTCGGTGACCACCGCGCCCTTGTGCGGCAGGAAATCGATGAGCGCCTGGGCCTCCAGCTGCCGCAGCGCCTCGCGGACCGGCATGCGGCTGACGCCGAAGGCGGCGGCAAGCTCCTCCTGCCGGAGCGGGGTTCCGCCGGCGAGGCGGCCGGTGAGGATGGCGGCGCGCAGGGTGGCCTCCACGAACTCGGTGGCCGTGCGGTGGCGGCCGCCGGCTTCGGCGATCACGGCCGACAGGTCTGGAGCGCGGCCGGCTCTTGGTTCGCCAACGTGCTCCATCTCCTTGTTTTCACGCAACTCCGGACGCAAAACCGGTTCCCACTTTTGCTGGAGTTGCTTTGGCTTGGGCATGACGGGATATCCAGTTGTCTATTGGATCCAACTCTGCCACGTTGCGCGGGCAGTGTCACTCTCGCTTGGCCTGGAGACGAAGGGGCGGGAGCGTTCTTCCACCCGATGGGCCGGCGCACGGCCCCGGCGGGGTGGGGCGGCGCTCCGGAATGGTGTTGAAGCATCGTCCGCTCGCCCTTCGCGCCGCTCCGGCCGGATGATCGCCCATGAGCATGCAGCCTCTCTATCAAACCCGTTCCGACCTTCTCGAGCTGGAGGCCGATGTCCTCGACACGCGGCCCGGCATGGTGCTGCTGAGCCAGACCATCGCATTTCCCGGCGGCGGCGGCCAGTTGCCCGACCGGGCCACGCTGCGCTGGGACGGCGGCGAGGCGGCGATCACCGCCGTGACGGCGGAGGCGGGCGGCTGGTGGCACGCCTTCGAGGGCGAGGCGGAGGTGGCCGGGCCGGTGCGCCTTTCGGTCGACGCCGGCGTTCGCCACCTGATGGCCGAGCTGCACACGCTGGCCCACATTGCCAACAGCATCGTCTACCAGTCGTTCGACGGCGCGCTGCTGACGGGGGCGCAGCTCTCCGCCGACGGCACCTTCCGGCTGGATTTCGATCTGCCGGCCTCGGACGTCGAGCGGCTGCGCGCGCTCTCCGGCCCGATCAACGAGGTGATCCGGGCGGACCTGCCGATCCGCGCCTTTCAGATGCCGTGGGACGACGCCAACGCGGTGCCGGGCCTGTTCCGCAGCCGGGCGGTGTCGCCACCCCGCCAGGCCGACGGCAACGTGCGCATCGTGGAGATCGGCGACATCGACCGGCAGGGCTGCGGCGGCACGCACCTCGCCTCGACCGGCGAGGCGCGGCCGGTGCGCATTCTCAAGGTGGACAACAAGGGCCGGCAGAACCGGCGCATCCGGGTGGGGTTCGAGGGGTGATCCGCCCCGGCCGCGTCCGGGTCGGGGCAGATCATTTGCTTGGGGGCTGCGTCAGGCTCTCAGAGGAAGGCCGAAGCGTTTCTCTCCGCCCATTGGGCGAAGGAGGCCGGCGGCTGGCCGGTTATGGTGCCGACGGCGTCGGTGACGGGGTCGGGGTGGCGTTCGGCGTCGGCGAGAGCCGTCAGCTTCAGGTCGATGTACTCGGGCGCGAGAAAGCCTGAGAGCATCGTCCGCATCGCCTCGGAGGTGATGGCCTCGAAGGCGATGGGGCGGCCGAGCGCGGCGCCCAGGATGTCGACCTGCCGCAGCTGGGTGAGGCTCTCCGGTCCGGTGAGGATCGGGGCCTCGCCGACCAGCCTGCCGGATGTCAGCGCCGCCGCCGCCACGCGGGCGATGTCGCTGGGGTCGATCAGGCTTTGGCTGGCGTTGGGAAAGGGCGATCGCACCACGCCGGTGGCGCGGATCTGCTCCTTCCAGAACAGGGCGTTGGAGGCGAAGGCGACCGGGCGCAGGAAGGTCCAGTCGAGCCGGGATTGCTCGATGGCGGTCTCCACCTCGCGGTGGCGGCGGCAGTTGAAGTCGGCCATGTCGTTGCTGGCGGCGTCGGCCGACGACAGCAGAACCAGCCTGTGAACGCCGGCTGCCTGCATCTGGTCGACCAGCAGCCGCGCCGTTCCCGGGGTGGCGTAGGTGAACACCGCCCGGACCCCGTCCAGGGCCGAGCGCAGGGCCCGCGCGTCGGCCAAATCGACGGTCGCGCCCTCGACGCCGGGCGGAAAGGCCGCGGGGCGCCGGCTGGTGGCGCGAACGGCGTGTCCGGCCGTGGCGAGGGCTTCAACGACGTGGGAACCGACCAGACCGGTTCCGCCAATCACCAAAATGGTCATCTACGTGTCCTATCCGTTGGAGTTGCGGACACGGATCGTTTGGGGCGCAATGACAGCCACAACCGACCACGACCGGGATAGTCCCGGTGTGTCCGGCCATGGCCAAGAGCGAAACGCTCAAGCGTGACTGTCTCAGGGAGCCCGTTCGGCTCGATCCCCGGGGGTATCGGGCGCAAGCGGGCCGAGACCGCAGGTTGTCACCGTACCTGCATCGCTGTCTTTTCTGGCAGCGGGAGGTTCGCGCCGGAGGGGTGGGGTTGTCAAGCGGGGGCGGTGGGGTGGACAGGGGGGCGAAGGATGGGGAGGGGGATCGAAGGATGGAGAGGGGGGGTGAAGCACGATGGTGCCTGATATCACCGCCTCGCCCCTTCCGGCCCGAGGTCCTGCGCCTGCGCGCAGGATGACAGCTTTATATAAATGAAAACAAATACATAGCTTGTCATCCTGCGCGCAGGCGCAGGACCTCAGGCAGAATGAGGCACACCGCCTATATCGCGCTCCGTCCAGGCTTCCGCAGAGGGCTGTGGCCGTTTGGTATCGTTACGGTGAATAATCTCAGGGAAAATACAGAGTTTGGGTGTATCTACCCTTGTCAATTGAGGCAGATTCGGCTCTTACTGTCTAACAATGGGGCAGATTGGGCATGGCTGGGGTGGCCGGGAGGTGACCGGCGGTTGTGTCTTTCTCGCTGAACTTTGTTGCCGACAGGGTCGGCTCGGGCGGCACCTGTTCGGGTGCGTGGAGATGATATGGTTCGCAAAGGCATTGCTTCCCTTTTGGGATCGTCAACCGCCATGGTGCCGGTTCTGCTGGCGCTGTCCGTCCCCTCCGCCTCGGCCGCCTCGCTGGTGGTCGGCGCAAGCGGGCCTGAGACGCGCGACATCGTCGACGCCCAGAGCTACGACGACATGAAGGTCGGCGAGGCCGGCAATTCCGGCGTGATCAACGTCACCGGGCCGGACGCGGCGCTGACGATCATCCACGGCTCGGAGGTCGGCAAGGACGGCGTCGGCTCCATCGTCGTCACCGGCGGGGGCACCTTCTCGACATATGAAGGCAGCCTGTTCCTGGCGAACCAGGGCACGCTGACGATCCAGGGCGCCAACTCGCTGTTCGAGATCGGCACCCGCACCACCAGCGTTCCGCCGGACTATGTGAGCAGCGCCGGCTGGCTCTTCACCTATGGCGGCGACGTCAACGTGTCGGATGGCGCCACGCTGCGCGCCGACGGCGTCTATGTCGGCGGCAACACCACCAATCTCGCCACCATGACCATCAGCGGCAAGGATACCACGCTCGACGCGCAGCTGGTGATCATGGTCGGCGGCGATGGCAACGGTCCCCCGAGCAACGACGGCAACGGCCTGCTGACCATCGAGAATGGCGCCACGGCGCGCGCCTCGGTGATCGCCGCCGGCGTCGACGCCGACAGCACCGGCACCATCCTGATCACCGGCGCCGGCTCCAGCCTGTCGAGCTTCTACAACAACTCCACTTTCGTCGGGAAGATCTACGCCGGCATCGACGGCGACGGAACGATCATCGTGCAGGACGGCGGCTCGCTGAACTCGCCCTTCGAGGTCCGCGTCGGCTGGGGCACCGGCAACGGCAAGCTGATCATCGGCGGCGAAGGCGCGGCGGCCGCGGCCGGCACGGTCAACTCCGCCGGCGGCGTAGTGTTCGGCACCAGCACCGGGTCCGCCCAGTTGGTGTTCAACCACACCGACCTCGACTACGTGTTCGGCTCGTCGATCAGCGGCAACGGCTCGGTTCAGGTCAGGGCAGGTTCCACCACGCTGTCGGGCACGGGCACCTACACCGGCGGCACCGTCGTCTCGGGCGGCAAGCTCACCGTCACCGGATCGCTGTCGGGCTCGGGCAACGAGGTGACGCTGTCGGGCGGCGAGCTCTACAACAGCGGCTCGATTGCCGGCACCCAGCACGGCGTGCAGTTCAACACCCCGGGCAACGTGTTCACCACCTCCGGCCACGTGGCGGGCAGCACCGCCGCCGTGTTCTTCGACGACGGCGGCAACAGGCTGAACATCCTGCCGGGCGCCACCTTCGGCGGGCTGGTCGACTATAACCACACCATCAACAACACCACCGGCTTCGGCGCCGGCAGCTACCGCATCGCCGCCGCCAACTATCGCGACGCCGACAACGCGATCGCGCTCGACAACGCCAGCCAGACCGTCGTTCTCGACCATGCCGACACCGCATCGGGCTACATCAACGTGGTGGCCGTGCCCGGCGCCAGCCAGGCGGCCCGGCAGTACACCTCGTCGGTGTCCGACGTGGTCGGCAGCATCCTGGCGCTCGACGTGGCGCGGCCCGATCAGGTGAATGTCGGCGGCAGCACCGTTTCCGCCCTGCAATATGGCGAGGGCCAGCGCGAGACCAAGGAGGGCAAGGCGCTGCGCGAGCTCGGCGGCGGCCTGGCGACGGACGGCTACGGCAACCTGTTCTGGGCGCGCGCCTTCGGCGGCCTGCGCTACCAGCCCTCGCGCGATGGCGACATTTCCAGCCACACCTCGCACTACGGGGTGATCTCCGGCGTCGACCACCAGTTCGAGAACTATCGCCTGGGCTTCTTCGGCGGTGGCGGCGGCGTGCGCAGCGTGGCGAGCGGCAGCGCGTCGATCATGGACGGCACCACAGGCTTCCTCGGCCTCTACGGCGCGATGCGGACGGGCGACTTGCAGTGGAACGCCTCGCTGACCGGCGGCGCCATCGACAACAGCGCCAGCCGCTCCATCAACAATGGCGCCGAGACGGCGTCGGGCGACTTCATGGGCTGGTACGTGTCGCCGGAGGTTTCGGTGAGCCGCGGCTACCAGATCGCCCCGGAGTGGGAGCTGACGCCCAGCTTCAAGGCGCGCTACACCGGCGCCTTCTACAATGGCTATGACGAAAGCGGCTCGTCGCAGAACGTCAGCTACGACGCGCGCCAGAGCCACGCGCTCGACGGCCGGCTGCAGGTGGAGCTGAAGCGCAAGCTGACGCTGCCCTCGGGCCTGCCGGCGGCGGTGATCGCCACGGCCTCGGTGAGCGACACGCAGTATCTCGGCTCCGGCACCACCCACGCCAGCCTCAACAACAACGAGTTCAGCGTGTCGAGCTCGACCGACAAGAACGTGGCGGGCGCCAGCCTCGGCCTCGGTTTCGACGCCATGCTGTCCGAGCGCGCCTCGGTCTACGGCTCGGTCGACGGCACGCTCTACACCGACGAGTCCAAGGCCATGTCCGGGAGGCTCGGCCTGCGGCTGGCCTTCTGAGAGCGGCAGGAAAGGGGCGCCCCGCGTGGGCGCCTCAGCCCTCCACCTCGCCGGCGAGGATCCGGTCGGCGATGGTCGCCAGCTTCTCGTCGATGATGTGGAGATACTCCGTCCAGTCGTGGAAGCCGGTCAGTTCGGCCTGTCCGTCGGAGATGCCGCGCAGGCCGAGGAGCGGCACGGCGAACTTCTGTGAGGCGCGCCAGAGGGCGAAGGTTTCCATGTCGACCATGTCGGCCTCGACGAGGTCGTAGGCAGCGCCGGAGACGACGTTGCCGCCGGTGGAAAGGCTGGCCTCCGGCACGCCGGGGATGCGCAGCGGCAAGGGTATGGTGGCCGGCAGGTCGAGCAGCGGCGTGGTGCCCTTGGCAAAGCCGAGGGGCGAGGCGTCGATGTCGCGGTAGGCGATGGACGTCGCCTGATAGACCTCGCAATGCCTGAGCCGGCGCGACCCGGCCGAGCCGAGGCTGACCACCAGCGACGGCAGCTCGCCGCGATGGGCGCGGGCGGCGAGCTCGGCGGTGAGGTTGACGGCAGCCTCCACCGGTCCGACGCCGATCATCACCGGCTTGATGCGCGCCCTGAGCGCCGGCCCGTATTCCTGCTCGGCAGCCATGGCAAAGAGTATCGACGTTCCGCGCATCCCCATCCCCTCGAATCCAGGCAAGCACCGGAACGCTAGCCGAAATCGGCCGGGGCCGCGAGGCGTCGGCGTGCCGAAGTCGCGTCTTCCCGCCATGGTGATTTGCGCGTCGCGGCCCCCTCGGGGCAAGCGCAGCGAAGTGACGCGGGCGGCTGGCGTTGTTTCGGGCGCGGATGCGGCTTCAATCTTGCGAAAGCTTGCAGAAAAAGCCAATGCCGCCGCGAGGACGGCATCCGTATTTAGGATGACATACTATTGATGCAGGCCTTGTTTCTGGAACAGGGCGCATACTTGCATGGTTATTTCATAGTCCGACAAGAGCCTCAGCCGAAACTCTACTGCGCTGGGCGGCTGGCTTCGACGTTTGCGCTTCCGGTGCGCGAAGTCGTCGTCCTCCGCTTGGCACCGGCGAGCTTCGAGCCGGGCTCCGAGATGTATTTCGTCGCGGGCGGTCCAGCCAAAGCGAGTGATCATGCCAACCTTTACCCAGATTCAATTGGAAGCCATTGCCGGCGCGCTCGGCGACACGTCGGGCGGCCTGACCGAAGGCGAGGTTTCGGCCCTGTTCGAGATGGCCAGCATTCCCGAGCCCGATGCCGGGCTCGACACGCGGCAGCGCCTCATCAACGCCTTCGCCGACGTGCAGACGACGCGCAACGACCGCACCCACATCCTGGCCTTCATCTGCACGGCCATGCAGCCCGCGCGCTTCGCCCGCGAGCCGGAGCGGTTCGAGGCGATGCGGCTCAACGTCAACCGCGCGCTGGCGCTGGCCGGGCTCATGGTCAGCGAGGAGGGCAAGCTCGAGGCCATGCGGGCGGCGAGCAAGCTCAGCGACGCGGCCAAGCGGGCGCGCGAGTTCCGGGCCGACCTCACCTATCGCGACGCCCACCCGGAGGTGATGCGCTTCTGCCAGCAGGAGCTTCTGGCCGACGGCTACGCCCCCGCCGTGCAGGAGGCGGTGAAGGGCCTCGCCGAAAAGATCCGCCGCCGCACCGGCCTCAACGGCGATGGCGCCGACCTCGTCGACCACGCCTTTGCCGGCGACCCGCCGCTTCTGGCGATCAACGCGCTGGCGAGCGAGGGCCAGGCCGGCGAGCAGCGGGGCTTCGCCGCGCTCCTGAAGGGCGTGTTCGCCCTGTTCCACGACCCGGCCGACCCCGAGCCGCGGCCCCACTGGCACATGACCCGCGAAGACGCCGAAGACCTCCTCAGCCTGGTATCGCTGATCCACAGGCGCATCGACGCCGCCAGCATGCCGCGGGTGATGTAGGGGGGCGAGGGAGTGGGGATGGGAGGATGGGAGCGCGATATCGGCGTCGCGCCCTTTCCGGCCCGAGGTCCTGCGCCTAAAGCGCAGGATGACGAATTATATATATGGAACAAATGGATAGCGCTCGAAAAGTGACCTTTCGACGGCATCCCTACCGCTGCGGGCCAATGGCGGCCTGTTAGGGGTGCACACCGCTATCCGATTGTCTCATAAGCATAATTTGTCATCCTGCGCTTTAGGCGCAGGACCTCGGGCCGGACGGGGCGGTGAGGTTGATATCGGTCTCCGGGGAATGGCCGCCGTGATCTCGGCCATTTGCCCCGTGCCCATCACGCTATGCTCGTATCAACGAGCTGCTGATCCCCTGCAACGTCGAAGACCTCGCGTCAGGGGCGGTGTTCGAGGCGATGGGCAGGGTGGGAACTGCCGTCGTCTAGAGCCGCTCCGTTCTCTCGAAGGGCCGCAGCGAACGCCTCGAGATTCTTGCGTTCGACGGCGGCGATGAAGTCGTCGACCGAGGGAAGCGTCTTCCGGAGATTGTGCCGGGCGCGGGCCACGCTGTCGATCAACGCGGCCGGAAAGGCGGCGTGAAGGTTGGTCAGGAAGTCGTCCGGCGACCGGCACGAGACGCCGTGTGGTTCGAGTGCCCTGGCCGGAAAGTCCCTGAGATTCCAGGTCACGATGACCGAGGCTCTTGCCGCGATGGCAACCGCCAGCACGTGCCTGTCATCCGGATCGGGCAGGGAAAGGTCCGGGATCAGGGCCTCGTGGCCGGTGACGTCGGCCATCGGCAGAACGGCCTTCATCTTGTCGCGGGTCGCTTCCAGCCGGGCGATAGTGACCGATGGCGTGTTGGCCGCAAGGTTCCGGATCCACTCCGCGTGGATGGCGTCCGACCAGCGCGCCTCGACGAGCCCGTCGAAGGCGCACTGGATCAGGATGTTGCGAAGATGGACGGATAGAGGACGCAGGCATCGTAGACCGCGACCGGCGGTTCAGAGGCCATGGTTGACGATCAGGTCCTCCGTGTCCTCGGCAAGGGCGTCCATGGCCTTTTGCCGGGCGTCGAGCTGCGCCTTCAGTGCCAGCACGTCCTTCAACCTGGCGCGGCGGTGCTTGCCGACGTAGCGAAACGGCAGGTCGCCGCGATCTTTCATCCGATCCCGCTCCGCCGCAGTTGGCTCACTCGTAAACCTTTGCGTTCGCTATTCTAACAGCCGTAAAGCCGCTATCATCATCCTATGATGGTGAGCCATCGATTCAACCTAGCATCGGTGCTCCCATGAGTGGTTTCGGTGACATCAGAAAAGACTATGAGAGCCTTGTGAAGCTGCCGCCAGATGCGGATGGCGAAGCCAAGCGGCGTCGGGGTTACGCCTTTGAGCGTCTCCTGAACAAGCTGTTCTCATTCGAAGAGCTGGAGCCACGTAGTAGTTATCAGTTAGCGGGCGAACAGATCGACGGCTCCATTTACTTCGATGGGCGTTTCTATCTTCTCGAAGCCAAATGGCACTCTGAACCGTTGCCTGCCTCCACGATCTACCAGTTCAAAGGTAAGGTTGATGGCAAGTTGGCCGGGACGCTAGGTATCTTCATCTCTATGTCGGGTTATGCCGAAGATGCTGTCGATGCGTTGACCCTTGGCAAGGGACTGAATGTCATCTTGGTCGACAGTAGCGACATGGATGCTGCGATCCGCCGCGAGTACGGCATTAAAAAGGTGCTGAAAACCAAAATCCGAATGGCAGCGGAGAAAGGCGTCATCTACTTTCCGGTGGAAGGTAGCCTAGTGACCGCAGACAAGACCCGAGTAGTAGAGATCAATGATCTCCGATACGATCATATCATTGGTGGAATTGCGGCAACCCAGAAAGCAGAACCTGCATCGGCCGACCTTCTTATAGTCTGCGAAGGTAGTTCCGATCGCGTCATCATTTCCACGCTGGCAGAGCGTATTTTAGCGCGCGCCGACTCTGACCGCTCGATCAAAGTTTTCACCGCAATGGGTAAAATGGCAATACCTCGCGTCGCGAATGCCCTTAGAAACACCTACAATTCAGAATCCAAAGTCCTAATCGTCACCGATGGAGATAACGATCCGGTGGGCGCTTCTGCCATGCTTAGAGATAACCTTGAGTTTTCCGAGTGGTTAGCTGCGATCCCCAATCCATCAATAGAGGCTTGGTTGGGATACGACATCAACAATCCGATGCGTGGTAAGCTAGGTAGATCTGGTGTTAAAAAACTTCGCCAAGAGGCGTGTGAAGTAGATATTGATAATCTCATTAATCGAGACAAATCATTTTCAATTTTGTATGAATCTATTTTAGGGATTTGAGTGCGTTGTATACAATATAGTAATTTATTAGTACATAAAGACTAGTAGTTGCGGTGAATTTCAAATTGTTTCGTCGAAGAAAAGAGTATAAGGCTAGCGATCGACTTGTTAAATGCTTGATCGGCTGCAAATTTAGTCTGTTGCCCAAATTCCGATGATGTCTTACTGCCCAAGGATGAACATTCGGGTGTCGCTCCTGAGGAGCTTGATGCAGCCTGTCGTCCTCTGTTTTCCCCTACCTCCCTGGCTTCCGTCTTGAGAGGTTCACCGCCACCGCTGTCCTCACCAACCCCCTGAACGCCTCCTCGTCCACCGTCTCCCCCTCCCGGATATCGATCGCCCGTCTGGTCCCTCCACCCAGTCCGGCGTTGAAGAGGCCGGTGGGGTCTGGCAAGGCGGCGCCGTGGGGGAAGGTGAGCTTCACATAGGCCTTGTAGACCTCGCCGGTGCAGACGATGCCGGCGTGGTCCCAGGTGGGGACGCCGGAGGGGTTGGTGGGTTTGATCCACTTCACGGCCTCGACGATCTCAGGATCGGCCTCGTGGATCAGGGCGCGGAGGCGCTTCAGCGTTTCGCCGCGCCAGTCGCCGAGGCTGGCGAGTTTGGCGTCGATCAGGGCGGAGGGCGTTTCCTGGTCGGTCATGGTGATCCTCGCTCACGTGAAGCGCGGCCAGCATAGCATCGCCTCACCGAGGCGGGGAGGCGGCCCTCACGCCGCCTCGCCGCGCGCGTACCTTGCCGGCGGCACGCCCACGTGGCGGGAGAAGGCGATGGTGAAGGTGCTGGCGGAGGCGTAGCCGGTGCGTTCGGCCACCTCGGCGACGCCGGCCGCGCCCCGGCGCAGCATGTCCTTTGCCAGCGCCATGCGCCAGGCCAGGAGGTAGTCCATCGGCGTGAGGCCGACGACGCGGCGGAAGCGCTCGAAGAACACGGTGCGCGACAGGCCGGCCTCGCGGGCGAGTTCGGGCACCGTCCAGGGGCGCGTCGGCGCCTCGTGCATGCGACGCAGCGCGATGGCGAGGCGTTCGTCGGCGAGGCCGCGGATCAGGCCGGGCCGGGCGGAGGGGCCGGCCATGGCGCGCAGCGCCTCGATCAGCAGCACCTCCAGCAGGTGGGCGAGCACCACGTCGCGGGCCGGGCGGGCGGCGCGCGCCTCCTCGTCGACCAGCTCCACCAGCGTGGCAAGGCGCGGCTCGCCGCGCACGTGGATGAGGCTTGGCAACAGCGACAGCAGGAGGGCGGCGTCGGGCGAGCCGAAGGCGCAATAGCCGACCGCCATGCGCGCGTCGGCCGGCCCGTCCGGTCGTCCGTGCCGGTAGTGGCGCGGGCCCACCTCCAGGTGCGGGGTCGGCTCGCCCTCCGGCGGCGGTTCGAGGCTGGACATGCTGAAGTCGTTGGCCGAGGGCAGCAGCAGGAAGTCGCCCTGTTCGAGGATGATCGGCGGCCGGTCATCGACCACGAGGCGGCAGCGGCCCTCCAGCACGGCGCAGTAGAAGGGGCGGCCGGCATCCGAGCGCGTCACGCGCCAGCGGCCGGCGGCGCTGGCCAGCTTGGAGAAGGAGGCGCTGGGCTGCAACAGGGTGACGACTTCGGCGAGCGGGTCGGTCATATCGGGACTTTTGCAAAAGGAATGCGGACGATGCATCGTAGCGCGTCCGGAGCCGGGCTGTCTATGATCGTGTCATCGGCAACACGAAAGGACATCCCATGACAACGGTACTGATCACCGGCTGCTCCTCGGGCTTCGGGCTTGAAACGGCGCGGCACTTCCAGGAGCGCGGCTGGACCGTGGTGGCGACCATGCGCGAGCCGCGCGAAGATCTCCTGCCGGCGTCGGAGCGGCTCAAGGTGCTGCCGCTCGATGTGACGGACGGGGCGAGCATCGCCGCCTGTCTCGAGGCGGCGGGGCCGATCGACGTGCTGGTCAACAATGCCGGCGTCGGCCTGCTCAACGCGCTCGAAGGCGTTCCGATGGAGGCGGCGCGGCGGGTGTTCGAGACCAACACGCTCGGCACCATCGCCATGGCCAAGGCGGTGCTGCCGCAGCTTCGCGAGCGGCGGGCGGGGGTGATCGTCAACGTGACGTCGACGGTGACGCTGGCGCCGCTGCACCTCCTCTCGGTCTACACGGCCAGCAAGGCGGCGGTGAACGCCTTCACCGAGTGCCTGGCGCTGGAGGTGGAGCCGTTCGGCATCCGCGCGCGCATCGTGCTGCCCGGCCGCGCACCGGAAACCGCCTTTGGCCAGAACGCCCGCAAGCACATGCCCCTCGGCATCCCCGATGCCTATGGTGAGATCGCCGAGGGCGTGTTCGCCAAGTGGGCCGATGAGCCGGCGGACGAGGTGACCCATGCGAGCGACGTGGCCGAAGCGGTGTGGCGCGCCGCCACCGACCCGACCTGCCCGATGCGCCTGCCGGCCGGCGCGGATGCCGTGGCGCTGGCGGAGAGGGTGAGGAGGGGGATGGGGATGGCCTGAGGGGGGAGGTGGGGGAGCGCGATAGGGGCCGAGAAGCGATCTCGTCCTGAGGTCCTGCGCATGAAGCGCAGGATGACAGGAGATGGATATGAAACAAGGGGTTGCGTGGTGTTTCCCGTGTGCTTTTGGTGAGCGAGAAAGGCTCCCGCATCCATCAGGCCGTCATCCTGCGCTTTATGCGCAGGACCTCGGGCAGGAAAGGGCTCCCGCTCCCATCGGGCCGTCATCCTGCGCTTTAGGCGCAGGACCTCAGGCAGGACGGGGCGGTGAGGTTGATATCGGGCGTCCGTAGTTCATGGAGCGTGATAGGGGCCGGCGAGCGATCTCGTCCCGAGGTCCTGCGCATGAAGCGCAGGATGACAGTTGATTGATATAAACCAATGAGTTGCGTCGCGTTTCGGTCGTGCTTTCGGTGAGCAGGAGGGGCTCCCGCATCCATCAAGCCGTCATCCTGCGCTTTAGGCGCAGGACCTCGGGCAGGAGGGGGCGGTGAGGTTGATATCGGGCGCCCGTGGTTCATGGAGCGTGATAGGGGCGGAGGAGCGATCTCGTCCTGAGGTCCTGCGCATGAAGCGCAGGATGACAATTGATTGATATGAAACAAGGGGATGCGTGGCGTTTCCGGTGCGTGTTGCGTAGGCCGGAAGGAGGCTCCCGCTTCCATCAAGCTGTCATCCTGCGCTTTAGGCGCAGGACCTCGGGCAGGAAGGGGTGGTGAGGTTGATATTGGGCGCCCGTGGTTTGTGGAGCCTGATATGGGCCGAGGAGCGATCTCGTCCTGAGGTCCTGCGCATGAAGCGCAGGATGACGGGAGGGGGATATGAAACGAGGAGATGCGTGGCGTTTCCGGAGCGTGTTCGTAGGCCGGAAGGAGGCTTCCGCATCCATCAGGCCGTCATCCTGCGCTTTATGCGCAGGACCTCGGGCAGGAGGGGGCGGGGAGGTTGGTATCGGGCGCCCGTTGTTTATGAAGCTTGATAGGGGCGGGGGAGCGATCTCGTCCTGAGGTCCTGCGCATGAAGCGCAGGATGACGGTTGAGTGATATCGGCCCCCTTTCGCAGCGCCCCCGGCCTGCCGCCGCCGCTCCTGCCCCCATACCCCTGTTTGCCGGAATCGCCTGCTATCCCGGACGTTTTGATTGTTTTTGTTAACGGGTGGGCAAGGCAATGAGGGGATGCTCTTAGGTAAAGCTGCAAGAGTGGGGCAACCATGCGTTGGGGCGGAGCGATCGGCGCTTTGGCGCTTGCGGGCGGCGTGGTGCTGGCTGGGTCGGCGCTGGCCGAGGACTGGCAGATTGCGAGCGTGAGCGGCAAGGCTTTCCGCCTGTCGGGCACCGAGTGGGTGCGCGTGGCGGGGAACGAGACCATTGCCGTGGGCGACACGGTGAAGACGCTCGGCTCGGGCGCGCTGACGCTGACGCGCAGCGGCGTGACCGTGACCATCGCCCCCAACAGCCGCGTGCAGCTCTCCGAGCGGATGAACGGCAGCTTCACCGACGTGATCCAGACGGCCGGCAGCACGGAAGTGGAGGTCGACCCGCGCAAGCACATCCGCCTGGCGGTGGCGACGCCCTACATGGCGGCGGTGGTGAAGGGCACGGTGTTCACCGTTTCCACCTTCGAGGGCTATTCGGAAACCAGCGTGCAGCGCGGCCGCGTGGCGGTGATCGACACGCGCAACCGGCTGGAGGCCATGGTGACGGCCGGGCAGGCGGCGACAGCCGGCCCGGCGATGCCGCTGTCGCTCTCCGGCGCCGGCAAGCTGGACGCGCCCGAACCGTTCAAGGGCAAGGTGTTGAAGGAGGCCGCCGACGGCACGCTGACCGAGACGACCAACGGCGCCGGCAAGACGGTGACCAGCCGGGCCGGCGGCAACGGCAAGGGCAACGCCGACACCGGCAACAACGGCAACGGTAATTCTGGCAACAACGGGAAGGGCAATTCCGGCAATAGCGGAAACTCCGGCAACAACGGGAACGGCAATTCCGGTAACGGCAACTCCGGCAACTCAGGTAACTCCGGAAACTCGGGCAACGGCAATTCCGGCAATTCCAGCTCGAACTCCAGCTCCAACAATGCCGGCGGCAACTCCAACGGCGCAGGCAACTCCGGCAACAGCCACGCGGGTGGCAACCGATGACGGCGCG
>Ga0206116_1001275_pt1 | contig 14586 bp, 12 predicted proteins | sample 3A1Ametagenome_FD_178000 | JGI IMG/M metagenome (GOLD analysis project Ga0206116, IMG submission 178000) | Enriched microbial communities from leaf-cutter ant dump, University of Wisconsin, Madison, United States - 3A1A | ecosystem: Environmental > Terrestrial > Nest > Insects nest > Nest dump...
TGCTCAGCGTTACATTACCCGTGTTCTTCACTTTGAAGCTATAGGTAATCACATCACCTACACCATACGTGCCTGTTGAGGCTGTTTTCACCAGGTTAATGCCCGGTGTTTGGGTTAATGGTACCGTCTCATCATCCGTATCCGTTACATCCGAGCCGCCGCCAGGAGGTGTACCTTTCGTTGTCGCTGTATTATGGACGCTACCGGTATTCACATCTGCTTGTGTTACCGTGTAAGGTGCGGTGAACGTTGTCTCTGCATTCGGAGCCAGGCTGGCTACTGAAGCTGGAGTTATTGTTCCCAGTCCAGGTAGCGGGTCAGTAACTGTAACATTCGTCAGCGTTACATTACCCGTGTTCTTCACTTTAAAACTATACGTGATCGTACTGCCTACCGTGTGAGGGCCAGCCGAAGCGGTCTTCGTCAGATCAATCTTCGGAGACTGGGTTAATGGTACTGTCTCATCATCCGTATCCGTTACATCCGGGCCGCCGCCAGGAGGTGTACCTTTCGTTGTCGCTGTATTATGGACGCTACCGGTATTCACATCTGCTTGTGTTACCGTGTAAGGTGCGGTGAACGTTGTCTCTGCATTCGGAGCCAGGCTGGCTACTGAAGCTGGAGTTATTGTTCCCAGTCCAGGTAGCGGGTCAGTCACTGTAACGTTAGTCAGCGTCACATTACCTGTATTCTTCACTTTAAAGGTATACGTGATCACAGAGCCCACACCGTATGTACCGGTCGGAGCCGTTTTTACCAGGTCAATACCTGGTGTACGGGTCAATGGAACCGTCTCATTATCGGTATCCGTTACATCCGAGCCGCCCGGAGGCGTACCTTTCGTTGTCGCTGTATTGTCGATTTTACCATTATCCACATCGGCCTGCTTAACCGTATAGGTTGCCGTGAAGGTCGTTTCAGCACCCGGTGCCAGGCTGGCTACTGAAGCAGGGGCAATAGCGCTCAGGCCCGGTAGCGGGTCAGTAACCGTTACATTATTTAATGTTACGTTGCCCGTGTTTTTCACCTTAAAGCTGTAGGTGATCACAGAACCCACACCGTACGTGCCTGTTGAGGCCGTTTTCACCAGGCTTATGGCCGGCGTATAAACGGTTATGGTAGCTACCGCATCATCACAATGGGTAGGTCGTATTTTCAAACAAATGGTATACGGATAGGTATAGGTACCTGCCGGTGTACCCGGTGGTACTGTAATCGTTCCGTCTGCATTCATCACCAGGCCCGAATAGCTGGGTGTACCCGGTGTCAGGTTGATCTCCGATGGATTTACCGGCTGATCTTTAAACGTGTCGTTCACCAATACACTGCCTGTGGTGCCACCGGTTATCCCGTTATAGGGGCCATACGTATCGTCATTGGCCTCAATACATACTTTCTCCGTTACTTTTACTTCCGAATAGGCCGGACTCTCACATGGACCCGTTCTGGCCACATAAAATGCATAATACGTACCTGTTCCTACGGCTAAAATATCTGTATCAGAGAGTTCTGTACCGTTTTGCCTGTTGGCTGTACTCCACCATTCCAAATAAAACCCGGTTGGAGTAGGACTCTTGATAGCATCATTCAGATCGGCTGTAGTGGTAGGACATATCTGCAAATCTACAACTCCCGGTGAGGTAGGTGCACCACATATCACCACATCTCCTGTCTGACCAAAATTGTATATGGCCTCCTGCGCATCTACCGTGGTGCCGTCGGCCATACTACCGCGTATCCTGTGCCCCACATAGCCAAATTTCTTACTGCACTGCTTGATCAGCAGCGTGGTATGGCCTCCGGTTTCCACGGCCATTATGAAATCTGACAGATTTAATTTGGTATTATCATAGGTAGAGCTGGTGTTTCTGCCCGGCATTAATAATGGAGAAGTAATAGCACTTGAGGTGGATTCGGGAAGACCCAACATACCATACGAGTTCCCTCCCCAGGACCAAACCTTACCATCGTTGGTAATAACACTGATTGCCGCATTGTTCTGTACCTGAGTACCCCTGTCATGCTCCATAGGACTAATCCATACTACATTACTCCCAATGCTATAAGTTGCCCCTCCCGTTGTTGTACTGGCCGTTACCTGACCCCAGACATTGGAATTGGAGGTAGTCCCATTACCCAATTGTCCGTGCCGGTTATCTCCCATAGCAAAGAGCCGTCCGTCTGTCGCTAACAGATAATAAGTTCTCCCAAAAGAACCCCCACTACCTGATGAATAAGCGGTCGTCATCCCGATCATCTTCGGAGTAACTCCGGCTGGTTTATAGATCTCTGTGGCAAAACTTCTGTCTTGTGCAGGTACTTCTGAAGATGGTGTTGTAGCATTTCTCCTTGTACCCGCTCCCCAGGTATAAATATTACCGTCTGAGGTAAGTGCCATAAAAGTCTGGTATGTACCTCTTACAGCTACCACATTCTCTAAGGGCGTATTAGCCCCCGTGCTTACCCGGTGCCAGAGAAGGTCATTTGTACTGTTATCTGTTGCACCGTCTCCATAAGCTACACCGTTTACGGTAAGTACCCATGCTTGTCCTGTACAGGTGACGATGGCCAAGCCCTCACGGGTACCAAATAGCATTTTCACATCTTCCGGGCTAACGCCGGTAGGCAGCCCGTCTGCTTTCGTCCCGGAACCTCCGTAAGTTCCGATAGCTACTTTTCTGAAACTTCCGCCCGACACATTGGAAACGTTAGGAACTAAAATACCGGCGTCCCCCCACACATACAATCCGCTGGCTGTCAACACCGCAAACTGCTGATTATTCGAGCTACTTGCTCCCGTGAATTTCAGGACTTTGCCGGTGAGTTTATTCGTTCCGGAACCAAAGTTATCGCCACTTAGCACTCCTGTAGGATCGGTGGTGGTGAGGATGTTACCCGATTGGCCGGCACCGTTCTGCGCTGTCCCTTGTCCCCATACTTTTACCGTACCGTTGGCTTCCCGGATCATGCTGGAGTGAAAAACCCCTACAATATTGTCGTATTCTATCTTAGCGGGATCTGTGCTGTAAATGTAGGTGTTGGTAATACAATCACCGGTTGCACAATTCTGCGCCTTTACTCCCTGTGTTACTCCTGCCACAAAAAACAGGAATACTATTGCTCTAAAGTAGTGTATAAAATTTCTCATGCTTATTGTATTTTAGGCGTTAAGGTATAGGGCTGCACTTCTCCGTTAAAATCCATAAAGTTCAGCTGGATGTTATTTCCTGCTTCGGCCTGGCCTTCGAGTACAAATTCAAGCGTATTTACGCCTGGCTTAAGGGTGGTTTCTCCGTTTTTTACCTTTCCGGTGATCGTAGAACCTACGCCAAAGCTGCCAAAGCCCTGGTTGTATACGGCTGTACTGTTGTCGTACGATGTGTAATTCACGTTTACGCTAACGGTAATGCCGTTGGCTGGCCGGTCGCCTGTTATCTCTTGCGAAAACCGGATAGTGGAAAAGTCAAAATCTACCTTTACAGGTCTTACTTCTATGGTCACCTTTTCCGGGAAATGGGTATGATCGCATGTGCCGGGATCATGATTAATCTCTTCGTGGATATACAGCGTATAATTTCCCGGCTTGCTGAAAACATATGGGCTTACATCCCCTTTTTTACCAAGAATAAGCGATCCGTTTTCATCCTTAAGCTCCCAGCTGACATTTTCTCCCAAAGCATAGGAAAAAGGCGAACTGAAATCAAGTACCCGCTTTTCTTCCTGTTGACTACTATACTTCATAAATTGAGAAAGGCCGCTTATTTGCTGTGCAAACAGGGAAGAGCCACTTAAAAGCATCAACAGGAGCGCAAAAACATGCTGCAGCCTGGCCGATGCGATACATGAAATATATTTTCTCATGATAAAAATGTTTAACAGGATTATTTTAAAAATTTTGTCTTTTACAGGTAATAAGGCACTCCCTGTTCGTGTAAAAATATTTTTCATTACAGCTAAGCAGGCTTTAAAATTGAGATGGGAAACAAAAATTAAAGGGGAAAAAATAAGGCAAAAGCCTTTACTTATCCATTGAAGTGATTTCCGGAAGGTAAGCATCATCGTATAAATTTTGACAATAATATACTAGTTTACAGATAGTTAACTAACTCTTCGTATCCCATTTCCCTATTCGGGACTGCACGAGGCCGCACATCGGGGTGAACAGCATACGTTGAGTACACATGTTCAATGACAAATTACGTGCCGTAATTGGAACGGTTGCCCGAAAAGGCTACCAAAGGATCGTCCCTAAGGGACTTTAGCGGATGATTTTGTTTTACCGTAAGGTTATATTTTCCGTACTTTTGTTGTGTGCATTTGCCGGCTTCCGGCCCGGGAGGAGCAACATTACGGTAAAACGGAGAAGAGCTTTTTTAATAGCTCGCAAGGAGTGACAATACGGTAGACCGGGGCCAACGAGCCGGTCCCAAAATGCCATCGTCAATGGCCAGCAGGCCTTACCTGCCCTACAAATTCACGGATACCTTTTTCCAGGTCATTTTCAGCGGCTTCCAGCACCCGTACAAACTGGCTGCCGATAATAGCGCCTGAAGCATGCTTTGCCGATCTTTCAAAGCTCTCCCGGTCCTTAATGCCGAAACCTACCAGGCGTGGATTTTTCAGGCCCAGGTTATTCACCCGCTCAAAATAGGCTTCCATGTTGGCGTTGACTCCCGAGGTGGCGCCGGTTACGCTGGCCGAAGAAACCATGTAGATAAAGCCCGAAGAAGCATCGTCGATCTGGCGAATCCGCTCATCGGATGTCTGGGGGGTGATAAGGAAGATATTGAGCAGACCGTATTGCTCAAAGATCCCGCTGTAGCCGGCCAGGTATTCGTCAAGCGGCAGATCCGGGAGGATAACACCGTCTATCCCCAGCTCCTGACACTTCCGGCAAAATGCCTCCACGCCGTACTGGTACACGGGGTTAAAATAGCCCATCAGGATAACGGGCAGGGTAATACCCTCGTTACGAAAGTTCTGCAGCTGTTGAAAAAGCCGGGCAACGGTCATGCCGTTATCCAGGGCCCGTTGGTTAGAAGCCTGGATGGTCTCACCGTCAGCCACGGGATCGGAGTAGGGCATACCGATCTCCACCAGGTCTGTTCCGGCCTCCTGCAGGGCAGCCAGGATACTGCGGGTATCATCAAGCCGGGGGAAACCGGCCGTAAAATATATGCTGAGTATGTCTTTTTTCTTCTCTGTAAAGAGCTTTACTATCCTGTTCATAATTCGTTCCGGGTACCTGGCTGATCACCATTCCCATTACTATTCGCTTTTAACAATTCACTTTTCACTCGCTCTCCTGGTACACCACGTGCATCACCGTTTGTCCTACTGCCTTCAGGGTATTTTTATTTATAGCGCTCATGTTATCTCCCAAAGTATGATGATACGGAAAGAAGTTTCCGCCGGTACTGTCTATCCTGTAGTCAATAATATCAATCATCGGGATTTTTGCAATCTCGTTTACCGGTACATGGTCATCGGTTATGCCTCCGCCCGGTGTATTGGGAAAATACGGACCGAATCCCAGTTGGGAAGCCGCGTTCCATACCGTAGAAATGATGCTGGGCGCATAATGAAGGGAATATTGCTCATGGTAGAAACGGGCATCCGCCGCACCCACCATATCCAGGAGTATCCCGTAATACGCAGAATAGCCTGCTTTATGGGGTGTTTTCGACCAGTATTCCGAGCCCAGGCACCATCCGCCGTTCGCCAGCTCCGATACATCCCCTGTATAGCCTTCCGGCGCACCCCAGTCTTCCACATCAAAAAGAACGAAATCTACGCCTGCTTCTGCAGAATCCCGGGCCAGGTTACGGGCAATTTCCATCAGCACGCCCACCCCGCTGGCACCGTCGTTGGCACCGTCAATAGCCTTGTTTTTCTGATGCGGATCTTTGTCTGATATAGGGCGCGAATCCCAGTGAGCCGCCAGCAGGATACGTTTCGTTGCTTCAGGCTTATAGCTTGCCACCAGGTTAATACCGGGAACGGTCTTCCCGTTATACAGCACGGCATTGAATTTCTGCTCTGTTACCTGGTATCCGAAAGACCGGAATTTCCCGCTCATCCATTCTGCACATTTCTGCTGCGCCGTGCTTCCCGGAACGCGGGGCCCGAAACTCACCTGCTTCTCAATATAAGCATAGGCTGAATCGGCTGAAAACGCAGGAACAGCCACTTTAACAGCCTCCCCGGCAACTTCCGTTCCCTCCGTTTTTTCGGTTTTACGACAGGAAGAGAATACTACCACATTGGCCAGGAAAAAGAGGCAACAGGCCCTATAGAACGACATATTTTAGTGTTTTTGAGCAAAGTTAGTTGATTTTTAATTTTCAAGTGTATAAATTCGTATTGTATTTGGGGAAACCCGCTTACGTGCTATAAAAATTTGCTTTCCTAATTATCACACCAGCATGAAAAAGTATCTTACTATTTCAGGAGTACTCCTGTCGTTTAGTTTGTTCAGCTCATTTGTAGGTCCGGAGGTGCCGGATTCCGGTAAAAAAGTAGTCAATTACGCTATTTTCGGTAAAAAATATGCCGCAGTGTCTATTGTAAGCAGCAGCCTGAAAGGGCATGTTTACTACCTGGTCAGCGGGCATGGCGGGCCTGATCCCGGAGCCGTAACGCGGGTAGACGGCCAAAAGATCTCCGAAGACGAATACGCCTACGACATTACCCTGCGGCTGGCCCGTAACCTGATCTCCCACGGCGCCAAAGTATATATGATTGTCAAGGATGAAAACGACGGTATCCGGGATGACAAATACCTGAAAATGGATACGGATGAAACGTTGCACGGCGGACTGAAGATTCCGCTCAACCAGAGCGAACGGTTAAGGCAGCGTACCCGGGTAATCAATAATCTCTACGAAGAAAACAAACGTTTGGGCTATACCACGCAGCGGGTGATCGAGACCCACGTAGACTCGCGCCAGACCGATCAGAAAATCGATGTGTTTTTCTACTACAACCAGGACAAGGCAGAGAGCAAAAACCTGGCCTACCACCTGCGCGATACCCTTCTGGAAAAATACCAGGCCAAGCAGAAAGGCCGTGAATATAACGGGAGTGTGTCATCAAGAGGGCTCTGGATGATTAACCAGACCCTACCCCCTATTGTTTATATTGAACTCGGGAACATCACCAATGAACAGGACCGGAAACGGCTGTTGATTGCCGATAACCGCCAGGCGCTGGCTAACTGGCTTTCGCACGGAATACTCAGGTATGAGTGAAAAACTAAAAACTAAAAGTTAAAAGTTTTGGTACATTTAGTATATATAACAAAGAATGTACCTTAACTTTTAGTTTTTAACTTTTATCTTTTAACTTAATCAGCAGGTCTACCGTTACAGTAGCCGTGTCGTGTATTTTAATAAATTTCACCGGTGATTTCGGTACAATATTATATGCATCCAGGGAGATGTTCTGGGTAGCATACATCCGGAAAGTATCTGCGTCGGTTCTGATCACCGTGGTTTTTATTTTCTGAGGAAGCTTTTTACCGGCTATGGTCAGGTAAGTGGCTGCGTCAAAATACTTCGGTATATTCAGGGGGAGGTCGTTCATCTGGTGGAGCGCATTGACCGACACCAGCTCCAGCTCTATATGGGGGTATTTGTCGGCCGACAACGTCTCTCTCAGGTCGTTATTGATATTTTTATTCCGGCAGTTGATCATCTTCACATCCAGCTTCAGTGCCGTATTGTGAAATTGCAGCACACCGGTATTACCGGCAAATTCTGCCGTCTGATCTGTTGCAAAGCTCATGTTATCCAGGCATTTACAGCTCACACGGGTAAGATTGGTGTTCAGGTCCAGCGAAACCCGGCTGCTGGCCTGTATGCTGTAATACACTTTATCTTTTCCGCCGGTAAAGAAGAGAAGAAAGATCAGGAGTAAACGGGCCATGGAATGAGGTAATTTATATCGGGAAAATTATTAACTGAATGTAGTTCCCGGGTACATCCGGTTCTTGTCAAGCCGGTTCTCGTCAAGCCGGGCCGCGCAGGCTCGAACTGACGAGAACCGGGTGATTAATTATTCACACTTCATCAGAATCCTATTACAGCCTCCATCACAAATCCGTTGAACTGTCCGCCGCTGAGCACGTTTCCGGTAGGGAAATCGCTGTAGGTCTGCTTCATGATCTCTCCTTTCATCAGCACATTCGGAAGAATGAACCAGCCGGCGGCCAGTGAAGTTCTTGCACTGCTTTGCTCGGCGCTGTTGTTGGTCAGGAACTGACCGTTTACCGTATTGATCCGGGCACCTACAAAGAGGTTTTCGTCTTTACCAAAGCGATAGATCAGGTCGGCAGCATACTGGTTGGCTTTCCGTTTTTTGGTCTCGGTATGCAGCTTGCCTTTTGCGGTTTCCAGGGTACCAAAGAATTCCAGTCCTTTGTATTTGAACAGCCCGTTCAGCTGGAATGCAGCAAACTGGTTGGCAAAATTAGGATTCAGCCTGCCGGTAGCAAAGTTGTTAGCCGGTGTAGAAGCCGCGCCGCTGGTTATGGCCGGAGCCATCGCCATGAAGTACTGGCTACCTGTACGGTCACCCGCATACATGGTGTTTCTTCCCTGGTTGTTGTTAACGTATACAGAGCCTGTCAGTCTCACGCGGGTAACTTCATTCAGATTCTTGTCTATACCGGCCTTGGCGTAGATAGAAGGGCTTCTTTTATAGGTTTCAGTCGTGCTGCCGGGTTTCAGGGTAGCCTGGTGCCCGCCGCTGATCAGACCGTTAGAAACCCCGATCATCCCCAGGAGGCCGTTTTTCTGTGCATAAACCTCACCGGCAATCTCCGTAGCAAAGGCATCCATGATATAGTTCTCTCCAAACGGGTTGTAGAGGGCATGGCCGCCGTCGTTTCTGCGGAAGTGTGCATCGCCGTAATTCACCTCAAAGTGTCCTGCTTTGATGGTAATTATTTTAGAGAGATCTTCCCACAGCTGGCCTTCAAACGGGATCTTGTCAATCTGCAGATAACCGCCTTTTACCCAGGTTTCCTGGTGATGCTTGGAAGACAGGTAGGTGGTGAGGTTCAGCAGGATACCATCGGCCAGCTGGGCATCGAGGTAAAGGTTAGCCATGGCCAGGCCAAACCCCGGATCCAGGCGGTACAACTCTACTGAACCGTCATTTTTGTGATCCAGTGCCTGGAACTGCTGTGTAAAGCCCGCTCCCAGCTTAGCTTTAACGCCTTTAAATTCCGATTCTTCTTTTTTAGGCTCAAACTGGTTGATGCCCTCTTTATCATACGGTCTCAGATTATAAATCTTAGGCTGCTGTCCGAAGGTAAGCATAGGCACCATACCCAGCACCATTATGCGTAGTACATTTTTCATTTTATCAGAATTTTTAAGTTATTTTTTTACAGTAAGATCAAAGATCACGTCTACTTCATTGTCTACTTTGAGGGCGCCGGCCACAAAAGAGGGTGCCTTCAGGCCGTGATTGGTAAACAGCACTTTGTCAGAACCCTTGATTTTCAGGTCGCCATTGGCCAGTGGAGTGAGCGTAACCGTCATGGTCGTATTTTTAGTTACCCCGGCAATGGTCAGCTTCCCGTCGGTTACGGCCACAAAATCATTTCCTTTCCGGGTAAGCGATTTCGTTTTACCGAACTCGTAGGTAATGACCGGGAACTGGTCAGCGTTCAGGGCCTTGTACGTCCGGGAGTCCATCTGGTCAGAATCTTTGTCGCTCTTGATATCTTTTACATTCACCTTCAGCACCGCTGAGTTGATGGCGGTTACCGCGTTGTCTTTTACCTCGATGTTACCGGTAAATACTGAGCGGGAAACGGTAGATGACCATTTGTGCATGGTAGAGTTTCCCTCTACTTTAATGTCTGTAGTTTTGGTGGTGAAGGTCTGCGCTACGGCCACATTGAACATTCCGGCGAGGGTAAGGAGGACGAGTAATTTCGGTTTCATGATACTTTCTGTTTGTTTCTGTACCACAAAATTTCACTCTTAAACCCGCCTATCCTATGAGCAGAACTTTACATGAAAGTGAATACTATCATGTGCATATATGACGATGATCAGACATTGAAGAAATCCCCGGTTATTTGATCACAAAGGTGGTCTGTCCCACACGGAAGCCCTCTGCATACAATTCTACTTTATACTGGCCTTTCTCGTACTTTTTATCGCGGTCATAGACAAAATCCACGGTTTGCCCGGTATTGGTATAGAAGATAACCTGCTTGGCTGTATAAACGGTTTCTTTCCCCCCGAAATTGAAGGTGCCAGAGCCCAGGGCCATATCGGAGATCACATTGCCGGTAGGCTCCAGCAAGCGCATATAAATGGTTTTGTTTTCTTTTTGGGTGAGGGAGTTCTCAGCCAGCCGGAAGGTCACCTTGATACGGTCTACCCGTTTCGATTTGAACTCGTCGCCGTCACGCTCTTTTCCCCGCCGGTTAATGGCGGTAACCAGGTAATTGACCGGGCGGAGGGCCGCACCGATGGTCACTTTTTCATTCAGCTCCCGGTTGGTAACCGCGTAGTGGCTTACGGTATCGGTGAGGGCATCTTTCTGCCTTGAAAGCTCGGCGTTAGCGTCTTTCAAGGTCACATTGGTGCGGTTGAGCTCCTGGTTTTCACCCGAGAGCCGTACATTATCGGCCCGGAGCTTTTTCAGCTCATCCTCTTTCTGAAGCAGCAGGCGTTCGTAATTTTTGATCTTGGCGTTATACTCCTCCATGTTCACCGAGTTGGTATGGATGAGATTCCGTTTGTCGTTTTCCAGGTCTATCTTAATGGCTTCGAGCTCATCGATGCGCCCGCCCAGGGCGGCAAGCTCGCTCATTTTAATATCCAGCTCCCGGGCTATCGAATCCAGCCGGAAGTTGGTTTGGATAATTTCAGCGGTCTTTTGTTCTATTTCCCTGGATTTATCATCCACGGTTTGCTTTTCTTTAAAATACAGGTATCCGAAAAAACCGGCGATGGCAAGGGCAAGGATGAGTCCGGCTTTTACAATTGAATTGTTACTTTCATTCTCCATTGGTACACGTAATTTACGCAAAAATAGGTTAATATTCTGAATATCAGATGTGCTTCGTTTCATTTAAGCGTTTTTTCTTAAAAAGGCCGGATATCTGTTCATTTTTTCCCGATCTTTCTTAAATTTGCACCTCCAAAGTTCGGGATGTAGCGCAGCCCGGTAGCGCATCCGTCTGGGGGGCGGAAGGTCGCAGGTTCAAATCCTGTCATCCCGACATCACAGCAGAGCACTTACAATCAAAATTGTAGGTGCTTTTTGTTTATGAGGGGCTATAGGTCGCAGGCCTGGGCGGCCCCGTTCAAATCCTGTCATCCCGACATCACAGGACAAATGAGATTTATTTTCGTTTGTCCTGTTTTTATTTTCGCATAATGCACTGTCTATCCTATAAATAAACCGTACCGCTTCATTCACTCTACCGGTTCGAAGTGAACTTTTTTCAAAATGCATTTTTTCGGGGAACATCGAACCAATCAACCGCCGTTTCTTCTCTGTGTCTGCGGTTTCATAGATATAATCTGCCCTTAGCAGCGTATCTATTCCTTTATCCAGCAGGTCTTTCATATTGACCTCGGGGTGAGAAAGTCCGCTTAGTCTGGCTTGCAGCTTCTCTACCTTTTGATTATAGTCTGATTTCATTTCCCTGAAATCTTCCGGTTCGATTTGCCTGGAGGATAACAGATCACGGATATAAGACAGCTTATCTTCCTGCGTTACGGCTAAATCTGTCCCACTTCAGAAACAAAACCCGGTCTGCCTATATTTTTTAAGGTCCAATAAATAGGCTTTTCATTCAGGACGGTCAAAGCTCTTTGCGGAATGGTCCTCGAACATCACCTTCCGGATAGAAATGCCGTTAATAGTACAATACTTACGCAACAGCTCCTCCTGACTACGCTGCGAATAACCTTTATCAGCCTGCTCGTCTGTACTCACCCGTATATACAAATCAGCTACTTTCATTCTTGCAATAAATCAATCACTTAGCTATGGAATATCACTCTATGGCCTTTTCAGGTATGGATTCGTTCCCGTTTATCTTCCTTATTCATGCAGCAAACTTACTGAATATTGCCCGCGAAGGAAATATGTATTTCACCGAGCTGATACTAAATAAAAGAGTAAAACTTAAAGGCAGTTTAATTTTGCGATTATCAAGCTTAGTTGTAAATCTAGTTTTCCTGAAGATTCATAAAATCCCTAAGAGTAGTAAACCTATTTAAATATTTGAATGTCTGAGGTGGGGAGAAACTAGGATGAATAAGTTTTATAGCACTTAATAATATTTCCTCGTCTAGCTGTATTATATTATCTAATTCAATACCAACAGCTTTTGATGAATTTTCATAGTAAGCCTCAAAGTCTTTTTTGTCAATTCCTAGCTTTTGTTGGTAAGATGACCACATTTCAACTGGAGAACATTTAATGATAGATTTTACAGTTGCGATTGCAGTTACTGCTTTTTTGGGCTGCGTGGTATAAATTATTACGGTGTCTCCAGCTACAACTTTTGGCTGAGACTTTCTAAGCTCAATAGTTTTATTGCCGTGAAGAATTTCCCTAACGTACTTTTCTTTAATAGAGATCAGTAACAATTTATTTTCCTGCATTCTTGTATCCAGTTCCTTTACCTAAAGCATATAATTCCATAAAAGTAGTACTTTTTATTCTTAAAGGGGACTGGAAGTTATTATCCCTCTCATTATTTTTTGCCAATACATCCTTTATTCTCTTGAGGGAAATGGTATATTCGAATGGTTCCGAGTCACTAAACATAAGCAGCTTAATTGGATTATGTGCATTACCTTTTGCCAATGGTAATATATCCTTTTGCCAAGAATATACCCCAAAGCGTTCATGTTTTTTGAAAATTTCGGTAGCTGGTCCGATAATAACTTCATTCAAATACGATGAACATACAAGAGCTTTCGATCTAGGTGAATATTTATCTTCGCTAGAATACCATAAAATCCTTGCAGGATATTTTTCTACATTAGGTGCAATAGCCCTATAGTATACATTATCTTTATTCCAGATTAATTTAGGTTCAACTCCAAAAAGCTCTGATTTTGCAGCCTTAGTATCAAATAGTTCACGAGCATAATTTGGTTTTATAGGGATAATAAAGCAAGGTATTTCTGCTTCCAAAATCTTTAAAGGCCACAGTACTTTTTCTAAAGATAAAATGTTCAAATAAAATTTGAAGTCCTTAGAGTTCTCTATTTCTTGAAGAAGTGCCATAACTTCTGGTACTCTCCTCTCAAAAGCAACCAGCTCCTTGCGAAGATCTTTTAAAGAGACTATTCCTTGTTTGATTCCCCTTACCCACTGATTGTCGATTTCATTAAAATTGTATTTTTGTAATACTTGTTTTTCTGCAAGAGTTAAATGCTGATCACTAACTATCAAAAAACTTTTTTCATTACTGAGAGCTGCTCTTAGAAGGTCAGTGATATTCTGCATAAAAATCGTTTGTGCTAAAGGATATTGCTTAGTTCGTATGGCAGAAACGATTAAACAATTTCCTTCATCATAGTGGGAGACTAAGGCTACTATTTCCCTTCCTTCTTTTACTATTTGTACTTGCCCCCGACTTGCCTTGCTGACAATAAAATTAATATTTTTATTAAACTCTTGTTTTTTTTCTCCGCTTGAATTGCGAAGAAACAAAGTATCTAAGCTTGAGATTTCCTCTGGTTTTACCTTGCCAACATAGAAGTTGTTAGCAGATAGCTTGTTGGGATAATAATCAGATGCATTGATACTATAATCAATTTCTAACCTTAGTTTATAAGGTTCAATTATTTTTAAATTAAAGGTATCGAATACCTGACTACTATTTTTAAGTATTCCAGCATCCAGAGTGACAAAGTAGGGGATCCCCGAAAGAATTGTTTCGGCAAGCTGCCTTCTATCTGATAAATCATTAACGCTTTTGCCTTTATAAATTATTTCTAGTTCAGATTCAATAGCTTTTAATTGACTCTTATCAATGTTTAATTCGGGAAAATTTTTAAGGAATTGCTTTGTTTTAAGCTGTCGCCCCTTGTCCCTATCTCTAAATAATTCATTAGTCGTTTCTGAAGTACAACTATATTCAATTTCAGCCACCATCCAGTCGGCTGACAGCTCTAAAATTTGCTCTCTCGCTTCGTCATCATCTTTACAGTCCATCATTTTTGCGAGAATATTAAAATCAAGAACTGCCTTGATCTTATCTTCAGTAATATTGGTTGAAAAAAGGTCTACAGTGCCAAAGCTGTACCACCACGTCACTAGATGTACATTTGGATCATTACCTCTACTTGGCTGCTGGCCTTTTGGCTGGAATCCATAACGATTCCAAAAGCGTTCTGCACTCTGGTAATCACTCCTACAATTTAGTTTAATACCTCTTGCAATGTATTTAAACTCTATAACTAGCCTCACTAGTGTCCTATTAAAATCAGGACGTTTTAAAAATTAAATAAATTTGGCCCATTAGGGTCTATTCGTTCTTTGTCATATTGAAATTTAGTTTTGTTAAAGAGTTCTCGCAGATTCGTTTTATCG
>Ga0206116_1001276_pt1 | contig 14586 bp, 20 predicted proteins | sample 3A1Ametagenome_FD_178000 | JGI IMG/M metagenome (GOLD analysis project Ga0206116, IMG submission 178000) | Enriched microbial communities from leaf-cutter ant dump, University of Wisconsin, Madison, United States - 3A1A | ecosystem: Environmental > Terrestrial > Nest > Insects nest > Nest dump...
TGAAGGCACAGCAGCCGGTGACGCCGACGTATGCGCCGCCAGGCCACGACCCGGACGATGCTCGACGCAAGGAAGCCGAAGCAGCCGCGAGTTCCTCGGTGTTCTTCCGTTCGGGCACGCCTGGCAAGACCAGTGCGCCAGCGACTGCGCAAGCGGCTGGCCCGGCATCGGCCTTGGCAGGCTTCGACCCGCTGGCCGCTGGGCCGGCCTCGACAGCGGCGCAGCCCTCCGATCCGACCGCCGTGCAGAACCGGCAAGACCAGAAAGAGGCTTTCCTGAAAGGCGGCTCTACAGAAATCCACAATTCCGGCAATCTCCAGATGCCGGCGTCGCCGTACCAGGTGATGGCGGGAACGGTGATCGCCGGGGCACTGGTGACGGGCATCAAGTCGGATTTGCCTGGCGATGTCATCGCCGCGGTGACGGAGCCGGTCTACGACACGGCCACAGGCAAGCTCCTGCTGATCCCACAGGGTTCGCGCATCCTGGGTAAGTACAACAGCCAGGTGAGCTATGGGCAGAGCCGCGTGCAGGTGGTGTGGAACCGCATCATCCTGCCGGACACGTCTTCGCTGAAGCTCGACAACCTCGCGGGCACCGATCCAGCCGGCTATGCCGGTCTGGAGGATGGCGTCGATTGGCACTGGGATCGCGTCTTTGCCGGTGCGGCGCTGACGACCCTGCTGGGCGTGGGCGCCGAACTGGCCGCGCCGGAGAACCGGCAGAACGGCAACCGCATCGTGATTGCCGGGCGCGACAGCGCGCAGGACAGCATCAACCAGGTGGGCCAGGAGATGACCCGGCGCAACATGAGCATCCAGCCGACCTTGACCGAGCGGCCCGGCCTGCCGGTGCGCATCATTGTCAACCGCGACCTGGTGTTGCGGCCGTATCAGCCGATGTTCTTCCAGCGGGGAGCAATGCGATGAACACCACCAAGAAGCTGCGGCTCGGGCCGTTGCCCAAGACTGAGAGCACGAAGCTCACGTTCTCGTGCCCGGTCAGCCTGAAGGCCGATCTCGACCGCTATGCGGCGTTGCATGCCCAAGCCTATGGCGAAGAGGTTGATGCGGCGACGCTGATCCCGCACATGCTGGAGGCGTTCATGGCAGGTGATCGAGCTTTTCGCCGAAAGGAGCTGCGAGGGAGCGTCTCTCCGGCCAAGCCATAGATCGAGATTGAGCAGCAAGAATCGGAGTTTTGAACAGCGCCCGACTGCCTATTCTTTCGCTCAAGTCATCGAGCGGTTTCGGTGACTGTCCCGAAACTACTTGTGAGGATTTTCAAATGAGCAAAGAAGACGACAACAAGGCCGTGGTCGGCCGCTGGTTCACCGAGTTTTGGGGCAAGACTCCCAATCTGGCGGTGATCGACGAAATCGCCGCGCCCGACATGCTGCTGCATTACTCGCTGCACGAACCGCGTCGTGGCCGCGCGGACATCCGCGATTTCATGACCAACTTCCGCGCAGCGTTCCCCGACCTGAACTTCTGGGGCACTGCTGACCTGATCGCCGAAGGCGATTACGTCGTCGGCCAATGGGAAGGTGGTGGCACCCATACCGGCGCGGCCTGGGACGATGTTCTGCCCGGCTACGACGCCCTTCCGCCCGCGACCGGCCGCAAGATGCACTTCACCGGCACCACGGTGCTGAAGGTGGTCAACGGCAAGATCGTGGAAGAGCGTGGTCTGGACGATGGCGTGACCGCACTGACCCAGCTCGGCCTCATCAAGTCCACCTCTGTGAACGGCGACGCTTGATGCTCTGGAATAAGGGTGTTGTTTCGCGCTTTTCCGGCATGAAATAAAACTCCTGTGCCGCATAAGAAGGCCCGCAAATCTGCGGGCCTTCTGCATTTGGCAGATTCATTTTTCGCGGAGAGATTTCCGAATTACTGAGCAGGAAACGGAGCGTATTGAAAAGAGTGCGGCAGTAAATTTTCAACCACTGAATCTCAATCTCTTATTGGAGACCACTGCCATGATCCGCATCGGTTACGCACCTGGCGCTTACGACCTCTTTCACGTCGGGCACCTCAATCTCCTGAAGCAAGCCAAGGCGCATTGCGACTTCCTCATCGCCGGCGTCGTGGCCGACGATGTGCTCATCCAGCACAAGGGCGTGAAGCCGGTTGTCCCGCTGGCCGAGCGGCTGGAGATCGTGCGCAACGTGCGCTACGTCGATGCGGCTCACCCGGCACTCACTAATGACAAGGTGGCGATCTGGAAAGATCTTCGCTTCAACGTGATGTTCAAGGGCGACGACTGGAAGGGCACCGAGAAAGGTCTTCAGCTCGAACGCAGCTTTGGTGAGCTGGGCGTGGAGATCGTGTACTTCCCTTACGGAAAGATCACGTCGAGCAGCGCACTGCGCCGCACGCTGAAGAACATCGACGACATCGCCAGCCGGGTGCGTCAACGCCACTCCGTGATGGAACCTGCTTTCGCCTTTTGATGGCAGCGGTATCCGCCGAGTGTTGTTCCGAAGTACCTCTGGAGTCGAGCCATGACTAACACATCCACTGATGGTATGAAGAGCTTGCCGCAGTCCGAAATCGCGCGTCTCGACGCGCGCTTTTCGACGCGAAACGTGCCGGTGAACGGCGGCGTGGTCTCCGTGCGTGAAAGCGGCGCAGGGCCGGTCGTTGTGTGTCTGCATGGGATCGGCTCGGGCGCGGCATCGTGGCTCGACACAGCATTGCTGCTGGCACCACATGCACGCTTGATCGCCTGGGATGCGCCCGGCTATGGTGAATCGACGCCTTTGATGCCCGAGGCGCCGACCGCCGCGGACTATGCGCAACGGCTGCACGCCTTGCTCGATGCGATGGCGATCGACTCTTGTGTGCTGGTCGGACATTCGCTCGGCGCGCTGACCGCCGCGTTCGCTGCGCGTGCGGGTTCGCCGCTGGTCGCGCGCATCAGGCGGCTGGTTCTTCTCGACCCCACCGGCGGATACGGTGCGCCTGTGCGTGCGGAGGCGCGCCAACGTGTTCATACCGAAAGGCTCAACACCTTGGCCACGTTGGGCATTGCTGGCATGGTCGCACAACGCTCAGGCCGCCTGGTATCGGAGAACGCCAGCGAACTCGCACGGCAATGGGTGCGCTGGAATATGTCGCGCCTGAACGACCACGGCTATCGCCAAGCCGTCGAATTGCTTTGCGGCGGCGATCTGGTTTCCGATCTACCGCCCGCCATGCCGGTGCGCGTGGCCTGCGGCTCGCTCGATGTGGTCACACCGCCAGTCTGGTGCGACGAGGTGGCGCGCAAATGCGGCGTCCCGCTCGAATTGATCGGGGGCGCCGGGCATGCCAGCTACGTGGAAGAGCCGGAACTCGTTACGGCAATGCTGCGCGAAACGCTGACCTCCTGAATCGACCAGACGCCAGCCGCTTGCGGCTCACGTTCTTGTTTCCTTCATCTTTTTCTCAGTGGATTTGCACGATGACCGAAATCGCATGCGCCGACCCTGTGGCGCAATCGCTGCTCGCCTGGATAGCGGCAGCAAAGCAAGGCTTGCCCCCATCGGCAGCGGCTACGTCGCACTTCGATGAAATGCGGCTCGAAGACCTGGTGCTGAGCCTTCTCGACCTGGACATTGAGGAGGCCGCGCAAATGGATTCCCTGGCGGACTCCGACACGCCGTTCGAGCGCTCCCCGGAGTGCTTCAACGAGACCTTGCAACAGGCCCTTCGGCAACTGCGATTGTTCAAGCTGTTTGCAAGAACCCATGACGGCGAGTACCACCGGAGCATTTGTCCGGCTGCATACAACGAACGCACCGGCGAGCACTACCCGGAAGAAATGGCGTGCTGGCGTGCCGACTTCCGGGCTATGTCGCCAGAGCAGCAGATGGTGGCAACCACCATCGTCTGGATGTACCGCTCAGGCCCCGACTCGATTTGGCTGCGCCGTGTGCCTTGCACATGGAAGGCGTCCGAGGCACTGCACTACATGCGCGACACGGGCTGTCTTGGCGTGTGGCTGCAGCTCGTCGCCAGATACCCCGGCTGGTGATTCGCAAAGAAAAAAGTTCGGCCGCAAATAGCGGAGTTTCAAGAAGAGATCGAATTTCTAGACTGACTTCACCCTTCAACCACAGAGAGTAATTGCCATGAAAACCCGTTCCATTTCCACGTTCAAGTACAACTTCCGCGCCCCGGGCAGCCAGGTGGAAGGCCCCATCCGTTTCGCCGTCGGCCAGACGGTGATGGGCAAGGTGATCGTCGGCCGCAGCCAGCGCGGCATCTGCGCCATCTTCCTCGGGGAAGAAACGCAGGCGCTGCGTGACCAGCTCGCGGCAGCCTTCCCGGCCAGCGAGCTGCAGGCCGATCAGGTGGCGCTGGAGCGCGAGCTGAACCAGGTCGTCGCCTTCATCGACAAGGACAGCGCCGAGGGCGTCATCAACCTCGACATCGGCGGCTCCGCGTTCGAGCAGAAGGTCTGGCAGGCGCTGTGCGGCATCCCGTCGGGCAAGACCCGCAGCTACGGCGACGTGGCGCGCGATCTCGGCGTACCGGAGGCCGTCCGCGCCGTGGCCGGTGCCTGCGCGGCCAACGTGCTGGCCATCGCCATTCCCTGCCATCGCGTGGTGCGCAGCGACGGTTCGATCTCCGGCTACCGCTGGGGTGTGGAGCGCAAGCGCGCGCTGCTGGCCGACGAAGCGACCGAAGCCTTGGAGCTGGCAGCATGAAAACCGTGGCGAGTCATGACCTGACCATGACGCCCGACGCCTACGACTGGGTAGGCATCGGGCGGTCACTGGATGCGTATGGAAATGCCGTGCTGCCCAGCCTCCTGACGGCGGAGCAATGCGATGACCTCGCTGCACTTTACCCGCAGGAAGAAGGCTACCGCACGCGCATCGTCATGGCTCGCCACGGATTCGGGCGCGGCGAATACAAGTATTTCGCGTATCCGCTGCCGCCGCTGCTTGAGCAACTGCGCCACGCGCTGTATCCCTGGCTCGCGCCGGTCGCCAATCGCTGGAACCTCCAGTTGGGCATCGACGTGCAGTATCCGGATGGGCTGGATGAGTTTTTGCAGCGGTGCCATCAGGCCGGCCAGACCCGGCCCACACCGCTGATCCTTCAGTACGGTGAAGGCGACTACAACTGCCTGCACCAGGATCTCTACGGCGATCACGTCTTTCCCCTGCAGGTGGCCATCCTGCTGTCGGAGCCCGGCAAGGACTTCGCCGGCGGCGAGTTCGTCATGACCGAGCTGTCGGCCAAGGGCCAGCGCGCAGACGTGGTTTCGCTGCGCAAAGGCGATGCGGTGGTGTTCACCGTCAACCAACGGCCTGCGCTTGGCCGACGTGGCCCTCGCAAGGTCGCCATGCGCCACGGCGTGAGCCGCATCCGCAGCGGCCAACGCCACACCGTGGGCCTGATCTTTCACGACGCAAGATGAACATGGAAACGCTCGAACTCTTCGAGGCTCCGGCGCGGCCCCCGCGCCAGCGCCTGGGGCCTGCGGCGATGGTGCTGCGGGGCTTCGCCCTGCCTTATGTGCAGGAGGTGATGCCCGCCATCGGCATCATCGACGCCATGGCGCCGTTCCGGCACATGGTGACGCCCGGCGGCTTCACCATGTCGGTGGCCCTCACGAACTGCGGCGCGCTGGGCTGGACGACCGACCGGCGCGGCTACCGCTACACCTCGGTCGATCCTGATACCGGGGAGCCGTGGCCGCTCATGCCGGAGGTGTTCGCCCGGTTGGCAACCAAGGCCGCGAAGGCGGCGGGCTTTGACCACTTCGAGCCCGATGCCTGCCTGGTCAACCGCTACACGCCGGGCGCGCGGTTGTCGCTGCATCAGGACAAGAACGAGCGCGACTACGACGCGCCCATCGTGTCGGTTTCGCTGGGCATGCCGGCCGTCTTCCTGTTCGGCGGCCATGCGCGCACCGACCCTACGGTGAAGGTGCCTTTGCATCACGGAGACGTGATGGTGTGGGGCGGTGTTGATCGCCTGCGCTACCACGGCGTGATGCCGCTCAAGGATGAGCCCCATGCGCTGCTCGGGAGCCAGCGCATCAACTTCACCTTCCGCAAGGCGGGCTGACTTCCGGAATTCAACCGCAAGAGACGGAGTTTCTTCTTGCGGCTCCATCCCTAGAGTGATCGCAGTAGCCGAGGTTTCCGATGAACACGATGTACACCGACCTGGAGGACGAAGTGTCCGACGCACGCCGTCAGGTCGAGGTTTATTGCCAATCGCTGGTCGATACCGGCGAAGCGCAATGGCGCGTCAACGATGCGGGCTACACGGAGCTGCACATGGCAGGCGGCGAGGCGTACCTGTTTGGCGAGTTCGGTGTGACGCGGCTGAAGTGAGCCACGAACAAGCCATTCGATTCATTCAACAAGGAGTGCATCATGAAGATGTTTCTGAGCCAACTGGATTCCCCGCTGGGCGCCATGCTGCTCGTCACCGATACGCAGCAGGTCGTGCGTGCGCTGGACTTCGCCGACCATAAGGCGCGGCTGTATCGCGGCCTGCGCGAGCACTATGGCGAAGTGGAGTTGGTCGAGATCCCGGCCCCGGCCGAGGTTGCCGATGCGCTGGCCCGCTACTTCAAGGGTGAGCTGGACGCGCTGAATGTGCTGCGCACGGCGACTGCCGGCTCGGAGCTGCAGCGCCGGGTCTGGGCCGCGCTGCGCCGCATCCCGGCCGGCACGACCACGACCTACGGCAAGCTGGCCAAGGAGCTGGGCTTCGACGACCCGCGCGCGGCCATCGACATGGGGGCGGCCAATGGCGCCAACCCCATCGCCATCATCGTCCCGTGCCACCGGGTCATCGCGAGCAATGGCGACCTCAAGGGCTATGCCTGGGGTATCCACCGCAAGCGCTGGCTGCTGGAGCACGAGAAGGCGATGGCGGCCAAGGAGAAGGAGCCCGAGACTGACATGCTGCCGGGGTTCTGATCTTGAGCGGGACGATCGCAAAAACCATTGCCGCCGATCTTTCGCCGCGCGCCTATCGGCGGGCGGCCAGGTCCCTGTCCGATCTGGATGAGGACTGGGCTCGCCACATCGCTGCCATTGGCCCCTGCCGCCACGAGGCCAAGCCTGCGCGGGAACCCTACGAAGCCTTGGTGCGTGCGATTGCCTACCAGCAACTGCACGCCAAGGCGGGCGATGCGATCCTGGGGCGTCTGCTGGCGCTCTATCCAGGCATGGCCTTTCCTGCGCCAGAACAGTTGCTGGCTACTGATCCTGAGTCGCAGCGTGCCTGCGGCTTCTCCGCCGCCAAGCTGGCGACCATTCGCGGCATCGCACAGGCGGCCGTGGAAGGCGTTGTGCCCAGCCTGGAAGAAGCGAAGCGCCTACCCGACGCGGCCCTGATCGAGCGCCTGGTCTCCCTGCGTGGCGTGGGGCGCTGGACGGTCGAAATGTTCCTGATCTATTCGCTGGAGCGCTCCGACATCCTGCCGGTGGACGACTTCGGCGTGCGGGAGGGGTATGGCCGCCTCAAGGGTCTGGAGAAGGCACCAACGCCACGCCAGATGCGTGAGATCGGCGAGGCTTGGAGCCCGTACAGGACGGTGGCCGCCTGGTATCTCTGGCGCTTGCCCAGCAAAAGCAAACAAAGCCTTCCGACTGCATGACCATGAACCATTTCCTGAACGAATACGAACAACCGGTTGGTCAACCCATGCCCGGCTGGAGCGGCCGTGCTCGCCCTCAGCGCAGGTCAATGGAGGGGCAATACTGCAATCTGCAAGCGCTGGAGCCGCGGCATGCGCGCGAGCTGTTCGATGCTTACGGCGCCGCTGCAGATGGTCGGGACTGGACTTACATGGCGATGGGGCCGTTCTCCGAGCTGAGTGCCTTTCAGCAATACGTTGAAAAAGCGGCTGCTTCCGATGATCCGCTCCACTATGCCGTTATCGACCGAAGGACTGGCCTGGCTGTTGGAACGCTCGCGCTGATGCGAATCGACCTTGCGAACGGTGTGATCGAAGTGGGCAATGTCATGTTCTCGCCGCTGCTCATGCGCACACCGATCTCGACCGAGGCGCAGTACCTCTTGATGAAGTACGTGTTCGATGGGCTTGGCTACCGCAGGTACGAATGGAAGTGCGATAGCTTCAATGCGCCGTCCAGGAAGGCGGCCCAGCGGCTGGGCTTCCAGTTCGAGGGCATCTTCCGACAGGCCATGCTCTACAAGGGGCGGTCTCGGGATACGGCATGGTTCTCCATCATCGACAGCGAATGGCCCGCTGTTCGCTCTGCCTTCGATGATTGGCTGAATCCGGCCAATTTCGATTCAGCAGGTCTTCAGCGCCGGTCGCTGGCAGACCTACGCTCGCCTGCACAGACCTGATTTCGGCCGAATGTAGGCCCCCCGTCCTACCTGTCTCCGTGGCCGGGGACGGGGCGCTTTGGGACGTTTGTGCCGCTTGGGGGTGGTGGTCGCCCGGCATCCACGAAGGTTTCCTGCCCAATAAATATCAGTAGCAAGAATCGGAGTGCTTGCGATGAAAGCCCTGCGTACTCTGACGCTGTAATTGATGATGATGGGACTTCTGCCATGAATACGACCCTTGCTTACGAAACCGACGACGAGCGCTGGATGGCAGTGCAGGCACGCGATGCCGCTGCCGACGGTCAGTTCGTCTACGCCGTGCGCACCACGGGCGTGTACTGCCAGCCGAGTTCGTCGGCGCGGCTGCCCAAGCGCGAGAACGTTGAGTTCTTCGACACCGCCGAGGCAGCCGAGGCGGCGGGCTACCGCTGCAGCCGCCGCGCACACGGCGATCAGACCAGCGCGGCGGCCGAGCGCGCGGCGCTGGTGGCGCGCGCTTGCCGCATGATCGAGACCTCCGAGACGCCGCCCCAGCTCGATGACGTGGCGGCCGAGGTGGGCATGAGCCCGTTCCACTTCCATCGCCTGTTCAAGGCCGAAACCGGCTTGACGCCGAAGGCATACAGCTCGGCCTATCGTGCCCGCAAGCTGCGCGAGGAACTGAGCAGCCCGGACGCCTCGATCACCGACGCCATTTATGGCGCGGGCTTCAACTCCAACAGCCGCTTCTACGAAGCTGCGGACGATCTGCTGGGCATGCGTGCGCGGGATTACCGGGCCGGCGGCGCCGGCGCGGTCATCCGCTTCGCGGTAGGCCTGTGTTCCCTGGGCTCCATCCTGGTGGGACAGAGTCAGCGCGGCATCTGCGCGATCCTGCTGGGCGATGACCCCGACAAGCTGGTGCGCGACCTGCAAGACCAGTTTCCCAAGGCCGAGATCATCGGCTGTGACGGCGAATTCGAGCAGTTGATCGCCCAGGTAGTGGGCTTCATCGAAGCGCCTTCGATGGGATTGCACCTGCCGCTGGACGTGCAGGGCACGGCCTTTCAGGAGCGCGTCTGGCGCGCGCTGCGCGAGATCCCGCCGGGCACCACGGTGAGCTACGCGGACATCGCCAAGCGCATCGGCGCGCCCAAGGCGATGCGTGCCGTGGCCCAGGCCTGCGCGACAAACCACATTGCCGTGGCCATACCCTGCCACCGCGTGGTGCGGCGCAATGGCGATATTTCCGGCTACCGCTGGGGCGTGGATCGCAAGCGCGAACTGCTGCGCCGCGAAGCCCAGGCTTGAGGGAGAGCTGCCATGACTGCGATCAACGCCACGATTGACCGCCTGGACTGGGCCAGCATCGGCGCGCAGCTCGATGCCGAAGGCTATGCCGTGTTGCCCGATCTTCTGGGCGCTGATGCGGCCCGGAAGCTCGCGCAGCGCATACGGACAGCGAAGGACGCGAAGGGCGAGCCGCTGCACCCGGCCGATCTAGGCGGCGCTGACTTGCTCTCCCTCGGCGCGAACCTGCCGGCCCCGCTGGATGCGTGGCGCACGGCGCTGTACGCGCACCTGGCCGTGATCGCCAATCGCTGGAACGAAACCCTGGGCATCGCTGCGCGCTATCCCGCCGCGCTGGAGGAGTTCCAGCGGCGCAACGAGAAGGCGGGCCAGACGCGCGGGCAGTCCTATCTGAGCCGCCTCGTCATGGGCGACCATGTGCCGCTGCACCAGCGCAATGACGGCGAGCAGGTGTTCCCACTGCAAGTCGTTGCGGTGTTGTCCGAGCCGGGTGCGGATTTTCAAGGCGGCGAATTCGTGATGACCGAGCAGCGCCCGCGCATGCAGTCGCGTCCGCTGGTGCTGCCGCTCCAGCTCGGCGACCTGGCCATCATCGCCACAGCGGAACGCCCCTTCAAGGGCACCAAGGGCTACTACCGCGTCAACCTCAAGCACGCCATCAGCCGCGTGCGCAAGGGAGAGCGCATCGGCCTGGAGCTGTCGTTCCACGATGCGCCGTGACACCGGGGGAGGACTGCACATGCTCACCCTGAACAAGACATTCAAGCTGCTTGGGCCGGATGGCAAGCCGTATTCGAGCGCCACGCCCGGCACCTTCGGCGGCCACCGGGGCGGCAAGCTCTATGGCCGCCTGGATTGCCGCGCTGCGCTACAGGCGATTGCCCGTGGCCACTACGTAAAGCACCGCGTCTTCTTCGCCGACGAGGCCGCGGCGGTTGCCGCAGGCTACCGGCCGTGCGCCGTTTGTATGCCCGAGGAGTACGCGGTCTGGAAGAAAACCCAGCCTGCCAAGCTCAAAAAGGAGGCTCGCCCATGAGCGCGCTGCTGTCCACGTCCGCAGATACGGACATCCTCGCGCCGCGCGGCGCCCTTGAATCCGGCATCAACACGGCGGACTGGCGCGCAGTCGAAGACGATCTGGGGCGCGACGGCTTCGCCGTGCTGCCCTCGCTGCTATCGCCCAAACAGTGCAACACCATCGCGGGCTACTTCTTCGAGGAAGAGCGCTTCCGCAGCCGCATCGTGATGGAGCGCTACGCCTTCGGCCGGGGCGAGTACAAGTATTTCAGCTATCCGCTGCCCGATGTGGTCGGGCGGCTGCGCCATGCGCTCTATCCGCACTTGGCACCCATTGCCAATCGCTGGCACACGGCCATGCGCATCGACGAGCGTTTCCCGGCGACCCATGATGAGTTCCGGCAGGTATGTCATGCCGCAGGACAGCAGCGGCCGACGCCGCTGTTGCTGCGGTATCAGCCCAATGACTACTGCTGCCTGCACCAGGACTTGTACGGCGATCACGTTTTTCCGTTCCAAGCCATCTTCCTGCTCAACGAGCCAGGGCGTGATTTCGAGGGTGGCGAGCTGCTGTTGACGGAGAGCAATCCGAAGCAGCCAGGCCGCGCGGACGTGGTGCCACTGCGCCGGGGCGATGCCGTGGTGCTCGCCGTCAACTACCGGCCAGTGCGCTCCGCGCGCGGCTACTACCGGTCGAATCTTCGCCACGGGGTCAGCCGGCTGCATTCCGGGCAACGGCACACGCTGGGCATCATCTTTCACGATGCCAAATGAGCCGCTGAACTTCCTTGATAACAAGCTGCGCAGCAGCGCTAGGGTGAATGCCATGAGGACTTCTCATCCGGCCGGTGGCGGTGATGGCACCGTCAAGCTCTATGGTCATTCGGCTTCTCGCGAAGCCTACGAGATACGCGACCTCTTGCAGCGCAGCGTCGTTCAATTCGAGTGGGTCGAACTGTCGCAGACCCCAGGTGCTCTTTCCGAGCTGGGCGTTTGGCCGGGCGAAAAACAGGCACTTCCCGTTGTGGAACTGCCTGACGGCACCCGCCTGCATGCCCCGTCTCTGCAAGAGGTAGCGAACTCCCTGGGCTGGGTCACGACGCCGCGCCGTCGCGAATACGACCTTTCCATCTATGGCGCTGGCCCTGCGGGGTTGTCGGCGGCGGTCTACGCGGCATCGGAAGGGATCAAGGCCGTCGTGGTCGAGCGGCATGCCGTCGGCGGGCAGGCCGGATCAAGCTCCCTGATCGAAAACTACATGGGCTTCCCGGAGGGCATCAGCGGCGCTCGCCTGGCAGAGCGCGCACGCCAGCAGGCCGTGAAGTTTGGCGTGGACTTCCTGATGCTCAACGCCGGGGTTCGCGCGGTGTTCAAGGACTCCCGGATTCATGTCGATCTGTCCAACGGCGAGCAGTTGGTGGCGCGCGCCAATCTCTGCGCAACCGGCGTTGAATACAGGCGACTGGCCCTGCCGGAAGAAGGCGAGTTCCTGGGCAAAGGGCTGTATTACGGCGCGGGTGCCGGAGAAGCGCCCATGTCCCAGGGCGAGCATGTCGTCGTGATTGGCGGTGGCAATGGCGCCTTGCAGGCGGCAATGTATTTTTCAGAGTACGCCAGCAAGGTGAGCGTGCTCGTGCGCACGAGCACCTTGAATGGCATGGCCTCGCGGTATCTCATCGACCGCATCGAGCAGGCAGGCAATGTCGAGGTGGAGCTGGACGCGGAGGCAACCGCGCTGCTCGGCAACGGTGCGCTGCAGGCCGTCGAAGTCACCAACCATCGCCGCCACACGGTGAGAACCATCGACACACGCCGCGTCTATGCCTGCATCGGCGGCGTGCCCAACACGGAGTGGGCAAAGGACACGCCCATCGCTCGCGATCCGCATGGCTATCTCATCACCGGGCCTGATCTGCTGAATGTTCCCGGTGCCACCGCGCTGTGGCCGCTCAAGCACCCCCCGTTCTTTCTGGAGACCAGCGTGCCGGGATCGTTCGCGGCAGGGGACGTGCGTGCTGGCTCGGTCAAGCGTGCGGTGACGGCGGCGGGAGAAGGCGCGATGGCGGTGACATTCATCCATCGCTATCTGCACCAGACCCGGCAATAGCCAGGCGAGCGCACCGATCCTTGTGCAGCAGCCCTTTGGGCACTCTGGATATATCGGGCGCAAGGATCGGAGTGCCCGACACCCCAGTCATGACTAGATTCACCTCATCAAGACATGCATAGGGGTTGAAGATGACCAACGGAAAGACCATGAAGATCGCGGTGAAACTGCACAAGGCGCGGAATCCGCTGGTGGCTGCGGCGCGCTTTCGCCATGCGGGCAGTCACCAGAAGACGCCGCATGCTCTCCGCCAGGAGGCGAAGCGGGCCTTGCAGCAGGAACTGGGCCGACTGTCGGCGGGCAGAGGCGGCGATGAGTGAAAGAGAAATCCTGCCGCGCATGCAGTGGGCGGCGGCAACATCGCTTTCATTGCTGAAGCCCTGGCTGCGGCGCGCACTCATGCCAGTGGCCGAAGTCCTCGCCCATCGAGGCGTGACAGCCAATCAGATCACCGTTCTGTCGATCGTCGTCTCGGTCGCGTTGGGCGCGTGCTTGGCATTCGTTCCAGGGCAGCCATTCCTGCATGCGCTGGTGCCGCTCTGGCTGGTGGGGCGCACCATGCTGGCGTCCTTGGACGGAACGCTTGCGGTCTGCTTCGGGCAGAAGAGCCGTATCGGCGGCTTCCTCAATGAAGCAGGAGACATTGCTTCCGACATCGCTCTCTACGCCCCCTTGGCGCTGGTCAGCCCGTTCACGGCTTCGCAGGTGGCGCTGGTCTTGACGCTGGCGGTCGCGGGCGAACTTGTGGGGGTGTGCAGCGACTGGCTTGGTGCAGGCCGCCGGTGCGAAGGCCCGTTGGGCAAGGCTGACCGCGCAATCGTGCTCGGCATGGTCAACGTCTGGATCGCCGCTCAGGGAGCGTTGCCCGCTTCGGCTGGCATCCTCATGCCCATCCTGGCAGGATTGGCCGTCTTGACCCTTGTGAACCGCCTTCGCTTCGCTGCCTGTCAGCGCGAAACAGGATCAGGATGAATTGGCCGGGGGCCGCCACAGTGCTCTCAGCTTTGCCATCGCTTTGCACCTATACGGCCCCTGGCTCAAGTTTCTTAGGTTGCGCGAAAATGCTCCGAACCGCCCTAACTCATTGGAGGGCATGAGCTTTTTTCCAGCAATGCGCCGCTGTCAGGCACTTGACAGCGGACATTTTTCATTGGGCGCGAAGACCCGTCAGCCGCAGCATGCGCCGCCGGAGCAGCAGGAATCCTCGGCCGCCTGGGCGCCCTTCTTGGTGATCTCGACCTGCCACAGCTGCGGGCCGGATTGCATGTAGGCCCACTGGAACTGCCCGGGCGCGCGGTTTTCGAGCTGCATGTGCAGCGGCACGGGGTCGTGGTCGTTGACGATCTGCAGCGCCTCACCAGCGCCCAGGGGGTCCAGGCGGCCAAAGATCTGCGCATGCCGCTCATAGGGGGCGATGGTGCGTACGTCGATCACGGAGATGGTGTTGCTCATGGTTCAGCCTTTCGGGAATAAACAAAGGGGAGGAGGGGGAAAGGGGGAGGGGACTCAGCCGTCCTTGCCATCCAGGCGCGTGCGCAGCAGCCAGGGGGTGTAGATCACCAGGTAGACGGCGAAGGCAATGGCCCACAGGCCGGCGGCGGCTTCCAGGGCATGGGCATACCAGTCTGGCCGCACGGCAGGCACCAGCACGCGCAGCACCGCGGCCGCCATCACCAGCGCATAGGCCGCCACCTCGCCGCGCGAGGCCTGCAGTGGCCGCCCGGTGTGGCCGCGCGCCGTGCGCGTGACCATGCCGATGATCAGCCCGCCGATCACGCCCACCGCAAAGGCATGCACGGCCAGCGACTGCGCCACCCAGCCCAGCTGCGCCAGCGCCAGCAGCACGAAGCCCAC
>Ga0206116_1001278_pt1 | contig 14568 bp, 18 predicted proteins | sample 3A1Ametagenome_FD_178000 | JGI IMG/M metagenome (GOLD analysis project Ga0206116, IMG submission 178000) | Enriched microbial communities from leaf-cutter ant dump, University of Wisconsin, Madison, United States - 3A1A | ecosystem: Environmental > Terrestrial > Nest > Insects nest > Nest dump...
TTCAGCATACCTCCCCAAGATGGTGCGATCAGCATAATAGAAAAACCTGTTCCTACGGCCTGAGCCCAAGCTGGTAAAGCAGTATATTGCAAATGGTGTGGGCCTGCCCAGATATAAACAAAGATTAATGACCAGAAGTGGATAATTGATAATTTGTATGAGAAAACTGGTCTGTCGGCTGCTTTTGGTACAAAATAGTACATTATGCCGAGTACGGGAGTCGTCAGGAAGAATGCTACGGCATTGTGACCGTACCACCATTGTACTAAAGCATCTTTAACACCGGCATAAGCCGAATATGATTTCCAGGTTGTAAATGATAATGGAACTTCTAAGTTGTTGAATATATGGAGCATTGCAACCGCAACCCAAGTTCCGATGTAGAACCAGATTGCCACATATAAGTGTCTTACTCTTCTTACGGCGATAGTCCCAAACATATTGATACCGAAAATGACCCACACTACAGTGATCAGGATATCAATCGGCCACTCATGCTCTGCGTATTCTTTGGAAGTATTAATACCTAAAAGAAAGGTAATAACAACAGATAGGATCATCAGCTGCCATCCCCAAAAATGAATCCAGGACAATGTATCACTCCACATCCTGGTTTTGAGAAGTCGTTGCAGAGAGTAGTAAATACCTGCAAAAATTGAATTGCCAACAAAGGCAAAGATCACAGCACTGGTGTGGAGCATTCTGATTCTTCCAAATCCCAAGGCTCCTTGCGTGCTGATAAGACCTTGTATATTTCCACTGCGTAGACTCTGGATAGTTGTGTCATCTGTCCCAAATAAGAACTCTGGCAACTCCGGATAGAATAGCATCAGCGCAGCGGTAATTCCTAAAAGAAAGCCAATAAGCCCGAATATTACGGTAGCATACAGAAATGCTCTGACAATATTATTGTCGTAATAAAATTTTTGTGTTTCCATATTCATATTTTAAGGAGGGAATCCATTTTTTTTTCAGGGCTTTTCTGCCCAAAAAATGAATATCATCCTCAGGATTATATGTTTTCACAAAGGTATTTTGTAGTTTTGTGTATGACTAGTAGGTTTACCTCTAAACTATACTAAAAACTACTAAAACAAAAAGCTATGAAATTGTGCGGTGAAAATATCAGAAAAATTAGAAGGGAAAAGGATTTGACACAGGAGTATATGGCATTTGAGATGGGAATTTCCCAAAAATCCTATTCGGATATCGAGAATTCTAAGGTCAGGATCAATTTTGAAATTTTACAAAAAATATCTGCAATTCTGGATATTAGACCTTCGGATGTTTGCAGCATTTCGGATCAATGTGGTAGAAATGATTATGAACAGAAATACAATGACCTGCTCCAGTTCTTAAAAAAAAATAATATATCTGTACCAAAAGAACTTTAATAGTGTATATTATTGCCAATCTCATTAAGACAAATGAGGGATTGTTAAAAAGATTTAAGTGTATTAATCTAAAATTATTATGATTTAAAATAAAAAAGGAGCTTATTTGAGCTCCTTGATTTTATTCTTCGTCTTCGTCGTCGTATTTTGCAAGTTCTTCATCACACCATTTGAAAGCTTCTTCAACAACTTTCGTAGCTTCGTTAGCTACAGTTTCTTCATCGTCTCCTTCCAAGTCATCCAACCACTCAACATCCTCTTCTTCTACATTAAGGATAAAACGCGGATACTCTGTGTGTACTACAAAAAGATCTTCTGGAAATTCAGAATTGTCTGCTAATAAAAACTTAGGTAATTTCATAATATAAAATTTTAAAATAAATCAGAGTATTTGTGACTCTCACTCCATTTTTCAAAGATAGAAAAATTCCCGGAACAAATTATTGATAATTATTTTTTTTGATATTGATTTTCTTTTCCACTTTATATCTTGTCAGAACATCTTTTTTAAGAGTATCTGAAGCCTTGGCTGTGATATAAATCCTTGGATTAACCGTACTGATAAGTTCGGCAGTTTGCCCGTCATTATCAAATTGATCCTTTACATAGAATTTTAATTCTTTGTCTATGAGTTTTTCACTCGTCAAAAACTGTGTGATAGATTTTCTGTTGTCGAGATAACTGCCCTTTGATAACCATGTAAAAGCAAATCCTGTCAGTAAGCTCAGAAAAGCAATACTGTAAGTTGCGTCATCAAAAAATAAAAATATTCTCCTCAAAAAAACAATCCAAATTCCTATAGAAAAAGGAGCCAGTAATCGGTAATCTATGGCGTTAACCGAATATACGTACTGAACAAAATAGGATAAAATAATTGTTACTGATGAAATAATCAGAATGAATTTCTCTGTCTCGGAAAGTTTGGCTCTGTTAAAAAGAAAAACCATAATCATTATTGTGATTGCGCCAATTCCGTAGATACCGTAATTGATAATTCCACCATTGGGATCAGCGATATGAATAAAAGGATTAAATGTTGTCGTTAATCCCTGGAATAGTTCCAATAACAATTGTGGAGTAGATTTTAAACCGATTTCCAAAAAGGTATTGACATAATCTTTATTAAAATAATCGATAAAAATTATTTTGTAAAGTCCGTAAAATCCTATTCCCAAAAAACCGGAAATGGCGAAGGATTTCCAGTAATGTTTCCCGATTTTCATCACACCGAAAATCAAACTTCCTATACAAAAAAACAAGGCACTGTAACGGATATTAAGAAGTATGATCAGCAAGAGACTTAGATATAAAATACCTTTCACCTGGCTTATTCGGTTCTTAATGATTTGGCGTGCTGTGTAAAAAAAAAGGATCACAAAAGGTAATGTCAGGGCTTCGCTCATGGTGTAAGAATAGATGCTTACAAAACTGAACAAGGCAGAGGTAATCAATAATTCTTTAAAGAAAAATCTTTTTTTGTAAGCAAAGATCAGGATAAAAGTGTAAGCAAGAATCCCGATCAGTTTGCTGCTCCAGAATTCGTCCAATCCAAAAAAAGTAAAGAATTTTATGAATAAAGAATATCCTAACGGTGCAGTTGTATTATCTATGACAGGAAACATATCTGCTTGCCGCATGTATCTGATAGAATCCGGATTTACACGTCCTTTTTCGTTTAAAAGAAACCTCAGGATAATCATTACATAGGTTGTAATGATCAGAAAAACCTGAAGGATTTTTTCATATTTTGAATTGAGTTTTATCGAAATCATGGTTAAAAATAAAAAAACTTTGTCAAAAAACGATTTGACAAAGTTAAATATCGTAATTTAAATCTATGATTAAATGTTAATTAGATTGATTTCGAAAACATTTTCGAAACTTTTTCTGCTTTCTTACTTTCAGAATAATCGTAAAAACCTTCGCCGGATTTCACACCTTTTTTGCCTGCCATTACCATATTGACTAATAAAGGATTCGGGGCATATTTAGGGTTTTTAAAACCGTCGTACATGACATTTAAGATAGCTAAACAAACATCAAGACCAATAAAATCTGCTAATTGCAAAGGTCCCATTGGATGTGCCATCCCCAGTTTCATTACCGTATCTATTTCTTCAACACCGGCAACACCGTTGTAAAGCGTTTCAATGGCTTCGTTGATCATAGGCATCAGGATTCTATTGGCAACAAATCCCGGATAATCATTCACTTCTACAGGAACTTTTTCCAGTTGTTTTGACATTTCGAAAATCGTATCAAAAGTTTCCTTAGAAGTAGAGTAACCTTTGATGATTTCTACCAGTTTCATAATCGGGACAGGATTCATAAAGTGCATGCCGATCACCTTTTCCGGACGTTTGGTTGCAGCTGCAATTTGCGTTATGGAAATGGATGAAGTATTGGTTGCCAGAATGCAATTTTCAGGAGCTAATTCATCAATCTGAGCAAAGATTTTCAATTTCAGATCAAGATTTTCTGTCGCTGCTTCTACAATAAGATCAGCATTGGGAGCAGCATCTTTAAGATCCGTGAATGTTGTAATGTTGCTCAGGGTTTGATTTTTTTGCTCCTCCGTTAGATTTCCTTTCGCAATAATGCGATCAAGATTGGTGGTAATTGTTTTCAGTGCTTTATCAAGATTCTCTTGCTTTACATCAACAAGATTAACGGTAAATCCGCTTTGAGCAAAAGTATGAGCGATGCCGTTCCCCATAGTTCCGGCGCCTATTACAACAATGTTTTTCATTATATGTTTCTAAGATTATTATTTAATTTAAATTTTTTGATCCGGCTGTAAATATATCATATTTTCAGAATCCTGAAATTAACCTTTCTGAATTAATCTCATAATCTCCAAAGCCACCTTCAAAGCTTCGGTTCCGTCTTCCAAAGAAACTTCTACTGGAACATCATTTTCAATGGCGTTCGCAAAGCTTTCCAATTCATCAAGAATCGCATTGTTAGGCTGAATGTTTGGATATTCGAAAAGGATCTGGTTTTTCTCGCCTTCAGCATTTTCGATAATCATATCAAAGTCGGACGGATTTTCCGGCGCCGGTTTCATTCGGATAACTTCTGCTTTTTTCTCCAGAAAATCCACGGAAACATAAGCATCTTGCTGGAAAAATCTCGATTTTCGCATTGCTTTCATCGATATTCTGGACGTTGTGAGATTCGCTACACAACCATTTTCAAACTCGATTCTGGCGTTACAAATGTCAGGCGTTTTGCTCACAACAGAAACACCGCTGGCGTGGATTTGTTTCACTTTTGACTTAACCAAACTCAGTAAAATATCCAGGTCGTGAATCATCAAATCCAAAACCACAGAAACATCCGTTCCTCTAGGATTGAATTCCGCCAATCTGTGAATCTCAATAAACATTGGATTCTGAATGTAATCTTTCGCACCAATGAAAGCCGGATTATATCGTTCTACGTGGCCAACCTGCGCTTTGATTCCAAACTCTCTGCATTTGTAAAGAATTTCTTCCGCTTGTTGAAGTGTTTGTGTTACAGGTTTTTCTATGAAAAAGTGGATGCCTTTTTCAATCGCTTTTACGGCATAATCGTAGTGATAAACTGTAGGCGTTACAATATCCAGCATCTCGATTTTGTTCAGCAAATCCTCGAAACTTTCAAAATATTTATAACCTAATTCTGCTTCCAGTTTTCTTCCGTTTTCTACATCCTTATCGTGGAAACCAACGAGTTCGTATTTCTCAGATTGATTCAGTAATCTCAAATGGATTTTCCCGAGATGTCCTGCGCCTACAAGTCCTGCTTTTATCATAGCTTATTTTTCTTAAGGAGGTAAATTTAAGAATTATCACAAATCCAAATAAAAAAAGACCCGGAATTTTTTACGATTCTGAGTCTTGTCATTTTTATTTTATTAAGAGTAATCGAAATCCGTTTGGTTTTCATCTCGCCTTGCATCCCAAATTGATAATATAATTATCTCTTTTACATTGATTTCGTAGAAAATTAAATAATTTCGGACAATACTTATTCTAGCGTTTTTATTATTTGTTGTCCTTCCGATTTTTGGATGTTTTGACAACAAATCAATGGTTTCAATAAATAGTGTATTGAGTTTTTTGCTGTAAGTTTTGGATTTCGTTTTATTGGTCCAATAAGTTAATATTTCTTTAAGCTCGAATTTTGCAGAATTAGTCCAGACTATTTTTCGTTTAGCCATTGTTCAATTTCTTTTTTCACTTCTTCATGAGTGACAATGTCTCCATTTGCATATTCTTTTCTTGCTTCTGCAATTCTGTCTTGTTGTTGTTTTGATAATTCAAAAATTTTTTCATCAAGTTCAAAATCCAAAAGTCTTTTGATTTCTCTTATCACTCGAATTTCCTTTAATTCGGTTATTTTATTAATAACATCTAATTTTAATTGTAATTCATCAGAGCTCATTTGGAAATTATTTATATCAAATTTACATAAAAAATTAAAACTTAATTACTTTCATTTTAAAAAGATCACTTCCTCTTTCTCAGAACTTTCCTTCGCTGCTTCAATCACTTTCATCGTATGGAAAGCTTGTTTTGCAGTAACAGGAACCTTTTTGTCATTGACGATAGCATTGTAAAGGTCATCATAAAAATCCAGATAGTTGCCTTGGAAAGTAGGGAAATTGACAACTCTGTCATTATAAACCAGAAGTCCTGTTTTGTCTTCAGGTTCAGTTCCCCAATTCTCACGATTCGGGACTTTGCCTAATTTCAGTTCATCTTCCTGGACATCTGCTCTGTGTTTCAGGAAGCTTCCTTTCTTACCGTGAAGAACAAATGCAGGCGTCATTTCTTTAACAAAAAAACTCGATTTCAACCTGACACGTTTATCAGAATAATAAAGAAGGATATCAAAGTAATCATCAATCTGCGTATTCTCTCGTATTTTTCTGATATCAGCAAAAACTTTCTCAGGATTTCCAAATAATGTCAAAGCCTGATCAATCACGTGCGAACCCAGATCCATCAAAATACTTGCGCCGGGATTACCGTTTTCTTTCCACGCTTTCGGGCTCAGTTCGGGATTGTATCTTTCAAACCGGATTTCTGCTTCGACGATTTCTCCGAGATAATCCTCTTCCAAAACTTTTTTCACGGTTCGGAAATCGCTGTCATATCGGCGGTTTTGATAAACGCAAAGTTTCAGATTCTTTTCTTTAGCCAGTTTGTGTAATTCTTCCGCTTCTTGGGAAGTTGTCGTAAAAGCTTTTTCCACCAAAGCGTGTTTACCGGCTTCCAAAACTTTCTTTGTGAATTCGAAATGTGTGTCAATTGGAGTATTGACAACAACTAATTCCACATCACTTTCTAAAACTTCTTCAAGAGAATTAAAGCTTTTAGCATTGGGATAATCGGTTTGTATATTTTTTTTGCTTCGTTCGTAGGCTCCAATCAGTTCGAAACCATCATTGACCTCAAGAAACGGTGCATGGAACAACTTCCCCGAACCACCATAAGCCAACAAAGCTGTCTTTATCTGTCTCATAAATTTTTAAATAATTTTGATGATGCAATTTAACTAAATAAAAATTCAAGCCACAAAGCCTGCGACTTGAATCTGTTTTAATTATTTCTGGAAATCTAAAATTTAGAATCTCTAATTTAAAATTATAATTGTTATCCCATAATATGAAATCCACCATCCACGTGACGGATTTCTCCAGTAATTCTGGTTTCTTTTCGGAAAAGATGAACAATCTCATGCGCCAAATCTTCCGGAGAGGCGTTGCCTAAAGGGCTGATTCTGTTTGCTCTTTCTACATCTTCCACTTTTAGCGTTGCGTTTCCGGCCTTGCTTCCCATGTAAGGTGAGAATCTAATCGCATTGGCACGGATTCCGTATTTTTTCCCCAATTCATAGGCCATTTCAATCGTCAATCTTTCAAGAGCTGCTTTTGCAATACTCATATTGATGTATGGAAAAAACGAAACTTTCTCCGCCGCGATATAACTTAACGAAACAATCGAAGCACCGTTTTGCAAAACACCATTAGATAATAACGAATGACAAAGTGTCACCAACGAAAATGCCGACACATTCATCGTATCATTGAATTCCTCTGCAGTCACTTCCAGCATTGGTTTTACAGACTTATTTCTAATGGTTTTGTCCATTGCGATGGCGTGAAGAAAACCGTTCAGTTCGATATTTCTTGTTTTCAGATCATCAGCAAAATGACTTAAACTTTCTGGCAAAGTCACATCGAGTGGCGCGGTGTAAACATCATTTCCCAATACTTTTTTACAGGCATTTTCGAAGTCTTCATAATTTTTATTGAGAAAGGATTCTGCTTTTTCGGATAGATTTTTGTGAAATGAGGTTACGCCTAATCCAGTACAAACAACTTTGCCGTTGTTCTTCAAGATTTTTTCGGCGGTTTTCATTGCAAGAGAATTTTCATCTGCAATTCCGGTAATTAAAAAAGTTTGATTATCTAACATTTTTGAGACTTAATAGATTATAGACGAATAGATTATAGATTATAATCCGGTCTAGATTTATTTTACTAATCAATTATCAATTATCAATTATCAATTATCAATTATACCTTGTAAAGCGCAGTTCCCCAAGTCCAGCCTGAGCCAACGGCTGCGAAAAGTAATATATTTCCGGGTTGGATTTTTCCGCTTTTGTAAGTTTCGTCAAGGACAATTGGAATTGTTCCACCAGAAGTGTTGGCGTATTTATCCATATTCGTCATCACTTTTTCGAATGGGATATTGGTTTTTCTCGCTGTTTCTTGTAAGATTCGGATACTCGGTTGATGCGGAATGACCCAATCGACGCTGTCAGAAGTAAGTCGGTTGGCTTCCAGGATTTCGTTGATTGTTTCCGGCAAAACTCTGGTTGCTGTTTCGAAAACTTCTTTTCCATTCATTTGGAAATAGTGAAGTCTTTGTTTCAGCGTTTCTTCCGATGCCGGCATTTCTGAACCGCCAGCCGGAATGTTAAAATGGTATTTCCCTGTGCCATCTGCATGCAGTTTGAAATCAAAAAAACCCTTATCTTCAGTCGTAGCAGATAGCAAAATAGCACCGGCACCGTCGCCAAAGAAAACTGAATCTTTTCTTTCCCAGTCGGTAATCGTTGAAAAAGTATCAGCACCAATCACCAATACATTTTTATACATTCCTGTTTCGATGAACTGGCAACCAATAGCAATGCCGTAAAGTCCACCTGAACAAACTGCCGAAATGTCAAAAGCCACAGCTTGTGGTGCTTCCATTTTTTCCTGTACAAAACATGCTGTTGAAGGTGCTTGCCTGTCCGGAGTAGAAGTGGCAACAATAATCAGGTCGATCTCTTTTGGAGTGACATCTGTGTTTTCCAAAGCTTTCAATCCGGCTTTGTATGCCAAATCACTGGTCACTTCGCCTTCGGCAATTCTGCGTTCCCGGATTCCAAGATTTTTAAAAATCCATTCGTCAGACGAACCTACTTTCTCGAAAAAATCATTCTTTAAAATTTTTGGCGGAACATACGAACCGGTTCCTTTGATATAAGCGCGGGTTTTCTGCATAACATCCATTCTTTCATTCGGTTAATTGAAAATATATTTGAATTTTTAATAAAAAAACAATCAAAGCTATAAACTTTATTTTATATATGAGGTAATATTTTGATAATTTTTTAATTTTATGATTCCTGTTTGGAATTTTAAATTTTACTTCGGAAATTGCAGAAGATTTATTAAAGAACTAAAACTAATAATGAGAGATACTTACGTTCACAAAGGCAAAAGGAAACAATTAATAGATTATCTGCATCAGAAAATCGGGATTACGGATTCTTTTGTTCTTGCTGCGATGAACGAAGTGCCGAGACATCTTTTCATAGAAAGTGTTTTTGAAGATTTTGCGTACGAAGACCGCGCCTTCCCGATTGCTGCGAAACAAACGATTTCTCATCCTTCAACTGTTGCCGAACAAACCGAATTATTGGAAGTGAATGAAGGTGAAAAAGTATTGGAAATTGGTACAGGCTGTGGTTATCAGACAGCGGTTTTGATTCAAATGAAGGCTTTGGTTTACACGATTGAGCGTCAAAAGGATTTGTACAATTTTTCTACTAAGATTCTTAGAGAATTGAATCTAAGGCCAAAGTTCCAGAGTTTTGGAGATGGATTTGAGGGTTTGCCGACATTTGCACCTTTTGATAAAGTATTGGTAACGTGTGGTGCAGAAATTCTTCCAACGGAGTTATTAAAACAACTAAAAGTCGGAGGGAAAATGGTGATTCCATTAGGGAAAACGGACGAACAGATTCTTTACAGATTTACTAAAATTTCGGAGACTCAATTTGAAAAAGAAGAATTCGGGGTTTATAAATTTGTTCCGATGCTTCAAAATAAATCACACTAATGAAAGTTTATGCAAGCAAAAGAGATTGGATTTATGGTTCTTTATTTTTAGGAATCAGCCTGCTTGTTGTTTGGATTGTAATTACATCTTATTTTGATACGCCGTTTTCAGCATGGCTGGTGATGTTATTTTTTTTATTACTCATCAATTCGGTTTTATTAATTAGTTTTTTCTTTATTAAAATCAGGATTGACGGTGAAGAATTAGTTGTGAACGTCTTCTTCGATATTTTCAGAGTCAGTATATTTAAAATTACAAAAATCCGAATCGGGGAAACAATGTGGAGCGGCTTCAACAAATGTGGAACTTCTGTAGGCGGTTTGATTATCTTTTCAAAATATAAAAATGACCTTTACATTACGCCGGAAAATCAGGATGAATTTCTAAGGGAATTATTGGAAATCAATCGTCATATTGTGATAGAGGATTTAAAAAAAAATAATTAGTTCTATTAATAAATACTTTTAAACACAAAGTCTCAAAGTTTTCACAAGGTTCACTATGGTTGTGTTCTTGTGAATGGTTGGTGACTTTGTGTTTTAATTCAAAATAATTATGAATACAAGACAGGAAAAAATGGAAGCTTTCGGAAGGCTTCTCGATATAATGGATGACTTGCGGGAAAAATGTCCTTGGGATCAGAAACAAACATTTGAAACGTTGCGCCATCTGACTCTAGAAGAGACCTACGAACTGTCTGATGCGCTTCTGAATGAGGATTTGCAGGAAATCAAAAAGGAGTTGGGCGATGTGTTGCTGCATTTGGTTTTTTATGCGAAAATCGGTTCTGAAAAGGAGAGTTTCGATATCGCTGATGTCATCAATTCTCTGAACGAAAAATTAATTTTCCGTCATCCGCATATCTATGGCGATACCGTGGCAGAAGATGAAGAAGCGGTAAAACAAAACTGGGAAAAACTGAAACTGAAAGAAGGTAATAAATCCATTCTTTCCGGTGTTCCGAAAGGCTTGCCACCGATTATCAAAGCTTACAGAATCCAGGATAAAGTAAAAGGCATTGGCTTCGAATTTGATTCTGCTGACGATGCCTGGGCAAAAGTGCGGGAGGAATTGCAGGAGTTTCATCAGGAAACTGACAAGGATAAAAAGGAAGTGGAATTGGGTGATGTGTTTTTCTCGTTGATCAATTACGCGAGAATCTCCGGACTGAATGCTGATACGGCTTTGGAAAAAACGAATTCTAAATTCATTTCGAGATTCCAGAAAATGGAGGAGTTGGCTGTGTCCAAAAATCTTAACCTAGCTGAACTTAATCTAGTAGAAATGGATGAGCTTTGGGAAGAGGCTAAGGTTTCTGAAAAATAAAATTGAGATTTTTTTAAGACACTAGAAAAATCAAAGATTTTTCAATTTTAACGAAGTTAAAAAGATTTGTGCCTTAAATAATAGAGTGTATAATAAACTTTGTGCCTTTGTATTTAATGAAAAATAGATTTATTCCGCGTCAATCAAAACTGCTAACTGAACACAATTTTCTGTAGAACGATTACTCCAAGCGTGATTGGTCCCGGTTTGTATAACAATGTCTCCAGCCTGTAAAAGTGTTTCGTCTGTATCGGTAATCAGATAAATTTCACCGGACAGAATAATGATATAATCCAGACTTTTGGTTTGATGCATCAGCGGATGAGGTTGTCCAGCAGTTGCCTCGATTCCTAACTGTTCATCGGGCGCAATCTGAACATAACGAAAATAAGTTCCGTTTTTGATAACCGTCGGAATGGCTGAATTTTCTACCGGTTTTTCCTGTTCAAAACTGGCTGGCATTTTACTGGTCTGCCAAACATCGGAGATGATTAATCCTTGAAAATGCTTGGAAACATTGGTTACTATTTCGTCTTTCTCTATGTAAGATTTTCCGTCTTTGGTTCGGGTTATGATTCGTCTTGGGATTATTTTGATTTTGCTCATTTATTCTTGGTTCAGCATTATTAATTTTTTGCCCTGCGTTTGATTGTTTTTCAGTGTTTGCTGAGCTTCTTCCGCTGTTTTTGCAGAAAGTCCACCAACGATTTTTAGGGGTAATGGTTGAAGAATCTTACCGTCGATGAGTTCTCTAATTTGATTAAGTGAGTTTCTGAAATAATCATATTGCTTCTCCCTTGCATAAATGAAATTTGAAATGTTAAGAATCGTTGCGCTAATTCCGAAGAGTAAATCATTGGCTTTTGGTGTGATGAAATGTGTGATGTTGATGTAGATTCCATTAGCTTTCAGAACTTCGGCAGAGATTTCTGAGAATTGATGCCCAACAGCATCGATGACGATATCAAATTTTTGATTATTATTAATTTCTAAAATACTCTCAGCTAAATTCTCTTGCTTATAATTAATGATTTGACTTGCATTAATTCCAATCTCTATCAATTGCTGAATACTTTCTTCGTTTCCCGCAGTGACAATTATTTTTTTGTTGAATTTGCCCAATAAGATTCTAAGAATAAAATTTCCAACTCCGCCGGAAGCACCAGTTATCAAAATATTTTCTATTTGATTCCAATCAACTCGATTAAAAATCTGAAAAGCCGTAATTCCGATTGATGGTAAACCTGCGGCTTGTTCGAAGTTGGTTACATTTGGTTTTTTAGCAACAATTGCTTCGGGCAAAATGATTTGTTCAGCATATGTGCCGTTGCTGCCCATACTTCCGCAAACGAAGAATACTTCGTCTCCGGGTTTGAATTCAGTTACGTCTTCTCCTGTTTCAATAACAATTCCTGAGCCCTCTCTTCCTAAGATTGGGGAAAAAAGATATTGTCGCTCGTGTTCATTTTCACGCATTTGATAATCGATGGGATTAAATCCCGAAGCAATGATTTTGACTTTTACTTCATTAGGGAGAATTGGTCTTAATTCAATCGATTTATCTTTGAGTACATTATTTTCATTAAGGATAATCGCTTTCATCTTCATTTAATTTCTACAAAACTATGAGGAAAATACTTTAAATTTGTTACTAGTTAACAATAGGTAACTACTTACTTTGATGAAATCGGAATGAAAATAATAGAGAACAATATTGAAAGAGAAACAACTTGTGCAGAAGAACTTCGGGCGATGCGAGATTCCTTGGAAATTCTTGGAGGAAAATGGAAACTGATGATTTTAAGATATCTTAATAACCGACAATGTCAGGATATTCATTTCAAAAAAATGGAACGGGAAATCGACGGAATCTCTGCAAAAATGCTGAGCAAACAACTTAAAGAGCTGGAAACTAATCTTCTCATTACAAGAACCGTAAAAGATGAAAATCAGCTAATGGTTTTCTATGCAATTACTGATTATGGAAAAAGCGTAACACCACTTACGGAAAATCTTGTGGAATGGGGGCTCAAACACAGAAAAAAAATCATCGAAGGCTGATTGGTTTTAGAAGTTAAAAATAAATTCTATCATTGTATTTAATTTGTATATTTGATTTAATTAAATTTTAAAACACATCAAACTATGAAAGGTAAAGGTTGTATTGTATTAATCGTCATAGTAGCGTTAATCGCTATTGTAGGTTTTTGGGCAGTCGGTGTCAGAAACGGATTTGTAGGTCAGGAACAAAACGTGAATGCCAAATGGTCCAACGTGGAAACGGTTTATCAGAAAAGAGCTAATCTGATTCCCAACCTGGAAAGAACCGTTAAATCTTATGCAAAATTTGAACAGGAAACTTTGACAAAGGTTGTTGAGGCAAGGTCAAAAGCGACTTCTATCAACATAGATCCGACTAATATGACGGAAGCAGATATGGCGAAATTCCAAGCTGCACAAGGCGAGTTGAGCGGTGCGCTTAGCCGATTGATGGCTGTTGTAGAAAGCTATCCAAACCTGAAAGCAGACCAGCAGTACATCAACTTCCAAAGAGAATATACAGCGATAGAAAACAGCATCCGTTCAGAAACTGTTTACTATAATGATGCTGCGAAGGAATACAACACCAATATCAAAACGTTTCCAAATAACTTGATTGCCAACTTCTCCAACTTCAAAGAAAAACCATATTTCAAAGCTGAAGCCGGCGCAGAAAAAGCACCAAGTGTATTTTCAGAATAATGAATCATTTTCTTACAGATACAGAGATGGCTTCCCTTGTGGAGGCCATCAAAATAGCTGAAGACCACTCTTCGGGTGAGATTCGTGTGCATATCGATTCTACGGCTGAAGATGATTTTGCCAAAAAAGCGTTTGCAATTTTCCGTTCGTTGGAGATGCATTTGACCAAGGAAAGAAACGGCGTTTTGTTTTATGTTAATTTTGAACAGCATTATCTCACAATTATTGGAGACGAAGGTATTCACAAAAAGGTAAAACAGCAGTTTTGGGATCAATTGCATGACGAAATAACTTCTGAATTTGCAAAAGAAAATTATTATAAAGGTCTGAAAGATGCGATTCTGAAAACAGGACTTGAACTGAAAAAATATTTCCCGATTTCGGGGGAAAATATCAATGAATTACCGAATGATATCAGCTTCTCTTAAACGATATATTTTAGCATTATTTCTGATTTTTGGAGTATTTTCCAAAGCTCAGCTGGTGCCGGAAAAACCAAAGGTTCTGTATCCGGTTTATGATAAAGCCGGATTGTTGTCGGAATCTGAAAAGGATGCGCTGAACCAAAAACTCATCAAATTCTCCGATTCTACTTCCACAGAAATCGAGGTTATTATTCTTCCGACAACCAGTGGCGAAGATGTGAATTATCTCGCAACAATGTATGGTGAAAAATGGGGAATCGGACAAAAAGGCGTTGATAATGGTGTGGTTTTTCT
>Ga0206116_1001279_pt1 | contig 14564 bp, 14 predicted proteins | sample 3A1Ametagenome_FD_178000 | JGI IMG/M metagenome (GOLD analysis project Ga0206116, IMG submission 178000) | Enriched microbial communities from leaf-cutter ant dump, University of Wisconsin, Madison, United States - 3A1A | ecosystem: Environmental > Terrestrial > Nest > Insects nest > Nest dump...
AGCTATCTTTTTTGATATATACAGCGGCACCTGCTTACTTGCGCTGCAGGAAGTCCACCGCCAGCGCGGCCAGCGTGCGCGCGCCCACGGGCAGTTGGTCTTCGTCGATGTCGAACAGCGGCGAGTGGTTGGACGGCGCGGTCTTGAAGTCCGCGCCCTTGGGCGGCGCACCGAGGAAGTAGAAGAAGCCGGGCGCCACTTTCTGGAACTCCGAGAAGTCCTCCGAGCCGCTGACCTTGGGGATCACCATGGCCTTGCCGCCCGTGGCCAGCTTGAGCGCGGGCAGCGAGGCCTCGGTCAACGCGGCCGGGTTGGTGGTGACGGGGTAGGCCACGGGGCCGAAGCTCACCTTGGCCTTGGCGCCGCTCGACGCCGCGATCTGCTCGGCCGTGGTGGCGATGCGCTTGAGCGCCTCCTGGCGCATGCCTTCGTCGAAGGTGCGCAGCGTGCCCAGCAGCTCCACGTTGTCCGGGATGATGTTGTAGCGCGTGCCGCCGTGGATGGAGCCGATGGTGATGACCGCCGGCTCCTGGCTGATGTTGAGCTGGCGGCTCACCACCGTCTGCAGGCCCAGCACCACCTGGCTGGCGGCCACCACCGGGTCCACCGCGTTCCAGGGCGACGAGCCGTGGCCGCCGCGGCCTTCCACCTGGATGCTGATGTTGTCGGACCCCGCCATCAGCGGGCCGCTGCGGTAGCCCACCACGCCCGAAGGCAGGTTGGCCGTGATGTGCAGGCCGTAGATGGCCTGCACGTCTTTCAGCGCGCCCTCTTCCACCATGGCCTTGGCGCCGAAGCTGGGCACCTTGCCGCTGGCGTCGGCCTCCACCGGCGCGCCTTCCTCGGCGGGCTGGAAGATGAACTTGATGGTGCCGGGCAGCCTGGCCTTCATGCCGGCCAGCGCCTCGGCCGCGCCCATGAGCATGGCCACGTGCGCGTCGTGCCCGCAGGCGTGCATCACGGGCACTTCCTTGCCCAGGTAGGTCGCCTTGGCCTTGCTGGCAAACGGCAAACCGGTGTTCTCAGGCACGGGCAGCGCATCCATATCGGCGCGCAGGGCCACCACTTTGCCCGGCAGGCCGCCTTTGAGGGTGCCCACCACGCCTGTGCCGCCCACGTTGGTCTGCACTTCCATGCCGAGCTTCTTCAGATGCTCAGCCACGAGCTTGGCGGTGCGCACTTCCTGACCCGAGAGTTCGGGGTGGGCGTGGATGTCGCGGCGCCAATTGACCATCTTGGGCGCCACCGCGTTCACGGCGGCGTCGATGGTTTGCAGGCCAGCGGCGTCCAGGGCCTGGGCGTGGACCGTGGAGGAAACAAGGCTGGCGAGGCCGGCGGCCAAGGCGATGGCAGAGAGCGGTTTGTGCATAAGGCAGGTCCGTGCAGTGCGATGAAGAAATCGAAGGAACGGGTCGCAAGACCCGCATTCATGCTACGGGCCGACCCCACCGGCCCGGCGAGCGAAAATCGCCATAGACAAAGCCAATATCGCCATGCCCGCCACCGCATCCGCCACGTTCCGCGTGGACATCCCCGTGCTGCCCGAATCCGCCATGGGCAACGCACTGCAGTTCATCGACCTGCTGCGCGGCGCCAACCTGCTGGCCGGCCTGCGCCTGGGCGCCGGCGCCCCGCGCACGGCCTGGCGGCTGCTCGACGCGCACGGCCAGCCCCTGGCGGCGTTGCCCGGGGCACTGTCGGCGTACACGACATCGCAGCCCCCAGCAGACGATGGCCCCGCGCAGGCGCTGTTCATCCCATCGTTCCACGCGGCGGACATTCCCGCCACCCGGGCCGTGGCGGCGCGGTACCCCGCACTGGCCCGCCGGATCGGGATCGCACTCGATGCCGGGCAGAAGCTGCTCACGCTGGGCAACGGCGCCTGGCTCGCCGCGCACAGCGGGCGGCTGGACGGCCGGCAGGTCTGCCTGCCGTGGTTCTACATCGCCGGGTTCGCACGGGACTTTCCCGCGCTGCGCTTTGCGCAGGGCCAGGACCTGTGCGACGACGGTCCCTGGCTCAGCGGCGCGCTGCCCCAGACCCTGGCCGACATGGCGGTGGCGCTGGTGCGCCACGCCTGGGGCGGCGAGCTGGCCCAGACCTGCGCCACCGCCATGCTGCCGGACCACCAGCGCGCCCGCGCGGCCCTGCAGGCGAACGCGCAGCAGCACATCCCCGCTACGCGCGACAGCACCCTGGCGCGGGCCATCGCCTGGATGGAGGCGCACCTGGACGAGCCCTATTCCCTGCCACGGCTGGCGGAAGCCGCCGCCGTGAGCACGCGCACCCTGCTGCGGCACTTCCAGCAGGAGTTGTCCCGATCGCCGCTGGACCACCTGCACGGCCTGCGCTGCGCGCGCGCCCGGGTCCTGCTGGAGGTGACGCTGGAGAGCGTGCCCAGCATCGCCGCAGCCTGCGGCTATGCGGACCCGGCCGCGTTCCGGCGCATCTTCGCTCGCCACACTGGCATGGCCCCGGCCGAATACCGCAAGCGCCACGCCCTGCGCTCGCCGCGCCGGCGGTGGCGGGTGGATGTGACCACGCGTTGAAGTACGGACGCCGCCCCGGCAGGGGCCCTGCAGATCCTCCTGCTTTCTCAGATGACCGAATACGCCGGGCGCAGGCCCCGGAGAACGCAGATCGCCTGCCCCGCAGCCTTCCGGGACACCTCCCGGTTCGAGTCCTCCGAGAGATAGGCGATGTGGGGCGTCAGGATCAGCTTGCCACATCGAACGAGCGGCGAGGCCGCCGGCAGCGGCTCCGTCTCGAAGACGTCGAGCGCCGCACCCATCAAGTGGCCCGCATCCAGGTGCCTGAGCAGCGCCAGCTCATCGACCAGGCCGCCCCGGGACACGTTGATGAGGCAGCCTCCCTGCTTCATGCGTCCCATAGCTTCGTCGGAGAGAAGGCCGCGGGTCGATGGCAGCAAAGGCACATGGAGGGAGACGATGTCGCTTTGGCGGATGACTTCGTCAAAGTCCGCGACCGCCGCACCAGCCGCACGCACGCGCTCCTGGTCGGCAGGCTGCAGGGTGTTCACCAGCACCTGGAAGCCGACCGCCTGGGCCATCTCCAGCACGCGGAATCCGATGCGGCCGCCGCCGATGAGGCCGAGCACCTGCTCTCGGGGACGGCGCAGGGGATGGGCGGCTACCGCCCCGGTCCACCCTCCCGCTCTCACCGCAGTGTCATGTGCGAAGAGCCGCCGGGTGAGCGCGAGGATGAGCGCGAGGGTGTGTGTCGCGACCTCTTCCAGATTAGCGTCCGGCACGTTGGTGACCTGAACGCCGCGTTCCGTGGCAGCCGCCAGGTCGATCCTGTCCACACCCACCCCGCAACGCGCAACCACCTTCAGCTCTGGCAGGCCTTCAATGACCTCGCGGTCTATCGTCTCGCCCATGACGATGAGCGCCGACGCATCATGGCAACGGGCGATGATGTCCTGGCGGGTGCGGCATGGCATGGGAACGAATTGGAAGCCAGCGCTTTCCATCAGCCGGATCGTCGCTTCCTCCATGGGAACGACGCCATCGTCGATCTTGTAGATCTTTTTCTTCATGGGCATTCCAGCGCAATTCCTTGAGGGAGCGGCGGCTCACTGGCCGCGAATGCGCTTCAACTCGTCCTGGACGAAGTTCATCGTGGGCTCCCCAATCACCTTGGCCTGTGCGTCCCACACCGGCTTCACACGCTCGCGCATGCGGGCCAATTCCGCGGGCGAAACTTCATTGACCTGCAGGCCGGCCTTCTTCATCGCGTCGAGTTTCTTGGCTTCCATCTCGCGGGTCGCGCTCAATGCGACTTTCTGGCCCTGCGCGGAGCAGTCGTACAGCGCCTGCTGCTCGCCCTTCGATAGCTGGTCGAATAGCTTCTTCGAGTAGATGACCGCAACCGGGCTGTAGGAATGGCGGGTTAGCGAGAGGTATTTCTGCACCTCGTAGAACTTCATGTTCTCGATCGCGGTGATCGGGTTCTCCTGGCCGTCGGCGGTCTTGGTCTCCAGCGCCGAATAGACCTCGGCGAAAGTCAGCGGGATGGGGTTGGCGCCGAAGGAAGAGAACGTGTCGATGTAGACCTTGTTCTGCATGACACGGAATTTCAGGCCCTGCATGTCCTCCCACTTGGTGATGGGGCGCTTGGAATTCGTCGCGTGGCGGAATCCATATTCCCAGTAGCTCAGGAATTCAAGCCCGATGCCACGGTATTTCTCGCGGAAGTAATCGACGACCTTGCCGTTGAAGAAAGCCTCGACCTCCTGGTTGTTGCTGAACAGGAACGGCAGGTCTAGCACGGCCAGTTCCGGAATCGAGCCGATCAGGGGCGACGGAGCCAAGATGACGAGTTCAAGCGTGCCGGTGCGCACCTGCTGCGAGGCAGCCAGTTCGCTCCCCAGGGCGCCGTCGAAGTAGTTGCGCTGCTTGAATTTGCCCCCTGATTTCTCGGCAAGGCATTGCGACATCCTGATCATGCCCAGGCTGGCAGGGAACTCCTTGCTGGAGCCGGAGGACATGCGGACGGTGCGCTCCTGGAACTGTGCCTGAGCGGCGCCGCTGAAACCGGCGGCGGCCAGGGTCACGGCAAAGGCGGCTTTGATCAAGCTGCATCGAGTGTGTGTCATGGTGGTCTCCTATGGGTTGAGGTTCGTGGGCGGGCTGGTCACATGAGCCACTTGAGCGGCACCAGCACGATGGATGGGAAAAGCACGAGCAGGAACAACACGACCAGTTCGGCGAACATGAAGGGCCAGATGCCTTTCATCAGCTCGCTCATGCGCAGCTTGGCGGCGCCGCAGACGACATTGAGCACGATGCCGACAGGCGGCGTGATGAGACCGATGGCGTTGTTCATGATGAACAGCACGCCGAAATAGACGGGGTCGATGCCGGCCTGCTTGACGATCGGCATCAGCACCGGCGTCAGGATCAGCAGGGTGGGCGCGAAATCGAGGGCCGTGCCGACCACGACCACCAGCGCCATCATGATGAACATCAGCAGGATCGGGCTGTCGATGAACGGCTCCAGCATCGCGCTCACCTGGTCCGGAATGTCGGAGGCGGTGATCAGCCAGCCGGAAACGAGCGCGGTGGCGATCAGAAACACAACCACGGCGGTGGTCTTGGCCGCGTTGACCAGGATCGGATAGACTTGGTTCCAGCGCAATTCACCGTAGACGAACTTGCCGACCACGAAGGCATAGACGGCAGCGGCTACAGCCGCCTCGGTCGGCGTGACGATGCCCATCTTCATGCCGCCGACGATACCCAGAGGCATCACCAGCGCGAGCAGGCTGTCGAACATCACCACGAAGCGCTGCTTCATCGGCATGCGCGGGAGGATGGCGACCTTGTCCTTGCGGGCGACGATCAGCCAGGCGATCAGCAGTGACACCCCCATCAGCAGGCCCGGCACGATGGCCGCCATGAACAGCTTGCCGATGGAGACGTTGGCGATCACGCCGAACACGATCATGGCGATGGAGGGCGGCAGCACCGGGGCGATAACCCCACCCGCCGAGATCAGGCCCGCCGAGCGCGGGATGTTGTAGCCCGCCTTGCGCATCATCGGTATCAGCATGCTGGAGAGCGCGGCGGCGTCCGCGGCGGCAGAGCCGGAAATGGCTGCCATGATGACCGCGGCGATGATGGCCACGATGCCCAGGCCGCCCCGGATGTGGCCCACCCAGGCGAGCGCAAAGTTCACGATGCGCTTGGAGATGCCGCCGGCATTCATCAGCTCGCCCGCCAGCATGAAGAACGGAATGGCGAGCAACGGGAAGCTGTCGGCGCCCTCGATGATCTTCTGCGAGAGGATGGTGGTGTCGAACTGGCCGCCCAACATCATCAGGCAGACGGCGCAGACGATCAGCGCGAAGGCAATCGGCATGCCCAGCGCCATGGCGCCGAGCAGGGAGAAGACGAATACGGCGGCGGTCATGCTTGGCTCCGGGCGGTATCGGGTTGCTCGTGGGGCATTTCTTCACTCTCCCGGACGGCGATCAGTTCCTGGTCGGTGACCTGGCCGCTGACGATGCGCCAGAGCTTGTGCAGGGAGACGAGGGCAATGCCGACGCTGGTGACGTAGCCCAGGCCGAAGATCCAACTCATCGGAACGCCGGTGACCTGGCCGTGGGTGGTGGCGTTGATATCGTGCTGGCGGAAGGTGCCCCAGAAGAAGAGCGCGCAACAGCCGAGGATCAGTATTTCACTCGCGAAGGCGCAAACGATCTTGCCTTTGCGGGGCAGCGCGGAAACCAGCGTGTCCACTCCCAGGTGCGCGCCTTCGTGGCTCGCGACCACGGCGCCGAGGAATGTCAGGTAGATGAATGCAAAGCGCGACAGCTCCTCCGACAACACGATGCCGGAGTTGAAGCCGTAGCGGAGCACCACATTCCCAAACACCATGGCGACCATGGCAACCAGCAGGAGGGCGAGCGCTGCGTCGATGGCGCGGGCGATGCGGTTGGCGATCTGGCTATAGCTCATACTTTCCTCGCAATGCTTTCAAGGAGCGTGCGTCCCGGAAGGCCCTCGGGCGGGAGCTCGGGCCTTCCGGGCGGACTCATCTACTTCGCGTCGGGCAAAGCCGCCACCACGTCGAGAACGCGCGCGGAGTACACGACGGCGGCGCCGGCGTTGAGCGAGACGGCGACGCCCAGCGCCTCGGCGATCTCCTCCTTCGTGGCGCCGTGGCCAATGGCCGCCTTGGCGTGGAATGCGATGCAGCCATCGCAGCGCGTGGTCACGGCCACGGCCAGCGCGATCAGCTCATGCACCTTCGGTTCGAGCTTGCCTGTCTTCGCGCCAGCGCCTTCCATGACTTGCAGACCGCGCAGGGTGTCCGGCGTCAGTTTGGCGAATTCGCCCACGCGGGAGCCGAGCGCGGTGCGGTAGGAGTTCCAGTCGAGCATCATGATGGTGTGCCTTTTTCAGTTGCGGGTTGAAGGGGAAAATGGACTAGGGAACGGAGCAGCCCTGGCGCTTCAGAAACCGGGGCTTTTCTGCTGAGGCGGATGGGCGCGCAGCTTTTCCTCGATGGGGTCGCAGCCCCAGCCAGGCGCGTCCGGAACCTGGATCACGCCATTGACGACGCGCGGGACGTACGTCACCAGTTCGTCGTCCCACGGCAGGCGGTCGATGTCCGTCTCCATCACCCGAAGATTGGGCACGGCCGCCGCGAAATGCAGGTTCATCACCGTGGCGTGGTGGCTGTAGAAGTTATGCGGCGCAATGTTCACGTGGAAGGCATCGGCCAGTGCGGCGATCTTCATGGCCTGCCAGGTGCCATTCCAGACGGCATCGATGATCGCGACATCCATCGATTGCGCCTGCAAATACGGCAGGAACTGCCGGATGCCGAAGAGCGTTTCGCACGAGGCGATCGGCGCATGGCTGCGCTGGCGGATGTAGGCCAGCCCCTGGGGACTGTAGAGGTCGAGTTCGACCCAGAACAGCTCGAACTGCTTGAGTGCCTCGATCATCTTGACGAAGCTCTCGGTCCGGCCGTTGAAGTTCAGGTCGATCAGGATCTCGATGTCCGGCCCCAGCCCTTCGCGCAGCGCCAGCAGGTGTTCCGTCACGTTGCGGAACAGCGTCTTGTCGAAGTTCAGCGCCGGCGCGTACGGGTTGCCAAAACCGGCTAGGTACTGGCGGGGGTTGTCGTTCACGTCATAGAACAGGTTGGTCTTGACCGCCGACACGCCGAGCGCCTGCGCGTCCTTTCCGGCCTGGATCACGCCCGCCAGGTTGTGGATGGGCGGCTCGTAGTGGGTGGGGTGGGCGATGCGCCATGTGGCGCAGTGCGACCAGTAGACGGGTATCGCATCGCGGTGCTTGCCCCCCAGCAACTCGTGGCAGGGCACGCCCAGGTGCTTACCCTTCGCGTCGAGCAGCGCGTTTTCGAAGGCCCCCTGGGCTTCCGCGCTCAGGCCGTCAGGCGCGGGCTGGAGCAACGCCCCCAGCTCGCCGTAGATCACCTCGTGGTTCATCACCGATTTGCCGATGAGGCGGGGCGCCAGCTTCTCCAACACAGCGGTCAACCCGGGCGTCCCATACGCCTCGTCGTATTCGGCCCAGCCCACGATGCCGCTTTCGGTCACCACCTTCAGGTAGTGGTAGTTACGCCAGCCCGCATCGCAGGCCATGGTTTCGATGTGCTGAATGCGCATGCATCGCTCCTTTTCAAGAAAACAATTAATTGTTAACAATCAACTGTTGGCGAGTTTGGATGTATGGGGTTACAGCGTCAATCAGGGTTACTCCCGGTTGCTACAATAGTCAGCAACGATTAATTGTTAACTTAATATTTAACAAGGCTGACCCCATGTCCAAAGTGATCTCCATCGACAAGCGCAGCTTCGACCTTCAGGCCGCGGACTGGATTCGTCACGCCGTGATGTCGGGCGACTTGGCCCCGGGAACCAGAGTGACGGAACTGGCACTGGCCGAGCAGATCGGGCTGTCGCGCTCCACCGTCCGGACGGCCATGCAGCGGCTTGCCAACGAAGGGTTGCTGGTCCAGCACGCCTATACCGGCTGGGAAGTAGCTTCGCTCACGCCCGAGGATGCTTGGGAGCTCTACACCCTGCGCAGCGAATTAGAGGGGCTGGCATCGAAGCTGACGGCCGAGCGGTTGGACGACGCCGGCCGCGAGACGCTGCGCGCTGCACTCGACGAACTGGTTCTCGCCGTCCAAAAAAAAGACCGGCGCCATGTGGCCGAGGCCGATATCGGACTGCACCGGACCATCGTCAGGCTTGCTCGGCACAGGAGGCTGTCGGCCATGCATTCTCAAATCATCGACCCCATCCACCTCTATATTCTGTCCACGAACCGCGGGAGCTTCGACGACCTCATTCCCACGCACACCCAGTTGATCGAGGCAATCTTGCGGGGCGATGCCGCCAATGCGCATCGCCTGGCTTGCGAGCATGTCACCGTCAGTTGCGAGCAAGTGGTCAAGCAGCTGGAGCGCAGAGACCCGGGCTGACTATTGGCCGAGTACAGAAAAAAGCCGCAGAGCCCAGGCCCTGCGGCTTTTTACGTGGTGCGAAGCGCTATCTCAGCCCTGCTGCGCGTTCTGCAGCGCGGCGATGCGCTCCTCGATGGGCGGGTGGGTGCTGAATAGCTTGCCGATGCCGCCTGCGATGCCCATGGCGGCCATGCTCTTGGGCAGCTCCTGCGGGTGCATGCCGCCCAGGCGGGCCAGGGCGTTGATCATGGGCTGGCGGCGGCCCATGAGCTGTGCGGCGCCCGCGTCGGCGCGGAACTCGCGCTGGCGGCTGAACCAGGCCACGATCATCGCGGCCACGAAGCCCAGCACGATGTCGAGCACGATGGTGGTCACGTAGTAGCCGATGCCGGGACCCGAGCGGTTTTCGTTGTTCTTGTTCAGGAAGCTGTCCACCGCGTAGCCGATCACGCGCGAGAGGAACACCACGAAGGTGTTCATCACGCCCTGGATCAGCGTCATGGTCACCATGTCTCCATTGGCGATGTGCGCCACCTCGTGGCCGATGACGGCCTCGACCTCTTCGCGCGTCATGCCGCGCAGCAGGCCGGTGGAGACGGCCACCAGGGCCGAGTTCTTGAACGCGCCGGTGGCGAAGGCGTTGGGGTCGCCCTCGAAGATGCCGACCTCGGGCATGCCGATGTGGGCTTGGGTTGCGAACTTGCGCACGGTCTCGACGATCCAGCGCTCGTCGGGCGAGCCGGAGCCGTCGATGATGCGCACGCCCGCGCTCCACTTGGCCATGGGCTTGCTGATGAGCAGCGAGATGATGGCGCCGCCAAAGCCCATCACCAGCGCGAAACCGAGCAGCGCGCCCAGGTTCAGGCCGTTGGCCGTGAGGTAGCGGTTGACGCCCAGCAGGCTGGCCACCACCCCCAGCACGACGACAACGGCCAGGTTGGTCATCACAAATAACAGGATCCGCTTCATGGATGGAATTCTCCGTGGGGTAAGTCAAAAAGAGCCGATTGGGGACCAGATGGGGGTCCGCAGCCGCCCTTCAAGCCGCGATGGTAGGGGCAAACCCGTGCGGGGCCTTATCACACAAGGCTTGACGGGATTTGCCGGGGCGGCCGGAACACCTGGGGGTCTGCGTAGAAGCCCGGCGCCTCGTTGGCCGGCCACCAGCCGGGCACGCCCAGCACGGGCAGCGGCGCGAAGGGCTTGGCCGCCCAGGCCCGGGGCTCCATGGACTGCGCGAGCCACGCGTCCAGTTCCGCTACGGAATCGATAGCTGGCGGCGCTGGATGGACGTGCGCCACCATGGGTTTTCGGGGTGAAACCAGTTTTTCGAGCAGCGCGTGGCCGAACAGCGTCAGCCGGGCCTCGCGCCACAGCGGGCGCAGGTGGATGAACAGGCGCTGCCAGTCCCGCGCCCGGAGCGCGTCCCACAAAGGCTCTGGCGCCTGCAGCACGGCGCCGTTCTCGTCGAAGACCGTGAGCGCATCGCGCAGCGGCCCGCGCACGGCCTGCACGCCGTCGGCGGCGATGGCCTGGGCCTGCAGCTGGTTCAGGCGGCGCTTGGCATGCGGAAAGCGCAGCCACACCAGGCCGTTAAAGAAGTCGTGCAGGTTGTCGCGCGTGGGGACGGTGCCGGTGGCGTGGATGAATTGCTCGTAGGCCGTGCCCGGCGGCAGTGCGGACTGGGGCACGAAGCGCACGGGCGCGGCGCCTGCGCGGTTCAGGGCCTCGTGCACAGGGCCTTCCACTGCGATGCGCGGCAGCCCCTGCAGCCAGGGCGCGCTCCAGTCGATCAGGCCACCAGCCGCCACGGCAGCGCTTCGCCCGCGCGCAGGGGTTTCAGGTTGGCCTCGCCGAAGACATAGCTCTCGGGCGGCGTCCACGACTCGCGGCGCAGGGTGATGGTGCCGGTGTTGCGCGGCAGGCCGTAGAAGTCGGGGCCGTGGAAGCTGGCGAAGCCCTCCAGCTTGTCCAGCGCGCCCGCGTTGTCGAAGGCCTCGGCGTACAGCTCCATGGCCGCGTGCGCGGTGTAGCAGCCCGCGCAGCCGGTGGCGTGCTCCTTGAGGTGCGCGGGGTGCGGCGCGCTGTCGGTGCCCAGGAAGAACTTGGGGCTACCGCTGGTGGCGGCCCGCACCAGGGCCACGCGGTGCGTCTCGCGCTTGAGCACAGGCAGGCAGTAGTAGTGCGGGCGGATGCCGCCGGTGAAGATGGCGTTGCGGTTGTACAGCAAGTGGTGCGCGGTGATGGTGGCGGCGGTGTAGCGGTCGGCCTGCTGCACGTAGTCGGCGGCGTCCTGGGTGGTGATGTGCTCGAAGACGATCTTCAGCTCGGGGAAGTCGCGGCGCAGCGGGATGAGCTGCTGGTCGATGAACACGGCCTCGCGGTCGAACAGGTCGATGTCGCTGCTGGTCACCTCGCCGTGCACCAGCAGCAGCATGCCGGCCTTCTGCATGGCCTCCAGCGTCTTGTACGTCTTGCGGATGTCGGTCACGCCCGCGTCGCTGTTGGTGGTGGCGCCGGCCGGGTAGAGCTTGCAGGCGACCACGCCGGCGTCCTTGGCCCGGGCGATTTCTTCAGGCGGCAGGTTGTCGGTGAGGTACAGGGTCATCAGCGGCTCGAACTGCACGCCGGCGGGTACGGCGGCCAGGATGCGCTGTTTGTAGTCGAGCGCCTGCTGCGCCGTGGTCACAGGCGGGCGCAGGTTGGGCATGATGATGGCGCGGCCGAACTGGGCGGCCGTGTGGGGCACGACGGTGGCAAGGGGCTCGCCGTCGCGCACGTGCAGGTGCCAGTCGTCGGGGCGGGTGATCGTGAGGGTGTTGATGGTGGGTGCGGCGGTCATGGCGCCATTGTCCCATCCGGGCCTGGATAGGCGCCGCGCGGCCGTTCTTCCTTCATTTGAAGGATGTTTTCCATTGCGGCGTTTGCAACCATCGCCGGCAATCCTGCCGGTTGTGCAGGTCGCTATTCTTTCAATAGCTGCCAGCGCTTATCCAGCAAGCGCTGGAGGCATTTTTTATTGACCATCCATGCCACACGCATTCAGACTCCTCATCGCCAGCACCGCCCTGCTCTGCGCCGCCGTGGCGATGGCCGACACGGCCGTGCCCAAGCAGGACGTGAAGGGCCTTTCCGACCCGCCCGGCCTCAAACGCTATGCGGGCTCGGTGCTGGTGTACCGCGACGACGTCGCCTACGACGAGGTGAAGTGGCCCACTGGCCGCGCCATCGAGCGCGACGGCCAGTGGCAGATGGCCCAGTCGCTGGCCCGCTCCGGCCAGCGCAGCGCGGCGCAGTACCTCACGCCCGAGGGCCGCAGCGCGCTGGAGGTGTTGCGCAACTACCAGCAGGAGATGAAGGGCGCTGGCTACGAGACGGTGTACGAATGCACGGGCGATGCCTGCGGCGATGCGCAGAACATCAGCCAGTACGGCCTGTCCTCGCTGGTGATGCCCACGACCTGGGAATCCAAGGTGGGCAACAACTCCGTGGCCGCGTGCGGCGGCGGCGGCCTGGTCAGCGACTTCCGCTACGCGGTGCTGGACAACAAGGCCACGGGCGCGGCCCTGGCGGTGCTGGCCTGGAAGCCGGGCATCCTGTCGGCCTACTGCGACGAGAAGGAGTTCCAGAAGCGCACCAGCGTGTTCGTGGCCCACGTCACCCCCAAGGCGCGCGAGCAGAAGATGGAGACCATCAGCGCGTCCGAAATCAGCAAGGGGTTGGACGCAAACGGCAAGGTCGCCATCTACGGCATCCTGTTCGACACCAACAAGGCCGACATCAAGCCCGAAAGCAAGCCCTCCCTGGAGCAGATCGGCAGCCTGCTCAAGGCCCAGGCCGCGCTCAAGCTGCACGTGGTGGGCCACACCGACAACGTGGGCACCCTGCCCGCCAACCTGGACCTGAGCCGGCGCCGCGCCGACGCGGTGGCCGCCGCGCTGAGCCAGGGCTGGGGCATCGCCCGCGACCGCCTCACGGCCAACGGCGTGGCCAGCCTGGCGCCCGTGGCATCCAACCGCGACGAAGCCGGCCGCGCCAGGAACCGGCGGGTGGAACTGGTGCTGCAGTAGCGGTCACTCTGTTTTTGATAGCTGCCAGCGCATGGTGGGTAGGCGCTAGCGGCACTTTTTATGCCAAACTCCCTTCCCGTGGTGCATGGGAAGGGATGCGATGGACCAGGACCGGGAAATCAGCGCAGAGGAGGCGGTATCGCCAGCCGCGCTCAACCGCGTGCAGGCCGCGCTCTATGGCGCGGTGGGCACGGACGCGGCCTGGGCCGAGGCGCTGCGCGTGCTGGCGCAGGAGTTCGATGCCAGCTTCGCCATGCTGGTGGCCGCGGGCCAGGGCCAGCGCGACCAGAGCTTCTACGCCGCGTGGAACCACCCCGAGGAGGCCGCGCGCGCCTATTCCGACCACTGGTGGCAGTACGACCCGTGGCTGGAGCAGGGCGTCGCGCAGGGCATGGCCGTGCAGGGCAACATCGCGCGCGGCAGCGACATCGTGCCGCCCGTGGTCTTGCGCGCCAGCCGCTTCTACCGCGACTACCTGGCGCGACTGCCCGCCGAGCACCTGCTGGTGTGCATGGTGTCGGACGGCAGCGTGCCGGGCATGGCGCCGCTGTCGCACCTGAGCTTCTTCCGCCGCCCCGACCAGCCCGATTTCAGCCCGGCGGACCTGGCGCGGCTGCGCGCCTTCTACCCGCACGTGCTGCGCGCCTTCGACCTGCACTGGACCACGCGCCGCCTGGAGGACCAGGTGACGATGCTGCGCCGCTTTCTGGACGCCTTCGAGTTCGGCGTGGTGATGCTCGACCCCGCCGCCGCCGTGCTGTACGCCAACCGCAGCGCGCTCGCCATGGCCGCCCAGCCGCCGCTGGCGCGCTGGCTGGGCGCCCTGCCCCGGCGCGTGGGGGCACACGACCCGCTGGGCCGGCTGGTGCATGCCTGCGCGCGGGGCCAGGGCGGCGGCATGGCGCTGGGGGCCGAGGCGCCCGAGCTCCTGGCGCTGGCCCTGCCCATCGCCGTCATGGAGGAGGCCGGGACGGCCATCGCGCAGGAAGGCGCGCAACGGCCACCGCAACCGCAGGCCCTGCCCGGCGCCTGCATGCTGCTGCTCACGCGCCACGCGCACGTGTCGCCGTCGGTGCTCGACTTCGTCATGCGCACCTTCGGCCTCAGCGCCGCCGAAGCGCGCCTGCTGCCCCCGCTGCTGCGCGGCAGCGCCCCGGCGGAGATCGCGGCCGAGCTGGGGGTGAAGGTCAGCACCGTGCGCTCGCAGCTCTCGGCCATCTTCGCCAAGACGGGCACGCTGCGGCAGCAGGATCTGATCCGGCTGCTGGGCAGCGTGCCGCCGGTGCATCTGTAAATGAAAAGCGGCCCCAGAGGGCCGCCGGTTGGGAAACTGCAGCGGGTTCAGTGCTGCAGGATCTTGTTGAGGAAGTCCTTGGTGCGGGGCTGGCGCGCATCGGGGTTGCCGAAGAACTCGTCCTTGGAGCAGTCCTCCAGGATCTTGCCGCCCACGTCGATGAAGATCACGCGGCTGGCCACCTTGCGCGCGAAGCCCATTTCGTGGGTCACGCACATCATGGTCATGCCTTC
>Ga0206116_1001280_pt1 | contig 14560 bp, 13 predicted proteins | sample 3A1Ametagenome_FD_178000 | JGI IMG/M metagenome (GOLD analysis project Ga0206116, IMG submission 178000) | Enriched microbial communities from leaf-cutter ant dump, University of Wisconsin, Madison, United States - 3A1A | ecosystem: Environmental > Terrestrial > Nest > Insects nest > Nest dump...
TCGACATCGCCGCCGCCGAGAAGGCCGCACGCTTTGTGCGCACATGCGACGCATTCAACATCCCCGTGCTGACGTTCGTTGACGTGCCCGGGTTCCTGCCCGGCACCGACCAGGAATACCAAGGCATCATTCGCCGCGGTGCCAAGCTGATCTTCGCGTACGCCGAGGCCACGGTGCCGCTCGTCACCGTCATCACGCGCAAGGCGTACGGCGGCGCCTACATCGTCATGGCGTCCAAGCAGCTCGGTGCGGACGTGAACCTCGCCTGGCCCACCGCGCAGATTGCGGTGATGGGAGCGTCGGGCGCCGTCAATATCCTGCAGCGCCGCACCCTGGCCGCCGTGGCCGACGCTGGTGGCGATGTTGAGGCGCGCCGCGCCGAGCTCGTGGCGGAGTACGAAGAAGCGATCGTCAATCCCTACGATGCCGCCGACCGCGGCTACGTGGACGCCGTCATCGAACCCTCCGAGACACGTGCACAGGTGGTACGGGCGCTCAGGGCGCTGCGCACCAAGCGCGCCGCGCTGCCGCCCAAGAAGCACGGGAACATTCCGCTGTGAATCAACCAGCCTTCGGCAACGACGTGGCGGCCGCCGCAGCGTCGGTCCGTGTGGTGCGCGGCTCCGTTGACGAGGCCGAGCTCGCGGCCCTTCTTGCCGGCTTCGTCGCCATGGCAAGCGTGGCAAACGATGACGAAGCGGCGGGGGCGCCTGCGTCGTCGTGGATGGACCGTACGCGAACGATGCAGGGCAGACGGCTCATGCTGCCCCTTGGCAGGGGCGACGCGGCATGGCGGAACTCGCTGCGGTGAGGCGAACCCTGACGGTGGCGGGCGTTGGCACCGCACTCGTGGTCGCCGCGCCGGCGCTCACGGCGAGACTCGCCACGGTGGGTACGCGACACCCCATCAGCTCCGAGTCCTTTCGGCACGCTGAGGCCGCTTTGGTGCTCGGGGCGCGGGTGTGGCCTGACGGGCGGCCCTCTCGATTCTTGCGGGAGCGGGTGGTGACGGGCGTGCGTCTCTACCGACGTGGACTCGTGGACCGCATCATCATGAGCGGTGCCGGCGAGGATTCCTCGGGCCACGGCGAGCCGGCGGTGATGCGGCGGGTGGCGCAGGCCGCGGGCGTGCCTGCGCACGACATCATCGAGGATCCGTTTGGCGTGGACACCTTCTCGAGCTGCCTGCGTGCGCGCGACGAGTTTGGTGTGCGCTCGGTGATCGTCGCGACCCAGGAGTTTCATGTGCCGCGCGCGGTGTGGCTGTGCGAGAGGCTGGGGCTCGAGGCGCAGGGCGCGTATCCGGCGCCCATACTCACGGAACACACCGTTCGCGGGCACGTGCGCGAGGTGGCAGCCACCGCCAAGGCGATGATGGACCTCGCGAGGGGCCGCGACCCCCTCCTTCGCGAAATGGTGGATTAGTCCGGCGAAATGCCGATTTCGCCGGACTAATCCACCATTTCGGGGGGCGGGCGCAGGGCGCGGGGCGGGCGCGGGGCGGGCTACACCCAGACGATGAACCCCAGCACCGCTGCGGTGAGCGCGAGCGCCCCCAGCACCACGTTGGCGATCACGGGCTCGTGCAGCGTGGCGTGGGCGCGAATGGCACCGACCATCACCGCCACCAGCCCCACGGCCGCCACGGGCGCGAGCCACGGGATGATGCCCGTGAGCGGCGGCAGGATCACGCCGAGCGCACCCGCCACCTCCGCGAGCGCGATGCCGCGCACGCCGGCCTGTGAGTACGCATCCGTCCAGTTCATGCCGTTGGCCTTGAGCTTGGCCTTGGGCGTGACGAGCTTGAAGGCTCCGGCAAACACGAACGCCGCGGCAAGGACGCCGGCAACGATCCAGTAGGCGAGTTCCACTGATCCTCCTTGATTACTTGACGTTTCAAGCGCAAACGTACCCCGCCGTACTTGAACGGTCAAGCGATAGAATGGCGCGATGACAACGGCGGTTCAGGAGCAGCGCGAACGTGTCTTGTGGGCGCGCTACAACGCCCTGCTCACGTCCGTCCCCGGCATGATCGACGAGCGCATGCGTACGGCAACGGGGCTGTCACGATTCCAATTCATGCTGCTCGACACCCTCGCCAGCAATCCTGACGGCCAGGTGCAGCTCGCACAGGTCGCTCGCGCAGCGGACTCCTCGCTGTCCCGGCTCAGCCACGCCATCAGCCGCCTCGAAGACGCCGGGCTCGTGGAACGTCGCGCCTGCGACAGCGACCGCCGGGCCTCATGGGCCGTGCTCACTCCGGCGGGAGCCGCCGCCGTCAAGAACGCCCGTGAGGCCCACGACGAGGTGGTGCGCGAGGTGCTGCTCAACCGGATCCCTGCGGACAAGCACGAGGACGCGATCGCCCTCCTCACCGCCCTGCTGCCAGACGAGATCGCCCACACCTGCGAGGCCCTCGGCCACTGACGGCCAGGCCCAGCACCTGGCCGCTTGGGGCACCCAGCCGCTCGGCGCACCCGCCCGCTACGAGCACATTAGGCTCGCCGCATGCCCATCCCGTTCCTGCTCGCCTCGCAATCTCCGGCCCGCCTCGCGACCCTACGCTCCGCCGGGGTAGAGCCTCGCGTCATCGTCTCGCACGTGGACGAGAACGCGGCTCTGGCTGCCGCCGCCCCGCAAAGCCCGGCCGACGCCGTGCTCACCTTGGCGCGAGCCAAGGCCGAGGAGGTGGTGCGGCACCACGCCCCTGACGCACTCGTGCTGGGATGCGATTCGATGCTCGAGTTCAACGGGCGAATCTTCGGCAAGCCAGCCACCGCGGAGACGGCCACGGAACGCTGGCGCGCAATGCGAGGCCGGACCGGAGTGCTGCACACCGGGCACTGGCTCATCGACGCCCGTGGTGGCGAACAGGGCCCAACCAAGGGCGCCACGAGCTCCACCACGGTTCACTTTGCGGATCTCACGGACGCGGAAGTCGACGCCTACGTGGCCACCGGCGAGCCGCTGCAGGTAGCCGGCGCCTTCACGGTGGACGGGCTCGGCGGCCCGTACGTGGAGTCCATTGAGGGCGACTATCACGGCGTGGTGGGAGTGAGCCTGCCGCTGGTGCGTCACCTTCTTGGCCAACTGGGCGTGGCGTTCCACGATCTCCGCGCCTAGCCGGCTGTTTGTAGAACCGCCACAACCTACGCCCACGTAACCACCGCGTCGGGCCTGCTTTTTGTAGATAGTGCACAAAACGGCCCGGATGGCGTGGTGCCGCCGCGCAAACTTGCCACAACTGGGCGCGGTGGGCTAGGGGCCGCGAAGGGCACGCGATACCGTTTTCGAGTGACTGCCTTCTCATCTGTGCTCATCGCCAACCGTGGAGAGATCGCAGTTCGCATCATCCGCGCGTGCGCCGACTCCGGCCTACGATCCATCGCGGTTTACGCGGACCCCGATCGCGATGCCCAGCATGTGCGGCTCGCCGACGATGCTTTTGCGCTCGGCGGCTCCACCGCACGCGAGACCTACCTCGACATTGACAAGCTCATCGACATCGCACGCCGCTCGGGGGCCGAGGCCATCCACCCCGGGTACGGCTTCCTCGCGGAGAACGCCGCGTTTGCGCAGGCGGTGATCGACGCCGGCCTCACCTGGATTGGGCCCAGCCCGGCCGCCATTGAGGCGCTCGGCGACAAGGTCAGCGCGCGGCACATTGCGCAGCGCGCCGGCGCTCCCCTGGTGCCCGGCACCCCGGACCCCGTGGAAAGCGCCGACGAGGTGGTCGCCTTTGCCCGCGAGCACGGGCTGCCCGTGGCCATCAAGGCGGCGTTCGGCGGCGGCGGCCGTGGCCTCAAGGTGGCACGCACGCTTGAGGAGATCCCCGAGTTGTTCGAGTCCGCCACCCGCGAGGCCGTTGCGGCCTTTGGTCGCGGCGAGTGCTTTGTGGAGCGGTTCCTCGACAAGCCCCGGCACGTGGAGACGCAGTGCCTTGCCGACCGCCACGGCACCGTGGTGGTGGTGTCCACTCGCGACTGCTCGCTGCAGCGCAGGCACCAGAAGCTTGTGGAGGAGGCGCCCGCGCCGTTCCTCACGGACGAGCAGAACGCTCGCCTCGTGGAGGCGAGCGTGGCCATTCTCAAGGAGGCCGGCTACGAGGGCGCCGGCACGTGCGAGTTCCTTGTAGGGCTCGACGGCACCATCAGCTTCCTCGAGGTCAACACCCGCCTGCAGGTGGAGCACCCGGTCACCGAGGAGGTCACCGGCCTTGACCTGGTCCGCGAGCAGTTCCGCATTGCGGCCGGCGAGCCCGTCACCGTGCCACAGCCCGCGCGCGGCCACTCCTTCGAGTTCCGCATCAATGGTGAAGACCCCGCCCTCAACTTCATGCCCGCCCCCGGAACCATCCGCACGCTGCGCTTCCCCAGTGGGCCCGGAGTACGCATCGACGCCGGAGTTGTCCAAGGGGACGCGGTGAGCGGCAACTTCGACTCGATGATCGCCAAGCTCATCGTCACCGGCGCCTCCCGTGAGCAGGCGATCGAACGCGCCCGCCGCGCGCTCGCCGAGCTGGAGATCGAGGGCATCCCCACGGTGGTGCCGTTCCACCGGGCCGTGCTCGAGGAGCCGGCCTACACCGCCGCGGACGGCGCGTTTGGCGTCTACACCACCTGGATCGAGTCGGAGTTTGCGGACACCGTTGCCCGGCTAGGGTCTTCCAGCCCCGTCACCGAAGCCATCGAAGAGGCCGCCACGGAACGCGTCATCGTGGAGGTGGGCGGCAAGCGCCTCGAGGTGGTGCTTCCGGCCGCGCTGGCCCAGGCAGGCAGGGCGCGCGCAGGCGGCCCGGCGCGCCGCACGGCCCGACGCTCGGGCGGCCCCGTACGCACGGCAAGTGGCACCACGCTCACGTCCCCGATGCAGGGCACGATCGTGAAGGTCGCCGTGGAGGATGGTGCCGAGGTCGCCGAGGGCGACCTCGTGGTGGTGCTTGAGGCCATGAAGATGGAGCAGCCCCTCACCGCGCACAAGGCGGGCGTCATCACGGGACTGACGTTGAGCGTCGGCGCTGGTGTGAGTGCCGGAACGGCAATCTGCGAGATCACGGACGCGGCCACCGAATAACGCAACGTGCAAGTTGCACAATAAGGCCCTGCGGCCCTAGGCTCGTGCGTGCGCCCACGCGCACCCACCAGTTCCCAGGGAGAGCCGCCGCATGTTCGCCAACTACCTCATCGGCCTCAGAGAGGGCCTTGAGGCCGCGCTCGTCGTGGGCATCCTCATCGCGTACCTCGTCAAGACCGAGCGCCGTCAGCTCCTGAGCCGGGCGTGGACCGGCGTGGGCATCGCCGCCGGAGTGTCGCTGGCGTTTGGCGCCATCCTGACGCTCGGCCCGCAGGGCCTGAGCTTTGAGGCGCAAGAGGCCATCGGCGGCACGTTGAGCATCGTCGCGGTGGGCCTTATCACCTGGATGATCTTCTGGATGGGCAAGCATGCCCGCCACCTCAAGGGCGAGCTCGAGGGTTCCATGGAGAAGGCCATCTCTGTGGGCTCTGGCGCCGTGGTGACGATGGCGCTTCTCGCGGTGGGCCGTGAGGGCCTCGAGACGGCCCTGTTCCTGTGGGCCGGCATTCAAAGCGCGGGCAGCTCGTCGGGACCGGTCATCGGGGCCAGCCTGGGTCTCGCGTCGGCCGTGGTGCTCGGCGTGTTGATCTACCGGGGAGCGCTGCGGTTGAACCTGCGCGTGTTCTTCCAATGGACGGGTGTGTTTTTGGTGGTCATCGCCGCAGGCGTGCTGTCCTACGGCGTCCACGACCTTCAAGAGGCGGGAATCCTGCCGGGCCTGCACAACCTCGCGTGGGACGTTTCGGACACCATTGGGCCCACCACGGTGCTTGGCACGGCGCTCAAGGCCATCTTCAACTTCACTCCCGCAACCACCGTGCTGCAGGCCGTCGTCTACTTTGCCTACCTCATCCCCGTGCTGGCGATCTTCATCCGCACGGCCTTTGCCAAGCCCACCCGTCGGCCCGACGCTGCGGTCACCACAGCGTCGGCCGTGCCCAATCCCGCGTTGCCTAACGCCTGAAAGGACACCATGCGTATCGCCCCCTTGCCTTCGGCTGCCCTCGCTGCGGTTGCCACGCTCGCCCTCAGTGCCTGCGTGCCCAACAGCACCGACGGCTCCGATGGAATCGCGGTGAGCTCAACGGCCACCGAGTGCAAGGTCTCCACCGACACCGTTCCCGCCGGCCCCGTGGTCTTCCACGTCACGAATGATGGCGACGATGTCACCGAGTTCTACCTGCTGGCAGAGGACGGCCTGCGCATCATCTCCGAGGTGGAGAACATTGGGCCTGGTATCACCCGTGATCTGCTTGTCCGGGTATCCGAGGGCAGCTACCTCACCGCATGCAAGCCAGGGATGGTGGGAGACGGCATTCAGGCGGCCTTCAGGGTGACCCCGTCCGAGTCCACCGAGGCGCCCATGGGCGATCGTGAGGAGCAGCTGCGCGCGGCCGGTGAGCAGTACGTGCTGTACGTGCGCGATCAAGTCCAGACGCTCGTGCTCAAGACGGACGCGTTTGTGGCCGCGTATGAGTCCGGCGACTTTGACACCGCGCGCGCTCTGTACGCCGACGCGCGCGTGCACTGGGAGCGCATCGAGCCCGTTGCCGAGTCCTTCGGCGACCTTGACCCCAAGACCGATGCCCGCGAGGCGGACCTCGCCCAGGGAGAGCCGTGGACCGGCTGGCACGCCATCGAGAAGAACCTGTGGCCGCCGGCGGAGGGATTTGACCTCACCGCGGCAGAGCAGAAGGCGCTCGCGGACGGCCTCAAGGCCAACATCGCCACGCTGTCCGATGAGGTCAATGCCGCGGACTTCACGCTCGACGCCTCGCAGATCGGCAACGGCGCGGTGGGCCTGCTCGACGAGGTGGCCTCCGGAAAGGTCACGGGCGAAGAGGAGATCTGGTCGCACACCGATCTGTGGGACTTCCAGGGCAACGTCGACGGCGCGCTCGTGGCCTTCGGCGTGCTGCGCGATGTGGTGAATGAGACGGACCCCGACCTCGTGGCCACGCTCGACACCCGCTTCGACAACCTCAACGCGCTGCTCGCGCAATACGGCTCCATCGACAAGGGGTTCGTGCTGTACACCGAGCTCACCGCGGACCAGGTCAAGGAGCTGTCTGACGCGGTGAATGCACTGAGCGAGCCGCTGTCCCAGCTCACCGCGGCCGCGGTGCTGTAGCGCCATGACCGAGCCCGACGCGCAGGAACCACCGGCGGGCGCCACGCCGCGCCGTGGGGGACCGTCGCGTCGGGCCGTGCTGGGCGCGAGCGTCGGCGCCGTTGGGGTGGCGGCCATCGCCGGGGCCGGCGGCTTTGCGCTGGGCCGCCACAGCGCGCCCGCCGTGACGCTCAACTCGTACGCGTTCCGCGGCGAGCACCAAAGCGGCATCGTGACGCCCCAACAGGACCGCCTGCACTTCGCCGCCTACGACCTCACCACCTCCTCCCGCGACGACGTCATCGCGCTGCTGCGGGCATGGACGGAGGCCGCCGAACGCCTCATGGCCGGCGCCGAGTTGGGCGATGGCGCGGTGGGCGGGGCGTACCTGGCCCCACCGGACGACACGGGCGAAGCCTTGGGCCTGCATGCCTCCGGGCTCACCATCACGTTCGGGTTTGGGCCCACGCTGTTTGAGAAAGACGGCATTGACCGCTTTGGCCTCGCATCCCAGCGTCCAGAGCAGCTCATCGACCTGCCCCACTTCAGCGGGGATGCACTAGACCCCGCGTTTGTTGGCGGCGACCTGTGCATCCAGGCGTGCGCGGACGATCCCCAAGTGGCGGTGCACGCCATCCGCAACCTCTCGCGCATCGCCTTTGGCACCGCGGCGATTCGCTGGGCACAGCTGGGCTTTGGGCGCACGTCCTCCACCACCACGGCGCAGACCACGCCGCGCAACCTCATGGGCTTCAAGGACGGCACCAGGAACCTGCGAGCGGAGCACACCGCGGACATCGATCGCTTTGTGTGGTCCGACGCTGGGGATGGGCAGGCGTGGATGGCTGGCGGCTCGTATCTGGTGGCGCGGCGCATCCGGATCCGCGCCGAGGTGTGGGACCACGCGTCGCTGCAGGAGCAAGAGGCAACCGTGGGGCGCACCAAGGGATCCGGGGCCCCGCTGAGCGGCGGCAACGAGTTCACCGAGCCCGACTTTGCACGCACCGGTGGCGACGGCGCACCGCTGATCCCCGTGGACTCCCATGTGGCGCTTGCCCATCCGGATGCGAACGACGGACAGATGATGCTGCGCCGCGGCTACAACTTCACGGACGGCGCCGACTCGTTGGGCAGGCTCGACGCAGGGCTGTTCTTCCTGGCCTATGTGCGGGATCCGCGCACCCAGTTTGTGCCGGTGCAGAACCGGCTGTCGTCGTCCGACGCCATGACGGTGGAGTACCTGCAGACCACGGGCTCGGCACTGTTCGCCGTGCCCGGTGGCGTGGGTGAGGGCGAATACGTGGGCCAACGCCTTTTCACCTAAGGCCAGTCAGAGCCTTGCGATTGCTCTTGCCACATCTATTACTATATGTGATACAGTACCTGATGTGACAGAAACAGACGCCTTCGCCGCGGACCTGCTCCGCGGCAACACCGACACCATCGTGCTCGGGGTGCTGCGCCGCAAGGACAGCTACGGGTTCGAGATCCACAAGGCCATTCGTGACGCGACAGGGGGCAGTCACGAGATCAAAGAGGCCACCCTCTACGCCACCTACCGGCGCCTCGAAAAGGACGGGCTCGTGGAGTCCTACTGGGGCGACGAATCCCAGGGTGGCCGCCGCAAGTACTACCGCATCACCGACGCCGGCCGCGCGGTCTACCGCGCCCGCGTGGACGCCTGGGTTGCCACGCGCCGCATCATCGACTCCCTGCTCAACGTGAAGGACCAGTAATGAACATGCACATCCATCGCCTGCTCGACGAAGCATTCACAGGGGTCGAGATGACCGCGGATGCTCGAGACCTCAAAGAGGAGATCCGTGCCAACCTCGTGGCCCGAGTCGCCGAACTCGAGGCCGACGGCGCGGCCCCCGCCGACGCCGCACGCACGGCTATCGCGGAACTGGGATCCATCGCGGACCTGCTGGGCAGTTCGGCAGCCCCCGCGGCCGCCGGCGCCAGCGGCGGCACCGCAGGCGCCGCGTCTCGCACTGTGAACCACAATGAGCTCATTTCCCGCCATAAAGTGCGCCCAAAGCCCGGATTTGTGGTTCGGACCACTCTGCTGAGTGTTGCCGCGGCCGCAGCAATCGCACTGGCAGTGCTCGCGGCCTTCGACGTTGTGGGTGGCGGCGCGGCGAGCGTCGTTGGGCTGGGCCTCGCGGCAGCGGCCGTGCTGGGCTTTGTCACCGCCGATTCCCTCTCTCAAGAGACCTCCAGCAACTACGCGATGCCCCTGGGCCGCGCCGCGTTGTGGGGCATCGCGACCCTTGCGGGCATCGGTGCGCTCGCACTGTTCGGCGCGTTCGCGGTCAACACATCTGCGGTGGCACTCGTCGTTGCGGGCAGCGCGCTCGCCGTCGCGTCCATCGGGCTGTTCTCGTGGCTCGGGGCCAGCCAGACCAACCGGCACAAGGCATGGGTGCGCGAACTCGGAGAGGACTACTCCTCGCACACCGCGGCGTGGGCCAACTCAGAGACCTCGGCACGCTACGGAATGTACGCGGGGGCGATCTGGATCGCGGGCGTCGCAACTGCGGTGGTGCTGGCGATCGCCGTTGCGTGGTGGTGGGCGCCCATCGTGCTCGCAGCCGCCATCGTGCTCACCATGCTGGTGCAGGCCACGATGATGCACCGCTCAAGCAAGGACTAGCTCACGCCAACCGGGTCAGTGCTTGGCCGGGTCCGTCATGTTGTGCAGCAGCCTGGCGGCCTCGGCCACCGAGCCGCTCAACGACGGATACACCGTGAAGGCGCTCGCGATGTCATCCACCGTCAAATGGTGGGTGACCGCGAGCGCCAAGGGGAAGATGTGCTCCGAGGCCCTGGACCCCACAAGCACCGCTCCCAGCACCTGACCCGTCACCGTGTGACCAAAGATCTTGACGAAGCCCTCATCGATGCCCAGCATCTTGGCCCTGGGGTTGCGGGCAAGGTCCAGCCGCGACACCTGATAGAAGATGCCACGCGCTTTGAGCTCATCCTCAGTGGAGCCCACCGAGGCGATCTCCGGCGCCGTGAACACGTTCTGCGCCACCGACTTCAGCTCGATGGGAGCCACCGCATCGCCCAGCGCGTGAGCCATCGCAATGCGACCCTGGGCCGCCGCCACCGATGCCAACGGCAGCACCCCGGTGCAGTCGCCCGCGGCGTAGACGCCGCGGGCCGTGGTGCGCGAAACCCTGTCCACGGTGATGTAGCCGCGGGAATCCAGCTCAACCCCAGCGTCGGCCAGGCCCACGTCACCCGTGTTGGGCGTGGAACCCACCGCCATGAGGCAATGCGAGCCCTCCACCACGCGGCCGTCCTCAAGGAAGACCACCACGGAATCGCCTTGGTTGACCACCCGCTCGGCACGTGCCCTGCCAAGCACGTCCATGCCGCGGCGCGCGAAGGTCTCGGTGATGAGCATCGACGCCTCGATGTCTTGCGAGGCCAGCACGCGATCGCCGGACGACACGAGCGTCACGCGCGATCCCAACAGGTTGTAGGCACCCGCAAACTCGGCTCCCGTGACGCCGGAGCCTACGACGATGAGGTGCTCAGGCAACTCGGTGAGGTCGTAGAGCTGCGTCCAGGTCAGAATGCGCTCGCCATCCGGCTCCGAGCCGGGGATGACGCGAGGGGAGGCGCCGAGCGCAAGCAGCACGGCGTCGGCCTCAAATTCGTCATCATCGGTGGCCACGCGCGTGGACGACACGAGGCGGCCCGTTCCCTGCACCACCCGAATGTCGTTGCGCTCCATGCGCAGCTCGATGTCCCGTGACTGCTTGAGCACGAGCGACCGGATGCGCTCGTTCACCGCGTGCATGTCCACGCGAGAGCGCAAGAGGTCTGCGGTGCCCTCGGAGCCCGCAATGCCCAGTTCGGGGGCACGGCTGGCGATCGTGAGCCATTCCGCGGTGGCGATCACGGTCTTGGACGGGACTACGTCGGTGAGGACGGCGTTTCCGCCAAGGCCCTGACGCTCGATGAGCGTCACCTCGGCTCCCGCTTTACGGGCGACAAGTGCCGCCTCGTAGCCGCCGGGTCCTCCCCCAACGATCACTACGCGTGAGGTCATTGCTCCATTGTCCCAGGCCCACGCCCTCGCGCGGCGCACGCGGCTACGCTGAGCGTATGGACACCGCCCTCACCGCCGCGGCGGAAGCCGCCGCCGTCCTCGCCGCCAAGACCGGCGTGGATCACCACGACATCGCGCTCATTCTGGGCTCCGGCTGGGGCGGAGCCGCGGACCTCATCGGCGAGGAGGTGGCGTCCATCGACGCCTCCGATATCCCTGGCTACGACGCCCACGCCGTGGCCGGCCATTCCTCCGCGATGCGCTCGCTGCGCACGCCCGGCGGCAAGAACGTCCTGGTATTGGGCGCAAGGCAGCACTTCTACCAGGTGCGCAGCGCCACCAAGGTGGCTCACGGCGTGCGCATGGCCGCGGCCGCCGGCTGCACCACGCTGGTGGTCACCAACGGCTGCGGCTCCACCCGCCCTGAGGTTGGCCCAGGTTCCGTTGTCCTCATCACCGACCACATCAACCACACGGGCGCCACCCCGCTCGAGGGGGCCACCTTCGTGGACCTCACCACGGCGTACTCGCAGCGGCTGCGCGCCATCGCGCACTCCGTTGACCCCACCCTCCCCGAGGGCGTCTACATCCAGTTCACCGGGCCTCAATACGAGACCCCGGCAGAGGTGCGCATGGCCACCGCGTGGGGCGCCGACCTCATCGGCATGTCCACCGCCCTGGAGGTCATCGCCGCTCGCGAGCGCGGCATGGAGGTGCTGGGGTTGTCGCTCGTGACAAACCTCGGCGCGGGAATCGGCGGCGAGTCGCTTCACCACGGCGAGGTGCTCGACGTTGGGCGCGAGTCCGGCCCGCGCATCTCGCGCCTCCTCGCGGACATCGTGGGGAGGCTGTCATGACGGACGTCACCGACGCGGCCCGACGCTGGCTCGCCGACGATCCAGACCCCGTCACTCGTGCGGAGCTTGAGGCGGTGATCGTCGCCGCCGAAGACGGCGACGACGCGGCTGTCGCCGACCTCGCCGACCGCTTTGCCGGCACACTCGAGTTCGGCACCGCAGGCCTTCGCGGCCGGGTGGGGGCCGGGCCCAACCGCATGAACCGCGCCGTGGTGATTCGCGCGGCAGCGGGCCTTGCGCGCTACCTCAGCGACAGCGTTGGCCCGTCGGTTGTGGTGATTGGCTACGACGGCCGCCACCGCTCCACCGACTTCGCCACGGACACGGCTGCGGTGATGACCGCGGCCGGTCACACGGCGCTCCTCATGCCGCGCATGCTCCCCACCCCCGTGCTGGCGTTCGCCACGCGCGCTCTCAACGCGGACGCCGGGGTCATGGTCACGGCCTCTCACAATCCCCCGCAAGACAACGGCTACAAGGTCTACCTGGGCGGACGTGCGGTCACGGACTCTGGCCAGGGCGCGCAGATTGTGCCGCCCTTTGACGCAGACATCGCCTCCCGCATCGCGGACGTCGAGTCCGTGCTTGGCGTGCCTCGCGCGCAGGACGGGTGGGGCACCGTCCCCGAGTCCGTCATCGACGACTACGTGACCGCGGCGGCCAACGTTGGCCCCGATCCCGACGGCCGCCGCGCCGCCACGCGTGTGGTCATCACGAGCCTGCACGGCGTGGGGTCGGAGTGCATGCGGCGAGCGCTCGCGCAGGCGGGATTCACCGACGTCCATGAGGTCGCCGAACAGGCGGTTCCGGACCCCGACTTCCCCACCGTCGCGTTCCCCAACCCGGAAGAGAAGGGCGCCATCGACTTGTCGCTGGCACTCGCACGCACCGTGGGGGCCGACGTCGTCATCGCCAACGATCCCGACGCCGACCGCTGCGCCGTGGCCACCGTCATTGACGGCGAGTGGCGCATGCTCCACGGCGACGTCACGGGCTCGCTGCTGGGCGAGAAGATCGCCCGTCACCGCGCACTGCTGCGCATGGCACCCGGCTCGCAAGTGTTCGCCAACTCCATCGTGTCCTCACGCCAGCTTGCGGCCATCGCCACGCGCCACGGCCACAGCCACGTCAACACCCTTACGGGCTTCAAGTGGCTCTCGCGAGTTCCGGGCCTCGTCTTCGGCTACGAGGAGGCGTTGGGGTACTGCGTGGATCCCACTCATGTGCGCGACAAGGACGGCATCAGCGCGGGCACCCTCATGGCCGCCTTTGTTGCCGACCTCAAGGCTGAGGGCCGCACGCTGGCCGACGCTATTGACGACCTCGCTCGCGACTACGGCGTCTACCTCACTCGCCAGGTGTTCGTTCGCTACACCGATCTCGCCACGATACCGGCCACGATGGCTCGCCTCTTGGCCTCGCCGCCCCACGCTCTTGGCGGCTCCCCCGTCACCGCAACCGACGACATGGGCGAGGGATTTGCGGGACTGTTGCCAACGTCGGGCCTGCACCTGGCCACCGAAAGCGGTGCCCGGGTCATCATTCGCCCGTCCGGAACGGAGCCCAAGGTCAAGGCGTACCTCGAGGTCATCGTGCCCGTGACTGGTGACGACGTTGCGGCCGCGCGGGCCGCGGCCGAGGAACAGATGGCCGCCCTCGAGGGCGACGTGAAGGTGGCGCTGGGGGTGTAGGTGCCGCGGTGTCTGGTTCCTGCAGCGCCTAGATGAGCGCCTTGGGGTGCCAAACCGTCTTGGTCTCGGTGAAGAACGTGATGCGCGCAAGGCTCGGCTGCGGAACACCGTGCTCAGGCGGAAGCACCCGCTTGAGTGTGTCCGCGGCGGTGACCTGCAGGTCCACCCAGTCCAGGGTCTCCGCGCCCGCGAGATCGAGAGCGTTGACGTCGGCGTGACCGGCAAGCCACGGGGCAATCTCGGCTGCGGAGCCCGTGAGCACGTTCACCACACCGGCGGGCACATCGCTCGTGGCGAGCACCTCGGCCAGCGTGATGGCGCTCAGCGGTGACTTCTCGCTCGCCACAACCACCACGGTGTTGCCGCTCACCAGAACCGGCGCAATGACGCTCACGAGGCCCAGCAGGCCCTCTCCCTCGGGGGCGATGACCGCCACCACACCCGTGGGCTCCGGTGTGGAGATGTTGAAATACGGGCCGCTGACGGCATTGGCGTTGCCCGCCACCTGCACGTACTTGTCTGCCCAACCCGCGTACCAGACCCAGGTGTCGATGGCGGCCTCAACCTGCTTCACCGCTGCGGCGGCCGTGATCCCATCCGCGAGCCGCAGCTCCTCAACGAACTGCGCGCTGCGGCCCTCGAGCAGCTCGGCGATGCGGTACAGCACCTGGCCGCGGTTGTACGCCGTGGCGCCGGACCAGCCGCCGAGCGCGCCGCGAGCGGCGACGACGGCGTCGCGCGCATCCTTGCGCGAGGCCTTCGC
>Ga0206116_1001281_pt1 | contig 14558 bp, 8 predicted proteins | sample 3A1Ametagenome_FD_178000 | JGI IMG/M metagenome (GOLD analysis project Ga0206116, IMG submission 178000) | Enriched microbial communities from leaf-cutter ant dump, University of Wisconsin, Madison, United States - 3A1A | ecosystem: Environmental > Terrestrial > Nest > Insects nest > Nest dump...
TCGCGCAACCGGCCATTGCCCTGCACTACGGCAGCGCGGCGCCGCTGGAGGAACTGCGCGTGTTCGACATCGTGGTGGTGGAACCCGGCCACGGGCAGGACCCCGCACGGCTGCGCGCGCAGGGGACCGAGCTGTACGCCTACGTCTCGGTGGCCGAGGTGCAGCCGTCGCGCCCCTACTACGCGCGCATTCCTGCCGCGTGGAAGCTGGCGCGCAACGGTGCCTGGAACTCCGACGTGATCGACCAGACGCCCGCCGCCTGGCCCGAGTTCTTCGCCACCGAGGTGGTGGCGCCGCTGTGGCAGCGCGGCTATCGCGGCTTCTTCCTGGACACACTCGACTCCTACCGCCTGGCCGACCGGTTCGACGAGGCCGCGCAGCAGGACGGCCTGGTGCGGGTGATCGAAACCCTGCACGCGCGCTTTCCGGGCATCCAGCTCATCCAGAACCGGGGCTTCGAGATCGTGCCGCGCGTCAAGGACAAGATCCGCATGGTGGCCGCCGAATCGCTGTTCCGCGGCTGGAACGCCAAGGCCCGGCGCTACGAGGAAGTGCGCCCCGCCGACCGCGACTGGCTGCTAGGCCAGCTGCGCACCGTGCGCGAGCGCGACGGCCTGCCCGTGCTGGCGATCGACTACGTGCCGCCGCACGACCGCGCCCTGACGCGCCAGACCGCCGCCGACATCGCCGCGCTGGGCTTCACGCCCTACGTCGCGGACGGGCTGCTGGAAACCACCGGCATCGGCCGCGTCGAGCCCGTGCCGCGCCGGATTCTGGTGGTCTACAACGGGGCCGAGACGCCCTCGATCAACTACTCGCTCGCGCACCGCTTTTTGCAGATGCCGCTGAACTACCTGGGCTACGTGGCGGACTTCGCCGACATCCGCGACGGCGCGCCGCCCGCCGTGGGCGCGGACCGGTACGCGGGCGTCGTCACCTGGTTCACCGGCTACGTGCAGGAGGACCGCGCGGCGCCGCTCGCGCGCTGGCTGCAGGCGCGGCTGGACGAGCGCATGCCCCTGCTGGTGCTGGGCGACTTCGGCTTTCAGCTCACGCCCGCGCTGTCCGAACGGCTGGGCATAGCGCCCGCCCGCCCGCGCGGCCCGCAGCGCATCGTGCGCCACGGCCCGCTGCTGGGCTTCGAGGCCGAGCCCGAGCCGCTGGACGGCCCGCGCTTCACCGCCAGCGGCGCCCCAGGGCACGAGCCGCTGATCGAACTGCAGGACGAGCACGGCCAGGCCCTGACGGGCGGCGCGCTCGCGGACTGGGGCGGCTTCCTGGCCAACCCCTTCGTCACCTCGGAGGTGCCGGGCACCGAGTATTCGCACTGGGTGGCCGACCCGTTCACGCTGCTCACGCGCGCCCTGCGCCTGCCGCCGCTGCCCGTGCCCGACGCGACCACCGAGAACGGCCGGCGCCTGCTGTTCGCCCACGTGGACGGCGACGGCTTCGCCTCGCGCGCCGAGCTGTCCGGCAGCCCCCTGGCAGCCGACGTGATGCGCCGCGAGATCATCGAGAAGTACCGCATCCCGCACGCCGTCTCGGTCATCGAGGCCGAGACCGCGCCGCACGGCTTGTACCCCGACCTGAGCCCGCAACTGGAAGACATCGCGCGCAAGCTGTTCGCACTGCCGCACGTGGAGGTCGCCAGCCACACGTACTCGCACCCCTTCCTGTGGGACACCAGCGTGCGCCACGGCGTGTTCGGCGACAAGACCGAAGCGGCGGAGAGCCTCAGCATCCCGGGCTACACCATGGACCTGCGGCGCGAGATCGTGGGCTCCAGCGACTACATCAACCAGCGGCTGGCCCCGCCGAGCAAGCAGGTCAAGATATTGCTGTGGTCGGGCGACACCGCGCCCAGCGCCGAGGCGCTGGAGATCACCGAGCGCGCCGGCCTGCTCAACATGAACGGCGGCGACACCTCCATCAGCCACAACGTGCCCACGCTGACCGAGGTCGGCCCGCTGGGCATCGCCAAGGGCGGCTACCTGCAGGTGTACGCGCCCATCACCAACGAGAACATCTACACCAACCTCTGGAAGGGCCCGTTCTACGGCTACCAGCGCGTGCTGCAGACCTTCGCCATGACCGAATCGCCGCGCCGCCTCAAGCCCGTGGACATCTACTACCACACCTACTCGGCCAGCAAACGCGCGGGCCTCGCGGCCCTGCACAAAGCCTACGGCTGGGCGCAGGCGCAGCCGCTGCACCCGGTGTTCCCGTCCGAATACATCCGCAAGGTGCGCGACTGGCACGGCATGGCCATCGCCCGCGACGGCGCGGGCTGGCGCATCCGGGGTGACGGCGAGCTGCGCACCCTGCGCCTGCCCGCCGCCCTGGGCACGCCCGACGCGGCCGCCAGCCAGGGCGTGGCCGGATGGCACGAGGCGCCCGAGGGCCGCTACATCCACCTGACGGGCGGCTCCGCCTGGCTGCGCACTGGCGCAGGCGCCGCCCCGGCGCTGTACGAAGCCAACGCGCGCCTGACCGCCTGGACGCCCCGCCCCGGCGGCGTGGACTTCTCGCTGAGCGGCCATGCGCCGCTGGAATTCAGCCTGCTGCAGGCCGAGCGCTGCACCGTGCGCTCCGGCGGCCGCACGCTCGCCGCCACCCCGCGCGCCGCAGCCCCGGCGCCCCTTTACCGACTGCCCCATGCTGCTGCAGACATCCAGATTGAATGCCCCGCCCGCTGAGCGCCCCGTGCTGGCGCCCGCGTGGCTGATCGCGCTGCTGGCCGGGCTGGTCGGCGGCGGGCTGTGGCTGCTGTACCCGCGCCAGGACCTGGAGCGGCGCCTGGCCACGTCCACCGCCGGCAGCGACATCGCGCTGTCCGTCATCTACCTGCAGAACCTGCTGCGCAGCGACCCCGGCAATGCGCAGCTGCGCCTGTTGCTGGTGCGCCAGCACATGCGGCTGGGCGAATACCCCGAGGCGCGCGCCGCATTGCAGGCCCTGCCCGCCGATGGCGACGCGGCCATCGGGCGCGAGCGCGCCTGGTTGGACTGGGAGCTGGACTACGCCGAATACATCGCCATCCCGCCCGAGCAGGACGAGCTGCGCGCGCCCCGGCGCGAGCCGCTGCGCCAAGCCCTGCGCGCGCTCGCCCGCCACGACTGGCCGGTGGAGCGCCAGACGCAGTTGGGCCTGTGGGCCGCGCAGCTCCAGGAGCCCACCGTGGCCGCGCAAGCGCCCCGCGAGCCGGTGGATCCCAACGACCCGAACGCCGCCGCGCGCCAGTACGAGCAGGCCGCGCGCGAGGCGCTGGGCGTGTCCGACTACCAGCGCAGCGCCGAGCTGTACCTGCTGGCGCGCCGCGCCACGCCCGACCCGCAGCGCGCCAAGGCCTACTTCCTGGCGGCGCTGGACACGCTGCAGTCGGGCAACCGCCCGGCCGACGCCCTGGCGCTGGGCGAGCGCGAGATCGGCCCGCTGATCGACGACCCCCAGGTGCTGCTGCGCATGATCCAGCTGGCCCGCGCCGCCGCCCGCCCCGACGTGGCCGACCGCTACGCGCGCAAGCTGCTGCGCATGGCGCTGGCGGCCCCCGCCCTGCCAGTCATGGCCGCGTTCGACGACGGCGCGCACTGGCTGCGCCCGCCGCAGTGGACCATGCAGCCCACGGACGGCTGGCGCACCCTGCCCACCGCGCAAGCGGCCCAGTCACCCGCCCTGCCGTTCGACGACACCACCTACACCCTGGCCTACCAGGTGTTCCTGGAAAACCGCAAGCAGGACGACGCCTGGGCCGTCGCCCGCGCCGCCGTGCAGCAGCGCCCGCAGGACATGGCCTGGCGCGAACGGCTGGCGCAGGTGTCCGAATGGACGGGCCGCGCCGATGTGGCGCTGGAAAACTGGCTCGCCCTGGCCCAGAGAACGCAGCGCGACGACGCCTGGCAGGCCGTGCTGCGCATCGCCCCGGGCCAGTTCGACGACGCAGCCCTGGTGCAGGCCCTGCGCTACCAGCTGCGCGGCAATCCCAACGACATGCGACTGGTGCGCGAGCTGGTCGAAGCCTACGAGCGCCTGGGCGAGCCCCAGCCCGCCATCGACTACCTGCAGGCCCACGCCGCCAGCTCCGAGGCGCGCGAGCTGCTGGCGCAACTGGCCGAGCGCGCGGGCCAGCCCGAGCTGGCCCTGGCGCAATGGCGCACCCTGCTGGCCGAGCCCGGCATGCTCACGCCCGCGCGCGCCATGCAGGCCGCCGTGCTGGCCCTGCTGCTGCGCCAGCCGCAACTGGGCCTGCCCTGGCTGGAGGCCGCGCGCCACGGCGACGTGCCCGAAGCGCAGGCGCAGGACTACTGGCGCATGACCGGCCACCTGGCCGAGAGCCGCCAGCGGCAGGCGCTGGCGGTGGAGGCGTACCGCAAGCTCATCGCCCTGCCCGAGGCCGAGCCGTCCGACTACGAGGCGCTCATCCGCCTGATCCAGGACGAGCACCCGATCGAAGCCGCGCGCCTGAACGAGCTGGCCTGGCAGCGCTATGCGCGCCCCGAATACCTGGTGAACGCCCTCACCTTCCACGTCGGCCGCAGCCGCTGGGCCGACGCCGCCGCGCTGATCCGGCAGGTGGACCACCCCACGGCCGACCAGCGCCGGGCCGCCGCCACGCTGGCCGCCACGCCCGAATACCTGCGCCTGGCGGGCACCTACTACCAGAACACCGGCGACAACGCTCGCGCCCGCGCCAGCCTGCAGGCCGGGCTGCGCGCCGCGCCCGATTCCACCGACATGCGCAGCGCACTCTTGTGGCTGTTCATCGACGGCAACGACGCCGTGGCCCTGCGCGAACTGCTGGCCGCGCACGAAGCGCGCTGGAGCCGCGACGAGGGCCTGCACGATTCGCTGGCTGCCGCGTGGCAGGCACTGTCGCTGCCGCAGACCGCGCTGGACCGCTACCTGCGCCCGCGCGTGGCCGCGCACGCGGGCGACTTCCTGTGGCTCATGAACTACGCCGACGCGCTGGACCAGAACCAGCAGACCGACCAGGCCTGGCGCCTGCGCCGCCACCTGCTCATCGACCAGCGCCAGCGCGCCCCCGCGCGGCAGTGGCTGACCGAGGACGGCCTGGACACCACCCGCCGCGTGGCCCGCGCGCGCCTGGTGCTGTCGCAGCGCCCCGGCGACCCGGCGCTGGCCGTACTGCGCGAGCTGCTGCGCCTGGACCGCGACGCCGAGGGCAGCCTGTCCAACGCCGCCGCCGAGACCGTCATCGGCTGGCTGCAAGACGCGGGCGAATACAGCGCCGAGCGCGCCTTCCTTTGGCACCAGTACGCGCGCGCCCACGGCCTGCGCTCCAACCGGCCGCTGTGGGCCGACATCACCGTGGCGCTGGCCGAGGACGACAAGGCGGCCACGGGCCAACTGCTCGAAGCCTTCGACGAGCGCCTGCCGCGCTACGACCGCGTGAACGCCGCGCGCGCCGTGGATGACCTGCGCCTGGCGCAGAGCGCCGCCTTCGATGCGCAGGAGCACCAGTACGACGACGAGACCACGCACCTGCAGTTGAGCGAGACCCTGCTGGCCTTTAGCGACCACGCGGGCGGCACGGCACGCGCGCAGCGCCTCTCGGGCCTGGACGAGCAGGCGCTGGAGGAAGCCGCCCACGTCGCCATCGGCCCGCGCCTGTCGCTGGACCTGCGCCTGTCCCGCACGCTGCGCGAAAGCACCCGCGCCGACGTGGTGACCGCGCCCCCGAATGAAACCACCGCCCAGGCCCGCCTGAACTGGCGCCACCCCGACGGCGAGACCCGCCTGACCCTGGCCGAACGCCGGGGCTTCGCCACCACCCACCCGGTGGAGCTGGAGCACGAGCAGCGCATCGACAACCGGCTGCAGCTGCGCCTGGCGGTGGGGCTGGACATGCCCGCGCAGGAGTCCCTGGCGCTGCGCATCGCGGGCATGAAGGACCACGCCACCGTGGCGCTGCGCTACCAGGCCACGCGGCAGGACGCCGTCACGGTGAGCACCTGGGGCGAACGTTTTCGTGTGCAGACCGGCGGATCGCTCGGCAGCGGCCGCAATGCATCGGTCTACTACACCCACGCCTACCGACAGGACGCGCCGCTGCTCGACTTCAGCGCCTTCTACTCGCGCCACTACTACCGCCGCGAAGACCCGTCGCTGCTGTCCGGGCGCGACGCGGACTTTCGCCGCTACCTGCCCGCCTCGGCGGGCGAGCCGGGGCGGGACTACTTCCTGCCGCGCAGCTTCGGCTTCTACGGCGTGCAGCTCGCGACCAACATGCGCTTCGAGGAGGAGTACAGCCGCAAGCTGCGCCCCTACGCCGCCATCACCGCCACCCGGCACAGCCGCTACGGCGCGGGCTACGGCCTGCGGCTGGGCGTGGCCACCAGCATCTTCGGCGCGGACCACCTGCGCCTGTCCTGGGGCTACGAGAAGGCGGGCCTCAAGACCGACGGCCCGTCGCACGAGCTGGAAATCGCCTACCGCCTGCATTTTTGATCCACCGAGAGGACCCCACCATGCGCTCTTTCCCCCGCTTCCTGCGCCGCTGCGCGCTCCTGATCGGCAGCCTGGCCCTGCTGGCCGCCTGCACCACCACCGACCGGGGCCGCGCCCCGGCGCTGGAGCGCCAGGCCACCTGGGCCGTGCTGCCCTTCGCCAACCACACCGAGACCCCGCTCGCGGGCAACCGCGCCGAGGCCATCGCCGAGGCGCTGCTGCACGCCCAGGGCGTGGGCCGGGTGCTGCGCCACCAGCCCACCACGCAGCAGGAGGCGCTGTTCGACGCGGGCGACGTCAAGCGCCAGCAAGACGCCCTGGCCTGGGCGCGCGAGCAGCAGGCGCGCTACGCGCTCACGGGCGCGGTCGATGAGTGGCGCTACAAGGTCGGCGTGGACGGCGAGCCCGCCGCCGGCGTCACCCTGCGCATCATCGACGTCGCCTCGGGCGACACGCTGTGGACCGGCGCCGGCGGCAAGAGCGGCTGGAGCCGCGAGGCCCTGTCCGCCGTGGCCCAGAAGCTGATTCGCGACCTGCTGAGCACCGGCCTGTCGTCCGCGCGCTGACCGGCCGCACCCTCTTCCCGCACCTCTCCCCGAGCCGTTCCCCACGCCACGCCCGCCGCCTATGTCCTCCCCCCTGCCCCAGGGCCCTGCCGGCACGCGCCGCGCGGCCGCCCAGCCCACGCCAGCCCCGGGCGGCCGCGCGCACCTGCCGGCCACGCTGCTCGGCAAGCTGGCCGCCACCGACACCCGCCCCGGCGTGATGCTGGGCGAGACGGTGCTGCTGCCCGCGGCCGCCATCGCGCTCGGCCTGCTGGCCAACCCGCAGGACCCGCTGTGGGTCGGCGCCGCCTTTCCCTGGGCCTGGCTGGCGCCGGTGATCCTGGCGCTGCGGTACGGCCCCCTGTCCGGCCTGGGCGGCGCCTTCGTGCTGCTGGCGGGCTGGCTGGCGGTGAACCTGGGGCACTGGCACCAGTTCCCGCAGGTCTACTTCCTGGGCGGGCTGATCCTGGTCATGCTGGTCGGCGAGTTCTCCAGTCTCTGGCGCGCCCGCACGCGCCGCGCGGAAGTCACCCAGGCCTACCTCGACCAGCGGCTGGAGCACCTGGTGCGGCAGTACTACCTGCTGCGCCTGTCGCACGACCGGCTGGAGCAGGAGCTGATCGGACGCCCGATGTCCATGCGCGACGCGCTGGCCGGCCTGCAAAGCGCCAGCGGCAGTGCACAAGGCCCCGCCACGCTGCTGCGCCTGCTGTCCCAGTACTGCCAGCTGGAGTCCGCGGCGCTGTACGCGGCCACGGACGACGGCATCGGCGACGTGCCGCTCGCCCAGTCCGGCCGCATGCCGGCCCTGCGCGCCAACGATCCGCTGGTCGCCCAGGCGCTGGAGACGCGCAAGCTCTGCCACATCAGCCAGGCCCTGGCCAACCAGCAGAACAGCCAGTACCTCGTCGCGGCGCCGCTGCTCGACCTGGGCGGCGACATCTACGGCATGCTGGTGGTGGACGAGATGCCCTTCTTCTCGCTCCAGGACGAGAACCTGCAGACCATCAACCTGCTGCTGGGCTACTACACCGACGGCCTGTCCACCCAGGCGCTGGCGGCGCCCGTCGTCCAGGCCGTGCCCCAGTGCCCGCCCGGCTTCGCCTTCGAGGCGCAGCGCCTGACCCACGTGCACCAGAGCACACAGGTCGGCAGCGTGATCGTGGCGCTCGAATTCCTGCCCCGCGCCGTCGAGCGCAGCCTGCCGGAGCAGGTCCTGCGCCTCAAACGCGAACTGGACGAGACCTGGCTGTGCGAGGGCGGCGAGCGGCAGGTGCTGGCCCTGCTGATGCCCCTGGGCAACCGCGCGACGGCCGAGGGCTACATCGCCCGCATCGAGCAATGGTGCCAGCAAGGCAGCGGCCAGCCGCTGGCCGAGGCCGGCGTGTTCCCGCACGTGATCCTGCTGGACGGCGGCGCGCCGGTGGACGCCCTGCAGCGCATCGTGCGCATCGCGGAGCGCCATGCTTAACCTCAAGCTCGGCCTTTCCGCGCTGCTGCTCGAGGTCGGCGCCTGGAGCAGCCAAGCGCTGCTGCGGGGCCACTCGGATGCCGCGCTTGCCACCTACCTGACCACCCATGCGGGCGCCAGCGTGCTGCTGTCGCTGGCCGTGCTGCCGCTGATGGCTTCGGCGCGCGCCCGCCCGCGCTGGGCCGCGATAGCGCTGACCGCGACGTTCAGCTTCGCCGTGCCCGTGGCCGGGTTCATCGGCATCCTGCTGGCCGTGGTGGTGCTGCGCACCTACCAGACGCCTGCGCGGCCCGAGGACTTCGGCTCGCTGCAACTCCCCGAATTCGACCTGCACCAGCGCATGCAGGGCAGCTTCCGCCAGGCGGGCCTGCGCTCGTTCCTGAGCAACCCGCAGGCACCCGCGCAGGCGCGCATGAGCGCCATGGTGGCCCTGCAGTTCGTGTCGGGCCGCGTGGCCTCGCCGCTGCTGCGCACCGTGCTCAGCGACCCCAGCGAGGACCTGCGCTTGCTGGCCTACGGCATGCTCGATTCGCTGGAGAAGCGGGTGAACCGCGCGATCGACACGGAACTGGCGGCGCTGCGCGAGGCCCAGGCCGCCGAGGGCGAACACACGCCCGGCCCGCGCACGCTCGAAGCCGCACACCGCCTCTCGGACCTGTACTGGGAGCTCGTCTACCAGCAGCTCGTGCAGGGCGACCTGCGCGACCACGCCACCAAGGAATCGCTGCGCTATTGCGACCTGGTGCTGCAGCACCGGCCGGAGCACCCCCAGCTCACCCTGCGGCGCGGCCGGCTGCTGCACGAGCAGGGCCATGCCTCAGAGGCAGCGCAGGCCTATGCCCGCGCGCGCGCCCTGGGCCTGCCGGCCACGCGCGTGCTGCCCTACCAGGCGGAGCTGGCCTTCAAGCGGCATGACTTCGCCGAGGCCCAGGCGCTGGTGCGCGAGCTGGGCCAGTGGGACGCGCTGCCCCGCCTGCGCCCCGTGATCGACTACTGGAACATCCCCCGATGAACCGCGACGCCCACCCCCAGGCCCCGGACGCCGACGTCGCACTGGTGCTCGAAGGCACGTTCCCCTACGTGAGCGGCGGCGTGTCGAGCTGGATCCACCAGATCATCCGCGCCTACCCCGAGTACCGCTTCGCCATCGTCTTCCTGGGCAGCCGGCGCGAGGACTACGGGGACTTCCGCTACGCGCTGCCGCCCAACGTGGTGCATTTCGAAGAGCACTTCCTCTACGACCATCTGCAGGCCGACGGCCTGCCCACCCGGCGCGCGGGCGACCGCGAGGCCTTCGACCTGGTGGGCGGGCTGTTCGAATCGTTCGAGCAGAAGGCCCCGTTCGCGCAGACCCTGCCCCTGCTGCAGCGCATCGTGCGCGAGATGCAGCCGGGCGGCAAGCTGGAGCTGGACGACTTCCTGTACAGCGAGCGGGCCTGGGAGCTCATCTGCGACGGCTACCGCCGGCACTGCACCGACCCGTCCTTCGTGGACTACTTCTGGACGGTGCGCATCATGTTCCGCCCGCTGTGGCTGCTGGCACGCGTGGCGCGCGGCATGATCCCGGTGCGCGTGGCGCACTGCGCGTCCACGGGCTACGCGGGCTTCCTCGGCGGCATCCTGAACCAGACGCGCGGCACGCCGCTGATCCTTTCGGAGCACGGCATCTACACCAAGGAGCGCAAGATCGACCTGTTCAAGAGCGAGTGGATCCGCGACAACCGCAACGTGTTCCAGCGCGACCCGACGGAGCTGTCGTACTTCCGCCAGATGTGGGTCTGGTTCTTCGAGTGGCTGGGCCACTACTGCTACGCGGCGGCCGACCCGATCATCGCCCTGTACGAGGCCAACCGCCAGCGCCAGATCGCCGACGGCGCGGCGGCCGGGCGCACCTTCAACATCCCCAACGGCATCCAGCTCGCGCGCTTCGCGCCGCTGCGCGGCGCGCGCCCGGCCGAGCCGCCGCCGGTGCTGTGCCTCATCGGCCGCGTGGTGCCCATCAAGGACATCAAGACCTTCATCCGCGCCATGCGCCGCGTGGTGAACCAGCTGCCGGACGCCGAGGGCTGGATCGCCGGCCCCGCCGAGGAAGACCCCGCCTACGCCAGCGAGTGCGAGAACCTGGTGCGCAGCCTGGGGCTGGAAAAGCACGTGCGCTTCCTGGGCTTCCAGAAGGTGGAGGACCTGATGCCGCGCATCGGCCTGGTCGTGCTGTCGTCGATCAGCGAGGCCCTGCCCCTGGTGGTGCTGGAGGGCTATGCGGCCGGCGTGCCGGTGGTGACCACCGACGTGGGCTCGTGCCGCCAGCTGGTCGAGGGGCTGGACGGCGAGGACCGCGCGCTCGGTGCCTCCGGCCGCGTGGTGCCCATCGCCGAGCCGCAGTTGCTGGCCGACGCCGCGCTGGAGCTGCTGCAGGACGCGAACGCCTGGCGCGCCGCCAGCCAGGCCGGCATCGCGCGCGTGGAGCGCTACTACACCGACACCATGATGTTCGACCGCTACCGCCGCGTCTATGAAGACGCCTTCGCACGCAGCAGCACCGGCAGCAGGGAGGCGCACTGATGGCCGGCATCGGATTCGAGCTGCGCCGCATGCTGCGCAGGAACACCCTGGTGAGCCTGGTGCAGGCCTACACCTACGCGGGCGTCATCGGCTCGGGGCCGTGGGTGTTCTCCATCGTGGGCATCCTGCTGATCGGTATCTTCAGCGCCAGCGTGGTCATTCCTTCGACCCTGGTCACGCAGTTCCAGACTTCGGTCACCTACCTGGTGGCCGGCAGCCTGATACTGACCGGCCTGGTGCAGCTGGCCTTCACCCGCTTCGTCTCCGACAGGCTGTTCGAGAAGCAGCGCGACCGCATCCTGCCCAACCTGCACGGCCTGCTGCTGGTGGTGATGCTGGCGGCCAGCGCCATCGGCACGCTGGCGCTGTTCGTGGTGCTGCCGGGCGAGGGGCTGCTCTACCGCATGCTCATGCTGGCCGGCTTCGTCGTCATGTGCGGCGTGTGGGTGCTCACCATCCTGCTGTCGGGCATGAAGCGCTACAAGCTCATCGTGGCGCTGTTCGCCCTGGCCTACCTGCTCATCGTGGCCGCCGCGCTGCTGCTGCGCCCCTGGGGGCTGGAGGGGCTGCTGGCCGGCTTCGTCATCGGCAACTACGTGCTGCTGGCCGGCATGTGGATACTGATCGTGCGCGAGTTCAACCCCGAGGGGCGGCTGATCGCCTTCGACTTCCTGCGGCGCGAGCTGCTCTACCCCTCGCTCATGGTCGTCGGCCTGCTCTACAACCTGGGCATCTGGGCGGACAAGTTCATGTTCTGGTACTTCCCGCCCACGTCGGACGCCATCATCGGCCACCTGCGCGCCTCGCTCATCTACGACCTGCCGGTGTTCCTGGCCTACCTGTCCATCATCCCGGGCATGGCGGTGTTCCTGGTGCGCATCGAGACGGACTTCGTCGAGTTCTACGACAAGTTCTACGACGCGGTGCGCAGCGGCGGCTCGCTGGAATACATCGAGTCCATGCGCGACGAAATGGTCTACTCCATCCAGCAGGGCCTGTCCGAGATCGCCAAGATCCAGACACTCGCCGTGCTCATCACCCTGGTGGCGGGCCCGGCCATCCTGTCGGCGCTGGGCATCTCGCGCCTGTACCAGCCGCTGCTGCACGTGCAGGTGGTGGGCGCCGGGCTGCAGGTGGGGCTGATGGCCGTGCTCAACGTGTTCTTCTACCTCGACCAGCGCCGCGTGGTGCTGCTGCTGTGCCTGCAGTTCGTGCTGCTCAACGTCGCGCTCACCGGCCTCACGCTGTGGGCGGGCGCGGCGCTCTACGGCTACGGCTTCGCGGTGGCCACGCTGGTCACGCTGTGCACCGGACTGCTGCTGCTCTCGCGCCAGCTCAACCGGCTGGAGTACGAGACTTTCATGCTTCAATAGGGTTTTCTCGTTCCTGCCCCGACATGCGACCTTCCCCTGCCCGCCCGCACCTGCGCCTTGGCGCCCTGGCCCTCGCCAGCCTGCTCGCCGCCTGCGGCGGGGGCGGTGGCTCCGACGAGCAGGTGCCGGACGGCGGCAACAACAGCCGCGTGAGCGTGCAGTTCACCGAGCCGGCGGCGCAGGAGGTCTTCACCGTCGGCCAGGGCCTGCCGGTGGCCGCGCGTGTGGCCGTGGACGGCGCCGACGCGGCCGACGGCACGGCCGTGCAATTCAGCGCGGGGTCGGCATCGGCCAGCGGCGGCACGCGCGCCGGCGTGGCCACGGCCACCCTGGGCGGCGTGGCCGCCGGGCGCCAGCAGCTGGGGGCCACGGCCACGGCGGGCGGCACCACGGCCAGCGCGGCACGCACCGTCTACCTGCGGCCCGCGCCCGCGCCGCTGCAGGTGCTGGTGCCCGCCTACTTCCACCCCACGGGCAACGGCGCCGCGGCGTGGACGGCCATGGCCGCGGGCGCGGCGGCCCACCCCGGCGTGCGCATCACCGCCATCCTGAACCCCTCGAACGGCCCTTCCAGCCGCGCCGATGCCGCCATTGCCAACGCGGCCGCCGGTTTCGTGAACGCGGGCGGCCAGCTGGCCGGCTACGTCGCGACCGACTGGGGCAAGCGCTCGGCCAGCACCGTCAAGCGAGAGATCGACGCCTATTTCAGCTACTACCCCGGGCTGGTCAAGGGCATCTTCCTGGACGAGATGGCCGCCACCAGCAAGGAGCTGGCCTTCTACGACGATGTGTACAAGTACATCAAGGCCAAGGATGCCAGCCTGCTCGTGATCGGCAACCCCGGCACGATCCCCGTCGCGGGCTATGCCGACGTGGCCGACGTGCTCGCCACCTTCGAGGGCAAGGGCTCCACCTACGCCGGCTACGACCCGCGCACGCCGCAGGCCGACTGGCTCTACGCTCAGCCCAACACCAAGCAGGCCGCGCTGGTCCACAACGTCGCCAACTGCGCGGCCATGCAGACGGCTGTGGGTGCCGCCGCCTCGGCGCGCTACCAGGCGGGGTGGGTGTACATGACCAGCCTGCAGTACGAGCCTAGCACCGGCGTCGGCAACCCCTGGAGCGGCCTGCCCGGCTACTGGACGAACCTGCTGGACACCGTGGGCAGCGTCAACGCGGGCCAGGCGCTGCCGGCCTGTTCCTGAAAATTATCAAGCCAAATCGGCCTCCAGCGCTTATGCAGCAAGCGCTGGCAGCTCCTGTTTCAGGAGCAATCTACTGTCAACCGTTCAACTCGTCCGCCCGCGCCTGAGCGGCGGCGAAGTCCAGGTCGCCGCTGTAGATAGCCCGGCCGCAGATCACGCCCTCCACGCCCTCGTCCTCCACGGCGCACAGCTTTTCGATATCGGCCATGTTCGACAGCCCGCCCGAGGCGATGACGGGAATGGACAGCGCCTGCGCCAGCTTCACCGTGGCCTCGATGTTGATGCCCGAGAGCATGCCGTCGCGGCCGATGTCGGTGTAGATGATGGATTCGACGCCCCAGTCCTCGAACTTCTTGGCCAGGTCGACGACTTCGTGGCCCGTGAGCTTGCTCCAGCCGTCGGTGGCCACCTTGCCGTCCTTGGCGTCCAGGCCCACGATGATGTGGCCGCCGAAGGCGCTGCAGGCGTCCTTCAAAAAGCCGGGGTTCTTCACGGCCGCCGTGCCGATGATCACGTAGCGCAGGCCGCCGTCGATGTATTTCTCGATGGTGTCCAGGTCGCGGATGCCGCCGCCGAGCTGCACCGGGATGTCGTCGCCCACTTCCTTGAGGATGGACTTGATGGCGCTGTAGTTCTTGGGCGTGCCAGCAAACGCGCCGTTCAGGTCCACCAGGTGCAGGCGCCTCGCGCCAGCATCCGCCCACTTGCGCGCCATGGCGGCGGGGTCTTCACCGAAGGTGGTGGATTGGTCCATGTCGCCTTGTTTGAGGCGAACGCAGTGGCCGTCTTTGAGGTCGATGGCGGGGATGAGCAGCATGGTGGGTGAGATCCGGTGGAGGCCGGCGAGATCAGGGGTTCCAGTGGAGAAAGTTGCGGTAAAGGGCCAGGCCGTGTTCCGCGCTTTTTTCGGGGTGGAACTGGGTGGCAAAAATATTAT
>Ga0206116_1001282_pt1 | contig 14539 bp, 15 predicted proteins | sample 3A1Ametagenome_FD_178000 | JGI IMG/M metagenome (GOLD analysis project Ga0206116, IMG submission 178000) | Enriched microbial communities from leaf-cutter ant dump, University of Wisconsin, Madison, United States - 3A1A | ecosystem: Environmental > Terrestrial > Nest > Insects nest > Nest dump...
CAGGCTGCGCACGCCGAGGCAGCCGACCTCCTCGTCATAGGAAATGGCGATGTGCAGCGGCAGGCGCAGCGGCGCGTCGAGAAAGCGCGGCAGCGACGCCAGCACGCAGGCGATGAAGCCCTTCATGTCCGCCGTACCGCGCCCGTACAGGCGGCCGTCGCGCTCGCTCAGGGCGAAGGCCGGCAGCGTCCAGGCCTGGCCGTCGACCGGCACCACGTCGCTATGTCCGGACAACATCACCCCGCCCGCCCCTGCCGGGCCGATCCGCGCATAAAGGTTGGCTTTGCTGCGCTCGGCGTTGAACAGCAGCTCGCTATCGATGCCGAGCCCGGCCAGGTAGGCACGCACGTAGTCGACCAACGCCAGGTTGGATTCGCGGCTGGTGGTGTCGAAGGCGATCAGGTCAGCGAGCAGGTCGCGGCTGGTGGGCATGAGTGGTTACCAGTCAGTGCAACAGGATGATCGGTGCGCACAGCGCACCTTACGGGACTTTATCCATCCACCATCACAGAGGCACGCGATGGACGAGAAAAGCGTCGTCCACCCTACTCGTCGCCCGGTACGCCATAACTCGGCGCGGCGGTGGGGTCGAGAGCGCGGGTGATGTAATCGTGCAGCTGCGGCTCGTAGGCGCGCCAGAGTGTATCCAGCTCGCCAATGGGATCGTGCTCGGCCCAGTCGACGCGCAGGTCGACCACCGGCCAGACCAGGTCGCCGACCACCGACAGCGCCGCCGAATGCACCGGTCCGGCCTCGCCACCGGCGGCCATCGCCGCGTGCATGGCCGCCAGCAGGCGATCCGGCAAGCCGCCGTCGGCCTGCTCGAAGGCCTCGACCATGGCGTCGATCACCGCCGTGGAGGCCAGCAGGTTGCCGGCCGCCACGCATTGCTCGCCGGCGCGCGCATGGTGCACACCGAGGGCTTCGCTGCCGGAAAAGTGCGCGCTGGCGCCGTGGCTGTCGATCACCGTCACCTGGCGGTACTGGCCGTAGCCGTTGCGCGCCAGCGCCTGCTCCAGTGCGCTCGCCGGTACCTCACCCGCCTCCAACCGGTCGAGAATCTGCGGGCCGAGCGCCGGCAGGGTGATGTTCTGCGTCGACACTGCACCAACCCCGGCGCGCAGCCAGGGGCAGCGAGCGCCGACAGCGATGCTGGAGGAACTGATGGCGATGCCGAGGTGCCCGGTTTCCGGGCAGCGTCCAACGATGGAGAAAGTCATGCCCGGCCCCCTGCGTTTGGCCAGTCATCGGGAATCACGGCGATCACGTCGATCTCCATCAGCCATTGCGGCTGGCCGAGCGCCGAGACCACCAGCCCGGTGGAGATCGGGAACACGCCCTTGAGCCATTTGCCGACCTCCTGGTACACCGGCTCGCGATAGCGCGGGTCGATGATGTAGGTGGTGGTCTTGACGATATGGGACAGGTCGCTGCCGGCTTCTTCGAGCAGTTGCTTGAGGTTCTTCATGGCCTGTTCGGCCTGTGCACGCGGGTCGCCGAGGCCGACCAGGTTACCGTCGAAGTCGGTGCCGACCTGGCCGCGCACGTACACGGTGTTGCCGGCGCGCACGGCCTGGCAGAGGTCGTTGTCAAGGGTCTGGTTGGGGTAGGTGTCCTTGGTGTTGAACATGCGGATGCGGGTATGAGTGGGCATCAGCGAACTCCGGTGAGGCTGACTTTGCCAGCGCTGGATTCGAGGGTCGCGGCGTCACGCTGGGCGGCGTCGCGGTAGGCGGTGTACTTGCGCTGGGTGGCGATGTGGTCGGCGATGTGGCGGGCGTCGTGCCACACGCCCCAGATGAAGGTGGAGCCACGGCGCGACAGCCAGGGCAGGCCGACGAAGTACACCCCCGGCTCGCTGGACACACCGCGCTGATGCTTCGGCTTGCCGGCAGCGTCGAAGGCATCGACCTGCAACCAGCTGAAGTCCGTGGCGTAGCCGGTGGCCCAGATGATCGAGGTGACGCCGGCAGCAGCCAGGTCGAGGTGCTGCAACGGCTCGCTGACGCAGGCCGGCTCGGGGAAGCGGCGACGCGCCTCGGGCTCCTCCGGCAGGTCGAGGCCGTTGCGTGCGACGTAGGCGTCGGCGGCATCGAGCAGCGACAGGTAGTTCTCGTCGCCACGCGCCAGGTTCTCCGCCAGATCATCGGCGAACTGCGCCACGCCGTCCTGGAAGGTGCGAGTCAGGCCGACCAGGGTGATGCCCTGTGCGGCCAGCTCGCGAAAATCGATGGTGCGCCCGCCATGGGCGCCGCTGACCGCGATGGTCACGTGCTCCTTGCCGGGCTGCACGGTTTCCAGATCCCACAGGCCGAGCACGCCGAGCCACCAGACGAAATCGCGCCCGCGATAGCTGCGCGGCGGCCGGTCGTGGGCGCCGACGGAGAGGTACACCTGGCGTCCGGCGCGGTTCAGCTCGTCGGCGATCTGCACGCCGGAGGAGCCGGCGCCAACCACCAGCACCGCGCCCTCGGGCAGCTGCTGCGGATTGCGGTAATGCGCCGAGTGGATCTGCAGCAGGCTTTCGTCCTGCGGGGCGATGGCCGGGATCACCGGGCGCTGGAATGGGCCGGTGGCGGCGACCACGCGATTGGCGTGAATGGTGCCCTCGGAGGTTTCCACGATGAAGCCGGCGCGGCCGGGCGCGCGCACCACCTGCTGCACCTCGACGCCGGTGCGGATCGGTGCGTCGATCATCTGCGCATAGGCCTCGAAGTAGTCGGCCACCTGATCCTTGTGGGCGAAATCGTCCGGGCCGAGATCGGGGAATTCCATACCGGGGAAGCGGTCGTGCCAGACCGGGCCGTTGGTCACCAGCGAATCCCAGCGCACCGTGCGCCAGGCCTCGGCGATGCGGCTCTTCTCCAGCACCAGATGCGGCACGCCGAGCTTGCCCAGGTGTTCACTCATGGCCACGCCGGCCTGGCCGGCGCCGACCACCAGGGTGTCGATCGTAAGGGTTGCGGGTACCCGGCCGGCGGGTGAGGGAAAGGCGGACTGCTTCAGGTCGGTCATGGTTGCCTGCTCTGATTCTGCTCGTGACTGAATCCGCCGGGGCGGCTCGTTGCGGGCATTCTGTTCAGCGCGGGGAATTCGCGAAATTATGTTTTTTGTAGTTGCTGGCAAGGGAAAAACTGCCCGCAGGCACTGACGGTGCAGGCACCCGGCAACACGCACGAAGATCGTGCACGGAAACCGGTCTCAATAGCGCTATATACAAAAAAACATAACGAGGTAGGATTGCCGCATTCGTACCTGCCGCCAGGGTCGAGTCAACACCCGATAACGACAAGGAATCCCCATGCTCAAGCCGCTCAAGCACAGTCTGTTCGCCCTCGGTCTGATCTTCGCCAGCGGCGCCATCGCCGACGAGGTCAAGGTCGCGGTCGCCGCCAACTTCACCGCCCCCATCCAGGCCCTCGCGCCGGACTTCGAGAAGGCCACCGGGCACAAGCTGGTGGCCTCCTTCGGCGCCACCGGGCAGTTCTATGCACAGATCAAGAACGGCGCGCCGTTCGATGTATTCCTCAGCGCCGATGACACCACCCCGGCCAAGCTGGAAAGCGAAGGCGATATCGTCCCCGGCTCGCGCTTCACCTACGCCATCGGCAGCCTGGTGCTGTGGTCAGCCGATGCCGCTTATCTCGACGGCACTGACGCGGCGCTGAAGGCCGGTCAGTTCAAGCACCTGTCGATCGCCAACCCGAAAGCCGCTCCCTATGGCCTGGCAGCGACCCAGGTGCTGGAGAAGCTGGGGCTGAGCGAGGCAGTCAAGGGCAAGCTGGTCGAGGGCCAGAACATCACCCAGGCGCACCAGTTCGTCTCCACCGGCAATGCCGAACTGGGCTTCGTCGCCCTGTCGCAGGTGTACAAGGACGGCCAGGTCACCAGCGGCTCGGCCTGGATCGTACCGGACGCGCTGTACGACCCGATCAAGCAGGACGCGGTGATCCTCAAGCAGGGCGCGAGCAATCCGGCCGCCACCGCGCTGGTCGAGTACCTGAAAGGCCCGGAAGCGGCCAAGGTGATCGAGTCCTTCGGTTATAAACTGTAATCCCTGTAGCCCGGATGAAATCCGGGGGCCATCTGCCTGAGCAGGCCCCGGATTGCATCCGGGCTACGTTTGTCCAGACGCCAGTTGCCGGAACCTCGCATGCCGCTGTCCAAGAACGACCTCGACGCCATCCTGCTGACCCTGGAGCTGGCCTCGCTGACCACCGTCCTGCTGCTGATCATCGGCACGCCCATCGCCCTGTGGCTGGCGCGCACCGAATCCTGGCTCAAGCGCCCGGTCGGCGCGGTGGTGGCGTTGCCGCTGGTGTTGCCGCCGACGGTGATCGGTTTCTACCTGCTGGTCAGCATGGGCCCCAACGGCTTCTTCGGCCAGCTGACGCAGAGCCTGGGACTGGGCACGTTCACCTTTACCTTCACCGGCCTGGTGATCGGTTCGATCTTCTATTCCCTGCCCTTCGTCGTGCAGCCGCTGCAGAACGCCTTCGAGGCCATCGGCCGCGGCCCGTTGGAGGCCGCCGCCACCCTGCGTGCCAACCCCTGGGATGCCTTCTTCAGCGTGGTGCTGCCACTGGCGCGACCCGGCTTCGTCACCGCGGCGATCCTCGCCTTCGCCCACACCATTGGCGAATTCGGCGTGGTACTGATGATCGGCGGCAATATCCCCGGCAAGACCCAGGTGGTGTCGGTGCAGATCTACAACCACGTCGAGGCCATGGAGTATGCCCAGGCGCACTGGCTGGCCGGCGGCATGGTGGCGTTCGCCTTCCTCGTGCTGCTCGCGCTGTACAGCGGACGTAGCGGCAAGGTGAGGGCCTGGTGATGTTCGGATTCGGTAAACCTTCGGTCCCTGCTGTGGTGGATGACGGCCGTATTCGCGCGCGCTTTCTGGTGCAACATCCGGGCTTTCGCCTGGATGTCGACCTTGACCTGCCCGGGCGCGGCGTCAGTGCGCTGTTCGGTCATTCCGGTTCGGGCAAGACCAGCTGCCTGCGCTGCTTCGCCGGACTGGATCGCCCGCAGCAGGGCTATCTGCAAATCGCCGGCGAACTCTGGCAGGACAGTGCGCGCGGCTTCTTCCTGCCAGCGCACCAGCGCGCCATCGGCTACGTGTTCCAGGACGCCAACCTGTTCCCGCACCTGAGCGTGCGCGGAAATCTGCAATACGGCCAACGGCGCATCCCGACGGCGCAGCGCAAGGTGGCACTGGATCAGGCGCTGGAGCTGCTGGGCATCGGCCACCTGCTCGAGCGCATGCCCTCGGCGCTGTCCGGCGGCGAACGCCAGCGCGTCGGCATCGCCCGCGCGCTGGTCACCAGCCCACGCCTGCTGCTGATGGACGAGCCACTGGCCTCGCTCGACCTCAAGCGCAAGCAGGAAGTACTGCCCTACCTGCAACGTCTGCACGAGGAACTGGATGTCCCCGTGCTCTACGTCAGCCATGCGCCGGACGAAGTGGCGCGACTGGCCGATCACCTGGTACTGCTCGACGAAGGCCAGGTACGCGCCAGCGGCCCGCTCAAGGAACTGCTGCTGCGCGCCGACCTGCCCTTCGCCAGCGAAGACGATGCCGAGGCGGTGATCGACGGCCAGGTCTGCGGCCACGACGCCGCCTACGGCCTGCTGGAGCTTCAGCTACCAGGTAGCGATGCACGCCTGCGCCTGCCGCATACGGCGGTAGCAGACGGACAGGCGGTGCGAGTGAAGATCAAGGCGCGCGACGTCAGCCTGGGGCTCAATCGCGCCGAAGGCAGCAGCCTGCTCAACCTGCTGCCGGCACGGGTGGAAAGCTGGCAGGTGCTCGATGCGCAAGTGCTGCTGACCCTGTGCATCGGTGATCAGCGTTTGCTGGCGCGGGTCACCCGCTACTCCTTCGATCAGTTGGGCATTCATGCCGGCCAGGCGATCTGGGCGCAGATCAAATCGGTATCGCTGCTGACGCCGTAAGGCCTACCTGCGAGCCTCCGGAACCCTTGGTGCGCATGGCGCACCCTACGCAAGAGCCGGCACCCTCCGTAGGGTGCGCCGCGCGGCGTACCGTTCGCGAAGCAGTGCGCCGCGTACCTGGCCTGCGACGCCAAACTGGCGGACTGTTCGCCTAGGCTCCTGAGTCCGCCCTACGGCGCTCGTAACGCCGATGAAGTCCGGACACTCACGAAACCCGTAGGGTGCGCCGCGCGCACCGGAGCGTACATCTGTTCGAGCGAGGGATAGCCGGTGCGCGCAGCGCACCCTACAGATGACTCGTAGCCCGGATGAAATCCGGGGGGCAAGTGGCTCAGGTTACGCGACGCCTGGCAACTCCAGATGCTCGGGCTCGATCTCACTTTCGCCAGCCAGCAGCAGGGCGAAGTGGATGACGTTCTCCAGCTCACGGGTATTCCCTGGCCAGCGGTGTGCTTCCAGCACGGCCTGCGCTGCCCGGCTGATCGACGGGATGGCCAGGCCCAGGCGCAAGGCGTGAATACCGAGAAAGTATTCGGCCAGCGGCAGGATATCGCCGACGCGCTGACGCAATGCCGGGAACAGCAACTGACCGTCACACAGGTAGGCGTATAGACGCTCATCGAAGGTACCGGCCGCTACCGCCCGGGACAGATCGATGCTGCTCGCCGCCACCAGGCGTACGTCCACCGGCAACGCCTGGCTGGCGCCAACGCGATAGACCTCGCGGGTTTCCAGTGCACTGAGCAGCTTGCTCTGCAGTGGCCGCGAGAGGTCGGCGATCTCGTCCAGATAGAGCGTGCCGCCATTGGCCGAACCGAACCAGCCAGCACGACTGCTGCCGGAGCCGACATGGGCGCCGGCCGCGTGACCGAACAATTCCGCCTCGCCCCACTGCGGGCTGATCGCCGCGCAGCTAACCGCCACGAACAACCCACTGCGCTCGCTGTGACGATGGATATAACGCGCCAGCAACTCCTTGCCCGTACCGGTCTCACCGAGGATCAGCAGCGGCAGACCATTGCCCGCCAGCACCTCGGCACGTTCGCGCAACTGGCGCGAACGCTCGTCGACGAAGACCAGCGCCTTGGCCCGGATGCTCAGCGGACTCTTGTCCGAGTCGGCAAAAGTCAGCGGCGCTGGAAAGTGTTGTGAAAAGTCCATGACGTCCAGCTCCATAGCCGCTGCTCTTCAACACGCAGCCTGCTCACGAATAAAAGATTGCCTGGAGCAATTTTTAAGTTGCCCCACAACGGCCCGAAGGGTGGCCGCCATGGATGGCAGGCCATAAAAAAAGAGCGGGTGGCTGCCTGGCCCGATCCCGCCCTGGAAATAGTCGGCTCTGTAAAAGCCGGATCAGGCGCGCAACCGCGCCTGCTGTTCTATCCGCCCTTGCAGGCGATAGAGGTAACCGAAGCCCTGCTCCCAATAACGGTGCCCGGACTTGACGTTGATATGCCCGGCACCGGTCAGAATCGCCGCTTCGCTGCCCCAGGCACGTGCCAGCTCCATGGCCCGCAGGGCGCTGGCGGCGGAATCGTTATCGGAACCCACCAGCAGGCTGGGGAACGGCAACAGATCACGTGGGATCGGCGCGAAATTCTGCAGCGGCTCAGGGCAACCCGGGCGCTCGACATCGGCCGGCGCAACCAGCAGAGCACCGCGCACGCAGCGCAGCAAATCGACCGGTGCCTGCGCAGCCCAGTGCGCCACGGTGACGCAACCAAGACTGTGAGCAATGAGAATCGCAGGGCGCGGATCAGCCGCCACCGCGCGGTTCAGCTCGACAACCCAGTCACCTCGCTCGGGGTTGAGCCAGTCGGCCTGCTCGACCCGCGCGCTATTGGGCAGGCTGCGCTGCCAATGACTTTGCCAGTGCTCCTCGGGCGAGCCCTGCCAGCCCGGCAGAATCAGATAACGGATTGCTTCGCTGCCCATGACGGCACCTCCTTGAATCGAATGGCGACAGTCTAGGCAGCAGGAATGGATTCGAAAAAGAATAAGAACTTATTTGCTTATTCCACATTTCAGCGGTGAAAGATCCGCCACTCATATGCCAAAAAACTATATAAATGTTCTTAAACAGTATTTTTAAGAATATTTCCGTCTCTCTACTATCCGCTCCACGCCAGCGTCGGCAATCCATCCCGCCGCCGTGGCGACCTATTCATAAGGAGCCTGGAAATGACTGCGACGCTGAGAAACCTCGAAGGCCAGGATGAAGCCAGCATCCTGCGCGAGATCCAGACCGCCCTGAATGGCCTGAAATTTGGCTCGGTGGAAATCACCGTGCACAACGGCCAGGTAGTACAGATCGAGCGCAAGGAAAAGATTCGCCTGCAACAACCGAGCACCAGGAACAGCTGACACATGATGCAGCCCGACTGGACAACCAGAGGGCTCGAAAAAATTCGCCTCACCTGACACCCAATACGCCAACACAAGAATTTAGCCAGTTAGGAGCTGCACCATGTCCATTCGTCGTTTCGCCCTGGCCGCGCTGGCCAGCACCCTGATCGCCGGCCCGGCCGCCGCACAGACCCTGCTCAACGTGTCCTACGACCCGACCCGCGAGCTGTACGTCGAGTACAACGCTGCCTTCAACAAGTTCTGGCAGTCCAAGGGCAACCCTGCCATCAGCATCCAGCAGTCCCACGGTGGCTCGGGCAAACAGGCCCGCGCAGTGATCGACGGCTTGCGCGCTGATGTGGTGACCCTGGCTCTGTCCGGCGACATCGACGCGATCAACCTCAACCAGCAACTGATCGATCCGAACTGGCAGTCGCGCCTGGCCGACAACAGCACCCCCTACACCTCGACCATCGTGTTCCTGGTGCGCAAAGGCAACCCGAAAGGCATCAAGGACTGGGACGATCTGGTGAAAGATGGCGTGGAAGTCATCACCCCGAACCCGAAAACCTCCGGCGGCGCTCGCTGGAACTTCCTCGCCGCCTGGGCCTTTGCCCGCGAGAAGTTCGGCAGCGAAGAGAAAGCCCTGGAGTTCGTGACCGAGCTGTACCGTCACGCTCCGGTACTCGATACCGGCGCTCGCGGCTCGACCATCAGCTTCGTCCAGCGCGGCCTGGGTGACGTGCTGCTGGCCTGGGAGAACGAAGCCTACCTGTCGCTGGCCGAAGAAGGCGGCGATCAGCTGGAGATCGTCACCCCGTCGCTGTCGATCCTCGCCGAACCACCGGTTGCCGTGGTCGATGCCAACGTCGATCGCAAAGGCACTCGCGCCGTGGCCGAAGCCTATCTGGAGCACCTGTACAGCGAAGAAGGCCAGCGTATCGCCGCCAAGCACTTCTACCGCCCACGTAACGCCGCCGTTGCGGCCGAGTTCAAGGATCAGTTCCAGGATCTGAAGCTGGTTACCATCGACAAGGATTTCGGCGGCTGGAAAGAAGCCCAGCCGAAATACTTCGGCGACGGCGCAGTGTTCGATCAGATCTTCACCAAGATCAACCAGTGATACCGGTTTGATCGCTCAGGCTCTCCATCCTCCGGGATGGAGAGCCTTGTTTAGAGCCTGCTAAAAGGCTTGCGAGCTAGGGCCAGTTCCAACGCAGCACGGCCGACGCGCAGCAGACTTTTAACAGGCTCTTATCGCGGACCTGAGCCAAAGGACACCTTATGTCTCGTCGAACTTCCTCGGTCATACCCGGCTTCGGGCTGACTCTGGGCTACACCATCACTTACCTGGCGCTGATCGTGCTGATTCCGCTGGGTGCGATGTTCCTCTTCTCCTTCCAGCTGACCAGTGAGCAATGGTGGGCACTGCTCAGCAACCGCCAACTGCAGTTCTCACTAAAACTCTCGTTCGGTACCGCGCTGGCCGCAGCGCTGCTCAACGGCATCCTCGGCACCATCATCGCCTGGGTACTGGTGCGCTACACCTTCCCCGGCCGGCGCATCATCGATGCCATGGTCGATATGCCGTTCGCCCTGCCTACCGCCGTGGCAGGTATCGCGCTGACCGCGCTGTACGCACCCAGCGGCCTGATCGGCTCGCTGTTCCCGTTCAAGATCGCCTATACCCCGCTGGGCATCACCCTGGCGCTGGTGTTCGTCACCCTGCCATTCGTGGTGCGCACGCTGCAGCCTGTACTGGCCGACATCCCCAAGGAAGTCGAGGAAGCCGCCGCCTGCCTGGGCGCCAAGCCGCTGCAGGTGTTCCGCCATGTGCTGCTGCCGAGCCTGCTGCCGGCCTGGCTGACCGGTTTCGCCCTGGCTTTCGCCCGTGGCGTCGGTGAGTACGGCTCGGTGGTGTTCATCGCCGGCAACATCCCGCTGAAGACCGAGATCCTGCCACTGCTGATCGTCTCCAAGCTGGACCAGTACGACTACCCGGGCGCCACCGCCATCGGCGTGATCATGCTCGTGGTCTCGTTCATCCTGCTGCTGCTGATCAACATCCTGCAGCGCCGCATCCAGCCGCAACTCTGAGGAGCCTGTCATGAGCCTTGCAACCCTCGGCAAGAACGCGGCTGCGCGTCCGGCCAGTCGCTCCCCCGGCGCCATCGCCCTGATCGTGGTGGCCTGGGCAGTATTTGCGGTGATCCTGCTGCTGCCGCTGTACATCGTGCTGACCCAGGGCCTGAACCGTGGCCTGGAGTTTTTCTGGCAGGCGATCAGCGAGCCGGACGCCATCTCCGCCCTCAAGCTGACCCTGATCGCCACCGCCATCTCGGTGCCACTGAACCTGATCTTCGGCGTTGCCGCCGCCTGGGCGGTGACCAAGTTCGAATTCCGTGGCAAGAGCCTGCTGATCACCCTGATCGACATGCCGTTTTCGGTATCGCCAGTGGTCGCGGGTCTGATCTACGTGCTGCTGTTCGGCTCGCAGAGTTATCTCGCGCCTTATCTCGACAGCCACAACCTGCAGATCGTCTACGCCGTACCGGGCATCGTCCTGGCCACCATCTTCGTCACCTTCCCCTTCGTCGCCCGCGAGCTGATCCCGCTGATGGAGGAACAGGGCACCACCGAGGAAGAGGCCGCGCGCCTGCTCGGTGCCAATGGCTGGCAGATGTTCTGGCATGTCACGCTGCCTAACGTAAAATGGGCGCTGATTTACGGCGTGGTGCTGTGTACCGCACGGGCGATGGGCGAATTCGGCGCAGTTTCGGTGGTTTCCGGACACATCCGCGGTTACACCAACACACTGCCGCTGCATATCGAGATTCTCTATAACGAGTACAACATGGTCGCTGCCTTCAGCGTGGCGATCCTGCTGCTCGTCATGGCCCTGGTCGTGTTGCTGCTTCGCCAATGGAGCGAGGCGCGTCTGAGCCGCCAGTTGCAAGCCAACCGAGAAGACTGACAGCCGTTGCGCCGCAGCAATGCGGCCCGGCCCACGGAGCATTAGCCATGAGTATCGAAGTAAAAGGCGTCAACAAGCAGTTCGGCCAGTTCAAGGCGCTGAACGAGATCAACCTGAGCATCCAGAGCGGCGAACTGGTCGCCCTGCTCGGCCCGTCCGGCTGCGGTAAAACCACCCTGCTGCGTATCATCGCCGGCCTGGAAACCCCGGACAGCGGCACCATCGGCTTCCACGGCGAAGACGTTTCCGACCACGACGTACGTGATCGCAATGTCGGCTTCGTGTTCCAGCACTACGCGCTGTTCCGCCACATGACCGTGTTCGACAACGTCGCCTTCGGCCTGCGCATGAAGCCAAAGCGCGAGCGCCCGAGCGAAGACGTGATCAAGCAGAAGGTGCACGAGCTGCTCAACCTGGTGCAGCTCGACTGGCTCGGCGACCGCTACCCGGAGCAGCTCTCCGGTGGCCAGCGCCAGCGTATCGCCCTGGCTCGCGCCCTGGCGGTGGAGCCGAAAGTGCTGCTGCTCGACGAGCCCTTCGGCGCCCTCGACGCCAAGGTGCGCAAGGAACTGCGCCGCTGGCTGGCGCGCCTACACGATGAAGTGCACCTGACCAGCGTGTTCGTGACCCACGACCAGGAAGAAGCCATGGAAGTGGCCGACCGCATCGTGGTGATGAACAAAGGCGTGATCGAGCAGATCGGCACCCCGGCCGAGGTCTACGAGAACCCGGCCAGCGACTTCGTCTACCACTTCCTCGGCGATGCCAACCGCCTGTACGTGGACAACGATCATCACGTGCTGTTCCGCCCGCACGAGGTCGATCTGTCCAGCGAGCCGAGCCCGGAGCACAAGGCTGGCGAGGTGCGTGACATCCGCCTGCTCGGCGCGATCACCCGTATCACCCTGAAGGTCGAAGGCCAGGACGAGCTGATCGAAGCCGAAGTGGCCAAGGATCACCTGAGCCTGAACAACCTGGGCCGTGGCACCACCCTGTACTTCAAGCCCAAGGGCGGCAAGCCGGTCGCCAACCCGGCCAGCTGATCGCCCGGTTGCCCGGAGCTGTCACCCAGCTCCGGGCCGCCCCACCGTTTCCCCTCATACCGCGATCGCACGCGACTGGCGCAAACCGAACCACTGCAGTTCGGCGAGCAGCGCCACCACCACCGCTTGGCCGATGATGAAGACGTAACCGAACAGGTTCGGCTCGATCCAGCCAAGCACCAGCGATAGCCCACTCTCGATCACCCACAGCGTGTTCAGGCTGATCACCGCCCACACCGCCTGGCGATGCAATTGCGGCTGGCGCGACAGCCAGAACAGCAGGCCGCCCAGTGGCAACAGGATCAGTGCGCTGGCCATCAGCAGCAGGCGCGGCAGTTCAAGGAAGCCGGCCAGCCAGTTGGCGCCCAGTACCAACAGCAGGCCGGTGGAGATGCCCAACAGACCGTCGGCCAGCAGGGCGTTACGCAGCAGCGGGGAAGGTTGCACGTGGCTCATGAGGTTTCTCCAGAAAGGCACCGGGATTGGTGCGTGTTTCTAGAATCCGTGCCACGCGAAAGCGCGTCGATTACCTGCCAGGTAATGGCCGCGATGACCTGACTGCACTATCGTGCAAGCCATGAATACCAACTCCCAGACCGCCGGCGCCCTGTTGCGCCAATGGCGCCAGCGGCGCCGCCTGAGCCAGCTCGACCTCGCCTGCGAGGCCGAGATTTCCACGCGCCACCTGAGCTTCGTCGAGACTGGCCGCTCCCATCCCAGCCGGGAGATGTTGCTGCACCTGGCCGAGCAGCTGGAAATCCCCCTGCGCGAACGCAATCGCCTGCTCGGCGCCGCCGGCTACGCGCCGCTGTACAGCCAGCACGAACTGACGGATCAGGCGCTGAGCACCGCACGCCAGGCCATCGAGCAGTTGCTCGAGGCCCACGAACCCTACCCGGCGCTGGCCATCGACCGACAGTGGAACCTGCTGGCGGCCAATGCCTCGGTCGGCCCTTTTCTCGCCGGCGTGCCGGACTTTCTCCTTGGCCCGCCGCTCAACGTGCTGCGCCTGTCGCTGCATCCGGAGGGCCTGGCGCCACGCATCATCAACCTGGGGCAATGGCGAGCGCACCTGCTGATGCGCCTGCAGCGCGATGCGGAAATCAGCGGCGACGCCGGCCTGCATGAATTGCTGGAGGAACTGCGCGGCTACCCGGCGCCGGACGCGCCGGGCGAACCGGTCAGCGAAGCGGTACTGATGCCGGTGCTGCTGCAGACCGAAAGCGGCGTGTTGAGCCTGATCAGCACCACCACCGTATTCGGCACGCCCAACGACGTGACGCTCGCCGAACTGGCGTTGGAAACCTTCTTCCCGGCCGACGCCTTCAGCACCGACTACCTGCGCGCCCTGGCGCAAAAGCCGTAGGGCCCTTCAACCGCCCTATCCCGCCAACGAGGCGGGATGACGCGTCCACCAGATGAATGCCAGGTGGCGCAGGATGCGCTGAACGGCGGCGATTTCCGACGAAATCACTCTTTCGGGTCATGCCCCAGACTCAGCGACGCAGTAGTCTTGGCCCAGCGTCATCGTGGCGCCCATTCCCTGACTGCTCACAACAATAACAAGGAGCACCCCGGATGCGCTGTAAAGCACTGTTGCGTCATGCTTTTCTCTGGATGCTAGGGCTCTTCGTCGGGCTTTCACCACTGGCCTTCGCCGAGGCCGTCAGCCCCCAGGAGCAGATCCAGATTCACGCCAGCCGTGCCACCAGCAGCCTCATGCTGTTACGTGGCGAAGGCTTTCAGAAAGCCCACCAACAACGCCTGGAAGCGGATCTGAGCGCTCTGTACGGCGCCATGCAGAGCCTGCCGCAGAGTAGCGCCGAACTCACCAATGCTCACCAGGCACTCGTTACCCAACTGCGTAACGGTGTTTCCTATGGCCCCGGCGACGACAACGTGCCCTGGCGCTTCCCGGAAGACCTCAGCCGCGCCCTGCGCGACTTTCTCAGCGCCGCACGGGCACTGCCGGCTGGCGAACAACCGAGTGAACTGGCCGCCAAGATCGAATACCTGAGCGTGCAATACCTCAGCCGCTCCTACCTGGGCACCTTCGAAATCGCCCGCGAACAACCCGACACCTACCTCGGCCAGGACGAACGCCTGCTGCTGCCGGCCATCGACAACGAGCTCAATGCACTGGATGAAAAAGCCGATCCGCAGGTGACACGCTTGCAGACCCGCTGGAGCTACCTGCGGATCGGCTTTTTCATCCAGT
>Ga0206116_1001285_pt1 | contig 14520 bp, 14 predicted proteins | sample 3A1Ametagenome_FD_178000 | JGI IMG/M metagenome (GOLD analysis project Ga0206116, IMG submission 178000) | Enriched microbial communities from leaf-cutter ant dump, University of Wisconsin, Madison, United States - 3A1A | ecosystem: Environmental > Terrestrial > Nest > Insects nest > Nest dump...
ACAATGTCTCTCACAAATACTTAAACGAAATAATTTGTTATTATGATTTTTCAGGTATTTCTGCTAAATCGGAAAATCTACCTGTTTACAATCAGGAACGAGAGAAAACACTGAACAAATATTTTTCTGCATTCAAAGAAGATGCAAAATTAACTCAGGAAATGCGAGCAAAAAGAATGAAACAGGTTTTACATATAAAAAAATATCCAGTAGCTTGGCGAATTTTCAAATGGATGATCAGTCTATTTCTTTTGTTTTTGCCAAAATATCAAAATGATTTCAGAAAATAATTCTTCTTTAGTTCTATCAGCTAAAATGGGTTAAACACAAAAGTAACGATTGTTAGATATCATTATTTAGAAATTAATTTTGCGTATAAATTGGGGTAATAATAATATAATCTCAAATAGAGATAATACTCTATACCGATATCTCTTATTGGATATTTCAGGAATGAATAGAATGACTTGCGAATTTCCTCTTTTTCTAATTTCATTTGATTTACCGAAGTATTTCTGATAATTCTTTTCAGTACCATCAACAGTTTTCTAATTATATTTTTGCTGATCTTACGTTGATTTCCGATTGTTTCTGAACTCTGCCAAAATCTGAATACCTCCATAATCGCCAAATAAAAAAAATAAGCAGTCTCGGGCGAAAGATTATGGGAAAGACTGTCTTCCCGTTGAATGTAATGGTAAAGTTTTTTATTGGATTTAGCGACTTTCGTTGTTTTATGAAATATTTTGAAAAGCGTGGAATAGTCTTCAAAGCTTTTAAGATTTTCAGGAAAGTTTACGTTCTTGAAAAAAACGGCTTTGTATAATTTTCCCCAGGGATGGCTTTGGATTTCCTCATCTTCTAATAAAAGTATCAAAGCTCTGTTTCCATCAAATATTTTCTCCTGCGAAATCGGTTTGTTGAATACAATGTTTCCATCTTCATCCTCATATGATGCTTCTATAATAGAAATATCTGCATTTTCATTAACAAGTAAATGATACAACTCTGAACAATAATCCGGTTCTACCCAGTCATCAGAATCCACAAAACAAATATATTCGCCAGTAGCCGATTTTACTCCTTTATTTCTCGCTTTTGATACGCCGGAATTAGCTTGCTTAAAAATTTTTATTCTTTTATCTTTAATTTGGAAATATTCATAGATTTTTGAAGTTCCGTCTGTAGAACCATCATCAATAATAATAATTTCTAAATTGCTATAAGATTGATTAATAACACTAGTCAGGCATTTTTCCAAAGACCTCTCTGCATTGTAACAAGGAATGATTAGACTTATCAGTAGATGATTGTTCATTTTATTAGGCAGCGAATTAATCTTTTTAATATTTGTTTAATACGTAAAAACAAATATTATGCAGATAACCATAATTGCTGGATATTTTATGACGCAATATAATAAAAATATATCAAGCTAAAAAAGTTGAGATCTGGAGGTTTTTACTAAATTTGACCTTATAAGAAGATTAATTAAGCAGTAAAAATTTTATCAATATATGAATATTGTATATTTAGTATTTGGCAGCAACCTGGAAAATTACCAGCAAGTCTATTTTTCAGCGTATACTGCCTTTGCGCATAAAAATACTGAAGACAGGATTATCGTGGTTGCAGAAGATCCATCATTATTTGCTTCTTTTCATGATAAGATAGAAATATTACCAATTAGCCGTGCACTAATAAAAGAGTGGGAAGGTAAATATCAATTTTTTTGGAGAGTGAAAATCAAAGCGCTACAATTAGTTGCCGAAAAATATCCGTCAGACTCTATTCTATATTTGGATGGTGATACTTTTTTTTATCAGAATATGTATTCTCTACGTGATGGAATGAAAAATGGACAAAATTTTATGCACGTAGCAGAAGGAAAGCTATCGGCTCTTTCATCAAAAACCGAAAGACTGATGTGGAAACAAATGAAAGGAAAATCCTATTTTAACGTCAAAATAGATAACAACTCTACAATGTGGAATGCTGGTCTAATCGGGATTTCTCCAAAACATTTTGGTTGTCTCGATTTAACTTTAGGGATTAATGATGCGATGTGTGCGGACGGTGTGACAAGAAGATTGATAGAACAGTTTGCATTTTCTTTGGGACTCAATGAATTTTCAAAACTGAAACCTGCGGATAACGTTGTTGGTCATTATTGGGGAAATAAATCAGAATGGAACCAGATTATCAGCCATTTTTTGAAAGAAATTTTTATGAAAAATTATTCTTTGGATGAAATTGTTGAAAAGATCAGACAAATTGATTTCAGTAAAATTCCAGTAAAGGTTAAGGAATCAAGTACCCAAAGAAAACTCAAAAACTTAGTTGATCAATTTTATAAAAACAAAAAACCTCTCTATATTAACAAATAAACCTCTTGAAAAGTTGAATTACTGTTTCAAAGTTCTATAAGTTTCGTAGACGTACACACTTTGAAGGTAGCTGATTTTCAAACCATTGATGCCATCCAATATTCCAAGTTTTATAAAATAAGTTTTAAAGAATTTGAAAATAACTTTGCTCCATTGTATAATGAAGTTATATTTTTCACCCTTCAGTTGAAGTTCCTTACCTTTTAATCTGCCGTAAGACAGCATTTTATTTTTGAACTGATCATAATTTTCAAAAGAATAATGAAGAAGTTTGTGTCTTAAAACGCCAACAGTTCCATTGACTTCCAAAGTCTCATGCACTTTTTTATTTTCGGAATAATGTGCTTTCGACTTTCTGAACAAGCGAAAGTTTTTGTCATTCTGAGTTCCCGAAAAATTGATTTTTTTCCTGCCTAGAAAGAATGTTCTGTAAAAATAGTAAGCATCTTTTGCATTCGGATTTTCTACAGTTTTCAAAATTTCCATTTTTAATTTCGGCGTGATTCTCTCATCACCATCCAAAAACAATACCCAGTCATTTTTAGCATGAGTCAATGCAAAATTTCTTTGTTTTGTAAAATCTTCAAACTGATTCTGAAAAATATTAACTTGAGGAAAAGATTTTGCAATCTCTATTGTTTTATCGGTACTGAAAGAATCTACAACAACTATTTCATCACAAAAATCAAAACATTCCAATACTTCCCGAATATTTCTCTCTTCGTTATATGTTATAATTAAACCACTAACTTTCTCCCTATTTTCCGGCATAGTTATTTTTTAAACTCAAAGATAGTCTTCTCGATTATTTTAATACAATCCAGCAACTGTTTTTCAGTAATGACCAAAGGTGGTGCCAATCTGATGATGTTGCCGTGCGTAGGTTTTGCAAGAAGTCCATTTTCTTTTAACTTTAAACAAAGATTCCAGGCTGTTTTGCTGTCAGGCGTATCATTGATTAGAATAGCATTCAATAATCCTTTTCCACGAACTTTTGTGGTCAGATCTGTTTTCTGAATTAATTTTTCAATCTCAGAACGGAAAAGTTGACCCAATTCCTCAGCTCTTTCGGATAAATGTTCTTCTTCAACTACATCAAGAGCTGCAACAGCAACGGCACAGGCAATCGGATTCCCTCCGAAAGTAGAACCATGTTGCCCGGGCTTGATAACATTCATAATATCATCATTTGCAAGGACTGCGGAAACAGGATACATTCCTCCGGAAAGTGCTTTTCCAAGAATCAAAATGTCTGGCTGAACATTTTCATGATGACAGGCGATTAATTTTCCTGTTCTTGCAATCCCGGTCTGAACTTCGTCCGCAATGAAAAGAACATTATATTTTTTACATAATTCCGATGCGCCTTTTAAGAATCCTTCATCAGGAACATAAACCCCGGCTTCACCTTGTATTGGTTCTGCTAAAAATGCCGCAATATTTTCAGAATCATTTTTTAAAGCTTCTTCTAAAGAATTGAGGTCGTTATAAGGGATTTTTATAAATCCGGGTGTGAAAGGACCATAATTTTGGTTAGCATCAGGATCATTAGAGAAAGAAACAATTGTCGTTGTTCTTCCATGGAAATTATTTTCACAAACAATAATTTTAGCAGCATTTTCAGAAATGCCTTTTATTTCGTAGCTCCATTTTCTGGCTAGTTTAACCGCTGTTTCTACAGCTTCGGCTCCGGAATTCATAGGAAGCACTTTGTCAAATCCAAATAAAGTAGTGATCTTTTTCTCGTATTCTCCTAATTTAGAATTATAGAAAGCTCTTGATGTCAAAGCTAATTTTTTGGCTTGTTCTACCAAAGCATCCACAATTTTTGGATGAGAATGTCCTTGATTAACAGCGGAATAAGCAGACAAAAAATCGTAATACTTTTTACCTTCGACATCCCAAACATAGACGCCCTCACCTTTGTCCAGTACCACAGGAAGCGGATGGTAATTGTGAGCGCCAAATTGATTTTCGAGATCGATAAAATATTGAGAATTCTTTGTGATTTCTGCTGTTGACATAAATTTTATTTTTTACAAATCTAAGAATATTATTCTTCAAAAGATCATATCTAATTGTGTATTTTATTCTTGATTTCAATAGTTGATTTTTAATATGAACCAATTGCACTTTTATCAATTTTTGCAGATATGAATTAATGAAAACTTATAATTACATAAATAAAAAAACTACTCCATTTCTAGAGTAGTTTTTATTTTATTAAAATGAAAACGATTAATGATTATCAAAACTTCTGTCCATTACAAAGTCTTCCATAAACTTCGTAGTATAATTTCCTGCTAAGAAATCTTCATTTTCCAATAATTGTCTGTGGAACGGGATGGTAGTTTTTACACCTTCGATATAAAACTCTTCCAAAGCACGTTTCATTTTTGCAATTGCTTCTTCTCTGGTTTGAGCTGTTACAATAAGCTTGGCAATCATAGAATCGTAGTTTGGTGGAATCGCATATCCCGAATAAACGTGTGTGTCAACTCTTACACCGTGCCCGCCAGGAATATTCAGTCCGGTGATTCTTCCCGGAGATGGACGAAAATCGGCATAAGGATCTTCTGCATTGATTCTGCATTCTATAGCATGCATCTTCGGATAGTAATTTTTTCCGCTGATTGGTGTTCCTGATGCTAGCAAAATCTGCTCACGGATCAAATCGTAGTCAACAACTTGTTCGGTAATCGGGTGCTCAACCTGGATTCTGGTATTCATTTCCATGAAATAAAAATTTCTGTGTTTGTCTACCAGGAATTCGATGGTTCCAACACCTTCATAACCAATAAACTCAGCGGCTTTTACAGCGGCAGCTCCCATCTTTTCACGGAGCTCATCTGTCATAAAAGGAGAAGGTGTTTCTTCGATTAGTTTCTGGTTTCTTCTCTGTACAGAACAGTCTCTTTCAGAAAGATGGCAAGCTTTTCCATATTGGTCTCCGGCAATCTGAATCTCAATGTGTCTAGGCTCTTCAATCAATTTTTCCATATACATTCCGCCGTTTCCAAAAGCAGCAACTGCTTCCTGAATGGCAGAATCCCAATGGTCTTTTAGGTCTTCCTCTTTCCAAACGGCTCTCATACCTTTTCCACCACCACCAGCAGTCGCTTTGATCATGACAGGATAACCGATTTCTTTAGCCGTTTTCTTAGCATCTTCGTAAGAATCAATTAATCCGTCAGAACCTGGAACACATGGGATTCCAGCAGCTTTCATTGTTGCTTTAGCCGTAGCTTTGTCTCCCATTTTCTCGATTTGCTCAGGTGTAGCTCCAATGAATTTGATGCCGTTTTTAGCACAGATTCTGGAGAAGTTGGCATTCTCCGACAAGAATCCGTAACCCGGATGGATGGCGTCTGCATTGGTGATCTCTGCAGCAGCAATGATATTAGGGATTTTGAGATAAGAGTCCTTACTCATTGGTGGACCAATACAAACAGCTTCGTCTGCAAAACGCACGTGAAGACTGTCTTTATCAGCTGTCGAATAAACAGCAACCGTTTTGATCCCCATTTCTTTTGCCGTACGCAAGATCCGCATTGCGATCTCACCACGGTTTGCGATTAATATTTTTTTGAACATCTGTTCGAAATTTTAAATTATAAATTTTGAATTTTAAATTAATTTTAAACGAAAGAATTTCATCTAAAATTTATAATCTTTTACCTTAAAATTCCTTAAGATGGATCAACTAAGAATAATGGCTGATCATACTCTACAGGTGAAGCGTCATCAACCAATATTTTCACGATTTTTCCGCTAACTTCTGATTCAATTTGGTTGAAAAGCTTCATTGCTTCGATCACGCAAACTACTTTTCCTTCTGTTACAGCATCACCAACATTTACAAAAACGTCTTTATCCGGAGATGGCTTTCTGTAGAAAGTACCAATCATTGGAGACTTGATTGTAATATATTTGCTGTCATCAGCAGAGCTTGTTGCTTCAGAAGCTGCAGGAGCAGATCCTGGATTTGCAACTGGTGCGGAAACAGGAGCCTGGTAAGCAACTTGAGGAGTTACATAACTTACAGGTTCTCCTCCAAGTGGAGTTTTGATATAGATTTCGAAGTCTTTGTTTTTATACTTTACTTCGGAAACACCTGCCTTTGCAACAAATCTTACAAGATTCTGAATGTCTTTTATATCCATAAAATTTTTAAATTGTTTTGAACGCCAAATATAATAAAAAACCACCCAAATTGATAAAATCCGAGTGGTTTTTTATGTTGTGTATAAGATTATCGGAAGATAAATCTTAGTTTTCTTCTGTTGTTTCTACAGTTTTCTCTAATACAACTTTTCCTTTGTAGTAAAGTTTTCCTTCATGCCAGTGAGCTCTGTGATAAAGATGCAATTCACCAGTAGTAGCGTCTTTTGCTAATTGAGGCGCTACAGCTTTGTAGTGAGTTCTTCTTTTATCTCTTCTTGTAGACGACTGTCTTCTCTTAGGATGTGCCATTGTTGATTATTTTAAAAATTCAAACGAATTATAGTTATACTTAATTATTGTCTCTTAACTTTTTCAAAGCTTCCCATCTTGGATCGGTGCTTTGTTCTTCCTCTTCTTCAATTTCTTTTGGACTGTATTGGTCAAGGAGTTTTTGATATTCATCATTGTCTCTTACGGATGGCGCCAGTTTTTTCATCGGGATCGATAAAACAACGGCTTCATATACAAGATTGGCTATGTTGAACTCACTATCTTTTTGAGGAATCGTGATAATATCTTCATTACTATCATCATATTCTTCACCAAATTTTACAAGAACCTTCAGATCATTCTCAATGTTTTCAGAAAATTCATCGTTGCTGATGTCGCAGATCAATTGAACTGTTCCTGAAACGTTGATATAGAATTCCAAAAATGTAGTGTGCTTGTCCAAGTGAACATCCACATCAATTTTTGGGTTAAAAAACTCTTGTTCAGTCTCAAATAAATCAAAGAACTCCTGATTGATTTCGAATTTGAAATCGTGCTTTCCGGTTTTAAGACCAGAAAAAGCAATATCGTAGTTTCTAAATCTGTCCATAAAAAATGGTGTGCAAAAATAATTTAATTTTTTTAAATAACAAAATGTTTTTTGGAAATACTTGAAATGCAAAAAATTACTTCCAATATTTTTGTTTACTCAGCTTCGGTTGGAAGGTCTTCATCCACGCCGTTATTAATATGCATGGCTTTTGGACGAAGCTGGTTTTCCATCAGTTCCCGATATTCGGTTCTGTTCTTAAAAATCCTGATGGCTGTAAAAATAGCTTCCGAAAAAGAAGTTTCATCAGCCAGGTTTTTCCCTGCGATGTCATAAGCAACACCGTGATCCGGCGAAGTTCTGATAAAAGGTAAGCCGGCAGTGTAATTGACGCCTTCTTCGTAAGCAATGGTTTTGAAAGGTGCTAATCCCTGGTCGTGATACATTGCCAAAACTGCATCAAAAGCCTTGTATTTTTCCGGCTGGAAAAAGCTGTCAGCAGGATACGGACCAAAAGCCAGAGCGCCAGTTTCAAAAAGTTCTTTAATGGCAGGTTCTATGATTTCAATTTCTTCTTTGCCAATGACGCCGCCGTCGCCAGCATGTGGATTAAGTCCTAAAACTGCAATTTTCGGTTTTTGTACGCAGAAGTCTTCCTTCAAAGTTGTTATTAATTGTCTGATCTGCTTCTTGATTTTTTCTTTCGAAATGTTTTTTGCAATATCAGCAACTGGAATGTGATGCGTGGAAACAGCAACTTTCAGATCGTCTGTTACCATAAACATTACCGCTTTTTTCTGTGCTTTCTCTTCAAAATAGCCTGTGTGTCCGGCGTGAGCAAAGCCGTACTTCATCATCTCATCCTTATTGATAGGAGCGGTTACCAAAACATCGATTTCATTTTTAAGAAGAGCTTCTGTTGCGGCTTCCAAAGAATCGATCGCCATTCTTGTGGATTCTTCTGTAGGAACACCAAATTCTATATTACTATTCTCTTTTGTAAGGTTTACCATATTGATTTTCCCACCCTGAGCTTCTTTTGCAGAATTGATATAATTAAAATTCGTCTGCAATTTGAAAACGTTTTTCTGATAAGTAAATAATTTACCTGATCCAAAAATAACCGGCGTGAAAAAATCGGTAATGGTTTTGTCTTTCAGAGATTTCAGAATAATCTCGGGTCCGATTCCGTTGAAATCGCCGATTGAAATTCCTACTCTGATTTTATGATGTTTGGAGCTCATTTGTTTATCTTTGACATTTAAAAGAATTTTACAAATTTAGTTTTTTTTAGGTTGGTTGCATACTAGTTCTATAACTAAATGTTATATTGATGACAAATGCCATAGCCCCGATTGTAGTGGAAATCCTTTTTCTTTTCTTTGAAAAGGAAAAGATTGCAACGGAAAGCGGGATTAAGCTCCTAAAAAAATCAATAAAAAAGAAAAGAATGTTTACAGGAATAATTGAAGCAACGGGAAAAGTAGAGAAAATTGACAAGAACGAAAGTAATATCGATTTTGTACTGAGTTGTCCTTTCACACAGGAGTTGAAAATCGACCAAAGCCTGGCTCATAACGGCTGTTGCCTGACTGTTGTGGAAATCAACAGCGATTCTTACAAGGTAACGGCGATCAACGAAACACTGGAAAAAACCAATCTTAATTTTTGGAATGTGGGAACGGAAGTGAATTTGGAACGCTGTTTGAAATTCGAAGGAAGATTGGATGGTCATATCGTTCAGGGTCACGTTGACAAAACCGGAGTTGTAGAAAGTATCGAAGACCAGAATGGAAGTTATTTTATTACAATTTCTTACGAAGAAACTACAGAATATACAACGGTTCCGCAAGGTTCTGTTACTGTAAACGGAACGAGTCTGACGGTTGCCGAGAGCGATACAAATAGGTTTTCTGTTGCAATAATTCCCTACACGTGGGAGTTTACAAATATGAAGCATTTGAAAATAGGTGATGTAGTGAATCTGGAATTCGACATCATTGGGAAATATGTTGCGAAACTTTTGAAAAAGCAAAATGCCATTAAGTGATTATAAAGGTTACCGGTTAAGAAATAGGGTTTTTATTGGATTTTTAGCGATTTGCTTCCTAAGTGTTATCACTTCGGCTGCTTTGTCGTTTGTGATTTTGCGTGACAATGCCAAGATGCAAAGCAAAACGGATATGCAGAATAAATCCGAAGCGCTGATGTCTTCTCTGGATTATGCACTTAGTCATTCTCAGGTAGAAACTAATGACATTCCTAAAATTCTTGAAAACGAAATCTATGAGATTGCCGATATCAACAAACACGATATTATCATCTATGATCTGAAAGGGAATTACCTTTTATCCAACAAGGAACCGAATCTTGTTATCCAGAAAAAAATGCCTGCTGATGTTATCAAGGCGATCAGAAAAAACGGAAAACAATATGATGATAAATCCTATGATGATAGATTGAAAGCGACAATTATCTCTTCTTATATGGTGCTGAAGAATAACATGCTGGAAGATATTGCCTATGTTTATTTCCCCTATTACCACAATGAGAGTGCTTATATGGAGGTTTTCAAACATTACTTTGCTTACATCATCGGTGTTAATCTTTTGATTATTCTGTTCAGTATCTGGTTTAGCTGGATTATTTCAAATAACCTAACAGAGGCAATTACACGTTTCACATCTATGATTAGCAGGATTAATCTTTTTGATAAAAATCTCCAGCCGATTAAATACTATAAGAACGATGAGCTAAACGCATTGGTAAAAGCTTATAATAAAATGATCTCTGAAATTGCTGACCAAAGGGAACGTCTTAGCTACATCGAAAAACAATCCGCGTGGGAAGAGATGGCAAAACAAGTGGCACACGAAGTTAAAAATCCTCTGACGCCTATGAAACTGATGATGCAGAATTTTGAAAGAAAATTTGATCCCAATGATCCGAATAACGAAATGAAAGTCAAAAACCTGAGCGAGGTCATCATCGGGCAAATTGATGTTATCAGTAGAGTAGCAAGTGCTTTTTCGGAGTTTGCACAACTGCCTAAAAGAAATGATGAGGAAATCAATCTTAATAAAGAAATCAAAAATGTTCTGACGATTTTTAGTGATGAAAATATTTTTGTCCATGCCAACCATGACAACATAATGATGAAGATCGACAGGGATTATCTGACAAGAATCATTACCAACCTTGTAACCAATGCCAGTCAGGCCAAAGCGGAGGGTAGAAAATCGGTCATTAATGTTGATCTGGAGAAAATTGAAAAACGAATCCGAATCACAGTGGAAGATAATGGCATAGGAATCTCGGCGGATCAACTCGACAAAATTTTCGACCCGAATTTCACTTCAAAAAACAGCGGAATGGGAATCGGACTAACAATGGTGAAACGAATGGTTGAAGACTATAACGGAACGATTACAGTGATTTCAACTATTGACAAAGGAGCGATTTTCACTATCTCAATGCCTTCCAATCTTTAGATGAAATCGTTTCGATTTAAGCAATTCGACATCCTGCAGAGTTCTGATGTTTTCCGGGTTGGGACAGACGCCGTTTTGTTAGGTGTTTTATCTGATGTGATGGGAGCAAAACAAATTCTGGAAGTCGGAACCGGAACCGGAATTATTTCCCTGATGCTGGCTCAGAGAAATCCTGATGCCAATATCTTAGCCATTGATATTAATTCCGAAGCTGTTAATATCTCTCAAACTAATTTTTTAAATTCTCCTTTTTCAGATAGAATCAAAAGTCAACTTCAGGATTTTAAACAATTTGAAACCGGGGAAAAATTTGATTTAATTATTTCGAATCCGCCTTATTTTGAAATTAACAGCTCTGACAAAGATATCCTGGCAAGACAAAGATTGGAGTTGGATTTCTCTGATTTGATCCAGAAGGCTTCACAATTACTTTCTGATGAAGGTTTGTTTTCTGTTGTTATTCCTATTGATTCCGAAAAACAATTCACTCAGATTTGTCTTAATAATAATCTGTTTCTCAAAAGAAAGGTCATTATTAAAGGAATCGAAACGGCTGAACCGAAAAGAGTAGTTTTAGAATATTCATTCCAACAATCGGGAACTAAAAAAGAGAATTTTGTTATTGAAAAGTCACCAAGAGTTTATTCCGATGAATATCTTGAGCTGACAAAAGATTTCCATATATTCAACAAAAAAGCTCTCTGAATTTTCAGAGAGCTTTTTTATCTATAACTAATAATTTTTTTTATTCGAATAATTCCGCTGTGTCCAGAACAGAAACCTGTCCGTTTTCGCACCGGATGGCTTCGCCGGGATAATTCTGAATCATATGATAATCGTGTGTCGCCATTACAACTGCACAATGGTTTTCTTCCGCTAGATTTTTAAGAAGCGTCATAATATCGTTTGACGTTTCCGGGTCAAGATTTCCTGTTGGCTCATCTGCAAGAATCAATTCTGGATGATTTAACAAAGCTCTTGCAATCGCGGCACGTTGCTGCTCACCACCGGAAAGCTGATGTGGCATCTTGTGTTTTTTTGTTTTCATCCCAACGCTGGACAGGACTTCATCAATTCTTGCTTCCATTTTATGTTTGTCTTTCCAGCCGGTTGCCTGGAGGACAAAAAGAAGATTTTTTTCAATATTTCTATCCGGCAAAAGCTGAAAATCCTGGAAAACAATTCCTAATTTTCTTCTTAGGTTTGGAACGTCAGATTGTTTCAGTTTCTTCAAATCAAAACCTGCGACTTGTCCGCTTCCGCCTTGCAAGGGAAGTTGCCCGTAAAGGACTTTCAGAAGAGAGCTTTTCCCGGAACCTGTTTTCCCGATCAGATAACAGAATTTTCCTTTTTTGATATGAAGATCAACATCATTCAGGACGGTAAAGTTTTTCTGTACAATCTTAGCATTGCTCAAATCTATAATATCGATACCCGGATCATTTCTGTGCGGCATAATTAGAAAATTGAAAGTTTGTGAAAGTCAAAAATAGCAAAAACTTATTTTTCCGCTTTTACTTTTGGGAAATTTTAACAACAAAAAATGCTTGAAAATTTTTCAAGCATTTTTTGTATATGATAATTAAAGAAAATTATCTCTTAGCGCGAGATGCACTAACAGTTAAGCTCTTTCTGCCTTTCGCTCTTCTAGCTGCCAACACTCTTCTTCCGTTTGGTGTAGACATTCTTTCACGGAAACCGTGCTTGTTTCTTCTTTTTCTTTCAGATGGTTGGAATGTTCTTTTACTCATCACTAATATATTTAGTTCGTAATTATCTTTTTATTTTCAGACTGCAAATATAGGGATTTTATTTTGAGTGGCAAATATTTAAAAACTTTTTTATGTTAATTTTTCACTTCCCGTTTATTTCAATAATTATGGCAGCTATTTCCGCCTTCCGCTCCCAAACCTAACGAAGTGGTTCGACGAAGTCAATCTTTTCACTCCACTGCATAAAAAGGATTTCCGCTCAAGTTGGGCTGCGGATTCAACATAAAAACAACAGTTTGCAAAATCCAATATTGTCATTCCCGAGGAATCTAGACTGTTGAGATTCTTTCAGAATGACAAAGTTACGGTTTATAATTTCTAATCTTTAAATTTGTCTTAATCAAAAACAAACTATGATAAAATCAAAACAAAATACAGAACATTATATCTGGGGTGGAAACTGCGACAGTTGGGTTTTGCTTAACTCAAATAATCTTTCCATTAAGCAGGAAACGATGCCTCCAAATTCAAAAGAGCAATTGCATTTCCATAAAAACGCCCAACAGTTTTTCTTTATTTTAAAAGGAAAAGCAACGTTTACTGTTGATGGAGAAGTTTTCGAGGTTGCTGAAAACTCGGGATTTCATATCTCGCCAAATAGAAATCACCTGATAGAAAATCAATCAGATGTTAATTTGGAATTTCTCGTCATATCGAATCCTTCAACAAATAATGATAGATTTGCAGTAGAAAAATAAAAGATGAAATCTCTATACAATCTTTTCGTTCACTTAATGATTTTCGGGATGAAAGTCTTCTCACTCTTCGATTCCAAAACAAAAAAAGGAGTCCGGGGAAGAAAAGAATCTCTTAAAATCGTTCTAGACAGCATCCAGGGACAAAAAGTACTTTGGATGCACGCTGCAAGTCTTGGCGAGTATGAGCAGGGACTTCCGGTTCTTGAAAAGCTGAAAGAACAATTCCCGGAACATAAGACTCTAGTGACGTTTTTTTCGCCTTCCGGTTATGAGAATGTGAAGAAAAGAAAACAGATTGCTGATGCTGTCTGCTATTTGCCTTTTGACAGAAAAAAAGATGTGAAAGACTTTGTTTCCTCTTTTGAGACGGAGATTTTCTTCACGGTTAAATATGATTATTGGTACAATCTTCTGGAAGAGTTGAAGAATCGGGGCGTGAAAATCTATGTGATTTCGGCTTTGTTTTATGAGCATCAGGTTTTTTTTGAAAGTTATGGAAAATGGTTTGCAAAACAGCTTCGTCAAAACATCGACTGGTTTTTTCATCAGACTATCAAATCACAGGCTTTGGCAAAAAAAATAGGATTGACCAATTCTACGGTTTCTGGTGATACACGATTTGACCGGGTGAAACAATTTTTAGACAGAGATAATCACCTGGAATTCATAGAAGAATTCAAAGTAGGTCAAAATCTGATTGTCTTCGGAAGCAGTTGGCAGGCAGAGGAAGATATTGCTCAGGTTGTGGCAAAAAAACTTCCCAAAACGAAACTCATCATTGCTCCACACGATTTGCACAGAGTTCCGCATCTGCAGAAATTATTTCCGAATGCTATATTATACAGTTCCCTTACAAATTCTCATGTCCCTGAACTCTCAAACTCTCAAACTCTCATCATAGATAGTATCGGGAAACTTTCCAAATTGTATTCTTATGCGGATCTTGCGGTTGTTGGAGGCGGATTTCATTCGGCGGGTTTGCATAATATTCTGGAAGCGGCGGTCTATGGTGTTCCGGTGATTTTTGGAAATCAGTACAAGAAGAACCCGGAGGCAGATACACTGATTGAGGCGAAAGGAGCCAAATGTTTTGACGACTTTGTTGCGGCTTCAGCTTTTATCACAGAATTGATTAATAAAGATTCGCAGACAGAGGATGAAGAGAAATCTTTCCTGAAACAGATGTCC
>Ga0206116_1001294_pt1 | contig 14449 bp, 13 predicted proteins | sample 3A1Ametagenome_FD_178000 | JGI IMG/M metagenome (GOLD analysis project Ga0206116, IMG submission 178000) | Enriched microbial communities from leaf-cutter ant dump, University of Wisconsin, Madison, United States - 3A1A | ecosystem: Environmental > Terrestrial > Nest > Insects nest > Nest dump...
AGTTCTACCGCCCGCTGCCGCCGCTGGCCTACCTGCCGCTGATCGTGATCTGGTTCGGCATCGACGAGACCTCCAAGGTCCTGCTGATCTACCTGGCCTGCTTCGCGCCCATCGCCCTGGCGGCCAAGGCGGGCGTGCGCAGCGCGAGCGTGGAGCAGATCAACGCGGCCCTGTCGCTGGGCGCCAGCCGCTGGCAGCTGGTGTGGCACGTCATCGTGCCCGCCGCGTTGCCGGAGATCATGGTGGGCCTGCGCATCGCCGTTGGCTTCGGCTGGACCACGCTGGTGGCCGCCGAGATGGTGGCGGCCACCGTGGGGCTGGGGCAGATGGTGCTCAACGCCTCCAACTTCCTGCGCACCGACGTGGTGGTGATGGGCATCCTGGTCATCGGCCTCGTGGCCTGGGGCTTCGACTGGTGGATGCGCTGGCTGGAGCAGCGCTTCGTGCCCTGGAAGGGCCGATAGCGGGATTACTTCAGCAGGCCTTCGGCCTTCATCGCGGCCTGCACGGCGGGGCGTGCACCGACGCGGTCGCGGTAGGCCGCCAGGTTCGCCAGGGCCGAGATGTCCGTATTGGTGGGTTTGGCCCAGTTGGTCACGGTGAACAGGTAGCCGTCGGCCACGGTGAACTGGTCGCCCATCAGGTATTGCTTGCCGGCGAGCTGGCCGTCCACCCACTGCAGGCGCTGCTGCAGCTTCTCGCGCGCCATGCTCTTGTATTCCTCGGGCGTGGCGGGGTTGAACAGGGGGCTGAAGCCCTTGTGGATCTCGGTGCCGATGAAGGTCAGCCACTCCTGCAGGCGGTAGCGCTCCATGGTGCCGTTGGCGGGCGCGAGGTTCTTGGCCGGCGCCTGGTCGGCGATGTACTGCACGATGGCCGGGCCTTCGCGCAGGCGCTCGCCGTTGTCCAGCTCCAGCAGCGGCACGTAGCCCAGCGGGTTGATGCCGTAGTAGTCGGTGCCGTCCTGCAGCTTGTGGCTCTTGGTACTGGCCAGCACGGAGGTGTGGGCCAGGCCTGCCTCGTGCAGGGCGATGTGGGGGGACAGGGAACAGGCGCCGGGGGAGTAGTAGAGCTTCATGGATGCATCCTTTTTTTGCGAACGGGAAGCCCTGGATGCTATGCGCTGTGCCGTTTTTCTGCAGGCGTGGGCTCTTGGCTCAGCTGTCGTAGCCCGGCGCCTCGCGCTGCACCTTGCGCAGCAGCGCGGGCCAGGCGAACGCGCCGCCCAGGCCGCCGGTCTGCACCTTCATGGCCTGCGCCACGCCGCTGACGATCTGCGGGTTCACGGGGGTCAGCGCGCCGCCGCCGGCCTGCGCGTCGATCTGGATCTTGCAGGTGGCCTCGAAGGTGTACATGGCGAGGAAAGCGTCGGCGATGGTCGTGCCCACGGTCAGCAGCCCATGGTTGCGCAGCATGAGGAAGTTGGCTTGCCCCAGGTCGGCCTGCAGACGCGGCTTTTCCTCGTCGCGGAAGGCCACGCCTTCATACGCGTGGTAGGCCAGTGAGGCCAGCACGAAGGTGCTCTGCTGGCTGATGGGCAGCACGCCGCCCTGCTGCGCGCTCACGGCCACGCCGGCGCGCGTGTGGGTGTGCAGCACGCACTGCGCCTCGGGCCGGGCCTCGTGCACGGCGCTGTGGATCACGAAGCCCGCAGGGTTCACGGGGAAGGGCGAGTCGTGCAGCTTGTTGCACTGCATGTCCACCTTGATGAGGCTGGACGCGGTGATCTCCTCGAACATCAGCCCGTAGGGGTTGATGAGGAACTGGTGCGCGCCCGGCCCCGAGACGGATTCCGGCAGCTTGGCGCTGATGTGGGTGAAGACCAGGTCGCTCCATCCGTACAGCGCCACGAGGCGGTAGCAGGCGGCGAGGTCGCGGCGCAGCTGCCATTCTTCGGGGCTGACGCTGGCTTGCATCGAGGGGATGTCGGGCATGGGGTGTCTCCTGGGTTCTGTGGGCGAGAAGGCCCCACTGTAGGCCGTCGGCGGGTCGCGCACTGTCCGCCAGGCTACACAGCGTGCGGATGCTGCCATCCGCGCAGAAGACTATGTTTTTCATAGCTGTCAGCGCTTGCTGCATAAGCGCTGGAGGCCATTTTGACTATTATCCCGAGGCGCTCATCTTGCGTACGCGCGTCAGCCGCCCAGCGTGGGCGGTATGCCGGCGAGCTTGTCGGGGTTGCGCACCGCGTAGATGGCCACGATGCGCTCGCCGTCCGTCACGAAGGCCTGGGCCGATTCGAGGCGGCCTTCCACGTAGCGCACCAGCCCCGGTTCGCCGTTGATGAGCGCCATGCGGTAGAGCACCTGCGCGCCCATGCGCCGGTACAGCGCCCAGTACAGGTTGGCGATGCGGAAGGGCCCCACCAGCGGCTTGGCGAACGAGGGCACCTTGCCGCCGCCGTCGCCGATGAGCTGGGCGTCCTCGCTCAGCAGCGCCTCGATGGCGCCGCGGTCGCCGCTCTTGGCGGCCAGCATGAAGCGCTGCAGCAGCTGGCGGTGCACGCCGTGCGGCACCGCGAAGCGGGTGCGGGCCTGTTGCACGCGCTCGCTGGCGCGGTGCACCAGCTGGCGGCAGGCGGCCTCGGTCTTGCCGAGCTGCGCGGCGATCTCGGCGTAGTCGTAGTCGAACACCTGGCGCAGCAGGAAGGCCGCGCGCTCCTCGGGGCCCAGGCGCTCCAGCACGTACAGGAAGGCCACCGAGAGCTCGCCGGCCAGCTCGGCCGCCGACTCGGGCGTGCGCTCGTCCGGCAGCCCCTCCACCAGCGGCTCGGGCAGCCACCAGCCCACATAGGCCGCGCGCTCGGCCTGGGCGGCGCGCAGCCGGTCGATGGACAGGCGCGTGACCACGGTGACCAGCCAGGCCTCGGCCGACTGCAGGGCGCTGGCGTCCGTGCGGCTCCAGCGCAGCCAGGCGTCCTGCAGCACGTCCTCGGCATCGGCGCGCACGCCCAGCATGCGGTAGGCGATGCCGAAGAGGCGGGGGCGCAGGGCGGTGAAGGGGTTGGTGGCGGGCGTCATGGCGGCGGCGGTGTGGACAGCAGGGGGCAGCCCTCTTTCTACACGCGAGACGGGGGAGGCCGCGGCTTTGTGACAGCGCAGCCGCGAATGCTTTTGATTTGATAGCTGCCAGCGCTTGCTGTATAAGCGCTGGAGGCACTTTTGCCTGATAACGGCCTGACCGCATGCCATCCCGCCTGGACCATATCGTCGTCGTCGCGCACACGCTCGCCGCGGGTGCGGAATTCGTGGAGAAAGCGCTGGGCATTCCGCCCGGCCCCGGCCGCAGGCATGCCCACATGGGAACGCACAACCTGCTGTTGGCGCTGGGCGCCTGCGTGTACCTGGAGGTCGTCGCGGTAGACCCGGACGCCCCGCCGGTCTCCCGGCCCCGGTGGTTTGGGCTGGACATGCTGCCGCCTGCACCCCCGGCGCGCCTGGCCGCCTGGGTGGCGGACACCGATGACATCCGCGCCCACGCCAGCCCCGCGCTGGGCGCGGTGGAGACGATGGAGCGGGAAGGGCTCACCTGGCAGATGACCGCCACGGCCGATGGCAGCCTGCCGCTGGCCGGCGCGGCGCCGCTGCTGATTCAGCGTGCGCCCGGCATCGCGCACCCCGCCTCGCGGCTGCCGGACGTGGGGCTCCGGCTTCGCCGGCTGCACATACGCCATCCTTCCCCGGCCGATGCAGCCGCGCTTCTCGCGCGGATCGAATTTTCGGCGCAGCCGGGGATCGACCTGTCGCAAGGCGCCGCGTGCTCGCTGAGCGCCGAGATCGACACCCCGCTGGGCGTGAGAATGCTGGGCGGCTAGCAGGGCGCGCCCGGCTGCGTCAGCCGCTCCAGCCGCGCCAGATACAGCATGGCCTGGGCCGTGCTGGCGCCGCACATCTCGGCGGAGGGCTGGAGCCCCCGGCACACGGCGGGGCGGCCGGGCTGGCCGAAGATGCGGCAGCGCGCGTCGTCGCCCAGCTGGACGCAGCGCATCCCGGCGGGCTTGCCCTGGGGCATGCCGGGGATGGCCGAGGTGATGGACGGCGCGGTGCAGCAGGCGCCGCAGCCGGGGCGGCAGTCCATCCGCTCAGGGCTGCAGGCGTGCGGCGGCCCAGAGCACTTGGTCCACCACGGCGCGCACCCGGTCGCGGTGTGCCTGCTGCACCAGCGCCCCGGTGTCGTCGAACGCGCTGCCCGCCGAACCCAGCGCGAAGGCCTTGGGCGCCAGCCAGCACTCCAGGTTGACCAGCAGCGGCGCCAGGTGGCTTTGCGCGCGCAGGCCGCCCAGGGCGCCCGGCGATGCGCTGAGCATGCCCACGACCTTGCCGCGGAAGGACTTGAGGCCGTCCTGCCAATCGGGGTGGGACTTGGCGGGGCTGGAAGCCCAGTCGATGGTGTTCTTGAGCAGGGCGGTGTAGCTGGCGTTGTATTCGGGTGAGCAGATGACCCAGGCCGGGTGCTGCCACAAGATCTCCTTGAGCCGGATCACATCGGCGGGCGTGCCCTGGGCTTCCAGGTCGGCGTTGTAGAACGGTATGTCGAAGTCCGACAGCTCCAGCAGCGTGACCTGCGCACCCGCGTCGCCCGCGATGGCGGCGGTGGCGCGGGCCAGCCGGCGGTTGAAGGACTGCTGGCGCGTGCTGCCTGCGAAGACGAGGAGGGAGGGGGTGTCGTTTGGCATGCCCGCGATTGGAGCACAGGCGGGCGGCAGGATTCCTGCGGTGTTTCACGTGAAACAGGGCAGAAAACCCGAAAACCGCCAAAGGTGGGAAAATTGCGGGTTTCCCCGCGCCCGGAGCTCCCCCATGTTGTACCCCCAGGAATTTGATGTGATTGTCGTCGGCGGCGGCCACGCCGGCACCGAGGCCGCGCTGGCCGCTGCCCGCATGGGCAGCCGCACCCTGCTGCTCACGCACAACATCGAGACGCTGGGGCAGATGAGCTGCAACCCCAGCATCGGCGGCATCGGCAAGGGCCACCTGGTGAAGGAGGTGGACGCGCTGGGCGGGGCCATGGCCCTGGCCACGGACGAGGGCGGCATCCAGTTCCGCATCCTCAACAGCTCCAAGGGCCCGGCCGTGCGCGCCACGCGGGCGCAGGCGGACCGCATCCTGTACAAGGCGGCCATCCGCCGCATGCTGGAAAACCAGCCGAACCTGTGGCTGTTCCAGCAGGCCGTCGATGACCTGATGGTGGAGGGCGACCGGGTGGTGGGCGCGGTCACGCAGGTGGGCATCCGATTCCGCTCGCGCACCGTGGTGCTGACGGCCGGCACCTTCCTGGACGGCAAGATTCATGTGGGTCTGAACAACTACGCGGCCGGCCGGGCCGGGGACCCGCCCGCCGTGTCGCTGTCGGCCCGGCTCAAGGAACTGCAGCTACCGCAGGGACGCCTGAAGACCGGCACGCCGCCGCGCATCGACGGGCGCAGCATCGACTTCAGCAAATGCGAGGAGCAGCCCGGTGATCTCGACCCAGTACCCGTGTTCAGCTTCATGGGCAACGCTGCGATGCACCCGCGCCAGGTGCCATGCTGGATCACCCACACCAACGAGCGCACGCACGACATCATCCGCAGCGGCTTCGACCGCAGCCCCATGTTCACCGGCAAGATCGAGGGTGTGGGTCCGCGCTACTGCCCCAGCGTGGAGGACAAGATCAACCGCTTTGCCGACAAGGAAAGCCACCAGATCTTCCTGGAGCCTGAGGGCCTGACCACGAACGAGTACTACCCCAACGGCATCTCCACCAGCCTGCCGTTCGACATCCAGTACGACCTGGTGCGCAGCATGCCGGGGCTGGAGAACGCACACATCCTGCGCCCCGGCTACGCCATCGAATACGACTACTTCGACCCGCGCTCGCTCAAGAGCAGCTTCGAGACGCGGCAGATCCAGGGCCTGTTCTTCGCCGGCCAGATCAACGGCACCACGGGCTACGAAGAAGCGGCGGCCCAGGGCCTGTTCGCCGGCATCAACGCCGCGCTGCAGTGCCGGGGCGAAGCGCCCTGGCTGCCCGGCCGCGACGAGGCCTACCTGGGCGTGCTGGTGGACGACCTCATCACCAAGGGCGTGATCGAGCCCTACCGCATGTTCACCAGCCGCGCCGAGTTCCGCCTCCAGCTGCGTGAGGACAACGCCGACATGCGCCTGACCGAAGCCGGCCGCCGCATGGGCCTGATCGACGACGCCCGCTGGGAGGCATTCAGCCGCAAGCGCGACGCTGTTTCACGTGAAACAGAACGCCTCAAGGCCACCTGGGTGAATCCGCGCAACCTGCCGGCGGCCGAATCGGCGCGCGTGCTGGGCAAGAGCATCGAGCACGAATACAACCTGTTCGAACTGCTGCGCCGCCCGGACGTGAGCTATGCCGGCCTGATGTCGCTGGACGGCGGCAAGTACGCCACCGCCGATGTTTCACGTGAAACCCTGGGCGACCTCGCCGGGCCGGTGCTGGAGCAGGTGGAGATCGCCGCCAAGTACGCGGGCTACATCGACCGCCAGAAGGGCGAGGTGGAACGCGCCGCGCACTTCGAGAAGCTGCGCCTGCCGCCCGACCTGGACTACATGCAGGTCACGGCCCTGAGCATCGAGGCGCGCCAGGTGCTCAGCCGCCACCGCCCCGAAACCCTGGGCCATGCCTCGCGCATCACCGGCATCACGCCGGCCGCGATCTCGCTGCTGATGGTGCATTTGAAGAAGGGCGGGTTCAAGGGCTTCACCCCATCGCCCACCACGCAGGAGGAAGCCGCGTGAAGGGCTCCCTGCAGGCGGGCGCGCAAACCCTGGGCCTTGCGCTGTCGGATGCGCAGGTCGATCTGCTGCTGGAATTCCTTGCGCTGCTGCAGAAGTGGAACAAGGTCTACAACCTGACCGCGGTGCGCGACCCGCAGGAAATGCTGACGCACCACCTGCTCGACAGCCTGGCCGCCGTGCCGCCGCTGCGCCGGTACATCTCAGCGCATGGGGCCGCGCCGGGGCAGGGCGTGCGCCTGCTCGACGTGGGTTCGGGCGGCGGCCTGCCCGGCGTGGTGTTCGCCATCTGCTGCCCCGAGGTGGATGTGAGCTGTGTGGACACCGTGGGCAAGAAGGCGGCGTTCATCCAGCAGGCCGCAGTGGCGCTCAAGCTGCCCAACCTGCACGGACTGCATGCCCGGGTCGAGACGCTCGACACGCCCTTCGACATCATCAGCTGCCGCGCCTTTGCCTCGCTGCCCGACTTCGTGAACTGGTCGCGCGGTGCGCTGGCGCCGCAGGGCACCTGGCTGGCCATGAAGGGCAAGCGTCCGGACGACGAGATTGCTGCCCTGCCGGCCGGCGTGCAGGTATTTCACGTGGAACCGCTCGCCGTGCCCGGCCTGGAGGCCGAGCGCTGCATCGTCTGGATGCGACCGCTCGCGTAAACTCTGTCCCAGATTCTTGGGGAAATCATGTTTGGCATTGCGGATTACGGCGCCTTCATCGCCGCGATAGTGTTGTTCCTGGCCATTCCTGGCCCAGGCAATCTGGCGCTGATCACCTCCACCAGCAAGGGCGGCATCCGGGGAGGACTGGGCGCCACCCTGGGCGTGATTGCGGGCGACCAGGTGCTGATGTGGCTGGCCGTGGCCGGCGTGGCCGCCCTGCTGACGGCCTATCCGGCGGCCTTCCATGCCGTGCAGTGGCTGGGCGCGGCCTACCTAGCGTGGCTGGGCTTCAAGATGCTGACGGCCAAGCCGGGCGATGCGCCGGTGCTCACCATCCAGCCGCGCCACTACTTCAAGCAGGCGGCGCTCATCACGCTGCTCAACCCCAAGGCCATCGTGTTCTACATGGCGTTCTTCCCGCTGTTCGTGGACCCGGCCCGGCACCAGGGCATGCTGACCTTTGGCGTGATGGCGGCCACGGTGGCGGCGCTGACGTTCGTGTACGGCCTCGTGGCCGTGCTGCTCACGCACTTCCTGGCCGAGCGCATGCGCGCCAATCCCCGCATCGGCCGCACGCTGGAGAAGCTGGCGGGCGTCTTCCTCATCGGCTTCGGCATCAAGCTGGCCATTTCCAAGTAAGCCATGGCCAAGATCTTTTGCGTCGCCAACCAGAAGGGGGGGGTCGGCAAGACCACCACCACCGTCAACCTTGCCGCCGGGCTGGCCAAGATCGGGCAGCGCGTGCTGATGATCGACCTGGACCCACAGGGCAATGCCACCATGGGCTCGGGCGTGGACAAGCGCAGCCTCGAACTGACGGTGTACGACGTGCTGCTCGAATCCGCCTCGGTGAAGGAGGCGGCCGTGCTCTCGGACAAGTGCGGCTACTGGGTGCTGGGCGCCAACCGCGAACTCGCGGGCGCCGAGGTGGAGCTGGTGGCGCTGGAGCATCGCGAAAAGCGCCTGAAGACGGCGCTGGCCGAGGCGGATGCTGACTACGACTTCGTGCTCATCGACTGCCCGCCGTCCCTGTCCATGCTCACGCTCAATGGCCTGTGCAGCGCGCACGGCGTCATCGTGCCCATGCAGTGCGAGTACTTCGCCCTCGAAGGCCTGACCGACCTAGTCAACACGATCAAGCAGGTGCACGCCAACCTCAATGCCGACCTGCAGATCATCGGCCTGCTGCGCGTGATGTTCGACCCGCGCATCACCCTGCAGCAGCAGGTCAGCGACCAGCTCAAGGGCCACTTCGGCGACAAGGTGTTCAACACCGTGATCCCGCGCAACGTGCGCCTGGCCGAGGCGCCCAGCTACGGCCTGCCCGGCGTGGTCTTCGACCCGGCGGCCAAGGGCAGCCAGGCCTTCGTGGAGTTTGCGCAGGAGATGGTGGAGCGCGTGCAGCGCATGTAACCACGGGTGGAATTGGCCGCTAGCGCCTGCCCAGTAGTCATTTTCAGATATTGTTTTTATAGCTTTGCTTTAGACAACGGCGCCGGGAGATGCGCTGGGCCAGTTGTTCACTCACGTACTGCCCGGTGGTCTTTTCCAGCGCTGCCAAGATCGATGTAAGCCCCCAGTCTTCATGCACGAAGCCTCGTAGCAGGGTTCTCCACCATTGCGGGTGGGCGAACAGTTGCTTGTAGATACCGTCATGCGGCGTGGCAAAACTCCAATTGGATTGCGTGACTGCTATCAAATACAGAGCATCATCCAAGCGTTAACAATTGATGCCCGCAGGTAACAGTGCGTTCCCGTGCCATGGTTTGTGCCTAAACTCCGCCCAGCTTAATTACGGTCACAGCCGTTCACACATTAAAAGAAAGCCTTACCATGCTCACACATCTGCTTTCGCGGGCCTGCGCGCCTTCCCTACACAAATCGCGCCGGGCGGGTTGGTTGGTTCGCCTGTTGGCGGTTCCGCTGCTGGGCTTTGCGGGTGGTGCTTGGGCGCAGAGCGCCGACTTGGTGCTCTCCAACCACGTTGTTTCGCCAGACCCGGTGCCCGCTGGTGGCATTGCCACCATCACCATGACGGTGCAGAACAACGGTACAGGCACCGCCAGCAACGTGACGTTGACCGACACCATTCCTGTCGGCTCGTCGTTCGTGAGCATGAGCGCAGACGGTGGCGGTAGCTGCACCGCTGCTGATCCGTACCAATGCACCTGGGCTTCGATTCCCTTCCCCGGCACGCGCACGGTCACGCTGCAAGTGCGGCTGCCCAGCGCCAATGTGTGGACGAACAGTGCCTCCGTCGCCTCCACCACCGCTGACCCGAACGGGGGCAACAACGGCCTGACCCGCAACATCACCGTGCAGCAGGCGGCAGACCTGGCGGTTACCGCCAGCGTTTCCACTGGCGGTGCCACGATTGCCGCAGGCACGCCCTACAGCTACACGCTGACCGTCGCCAACAACGGCCCCGACCCATTGCCGACCGGCCAGTCGCCCACAGTCACCTTCAATGTGCCCGCAGGTTCTTCCATCACCTCGCAGCCAGGGGGCACCGGCTGGACTTGCTCGCCCGACTCCGGCTATCCGCTGATCGACGCTCCCGGGCCGCCCGTTGGCGCGCTGATTACTTGCACCCGCAACGACGGGCTGGCGAGTGGGGGCGCCAGCTTTCCGCCCATTACCGTGAACGCCGTGGGCAACGTCACGGGTGCTGTCGATGCCACTTTCGACATATCGTCCAACTACCTGGACGGCGACATCACCAACAACACCGCCTCGGTCAGCCAGCCGCTGAGCGCAGGCACGGACATGCGCATTGACAAGACCGTGGCCCTGTCCGGATCACCCATTGCTGGCACCCGCGCAACTTTCACCTTGAGCGCGGGCCAGGTCAGCGGCTCTGACCCCACGGGCGTGACCGTGACCGATACGCTGCCCGCAGGCTTCACCTACGTAAGCCACAACGGCGCGTCGCCATGGGTTTGCAGCTGGGCGGCTGGCGTGCCTGCAGGTTCAACGGGAACCTTGACCTGTACCTACCCCGGCACCTACACCGGCGGACCCAACAGCACCTTGCCCGACATCACCCTGGTGGCCGACATGACGGCCAGCGGCGTCATCCCCAACACGGGCACCGTTGCGGCAGATCAAACCGATAACGTCCCGGGTAACAACACCAGCCTCATCAACGTAAACAACTCGGTCGATCTGGGCATCAGCAAATCGCCCAGCCTGAGCCCGGTGGTGGTGAACCAGGCATACAACTGGACCATCACGGTGCGCAACTACGGACCCATGCAGGTGCTGACAGGCCAGAGCATTAGTGTGACGGAGAGCATTCCGCTAGGCATGAGCATTACAGGTGCCCCGACAGGCAGCAACTGGGCGTGCACAACCACGGTCGGTGGCGCTCTGGCTTATCCAGTCGCTGGTCCTACTGACATCCTGTGCACGCACACCCGAGCCTCGAATTTGGCGGTCAACAGCAATGCCCCCGTGCTCAGCCTGCCTGCGGTCAACACCAGCGCCGGTGCCTTGACCAACAACGCCTGCCTTGGGTTGTCCGGCAATGGCCCTGGGGAACTGGGCACGACGACCGATGGCTTCCAAACCAACTGCGTTGGCGCGGGCATCACGGGCACGCAGGTTGCCAACTCCGCCGATATACGGATCGAGAAGACCGTCGTCGGCCCCAACCCCGTGGTGCTGGGCCAGCCCCTGACGTACCAACTGGTGGCTACCAATCTGACCAACGGAGTCCCGGCAACTAATGTGCATGTGTACGACACGGTCAACAGCCTGCGCAACATCGCCGGGGCGCCGGGCTTGGTGTCTATCACGACGACGCAGGGCACGTGCACCCCTGCCGCGCCAGCCAACGTCACATCGGCCAGTATCGACTGCACCCTGGGTACGCTGACTTTTGGTACCCCGGTCACGATCACCATCACGATTCGGCCCACGAACACCGAAACCAATGGCCTGGACTTGAACCGGAGTAACACGGCCACGATCAATTCGCTGGACGTGGGCGACAACGACCGCACCAACAACACCTCGACGGTGAGCAGCGTGGTGCAGCCCCGCGTGGACATGACGGTGAGCAAGACCGTCAACCCCAGCCCGGTGCGCGTGAGCCAGCCCATGACCTACACGATCACGGCCAACAACGCTGGCCCTTCGTACGCCAACAACGTTCGCATCAACGACCTGCTGCCCGCCAACACCGCCTTCATCAGCGCGGGCACGCCGTCGAACGGCGGCACCTGCGGCACCGTACCGGCGGTGGGCGCGGTGGGGACGGGGGCTGCTGGCGGACCCGAGCTGGTTTGCTCCTGGGCTTCGGTGGCGCCGGGCGGCAACCGTACCGTGACCCTGACCGTGCGCCCCCTGGAAGCGGCGCTGACGGCGGGCACCCCGCCCGGCACCATTCACAACACAGTGACCGTGGCCACGGACAGCACCGAGACCGATCTGACCAACAACTCAGCCTCCATCGACGCTACCGTGATTGCATCTGAACTGGACGTTCTGGTGCAAAAGACCGACAGCGTGGACCCGGTGGTGCTGGGCGCAACCACGCGCTACACGGTCACCATGCGCAACGCCGGGCCGTCTTACGGCACGCAACTGGTGATGACCGATACCTTCCCCAATGCGGGCAACACCGCTCGCTTCAGCTACCAGGGTGGGCTGACAGCCTCGATTGCGGGCGTTGCTATCCCGACGCCGACCTGCACTGAGCCCGCCATTGGCGCCACCAGCGGCACGCTGACCTGCACCTTCCCGACCATCGCCATCGGTCTCGCCAATCAAGTGCTGGTTGAGTACGACATGCGGGCCGAGAGCATCATCACCGCTGGCGACTACTCTGGCACGCAGGGCAACCATGTGGTCGTGGCAGTGCAGGAGAACGAAACCCAGATGGGCAACAACCAGGTGGATGAAGACACCACCACGCGCCGCGACGCGCCTGCGGCCGGCAGCGAGATTGATCTGGGCATTGTCAAGACGGTAACGCCAGGAAGGGCGTTGCCAGGTACCCAGTTCGCCTACACGTTGGCTGTGACGAACCACGAAGCTGCTGGCAGTGGTCGTGACGTGGTGCCCGCCAACGGCGCGCAGGTGACCGACACATTGCCTGCGGGCCTGACCTTCATCTCGGCACCGGGCTGCTCGTACGACGTGGGTTCGCGCCAAGTGGTGTGCATCGTCGCCAACCTGGCGGCAGCCGCGTCAACGAATTTCATTGTGACTGTGGAAGTGACCTCGCCCTACGTGGGGCCTGCGTCGGTGACCAACACCGCGCACGTGGACATTCCTGGCGATCCGGTGCCCCCCAACAATGACTCGTCCGTTCCGAAGCAAGTCGGCAACCCCCCTCCCCCAACGGCCATCCCCACGCTGTCGGAGTGGGGCCTGATCATCCTGTCCATGCTGCTGGCCGTGTTCGCCCTGCGCCGCGTGCCGCTGCAATCTGGCCGCCGGATGTAATCTGTCGCCGGGTTTGACCCCAGCATCGCCGCCGCCATGCCCCGCCAGGGCATCGCGGCGGCGATGTGCTTTGTGCGGTGGGGCAGAATGGGGGCAGTGATTCACAACGAAATCGGTGCCCTGCGCTTATCCATCAAGCGCCAAAAGCTACGAAAAGCATAGCAATGAACTCTGCGAATTTCCTGCTCCTGCCCGGCTGGCAGAACTCCGACCCCGGCCACTGGCAAAGCCGCTGGGAAGCCCTGCACGGCTACCGCCGCGTCGAGCAGCACGACTGGATGCGCCCCCTGCGCGGCGACTGGTCGGCGCGGTTGGAGGAAACGGTGGTGGACGCCGATGGCCCCGTGGTGCTGGTGGCGCACAGCCTGGGCTGCATCCTCACGGCCTGGTGGGCGGCGCACACGACCAACGCCCACCGCGTGCGCGGCGCGCTGCTCGTGGCCCCGGGCGACGTGGAGCGGCCCGACCTGGCCGTGCAGATTCCAGGCTGGTCGCCCATCGCGCGCCAGCCGCTGCCGTTTCCCGCCGTGCTGGTGGGCAGCCGCGACGACCCGTACTGCGGCTTCGAGCGTGCGCAGGCGCTGGCGACGGGCTGGGGTGCGCGTTTCATCGACTACGGCAAACGCGGCCACATCAACGCCGAATCGGGCCTGGGCGATTGGGATGAGGGCCATGCGTGGCTGCAGGCACTGGCCCCATGAGCCGCGGTGATGTGCCCTCGAAGCGCAAGGCGCCGGCCTACTGGCTGGCCGACGCGCTGCAGATCGTTCTGGCCTGGGTGCTGCCCAGCAGCGCCGTGGTGGTGGCCGCCCTTGGCCAGATCGCCCTGGCCGCCGTGCTGTGCGCCATGGCGCTTGGCATCTGGCTGCGCCTGTGGCGTGGGCGGGTGCGTGAACGCAGGGCCGGGCGCCGCTGACTTTTCTTTCAACCCAATCCCCACGCGAGAACCTTTCCATGGTCACCAAAAAACCCAAGGGCCTGGGCCGCGGCCTAGAAGCGCTGCTCGGCCCCAAGGTCGCCGAGAAAACCGAACAGGCCCGGGCGGCAGAAGCGGGCCTGCCCAGCACGTTGGCGCTGAACCAACTGGTGCCCGGCATCTACCAGCCCCGCACCCGCATGGACGAAGGCGCGCTGTACGAGCTGGCCGAATCCATCAAGGCCCAGGGCATCATGCAGCCGATCCTGGTGCGCCGCCTGGCCGAGGGCGAGAACGCCGGCAAATACGAAATCATCGCCGGCGAGCGCCGCTTTCGCGCGGCCCGGCTCGCGGGGCTGGACGTGGTGCCCGTGCTGGTGCGCGACGTGCCCAACGAATCCGCCGCCGCCATGGCGCTCATCGAGAACATCCAGCGCGAAGACCTCAACCCGCTGGAAGAAGCCCAGGGCCTGCAGCGCCTGATCCGCGAATTCGGCCTGACCCACGAGCTGGCCGCCCAGGCCGTGGGCCGCTCGCGCAGCGCCGCCAGCAACCTGCTGCGCCTGCTCAACCTCGCCGAGCCCGTGCAGACCATGCTCATGGCGGGCGACATCGACATGGGCCATGCGCGCGCGCTGCTGGCGCTGGACCGCGCCGCGCAGATCACGGCCGGCAACCAGATC
>Ga0206116_1001295_pt1 | contig 14432 bp, 7 predicted proteins | sample 3A1Ametagenome_FD_178000 | JGI IMG/M metagenome (GOLD analysis project Ga0206116, IMG submission 178000) | Enriched microbial communities from leaf-cutter ant dump, University of Wisconsin, Madison, United States - 3A1A | ecosystem: Environmental > Terrestrial > Nest > Insects nest > Nest dump...
TGTCGACGATGGCCAGCGTCGGGCGGAAGGCGCGGGCGGTGGCGCGGATGATCTCCGCCCGGATCGCGGTGGTCTCCTCGATCGGCAGGCCGAGATTGCGGGCGGTGTAGCCGCCGTCGGGCTGCTTCACCACGCCGGGCAGGCGCACATGGTCGACCCGCTCGGGAAAGTCGAAGCGGCCGGCGACCGGCGAGCCGGTGAGGATCAGCGCGGAGGCGTCGGGAAAGGCCGACACCAGGGCCTGGGCGATCGTCCGCGACCGACGCAGATGGCCGAGCCCGAAGGTGTCGTGGCTGTAGAGCAGGATGCGCGGCGGCGTCCGGTCGGGATGGAGGGGCCGAAGGGGCGGCTGTGGCTGGTGCATGCTCGGACACTCCGCTTCAGCAATGCTTCGGAACCGACAATCCGTTGCGGAACAGATCGCTGTGCTTGTCTTTGGAACCGGTTCGGCGCCGGTGGTTGCGGGGTCGTCCAGGCACCGGCGGCAAAGCTCCAGCCTGGAGAGAACCCCTCACATGGATTTTGCCGCGCATCAATATGACTTCCGACCGGGTGAGACCAACGCATCTATGCGCTGTGATATATATGAGTGCCGGACAGGCCGCCAGCCGGCGTCGAGCGGCGATGACGGGTCAGTCGCCATGATAGGGATCCAGGGCGTCGCGCAGGCCGTCGCCGAAGAAGTTGAAGGACAAGACTACCAGAATCACCGGCAGCATCGGCAATGACACCCAGGGATAGGTTTCCACGGCCATAAGGTTCTGGGCGTCGTTCAGCATCACCCCCCAACTGGTCGCCGGCGGGCGCAGCCCGAGCCCCAGGAAGGACAGTGCCGTTTCGCCCAGGATCATCGCCGGGATCGACAGGGTGGCGCTGGCGAGCAGGTGGCTGGCGAAGTTGGGCAGCAGGTGGCGGCGGATGATGCGCGCCGGGCTGGCCCCCATCAGCTCCGCCGCCATGACGAAATCCTCCTCGCGCAGAGCCAGGAAGCGGGAGCGCACGGCGCGGGCCAGCGACGGCCAGTCGAGCAGGCCGAGGATGACGGAGATGCAGAGGAACACCGTCACCGGCGACCATTGCGCCGGCACCGCGGCGGACAGCGCCAGCCACAGCGGCAGCTCCGGCAGGGATTTCAGGATTTCCGACAGGCGCTGCACCCCGGCGTCGATCCAGCCGCCGAAATAGCCGGCCATGCCGCCCAGCGTGATGCCGATGGCGAAGGACACGGCGATGCCGAGCAGCCCGACGGTCAGCGACAGCTGTGCCCCGATGGCGAGGCGCGAGAGCATGTCGCGGCCGAGCCGGTCGGTGCCCAGCAGATGCAGCGAGGCCCCCGGCGGCGGGCAGACCAGCCGGACCCGCGATTCGACCAGCCCCAGGAAACGGTAGGGTGCGCCGGGGCAGAGGAATTGCAGCGGCATCGGCCGGCTGGTGTCGGTCTCGTAGCGCCAGCGATAGTCCTTCAGGTCGGGCCGCCCGGTGGTCGGGTAGACGAAGGGGCCGATGAACTGCCCCTCGTGGAACAGGTGGACGCCCTGGGGCGGGGCGTAGAGATGCTCCACGTCGCGCTCGTTGGCGCCGTAGGGCGCCAGGAAATCGACGAAGGGCAGGCTGAGATAGGACAGGCCCAGGAACAGCGCCCCCAGCACCGCCAGCCGGTGGCGCAGGAAACGGCGCAGCATCAGCCGGCCGGTCGAGGCATGCGCGTCGAAGCGGGTGGCCGGCGCGTCCGCCGCGGCCGGATCGGGATAGGGCCGGTCGTCGACGTAATGCTCCCAACTGCCGCCCGCGCCGCCGCCCGTGACCGGAGCTTTCATGCTCCCTTCCTTCATGCCCCCCTTCTTCATGATTGGGCCTTCCTCGCCTTGCCGAGGCGGATGCGGGGGTCGAGCAGGGCGAGCGCGATGTCGGAGACCAGCATGCCGACCAGCACCAGGAGCGAGATGAACATCAGGATGAAGCCGGACAGGAAGATGTCCTGCGCCCGCAGCGCTTCCAGCAGGGCCGGGCCGATGGTCGGCAGGCTGAGCACGACCGAGATCAGCACCGATCCCGACACCAGCGAGGGCAGCAGCGAGCCGATGTCGGAGACGAAGGGGTTCAGCGCCATGCGCAGCGGATAGCGGGTCAGCCGGCGCAGCGGCGGCACGCCCTTGGCCTTGGCGGTGACGACATAGGGCTTGCCCAGCTCGTCCAGCAGGTTGGCGCGCAGGCGCCGCACCATGGCGGCGGTGCCGGACAGGCCGATGACGATGGTGGGGATGATCAGGTGTTCCAGCACCGAGCCGACCTTGGCCCAGCTGAGCGGCTGGTCCTCGTATGTCGCATCGACCAGCCCGCCGATGGGCAGGCCCAGCCATTTCTGGCCGTAGTAGAGCAGGATCAGCGCCAGCAGGAAGTTGGGCGTCGCCAGCCCGATATAGCCGACGGCGGCGGCGAGATAGTCGACCCAGCTGTTGGCGCGGATCGCCGCCAGCGCCCCCAGCGGGAAGGACACCAGATAGACGAACAGCACGGCGGCGAGGTTGAGGATGACGGTGAACCACAGGGTTTCGCCCACCACCGCCGCCACCGGCTTGTTGAACTCGAAGGACCAGCCGAGGTCGCCCTGGAGCAGGCCGTGGAAGCCGTTCGGCCCCGGCCAGACGCCGATCCAGATCAGATACTGTTCGGCCAACGGGCGGTCGAGCGCATATTCGTGGCGCAGGAATTCCGCCTTCGCCAACCCGGCTTCCTGGCCGGTGGCGCGCAGCTCGGCGATCTGGTTGGACAGGTAATCGCCGGGCGGCAGGTTGATGACGATGAAGATCAGCATCGACACCACGAACAGCGTCGGCACCATCACCAGCAGCCGGTGCAGGATGAAGCGCAGCATGGCCGTCAGTCCTCCCCGCGGTGGATGCCGACCGGCTCCGGATCGGCCGGGCGTGCATCGGTGAAATAGAACTCGTCGGGGCGGTAGACGCCGAGATAGGCGCCGGGATCCCACAGCCAGAGGCCCTTGTCGGGGATGTTGCGCAGGCGGTTGCTGACCGCGATTGGCTGCGGCGTCTTCGACACCACGCCGATGGCGTAGATCTGGTCGGCGTGGATGTCGAGCAGGGCCGACCACAGGGCGCGCCGCTCGGTCTCGTCGGTGGTGTGGCGCCAGCGCCGGGCGATGTCCATCAGCTCCTGCGGGATCGGCATGTCGATGGGTTCGCCGGCGCTGCCGGAGGTCTGGTAATACTGGCCCCATTTCGGCCAGCTGAAATTCTCCTGGGTCATCGGCGCCAGCTCCTCCGGGCTGCTGTCGGGACCGGGGACTCCGTTGTCCCAGCCGCCCCACACCGCCATCATCGTCTGGCCGGCATAGACCCGGTTGCGCAGCACGTCGCGGTCGACCGTGCGCATCAGCAGCCGCACGCCGATGTCGCGCCAGGTCTCCGCGATGATCTGCATCGCGTCGGAGATCTCCGGCTTCTCGCCCGACGTCTCGACGATCACCTCCAGCGGGCGGCCGTCCGGCAGCTCCCGGTACAGCTCGCCGCGCCTGCGCTTCAGCCCGATCTCGTCCAGCAGGGCCGAGGCCTGTTTCGGGTCGTAGCCGGTCCACACCCCCTTGCGTTCCGGCTTGAACAGCGGGCTGCCCGGCAGCACGTCGACGCCGCTCTCCTGCGCCAGCCCGAAGAAGAGCGAGCGGTTGACGATGCGGCGGTCGATCGCCATCGACAGGGCGCGGCGGAAACGCACGTCGCGCAGCAGGGTGCGCCAGACCGGGTCGTTGTAGTTCAGGTTGGGGTAGAGGGCGATTTCCGCCGCCTTGCCCTCCGGCCACAGCAGGGTGCGGTAGTCGCCGTCCCGCTCCCCCGACACCAGCACCGGCACCTGCGAGAAGGTCAGCCCTTCGGCCTGGAGGTCGGCCTTGCCGGTGGCGACCTGGGCCGGGATCAGCCCGCCGCCCATCACCGTCACGTCCAGCCCGTCGGCATAGGGAAGCTGCACGCCGCGCCGGTCGAAGCGGTGGTAGTAGGGGTTGCGCTGGAAGAGCAGGTGGTTGCCGGTGCCCTTCGAGACCGCCATCCAGGGCTGGAGCGTCGGCTGGTCCGGGTTCTCCATCCGGAACATGTCGTCGAGCGCATTGTGCAGGGCCGCCCAGTTGCGGACCTTGTACTTGGCGAGCAGCGGCGCCAGCTCCGCCTCGCTGGTGTATCGGGCGTGGTAGCGTTTCAGGTAATGGGCCGGCCGGTAGATGAAGGGCGGCCGGGCGGCGGCCAGCGCCGGCAGGAAATAGGGGTTCGGCTCGTCCCAATGGAAGCGGGCGGTGACGGCGTCGGGGAAGCTGACCTCGGGCGGCTTGCCGTCCACCAGCATGAAGCGCGGCGGGCCGGACGGCGACAGCATCGGGTTGTTGGCGATGTCCTCCCACCAGTAGCGGATGTCGTCGCTGGTGAAGGGGGCGCCGTCGGACCAGCGGTGGCCGGCGCGCAGGGTCAGGGTGAAGTCGCGGCCGTCGACGACCTGCGCGTCCTTCAGGATGTCGGGCACGATCTCGCGCTTGGCGGTGTAGCCGACCAGCCGGGCATAGCCGTAAAGCACGGCGATGCGGCTGTTGCGCCGCTGGGTGATGAAGCTGCGGATCCAGCCGCCGGACAGGCCGAGGTCGCGGCCCTTGCCCTCCACATCGACGATCAGCGGCTCGTCCGGCATGCGCTGGCGGACGGGCGGGATCAGGCCGTAGCGCACCTGGTCGCGCAGCATCGGCGGATCCTGCGGGGTGAAGGCGGCGGCGGGGGTGGCGAGGAGGAGGGTGAGGAGGATTTGCGCGACTACCGCGGTCCACTTCCCTCTCCCCCCCGGGGAGAGGGTCAGGGTGAGGGGGATGCGTTGCAGGATTTTCGCGAGCATCCCGCCGCGCGTCCCCCTCACCCTTCCCACCGCAGAGCGGTGGGCCCCTTCCCTCTCCCCGGGGGGGAGAGGGTGAGAAGCCCCGGAGATTGGAAAGTGCCTGCTCATGCCGCCCGCCTCACGAAATGGCCGGGGGCCGCTTCCACCAAGGGAGGGGGCGCGCCGTCGGGGGTCGGGCGGAAGGGTTCGGGCCACAGGTCGGGGCGGCCGGCGCCCAAGGCCACGGTGGCGATGTCGATGGGACGGCTCACGTCCGGCTCCGGCGAGGCGGCGATCAGCGCGCGGGTGTAGGGGTGCAGCGGGGCGGAGAACAGGATGGCGGGCGGCGCCTCCTCCATCACCCGGCCGGCGCGCATCACCGCGACGCGGTCGGCCAGCCGCGCCACCACCGCCAGATCGTGCGAGATGAACATCAGGCTGAGGCCCAAGCGCCGCTTGATCGATTCCAGCAGGTCGAGCACCTGCGCCTGGACCGACACGTCGAGTGCGGAGGTCGGCTCGTCGCAGATCAGCAGCTGCGGGTCGAGGGCGAGCGCACGGGCGATGCCGATGCGCTGGCGCTGGCCGCCGGAGAAGGCGTGCGGATAGCGGTTGGCCCAGGCGGGGTCGAGCCCGACCTGCGCCATCAGCGCCCGCACCCGCTCGCGCCCCTCGCCGCGGCCGCAGACGCCGTGGATCGCCAGCGGCTCCGCGATGATCTCGCCGACGCTCATGCGCGGGCTGAGCGAGGCGTAGGGGTCCTGGAACACCATCTGGGCCCGGCGGCGGTAGGCGGTCAGCTCCGGCCCGGCGGCGGAAAGGAGGTCGAGCGGCGGTCCCCCGGCGGATGGCCGGAACAGCAGGCGGCCACCGGGATCCGGCCGCTCCGCCAGCATGGCCAGCCGCGCCAGCGTCGTCTTGCCCGATCCTGACTCTCCGACGATGGCCAGCGTCTCGCCGCGGCCGACCGAAAGGTCGACGCCGTCCAGGGCGCGGATGCGGATGGCGCCGCGCTCGTAGGTCTTGGCGACGCCGTGGAATTCCAGGATGGGGTCGGGCGACGACCCGGTGCCTTGCGTGCCGGCCGTCTCGGGGATGGAGGGGGCGGCGGCCATCAGCTTGCGGGTGTAGCCGTGCAGCGGCCGGCCGAGTACGTCGGCGCAGCAGCCCGATTCCATCACCCGGCCGGCGCGCATCACCACCACGGCGTCGGCCATGTTGGCGACCACCCCCAGATCGTGGGTGACCAGCAGCACCGCCATGCCGGTCTCGCCCTGCAGCTCCTTGATGAGCGCCAGAACCTGGGCCTGGAGCGTGACGTCGAGTGCTGTGGTCGGCTCGTCGGCGATCAGCAGCTGCGGGCGGGCGACCATCGCCATGGCGATCATCGCGCGCTGGCGCAGGCCGCCCGACAGCTGGAACGGATAGGAGCGGAAGGCGCGGACCGGATCGGGGAAGCCCACCCGCTCGAACATGGCGAGGCAGCGCTCGCGGGCGCTGCTGCGGTTGCAGTTGCCGTGCAGCCGCAGCACCTCCATCGTCTGGTCGCCGATGGTGTGGAGCGGCGACAGGGCGCTCATCGGTTCCTGGAAGATCATCGAGATGCGGCTGCCGCGGATGTCGCGCAGGCGGGACGCCGGCAGGCGCAGCAGGTCGACCGCCTCCGCGCCATGACCGAACAGGATCGACCCGCCGGTGACCGTCGCCCCGCGCGGCAGGATGCCGAGGATGCTGCGGCAGGTCAGCGTCTTGCCCGAGCCGGACTCGCCGACCAGCGCCACGCTCTGCCCGCCGCCGATGGAGAAGCCGACGCCGTCCACCACCGGGTGGGGGGCGTTGCGGAAGCGGATCGTCAGGCCCTCAACCTTCAGCATCGCGCCGCTCTCCTCCCGTTTTACGAAGCCATTCGCAATTCGCCGTTATCCCCCTCTCCCCCCCGGGGAGAGGGGCGGGGTGAGGGGGGCGCACAGCGAGGATTCTCGGGATAGCCACGCCATGTATCCCCCTCACCCTAACCCTCTCCCCGGGGGGGAGAGGGGATGCTTGGTGCGCCTGCCCTACTGCGTCCATTTCATCATACTTCCGTTTCGGATCGGCTATCCGCAGGGGCCGCCTCCGGGGCCGGGACCGGAGGCGGGACGGCGGGGGCTTCGCTGGTCAGGCGCTTGCCGATCTGCTGGATCACCCGCATCGGCAGGTCGGGCACCGACGACAGCAGGCGCAGCATGGTGGCGCCGTCCAGCCGCAGAAGCCGCAGGTCGGTGCGGGCGCGGATGGTGGAGAAGCGCCGCACGCCGGCCAGAAGCTCCAGCTCGCCGATCACCTCGGGCGGCTTGATGTAGGCGATGTGCAGCGGCGGCTGGTTGTCCGGCATCAGCCGCACCAGCTCCGCCTCCCCTTCCGCCAGCACGAAGGCGAATTCCGACTGTTCGCCGCTGCGGTAGATGAAATCGCCGGCCGCCACAGTGCGCCATTCCGACGCCGCCAGCAGCCGGCGCAGCACCGTTTCCGGCAGGTCGGAGAAGACGGGAGAGCGCGACAGCAGGCGCAAGGCCGGTTCGTCGGTCCCCTCCCCCTCTCCCGGCACGGTGTCCTCGTCCTGGTCGGCGCCGATGTGGCCGCGGCGGACCAGCCGGCCATCCTCCAGATCGTAGAGCGCGTCGAAGGCGGGGTCGTCGGAAATCCGTTCCTCCAGCACGATCAGCGTCATGGTCGGCAGCAGTTTCTTCATGGCCTGGAAGATGCGCAGCCGCTCCTCCGGATCGTAGCTGTTCAGCGCCTGGTAGATGACGAAGATGTCGGGCTTCTTCATCAGGCCGCGGATCAGCTGCACGCGCTGGCGCACGCTGATCGGCAGCAGCGAGCCGCCGATGCCGACCTCGCCCAGCGCCACCAAGATCAGCACGAAGGCCCGTGCGTCGGTGCGCTCCAGCGCCTCGTCCACCAGGGCCCGCAGCTTGGTGATGGCGCGCGGATCCTCGGTGGTGATGCGGCCGAACAGGAGGTTGTCCATCACGTTCAGGCGCGGGTGGTAGAGGTCGGGGTCGAAGACGGCGACCTTGTCGCGCAGCTCGTGAGGCATGTCGTCGAGCAGGCGGCGGCGGATCGCCATGATCGCCTCGCGGTCCTGCGGCGGGACGAAGTCCATGCCGTCGCGCTTGGGCACGATCATCAGGAACATGGTGGCGAACAGCAGCGTGTCGGCCTCCTGGTGGCGGCGCTGCGGCCGTTCCGACCGGCGCTTCAGCCGGGTGACCGCCTCCACGAGCTCCTCGAACAGGGCGTCGTCGATGTGCGGGTAACGCATGATCATGACGTCGCCGTCGTCGCTGTCGCGATAGACGCCGACCACCCGCATGGCGAAGCGGCGGCCGGTCCGCACCGCGGCGTCCCACAGCCCATGCTCCTCCATCAGGCCGCGGACGGTGGGGTTGCAGACCATGCGGGCGACCGTCATCCGCTTGCCGTCGGGCAGGCCGAACAGCATGTTCTCGGCCAAGCTGGCATAGGGGTTGAAGCGGTCGCGCTCGAAGCGGGCCAGCAGCGTGTCCATCCCGCGTTCGGTGATGGCGTCGCGCAGCCAGTGGCGGGCGCGCAGCAGCGGCTGGGCGACGAAGGGATAGTCGTCGGGGTCGAACACCTCGCGCAGGCCGCGCTGGTAGACGGCACTCTCGCCGCCGGTGGCGGCCAGGCACTGCATGAACCAGGGGCGCAGGCTGGTCCAGTCGGTGGCGCCGATCATGGCGAAATCGGTCCAGATCCCGTCCATGCTGTCGGTGGAGTTGCCCGACGCCTGGGCCTCCGCGATCTCGCGGCGGCGGGCCGGGGTCATGCTGTCCGGATCGTCGGCCGGCGGGCGGTGGCGCAGGCCATAGGTGATGTTCTGCATCATGCTGCCGGTGAACATGCGCGGTTCCGGGCTGGCATAGGCCATGCGGCGGCCCAGCAGATCCAGCGGCAGCTCGTCCAGCGCGCGGTCACCGATGGTGATCCGGCCGGAGGTCGGCGGCGACAGCCGCACCAGCACCTCGGCCAGGCGGCGCAGCGCCAGCGCGTTGGTGCCGGCGATGCCGATGAGCGCGCCCGGCGGCACCTCCAGCGACAGGCGCTGCAGCATGCGGTCGCCGTATTCGTTGGCCCAGGTCACCGCCTCCAGCCGCAGCGGGGCCTTCAGGTCGGCAGGCGTGGCGGGCGACGGCGTGGCCCAGTCGAACAGGAAGGGCGGCGAGAACTGTTCGGCGATCTGCTCGTACTTGATCTGGGCGTCGATCATGTTCTGGTAATAGTCGAGCAGCTCCTTCCAGGGGGCCGTCAGGTCCTTGAAGGCGGACAGTGCCGCCACCAAGGCGCCGATGGTCATGTTCCCTTGCAGGACCAGATAGCCGCCGATGGAGAACAGGAAGAAGGGCGTGATCTGGTTGATGAAGTTGTTCAGGAACTTGACGAAATACTTGCGTTTGTAGATCTCCAGCCTGATCCAGTAGATGCTGCCGAGATACTGCGAGAATTCAGCCAGGACATAGCGGACGGTGCCGTTGACCCGGACCTCGCGGATGTTCTCCACACTCTCGCCGATGCGCTCAGAGAGCTGGCGGACCTTGCGCACGCGCTCCTTGCCCAGCAGCTTCACCTTCAGCTGGAGCTTCGGGATGATGTAGGCCTGCACCGGGATGAGGGCGACCGACACCAGGCCGATGGTCGGCTGCTGGATGAACAGGAACAGCAGGATGGTGAGCATCGTGCCGCCCTGGTAGAGCGGCTGGGCGAAGGAGTCGCCGATGAAGCCGGCCAGCGGCTCGGTCTCCGACGCGACGGTGGAGATCAGCTCCCCCTGGCTGACCTTGGAGAAATGCGGCAGCGGGAAGCGCAGCATGCGGTCGAGCAGGATGAAGCGCAGGCGCCGCACCTGCCGTTCGCCGACAACGCCCTTGAAGGTGTTGATCCGCATCTTGAAGGCGCCGTTGGCGAGCACCAGCGCCAGGAAGGTGAAGCACAGCACCAAAAGGTAGGTCACCGGCCCCATGGCGACGCCGAGGATCTCGCGTTCCGGCTGGGGGTCCGACAAGGCCCGGTTGATGATGATCTTCGGCAGTTCCAGCGAGGCGTACAGCACCGGGAAGGAGGCGACCGTCAACAGGGCGAGCAGGATCTGCTGCCGCCCGCTGTGCTTCCAAATGAACTGAAAAATGTTGCGGTTCATCAATGGCCTTCAGCGTCGCGGCCTTCAGCGGCGCAGCCGTCGCCGGCCGCCCCTGTCATGCTGCGGAGGATGAGGGGACATAGATTGGCGTGGCCCTGCCGGTTTTCCAACGGCGCTTTCGCCACGCGTCCTTTTTCAATCCACCCTTTTGCCATCCCCCCTGCCCCGCTCAGCGTTCCACCCTCCAGGCATGGTAGGTCCAGCGCTCGTCGGCCGGCAGGTCGAGCCGGGTCCAGTTGGGCCGGTCCAGCGGCCGGTCGGACAGCACGACGCCGCCGGGCAGCACCAGCGCATCGATCAGCGGCGCCAGCCAAGCCGCCTGCGCGGCGTCATGGGTGCGGTCGGTGCTGCCGAAATCGGCATGGGCCAGCCGGGCGCAGCGGCCGAACCGCTCCGCCGCCGCCGGCATGGTCTCCTTGAAATCGCCGACGAACAGGCGGTCCTCGTCGGGCGTCAGCTCCGGCGGGACGCGGACCCACATGTCGAAGACCAGGATGTCGCGCGGCGGGAACAAGTGGCGCAGATGGTCGAAGGTGCGGCCCTTGCCCAGCCCCACCTCCAGCACCAGCCCGTCGCGGCCGGCGACCTCGCGCTCCGCCCAGGCCAGCGCGTTGCGCTGCACCGTCATGCGGTCGATCATCCGGTCGAGCAGCGACCGGCTTTCCCCGCCATTGCCGCCGTCACCATTCCCAACACCGGCCGCCATCGGCCCTTCTCCCCTTGCCAAGCGCCCGAATGGCACGGGTGCAGTGTGGAAGTCTGCGCGCGTGCCGTCGAGACAAATTGTCGCGTGGCCGGGGGCCGTCGGCGGTCCTGTCGCCCTGCCCCTCCCTGCTTCAGGGATGGTTCGGGTCGAAGCGCTTCGCCAGCCCCTGCCAGCAGCGATAATAGTCGTGCTGCAACTCCGCGGTTTCCAGGGCGTGCCGCGTGGGGCGGATCACCGCACGGGTCTCCACCATGAAGGCCATGGTGTCGGCGATCCGCTGCGGCCGGCCGGTGTCGGCCGCCGTGGCCTTGGCGAAGGTCTCGGCATCGGGGCCGTGGCCGCTCATGCAATTGTGCAAGCTTGCCCCGCCGGGCAGGAAGCCCTCCTCCTTCGCGTCGTAGACGCCGTGGATCAGGCCCATGAACTCGCTGGCGACGTTGCGGTGGAACCAGGGCGGGCGGAAGGTGTCCTCCTGCACCAGCCAGCGCGGCGGGAAGATGACGAAGTCGATGCTGTCGACGCCGGGGGTGTCGCTGGGCGAGTGCAGCACCAGGAAGATCGACGGGTCGGGATGGTCGAAGCCGATCGAGCCGATGGTGTTGAAGCGGCGCAGGTCGTATTTGCAGGGCGCGTGGTTGCCGTGCCACGCCACCACGTCCAGCGGCGAATGGTCGATGCGCGCACGCCACAGAGCGCCGTCGAACTTCGCAACCAGCTCGAAGTCGCCGTCGATGTCCTCGTACCAGGCGTCGGGCGTCAGGAAGTCCCGCGGGTTGGCAAGGCCGTTGGAGCCGATGGGGCCGAGATCCGGCAGGCGGAAGGGGGCGCCGAAATTCTCGCAGACATAGCCGCGCGCGGCGCCGTCCGGCAGCTCGACCCGGAACCGGATGCCGCGGGGGATGAGCGCGATCTCCTGCGGTTCGATCTCCAGCACGCCGAGCTCGGTGAACAGGCGCAGGCGGCCCTGCTGCGGCACGATCAGCAGCTCGCCGTCGGCATCGTAGAAGAAGCGGCCCTCCATCGACCGGTTGGCGGTGTAGAGATGGATGCCGCAGCCGGTCTGCGCCTGCGGCCCGCCGTTGCCGCCCATGGTGGTGAGGCCGGCGATGAAGTCGGTGGGCGCGTCCGGCATCGGCGGCGGGTTCCAGCGCAGCTGGGTCGGCGGGGCCGGCACCTCGTCGAAGCGGCTGGTCAGGCGGCCGGACTCCTGCGGGCGGAAGGGCTCGTGCACCACCGCCGGGCGGATGCGGTAGAGCCAGGAGCGCCGGTTGTGGGCGCGGGGGGCGGTGAAGGCGGTGCCGCTGATCTGCTCGGCATAGAGGCCGTAGGGCGGGCGCTGCGGCGAGTTGCGGCCGACGGGCAAGGCGCCGGGCAACGCCTCCGTCGCGAATTCGTTGCCGAAGCCGGAGCGGTAGGTGAATGCGGAGGACGTCATGCGGGCTGCTCCCTTCTGCGAGGAGCGCCGGCGACAGGCGCCGGGCGCGACCATTTGCCGCTGATATAGTTTCTTTTGAAACTATGCGCCAGGGGAAAATGGGGGTGCCGCTGCGGACGCCCCCTCCCCTCAGTTCATCGGGCGGTCGGGCAGGTCCAGCAGGAAGTCGCCGCCCTCGTCGTAGCCGGCGGTGCGGATCACGCCGTATTGCGGGGTCTGGGGCGCCTCGCTGGTCACGTCCTGGCGGACCTCCTGATAGAGGGCGTAGCCGCTGCTGTCCTTCGGCAGGCCGAGCACCCGTTTCTTCAGCGCCACCGCGAAAGGCGAGTTCACCTCGCCGTCGGCGACCGGCTCGTCGCCGCCGGACGACAGGGCCATGACCGAGCGGCGCTGCCGGATCTCCGTCTCGCTGGCGAGGCGGCTGGCATCGACCTTCTGCTCCTTGGTGAAGGCGCCGGAATAGCAGCTGTCCGACACCACCATCACATGCTTGGCCGGCATGCGGCTGAGGAAGCGGCCGATGTCGTTGTTCGACACCCAGTTGCGGGCGCTGGTCGTCTCCGCATCGGCCGGCAGCCAGTAGCCGGTGCCGGTCTCCGCCAGTTCATAGCCGTGGCCGGCATAATAGACCATCACCTGGTCCTGCTCGCCGACTTCGCGGCCGAGCTTGCGCAGGGCGTCGCCGATCTGCGCCTTGGTCGGGTTGCGCAACACCCGCGTCTCGTAGCCGAGATGGTCGTTCAGCGCCTTGCCCACCGCCTTGATGTCGGCGTCGGGCGTGGCAAGTGCCGGGATGGCGCCGTCGCGGTAGCTGTCGACGGCGATCATCAGGGCGATCTTGCGCGGCTTCGGCGGGTCGGCCGGGGCGGGAGATGCTGCCGCGCTGTCGATGGCGATGCGCTGCTCCGTCGTCTTGCCGGTCTCGTCCGTCATGGTCAGGGTGGCTTCCTTCGCCCCCGGCTCCACCGGGATGCTGGTGCGGAACTGGCCCTGTTCGTCGATGAAGACCCAGCGGCCGTTCACCCGCGCTTCGGCCAGGTTGGCGCTGTCGGCGACGATGCCGCGGAGCGTCATGGTGCCGCCGCGGGTGCGGCCGCCCTGCGCCTGCCGCAGGCTGGGCAGTGCCGAGGCGGCGGACGGCCGGCCGAGCATGTCCGCCGCCGACGGGTTCGCCACCAGCTGGCGCAGCGCGCCGGAGAAGGCCTGGGTGCGTTGTTCGCGCTCCACCCGCTGCACCATGGCGAGGTAGGTGCGGGCGACCTGGGGCGGCAGGCTGGCCTGTGCCGCCGCGGCGCGCACCTGGGCGTAGCCGCCGGGCTGGCCCGCCGCGCTGTTCTGCAGGATGCCGCCGACGCGCGACGCCACCGGATCGCTGCTGGCGGTCAGCCCGCCGATCAGGGCGGTCACGGGCACGCTGGCCAGCACCGCGCGCTGTTCGGCCAGCGACAGGCCGCCGCTCGCCAGCGCCGTCACCGCCTGAACCATGCCGCCGTTGCCGGCCGCCTGGATCAGGTTGCCGGCCGCCGCCTGGACCTGCGGCGAGGCCAGGAGCTGCGGTCCCGGCTGCGACAGGGTGGCGCCGGAGGAATAGGCCGCCGTCGCCGCCGCGGTGAAGGAGACAGAGCGGCCGGAGGCCAGCACCACCGTCGCCGGCCCCGGCGACGGCGGGGCGCCGTTGGAGGGGGCGCCGTTGGAGGTGGAACTGCCGCCCGCCGCCTGGGTGCCCTGCCCTTCCGCAGTCTGGTTGGCCGCGGTCTGGTTGGCCGCGGTCTGGGTGGGGGTGCCCTGCTCCAGCGTCGCCAGCAGGGTCTGCGGCGTGGTCGCGCCGGCCGCGGTACCGGTCGTGGTCCCAGTGGTCGCGCCGGTGCTGCTGCGGGTCGTGCTGCTGCCCGTGGTCGCGGCGGCGGTCGCGGCGGTGCCGGTGGTTGTCGGGTTCGTGGCGATCTGTGCCACCGTTTGCAGCGCCGCCTGCACGGAGCTGGAGGCGGACGCGGCGGACTGGCTGCCGCTCGTCGAGGTGGTCGTGGTCGTTCCGGTCCCCGACGACGCGGTGTCCGTCGTTCCCGTGCCCGTGGTTTCCGTTCCGGACGTGTCCGTCCCCGTCGACGGGGTGGTGATCGTCGGCGTGCTCGGTGTGCCGGTGGACGGCGTATCGGTTCCGCCACCGCTTCCGCTGTCGGTGCCCGGCGTGGTGGGCGTCGTCGGTGCGGTCGGCGTCGGGTCCG
>Ga0206116_1001296_pt1 | contig 14427 bp, 11 predicted proteins | sample 3A1Ametagenome_FD_178000 | JGI IMG/M metagenome (GOLD analysis project Ga0206116, IMG submission 178000) | Enriched microbial communities from leaf-cutter ant dump, University of Wisconsin, Madison, United States - 3A1A | ecosystem: Environmental > Terrestrial > Nest > Insects nest > Nest dump...
TCATCAAGCGCGGCATGGCCGCCGGCTATGCCGGCGTCGAGAACGAGCTGTTCTTCCGCCCCAACACCATGATGCTGTTCGGCGACGCCAAGAAGGTCACCGAAGAGGTCGTCAAGGCGATGGAAGCGTAACGACCGCCGTTGAAAGAAAGCGCGCCGCTCCGGTTGGGGCGGCGCGCTTTTTCTGTTTCTGGATAATTCCCTCTCCCCCGGGGAGAGGGGGGTCACCTCACCAGATCGTCCAGCCGGAAACCGGCGATCTTGTAGATTTCCTCCAGCGCCCGGCCGAACTCCACCTCCGGCTCGTTCGCCACGCGCTCGCGCATCGCCGCCAGGATCTCCTGCTTGCTGCTGAAGCGCACCGCCATGATGAAGGGGAAGCCGAAGCGCTCGCGGTAGGCGCGGTTCAGGTCGCGCTGCTCCTGGGCCTCCGCCTCCGTCAGTTCGTTCAGGCCCGCTTTGGCCTGTTCGGTCTGCGAGAAGGCGGTCAGGGTGGCCGGGCGGCTGGCGCGGTCGGCGAGGTCGGGGTGGGACAGGATCAGCGCGCGCTGCCGCTCCGTCCCCGCCGCGCGCACGATGCCGGTCATCGCCGCACGCAAGGCCGTGGCATCGGCGAAGGGTCGCTTGTCCCAGGCGGCGTCTGCCACCCAGGGGCTTTCCTCGAACACCGCACCCAGCGCCGCGACGAAGTCGGCGCGGTCCATCCGGTTCAGGTCGTCCAGGCTGTAGGGCATCTGCGGGGCTCTCACTTCGCGGTGTAGGGGTGTTCGGCGATCCAATGGCGGGCGATGTCGAGCCGGGTCGCCACCCATGCCTTGTCATGGCTGCGCACATAGTCGAGGAAGCGCGCCAGCGACGCGGCGCGGCCGGGACGCCCGACCAGACGGCAATGCAGGCCGATGGACATCATTTTCGGCGCCGTCTCCCCCTCGGCATAGAGGGTGTCGAAGCTGTCCTTCAGATAGGCGAAGAACTGGTCGCCGCTGTTGAAGCCCTGGTTGGTCGCGAAGCGCATGTCGTTGGCGTCGAGCGTGTAGGGCACGATCAGCTGCGGCCGGCCATGGCTGTCGTCCCAATAGGGCAGGTCGTCGGCGTAGGAATCGGCGTTGTAGACGAAGCCGCCCTCCTCGGCGACCAGCCGCCAGGTGTTTGGGCTGCACCGCCCGAGATACCAGCCGAGCGGACGCTCCCCGGTGACGCGGGTGTGGATTTCGATGGCGCGCAGCATGTGCTCGCGCTCCACCTCGGCCGGCAGATGCTGATAGTCGATCCAGCGCCAGCCATGGGTGGCGATCTCCCAGCCGGCGGCCTTCATCGCGGCGACCACCTCGGGATTGCGTTCCAGCGCCATGGCGACGCCATAGACGGTGACCGGCAGGTTGCGTTCGGTGAACAGGCGATGCAGCCGCCAGAAGCCGGCGCGCGAGCCGTATTCGTAGATCGACTCCATGTTCATGTGGCGGGCGCCGGGGATCGGCTGGGCGCCGACGATCTCCGACAGGAAGGCCTCCGACGCGGCGTCGCCGTGGAGGACGCAATTCTCGCCGCCCTCCTCGTAATTGATGACGAACTGAACCGCCACGCGGGCGCCGCCCGGCCAGTTGGCCTGCGGCGGGGTGGCGCCATAGCCGATCATGTCGCGGGGATAGCCCTGGGGATGGGCGGTGTCGGTCATCGTCGTCTCGCCTTCACGCTGCGGTCGAAGCGGGACCTACGCTAAGCCATTGGCGGCAGGGGGTTCAATCGGCCGATTGGGCGCGGGGGTGAAGACAGTTTCCGGATTTTCGCGGGTGGGCAGGGGAGGGGACAGGGCTTAAGCTGTGGCATCCAGAGATGCATCGTTGCGGAGACCGCACCCCATGGGCCGCCTGACCACCCACGTCCTCGACATCGCCGCCGGCCGTCCGGCGCCGGGCATGCGCATCCGCCTGACGTCGCTCGACACCGGCGCCGTTCTGGGCGAGTTCACAACGAACGCCGACGGCCGGCTGGACGCCCCGGCGCTCCAGGGCGAGGATTTCAAGTCCGGCCGCTACGAGCTGCTGTTCATGGCCGGCGAGTATTTCCGCCGCGTCGGCGCGGTCTCTGGCGCCATTGACGGGGATGGCCCGGACTTCATCGACGAGGTGCCGCTGCGCTTCGGCATCAAGGATGCGTCCCAGCATTACCATGTGCCGCTGCTGGTTTCGCCTTGGGCCTACTCGACTTATCGCGGCAGCTGAGGCTCTTCCCCGTTCGGCGCCGCTTTCCAGTCTGTGGAAAAGGCAACCCGTTGATTTGCCGTCCCCACCATCCGCGCGCTTAGCTGTCTTCAGCAACAATCGCGTTTGGTGAGGAGTCGAGCGATGGCGAAAATGACGGCGGCGGAAGCGGCGGTGCGGGTGCTGGAGCGGGAGGGCATCGACGTCTGCTTCGGCGTCCCCGGCGCCGCGATCAACCCCTTCTACGCGGCGATGCAGCGGCGCGGCACGATGCGCCATGTGCTGGCCCGCCATGTCGAGGGTGCCTCGCACATGGCCGAAGGCTACACGCGGGCCAAGGCCGGCAACATCGGCGTTTGCATCGGCACCTCCGGCCCGGCCGGCACCGATATGATCACCGGCCTCTATTCGGCGATTGCGGACTCGATCCCGATCCTGTGCATCACCGGCCAGGCGCCGCGCGCCCGCCTGCACAAGGAGGATTTCCAGGCGATCAACATCGCCGACATCGCCAAGCCGGTCGCCAAGTGGGCCGTGACCGTGCTGGAGCCGGCGCAGGTGCCCTACGTCTTCCAGCAGGCCTTCCACCTGATGCGCTCGGGCCGTCCCGGCCCGGTGCTGATCGACCTGCCCATCGACGTCCAGATGGCGGAGATCGAGTTCGACGACGAGACCTACGAGCCGCTGGCGGTCTACAAGCCGTCCGCGACCCGTGCCCAGGTCGAGAAGGCGCTGGCGATGTTCGCCGCGGCGGAGCGTCCGCTGGTCGTGGCCGGCGGCGGCATCATCAACGCCGATGCGTCCGACAAGCTGGTGGAGTTCGCCGAGCTGCTGGGCGTGCCGGTGATCCCGACGCTGATGGGCTGGGGCACCATCGCCGACGACCATCCGCTGATGGCCGGCATGGTGGGCTTGCAGACCTCGCACCGTTACGGCAACGCGACGATGCTGAAGTCCGACTTCGTGCTGGGCATCGGCAACCGTTGGGCCAACCGCCACACCGGCTCGGTCGAGGTCTACACCAAGGGCCGCAAGTTCGTGCATGTCGACATCGAGCCGACCCAGATCGGCCGCGTCTTCATGCCGGATCTCGGCATCGTGTCGGACGCCGGGGCGGCGCTGGACCTGTTCATCGAGGTCGCCCGCGAGTGGAAGGCGGAGGGCCGCTTCAAGGATCTCGGCGGCTGGGTCAAGGACTGCCAGGGCCGCAAGCGGTCGATGCACCGCCGCAGCGACTTCGATCAGGTGCCGATGAAGCCGCAGCGCGTCTATCAGGAGATGAACAGCGCCTTCGGCCAGGACACCACCTACGTCACCACCATCGGCCTGTCGCAGATCGCCGGCGCGCAGTTCCTGCACGTCTACAAGCCGCGCCACTGGATCAACTGCGGCCAGGCCGGCCCACTGGGCTGGACCCTGCCGGCCGCACTCGGCGTCCGCGTTGCCGATCCGAAGCGGCGCATCGTGGCCCTGTCCGGCGACTACGACTTCCAGTTCATGATCGAGGAGCTGGCGGTCGGTGCCCAGCACAAGCTGCCCTACATCCATGTGCTGGTGAACAACGCCTATCTCGGCCTGATCCGGCAGGCGCAGCGCGCCTTCCAGATGGACTTCCAGGTGCAGCTGTCCTTCGAGAACATCAACGCGCCGGAGATCGGCGTCTATGGCGTCGACCATGTCGCGGTGGCGGAAGGACTGGGCTGCAAGGCGATCCGCGTCACCGAACCCGACCGCATCCAGGAGGCCTTCACCCAGGCCCAGGCCTGGATGGACCAGTATCAGGTGCCGGTCGTCGTCGAGCTGGTGCTGGAACGGGTGACCAACATCTCCATGGGCGCCGACATCGACAGCGTCAACGAGTTCGAGGAGACGTTGGACCTGCCGGTGGACGAGAGCGAGACCGTTCTGGTCTGACGATCCGCCTCCATCCCGTCCGACCGGAAACCGCCGGGGCGCAGACGCGCTCCGGCGGTTTTCGTTTTGGCAACCATGCTGCGTCGCGGAAATTCCCTCTCCGCGACACCCGTGCTAGCGTCCGTCCCGGCCCAATCGTCTGGCAGGGAGTCCGCGCGAGCATGGCGTTGCTTGAGAACATGCGCATCTTCGTCCGCGTCGTCGAACTGGGCAGCCTGTCGGCCGCCGGGCGGAACCTGCGCATGTCGCCGGCCATGGTCAGCCACCGCATCCAGCAGCTGGAAACCCATCTCGGCGTCCGGCTGCTGAACCGCACGACACGGCAGTTGCAGGCCACCGAAACCGGCATGGATTTCTACCAGAGCTGCCTGGAGGTTCTGGAGGCGGTGGAGCGGGCGCACAGCAGCATCGCCGCCGGCTCCGGCGTGCCGTCGGGCAGTGTGCGGGTGACGGCGCCGCTGGGCTTCGGCCGCCGCATCCTGTCGCCGCTGGTCCCCGACTTCTGCGCCGCCCACCCGCTGGTGGAGGTGCGGCTGCGCTTGTCCGACCATCTGCTCGACCTGCTGCGCGAGGCGGTCGACGTGGCGGTGCGGATGGCGGCGCTGAAGGATTCCAGCTTCGTCGTGCGCAAGATCGCCGACGTGCGCCGCGTGCTGGTGGCCGCCCCCTCCTACCTGTCGGAGCGCGGACGGCCTGAAAGGCCGGCGGACCTGTCCGGGCACAACTGCCTGCTGCTGCGCTTTCCCGGCACCCAGCAATATCAATGGAGCGTGCTGGAGGGCGGCGAGCCGGTGAAGCTGCCGGTGTCGGGCCGCTTCGACGCCGACGACGGCGACGTGCTGACCGGCTGGGCGCTCGACGGGCGGGGCATCGCCATGAAGCCGCTGTGGGAGGTGGCGGAGCATCTCGCCAGCGGCGCCCTGGTGCCGGTCCTGCCCGATTTCCCGCCGGAGCCGGTGACGCTGGCGGTGCTCTATCCCCATCGCGCGCTGGTTCCCGCCAAGGTGCGGGCCTTCGCCGACCACATGGTGCCGAAGATCAAGTCGGCGCTGCTGGGAATATCTCCGGAGACGATCCTGTGATCGTCGGTGCCCAGCCCTAGGGGTAATCCCGACTGGCCGGGTCGGATGCTTTATCTATTCTCCCTGGCGCTGCCGTATGCCGAGGCCATGCCGCCAAGATACTTTGTTTCCGGAAGCGATCCCATTTGTGGCTCGCATCGGGAATGAAGCGGTGAATTGGGAAGACATGGCCCTTCCGCATCCGTCCGGCGCGACGCGAGGAAGGGAGGACTCCATGTTTCTGTTCACCAGGGGTGTAAGCTGCGAGCGGGCCAAGCTGGAGGCTCTCGACCGGTCGCAGGCCGTCATCGAGTTCACGATGGACGGCACGGTGGTGGATGCGAACAGGAATTTCCTGGAGGCGATGGGCTATCGTCTGGAGGAGGTCAAAGGACGCCACCACAGCATGTTCGTCGACCCCGAACACGCGAAGAGCGCCGAATACCGACATTTCTGGGATGAGCTGCGGGCGGGCCGCTTCCAATCGACGGTGTTCCGGCGCACCACCAAGTCGGGTCGGGAAATCTGGATGCGCGCGACCTACAACCCGATCCTCGGTGCTGGCGGCCGGCCGGTCGGCGTTGTGAAATTCGCCACCGACATCACCGAGGCAAAGCTGAAGGAGGCCGATGCCAGCGGTAAGCTCGCCGCCATCGAGATGTCCCAGGCGGTGATCGAGTTCGGATTGGACGGCACCATCCTGACGGCCAACCGGCAATTCCTCGATCTGATGGGCTATCGGCTGGAGGAGGTGCGGGGGCAGCATCACCGGATGTTCATGGACAAGGCGGACGCCGCCAATCCGTCCTATGCCGTCTTCTGGCAAAGGCTCGCCCATGGCGAACATCATAATGGGGAATTCCGGCGCCTGACCAAGAGCGGCGCGCAGGTCTGGATCCAGGCCACCTATGCGCCGATCCTCGACCCGACCGGAAAGCCGTGGAAGATCGTGAAGTTCGCCACCGATGTGACGGAACAGCGAACCCGCAACGCCGACTTCCGCGCCCAGATCGAAGCGATCAACCGCTCGCAGGCGGTGATCCATTTCAAGCCCGACGGCACCATCCTGGACGCCAACGACAATTTCCTCAACGCGATGGGATATCGGCTGGACGAGGTGGTCGGGCAGAACCACCGCATGTTCGTCTCCCCGGAGCAGCAGAACAGCGCCGAATACCGGCAGTTCTGGGACATTCTGCGCAGCGGGAAGTTCCACTCATCGCTCTACCGCCGCAGGTCCAAGAGCGGGTCCGACGTCTGGATCAACGCCAGCTACAATCCCGTGCTGTCCGAGACCGGGGAGGTGGTGAAGGTGGTGAAGTTCGCCACCGACGTGACCGGCATGATCCGGTCGCGTCTGGAAGCCATCGAGTTTTCCAAGCAGACGGTTCAGAAGGTCACCGACGTCGCCGGCTCCGTCGAGCAGATGTGCGCCTCGGCGACGCGGATTTCCGCCGACATCCTGAAATCGCGCGAGGTGGTGGACGAGATCGACCGGCGCACCGCGGCGGCGGACAGCGCCACCGGCCGGCTGAACGAGGCGGCGGCGGCGATGGACGGCGTCGCGAAATTCATCGACGCCATCGCCTCGCAGATCAAGCTGCTGTCGCTGAACGCCACCATCGAGGCGGCGCGGGCGGGCGAGGCCGGGCGTGGCTTCGCGGTCGTGGCGACCGAGGTGAAGTCGCTGGCCGAACAGACTTCCGGCGCCACCGAGCGGATCGGCGTCGAGATCGTCGCCATGCAGGAGGTCGTCCGCCAGGTGGTGGAGGCGCTGGGCGGCATCGCCCGGTCGGTGGACAGCGTGAAATCCACGGTCCACGGCGTCGCCACCGGAGCCGAGGAACAGATGGCCCTGACCGACGGCGTGGTGTCCAACATGCATCAGGCCCAGAGCGGCGTCGAGGCGATCAACCGCAATCTGGAAGAGATGCTGATCCGGGCACGCTGAGCCTCATACCCCGCGCGAGCGCACCAGAAGCACGCGCGCTTCTTCCGAGGCGCGGTGCAGGTGGGGCAGGAACTGCACCTCCATCTCCGGGCAGGTGACGCGCGCGGCCTGGGCGCTGATGTTCATCGCCGCCACCACGCCGCCGGCGGCGGTGCTGATCGGCACGGCGATGGAGCGCAGCCCCAGCTCCAGCTCCTGGTCGACCAGCGAGAATCCGCGCTCGCGCACCCGCTCCAGCTCGCGCTTCAGCGCATCGGGTGCGGTGATCGTCCGCTCGGTGAAGGGCTTCAGTGGCACCCGCGCCAGATAGGCGTCCAGGTCAGCCTCCGGCAGCGCCGCCAGCAGGACGCGCCCCATCGAGGTGCAGTAGGCCGGCAGGCGGCTGCCGACATTCAACCCGACCGACATGATCCGCTTGGTCGCCGCACGGGCGATATAGACCACGTCGTCCTCGTCCAGGACGGCGGCGGAGCAGGATTCCTGCACAGCGCCGCTGACCTGCTCGATCAGCGGGTCGAGGATCGTCGCCAGCGGGGCCGACGACAGGAAGGAATAGCCGAGCGCCAGGATCTTCGGCTTCAAATGGAAGGTCCGGCCGTCCGACCCGGCATAGCCCAGCTGCATCAGCGTCAGCAGGCAGCGCCGCGCCGCCGCCCGCGGCAGGCCGGTGATCTTGGCGATGTCGGCGATGGTCAGGTTCGGCTCGCGCTCCGTGAAGGCGCGAATCACCGACAATCCGCGTGCCAGCGAGGTCATGAAGTTCGGGTCCGACGCCTCTTCCGCCGCGCCGGCGGGTGTCTTGTCTGCGGCCCCGGCCAGATGCTGGGTTTCGGCCATGCGCGGGTTCCTTCGCGAAGAACGGTCCTGAGGCGCCAATTTAGGGCGATTACCGCGCAATAGCTAGAAAAAACGAACAAAACCGCCCGCAACTCCGTCGGCAGCAGAAATAGTTCGAGGTGCCCGCAATTGGCCTTGCGGGTGTCTGGCATCTGGTATACCGTATCGATAATTCAAAAACGACGCGCCACTCAGTACCAAGGGCACAGGGCGATCGTCCGAACGCTCGCACGAGCAACGCTCACGACAACAAGCGGCGCCGATGGCGTCGGCGCGCAAAGGGTCGGAAACGTGATGAACCGAGAAAGATTCAGTGTCGAACCGCTCGAACAGGGCATGAGTTTCAAGGCGAAAGCCTATCAGGCGCTGCGACAGGCGATCACGCAGATGAACATCTACGGCCAGAGCAGCGAGATCAGGTTGGACGAACGCCGGCTGTGCGAGGCGTTGGGTGTCAGCCGCACCCCGGTGCGGGAGGCAATGGCGCTGCTGGAGCAGGAGGGGTTCATCCGCTCCCAACCGCGGCGCGGGATCTTCGTGGTGCGCAAGACGAAGGCCGAACTGGTGGAGATGATCACGGTGTGTGCCGCCCTGGAAGGCATGGCGGCACGCCTGTTCGTCGAAAACGCCACCACGGACAAGCTGGAGCTCCTGCACGCCGCGTTCGACAAATACACGAAGGCCGAGTTGGCGGAGCATGTCGCCGAGTATTCGGACGCCAACATCGTCTTCCATCAAAGCATCGTCCAGGCTTCGGGCTCCACCCTGATCTCGGACCTGACCGACCGCTTCTTCATCCATATGCGTGCGATCCGCCGCGCGACGATGGGCCTCGGCGACCGTGCCGACCAGTCCATCCACGAGCATCGGGACATCATCGAGGCGCTTGCCGCCCGCGATGCCGATCTCGCGGAACGCCGCGTCCGGGAACACACGCTCGGTCTCGCACAGTACGTGGAACGGCATTGCGCCTTCCTCGACTAACCGATCTTGAACCTTTTTGGAGCCTCGGGGAGGAGTCACCCATATGTCTACTGCGGCTGCAACGATCACTAAGAACCAGGCCACGGAAGCATCTGTTGTCGAAGACGCGCCGGCGCTGACCGACGGCTTCCAGCTCGTCATCGACGCGCTCAAGCTCAACGACATCAACAACCTGTATGTCGTCCCCGGTATTCCGATCTCCGACCTGCTGCGCATGGCGCAGGCCGAGGGCATGCGGGTCGTCTCGTTCCGTCACGAACAGAATGCCGGCAACGCCGCCGCCATCGCCGGTTTCATGACCAAGAAGCCGGGCGTCTGCATGACGGTGTCGGCGCCGGGCTTCCTGAACGGCCTGACCGCGCTGGCGAACGCCACGACCAACTGCTTCCCGATGATCCTCATCAGCGGCTCCTCGGAGCGCGAGATCGTCGATCTCCAGCAGGGCGACTATGAGGAGATGGACCAGCTGGCCATCGCCAAGCCGCTGTGCAAGGCCGCCTTCCGCATCCTGCACGCCCAGGACATCGGCATCGGCGTGGCGCGTGCCATCCGCGCCGCCGTGTCGGGCCGTCCGGGCGGCGTCTATCTCGACCTGCCGGCCAAGCTGTTCTCGCAGGTGATGGACGCCGCGGAGGGTGCGAAGTCGCTGGTCAAGGTGGTCGATCCGACCCCGGCGCAGTATCCGTCGGCCGACGCGGTGAACCGCGCGCTCGACCTGCTGAAGGGCGCCAAGCGTCCGCTGGTGATCTTCGGCAAGGGGGCCGCCTACGCCCAGGCCGACGAGACGATCCGCTCCTTCGTCGAGAAGAGCGGCATCCCCTTCCTGCAGATGAGCATGGCCAAGGGCCTGCTGCCCGACACCCATCCGCAGTCGGCCGGCGCCGCCCGCTCGCTGGTGCTGCAGGAAGCCGACGTGGTCATGCTGGTCGGCGCGCGGCTGAACTGGCTGCTGTCGCACGGCAAGGGCAAGACCTGGGGCAAGCCCGGCTCCAAGAAGTTCATCCAGGTCGACATCGAGCCGCGGGAGATGGACAGCAACGTCGAAATCCACGCTCCTCTGGTCGGCGACATCGCGTCCGTCATGGAAGTGATGCTGAAGGGCATCGACGGCGGCCTGACCCCGCCGACCGACTGGATGGCCACCGTCGCGGCCAAGCGTGAGCAGAACGTCGCCAAGATGGCGCCGAAGCTGATGAGCAACGCGTCGCCGATGAACTTCCACGGTGCGCTGGGCGCCCTGCGCCGCGTCATCAAGGAGCGTCCGGACGCTCTGCTGGTCAACGAGGGCGCCAACACCCTCGACCTCGCCCGCGGCATCATCGACATGTACCAGCCGCGCAAGCGCCTGGACGTCGGCACCTGGGGCGTGATGGGCGTCGGCATGGGCTATGCCGTCGCCGCCGCGGTGGAGAGCGGCAAGCCGGTGCTGGCGGTCGAGGGCGACAGCGCCTTCGGCTTCTCCGGCATGGAGGTGGAGACGATCTGCCGCTACAACCTGCCGGTCTGCATCGTCATCTTCAACAACAACGGCATCTATCGCGGGACCGACGTCAACCCGACCGGCGGCAACGATCCGTCGCCGATGGTCTTCGTCCCCGGCTCGCGCTACGACAAGATGATGGAAGCCTTCGGCGGCGTCGGCGTCCATGTCACCAACCCGGACGAGCTGTACCGCGCGGTCAACGAGGCGATGGACAGCGGCCGTCCGACCCTGATCAACGCCGTCATCGACCCGGCCGCCGGCACCGAAAGCGGCAACATCGGCAGCCTCAATCCGACCAGCTCGGTCCGCAAGATGCCGTCCTAAGGGACGGCATCGGGGAAGCGGCCGAGCCGACCAATACGACTTAAGAAGCAGGGGGAGAAATACATGGGCAAGGCACTTCAGGGCGTGCGGATTCTCGACTTCACGCATGTGCAGTCGGGACCGACCTGCACCCAGTTGCTCGCCTGGTTCGGCGCCGACGTCATCAAGGTCGAACGGCCGGGCGAGGGTGACATCACCCGCAGCCAGCTGCGCGACCTGCCGGACGCCGACAGCCTGTATTTCACCATGCTGAACCACAACAAGCGGTCCATCACCCTCGACACCAAGACGCCCAAGGGCAAGGAGGTGCTGGAGGCGCTGATCAAGACCTGCGACGTGATGGTCGAAAACTTCGCCCCCGGCGTGCTCGATCGCATGGGGTTCACCTGGGAACGCATCCAGGAACTGAACCCCGCGATGATCGTCGCGTCGGTGAAGGGCTTCGGGCCCGGGCCGTTCGAGAACTGCAAGGTGTACGAGAACGTCGCCCAGTGTGCGGGCGGTGCGGCCTCGACCACCGGTTTCGACGACGGCCCGCCCATGGTCACCGGCGCCCAGATCGGCGACAGCGGCACCGGCCTGCATCTGGCGCTCGGCATCGTCACGGCGCTCTACCAGCGCCGTGAGACCGGCCGCGGCCAGAAGGTGCTGGCCGCCATGCAGGACGCCGTGCTGAACCTGTGCCGCGTCAAGCTGCGCGACCAGCAGCGTCTGGCCAACGGTCCGATGAAGGAATACCCGCAATACCCGAACGGCGAGTTCGGCGATACGGTGCCGCGCGCCGGCAACGCGTCGGGCGGCGGCCAGCCGGGCTGGATCCTGAAGTGCAAGGGCTGGGAGACCGATCCCAACGCCTACATCTACTTCATTGCCCAGGCTCCCGTCTGGAAGTCGATCTGCAAGGTCATCGGCAAGGAAGAGTGGATCACCGATCCCGACTACGCCACCCCGGTGGCCCGCCTGCCGCGCCTGATGAGCATCTTCGCCACGGTGGAGGAGTGGACCAAGACCCTGACCAAGTTCGAGGTCATGGACCTTCTCAACAAGTACGACATTCCCTGCGGCCCGATCCTGTCGATGAAGGAGATCGCCGAGGACAAGTCGCTCTACGAGACCGGCACGCTGGTCGAGGTGGAGCATCCGACCCGCGGCAGCTACCTGACGGTCGGCAACCCGATCAAGCTGTCCGACAGCCCGACGGAGGTCACCCGCTCCCCCCTGTTGGGCGAGCACACCGACGAAATCCTGCGCGACGTGCTGGGCTTCGGCGAGCGTGAAATCCTGGAAATCCGCGACAGCGGCGCCATCGGCGTCGTGGAGCGGCTGGCGGCGGAGTAACAGTCTCAGCCTCCTTTCCCAACCCTTCCCGCTTCGGCGGGAGTGGGTTGGGGAAAGGGCCGGCATCCGATAGGTGACCGGCTCCCGATATTTGAAAACTCTGCCGATTTTTAAAAACCCGCTTCCCCTCTACCCGACCGTCCCCTTCCCGGTCGCTCAAGAGCCGAAGCGGGAGCCGAAGCCCGGACTTTTAAAAATCCGCCGCCCGTCAGCCGAAGAATTTCCGGCTATCCGCGGTCTCCAAAAGACAATTCCCGACTGGGACAGAGACGAAAACCATGAACATTCACGAATATCAGGCCAAGGATCTGCTGCGGGGGTACGGCGTCGCCGTTCCGCGCGGCGGCGTGGCCTTCACCCCGGAAGAGGCTGCATCGGTCGCCCGCGAACTCGGCGGTCCGGTCTGGGTGGTGAAGTCGCAGATCCATGCCGGCGGCCGCGGCGCCGGCCGGTTCCAGGACAACCCCGAAGGCAAGGGCGGCGTCCGTGTCGTCAAGTCGGTCGAGGATGTCGCCGCCAACGCCGCCGAGATGCTCAATCACGTCCTCGTGACCAAGCAGACCGGTCCGGCGGGCAAAGAGGTCAAGCGCCTCTATGTCGAGGAAGGCGCCGACATCAAGCGCGAGCTGTATCTCGGCCTGCTGACCGACCGGGCCACCGGCCGCGTCACCATCATCGCCTCGACCGAAGGCGGCATGGAGATCGAAGAGGTCGCCCACAACACGCCCGAGAAGATCGTCAAGGTCGCGGTCGACCCGGTCACCGGCATCCAGGGCTACCACACCCGCAAGGTCGCCTTCGCGCTGGGTCTGGAAGGCAAGCAGGTGGGTGCCGCCGCCAAGTTCATCCAGGCCGCCTACAAGGCCTTCGTCGACCTGGACTGCGCCATCGTCGAGATCAACCCGCTGATCGTCACCGGTTCGGGCGACATCCTGGCGCTCGACGCCAAGATGAACTTCGACGACAACGCGCTGTTCCGCCACAAGGACGTCGCAGCATTGCGCGACGAGGCGGAAGAGGACCCGGCGGAGATCGAAGCCGCCAAGCACGAGCTGAACTACGTCAAGCTCGACGGCAACATCGGCTGCATGGTGAACGGCGCGGGCCTCGCCATGGCGACGATGGACATCATCAAGCTGTACGGTGCCGAGCCGGCCAACTTCCTCGACGTCGGCGGCGGCGCCACGAAGGAGCGCGTCACCGCGGCCTTCAAGCTGATCCTGTCCGACAGCGCGGTCGAGGGCATCCTGGTCAACATCTTCGGCGGCATCATGCGCTGCGACGTGATCGCCGAGGGCGTCGTCGCCGCGGCTCGCGACGTCAAGCTGCATGTCCCGCTGGTGGTGCGCCTGGAAGGCACCAACGTCGATCTGGGCAAGAAGATCCTGGCCGAGTCCGGCCTGCCGATCCTGTCCGCCGACAATCTGGACGACGCAGCCAAGAAGATCGTCGCCGCCGTGAAGAAGGAGGCCGCGTGAAATGGCTGTTCTCGTCGACAAGAACACGAAGGTGATCTGCCAGGGCTTCACCGGAGCCCAGGGCACCTTCCACTCCGAGCAGGCCATCGCCTACGGCACCAAGATGGTCGGCGGCGTCACGCCGGGTAAGGGCGGGGCCAAGCACCTCGACCTGCCGATCTTCGACACCGTCGCCGAGGCGGTCGAGAAGACCGGCGCCAACGCCTCCGTGATCTACGTGCCGCCGCCGTTCGCGGCCGACGCGATCCTGGAAGCCATCGACGCCGAGATCCCGCTGGTGGTCTGCATCACCGAAGGCATCCCGGTGCTGGACATGGTCCGCGTCAAGCGCGCGCTCAACGGCTCGGCCACCCGCCTGATCGGCCCGAACTGCCCCGGCATCATCACGCCGGACGAGTGCAAGATCGGCATCATGCCGGGCCACATCCACAAGCGCGGCAAGATCGGCATCGTCTCGCGCTCCGGCACGCTGACCTATGAGGCGGTGGCGCAGACCACGGCGGCCGGCCTCGGCCAGACCACCTGCATCGGCATCGGCGGCGACCCGGTCAACGGCACCAACTTCGTCGACAGCCTGGAGCTGTTCGTGAAGGACCCGGAGACCGAGGGCATCATCATGATCGGCGAGATCGGCGGCGACGCCGAAGTCCGCGGCGCCGAGTTCATCAAGGCCTCGGGCACCAAGAAGCCGGTCGTCGGCTTCATCGCCGGCCGCACCGCTCCTCCGGGCCGCCGCATGGGCCATGCCGGTGCGGTGATCTCCGGCGGCAACGACACCGCCGACTTCAAGATCGACTTCATGAAGTCGGTCGGCATCGCCGTCGCCGACAGCCCCGCCAGCCTGGGCTCCACCATGC
>Ga0206116_1001297_pt1 | contig 14419 bp, 12 predicted proteins | sample 3A1Ametagenome_FD_178000 | JGI IMG/M metagenome (GOLD analysis project Ga0206116, IMG submission 178000) | Enriched microbial communities from leaf-cutter ant dump, University of Wisconsin, Madison, United States - 3A1A | ecosystem: Environmental > Terrestrial > Nest > Insects nest > Nest dump...
CCCATCCCCGGGCTCGCCGAGATGGGGCTGGGCTTCAAGTGGGTGGAGGAAGCCATCAACCTGCGCAACATTGTGCTGGGCCGCATCGCGAGGGCAGCCACAACGCACGATGCGCACGCGCGCCGCAAGCTGTTGACCTTCGTGTTTGTTGGCGGCGGCTTTGCGGGCATCGAGGCGTTTGCGGAGACCGAGGACATGGCGAAGGCCGCCCTGCGGTACTACCCCGAGCTATCGCCAGCCGACCTCCGCTTTGTGATGGTGGAGGCCGCCACTCGCATCCTTCCCGAGATGGGTCACGAGATGGGCGGGTACGCGCTTGACGTTCTCGCCAAGCGCGGCATGGAGGTGTACCTGTCCACGCGTCTCGAGAGCTGCGTCGACGGGCGCATCGTGCTCAGCGACGGGCAGGAGTTTGATGCCGACACCGTGGTGTGGACGGCCGGCGTGAAGCCAAACCCCCTCATCGCAGCGTCGGACCTGCCCACGGGACCACGCGGACACGTCAACGCCCTCCCCACACTGCAGGTGGCCACGCTCGACGGCACCGTGGTGGAGGGAGCCTGGGCGGCCGGCGACTGCGCACAAGTGCCGGACCTCGTGACGGGCAACGGCGCGTGGTGCGCGCCATCCGCACAGCATGCGGTGCGTCAGGCGCGGCTCCTCGGCGACAACCTCGCGGCGCACATCAGCGGCAAGGCGCTCAAGGAATACCGGCACCACCACTTGGGCACGGTCGCGTCCCTTGGCCTCAACAAGGGTGTAGCGCAGATCATGGGGGTGAAGCTGCGCGGCTGGCCGGCATGGTTCGCCCACCGCACGTACCACATGCTGCAAATCCCCAGCTTCAACCGCAAGGCTCGCGTGGTGCTTGACTGGACCACCGCGCTGTTCTTTAGGCGAGACCTGGTCTCGATGGGTCGGCTCGCGGAACCGCGGCAGGCGTTTACCGAGGCGGCAAGGTCGTAGCGCGTGGGCCGGCGGCGCGCGTAAGCCCCTCGGCGAGGCACGCAGCGTAGCCCGCGACGGCGGCATCATCCAGCGCCGGCTCGGCCCCGTGCCGCGCCAAGCGCACCACGCTCACGCCGAGGTCGAGGTCCTCGCGAACCACCGCGTCCGTCAGGTCGCCGATGGCACCGCACGCCTCGAGGCATGCCGCGGTGTCTGCGCCGGACATCGGTGCCACGAACCACCGCAGCCCAGGGCACGCGAGCACGCCGGCCACCTGGGAAAAGTCATCGAACGCCACGGCCTCGATGGCGGGGGCAAAGCACTCGGCATCCGGCCAGGCAAGCACCGCCTGGCGGAACAGGTGCGGGCACATGCTGGCGTCCGGGCGCTCGGCAATGCGCAGCTGCGCACCGCCGGTCATGGTCACGGTGAAGGCCAGATCCGGGATGCCGCCGCACAGCGCGGCGAGCCCATGGACGGTCTCACGCGACAGCGTCATGCGGGCTCCATTCCGAGGGGGTTCTCGGCAAGGGTATGCGCCACACTCGCCTTTACGCAAGCCGGGCCTTGCGAAATAAGGCCCGACGCCCGCCCTAGCAGCCCGCGATCGTCGCCTTGTCCACGCGCCCAAGGCAGCAATCGGCCGGGCAGACGTCTTGCCATGGGCCAAGTTCCGTCAGCGCGGGGCGCTCGTGACCGTCCGTGCGCTCCTGCACCAGGTCAACGAGCCCAGACACGAACGCCGGGTCCACGCCAACCGTGGGCACGCGCACCATCGGCAGGTTCCGCTCCCCTGCCGTCTCCAGTGCCTCGTTGTCGAGGTCCCACAGCACCTCCATGTGGTCGCTGACAAAGCCGATGGCGCTCACCACCAGGCCGGTCACGGAGTTGGGGAGGTCCGCGATGGCGTCGTTGATGTCGGGCTCGAGCCACGGCTGCGTTGGTGGACCGGATCGCGACTGGAACACGAGCGACCACGGCACCTCGCCGTATTCGCGCCGCACCGATTCCATGATGAGCTCGCACACCGCGCGCTGTTGAGCGCCGTACCAGCCACCGGCATCGCCCAGCGGCACGGCCTCACCGGAGGGCAGCGCCTCGCGTGGCCCGGAGACATCCGCGGCGGCGGTGGGAACCGAGTGCGTGGAGAACATGACGTGCGGCGCGGAGCCGTGCCCGGCGTCGGCCAGGTCACGGAGCCCACCAAGCACAAAGTCGATGTTGGGGCGAACAAAGCCAGGGTGATCGAAGTACTGGCGAACCTTGTCCAGCACCAAGTCATCGCCCAGCCCCGTCTCCTCGAGAGCGGCGGCAAGGTCCTCGCGATACGCCCGGCACCCCGAATACGACGAGAACGCCGTGGTCACGAGCACCAGCACGCGCCGGTGACCGTCGGCGTGAAGCTCACGCAGAGCGTCGGCAAAATATGGCGCCCAGAAGCGGTTGCCCCAATACACGGGCAGGTCAAGGCCGCGAGCGGCAATCTCCGCCTCGAGCGCCGCCTTGAGTGCACGGTTCTGCTCATTGATGGGGCTGATGCCGCCAAAGTGGCGATAGTGGTGGGCCACCTCCTCAAGGCGTTCGTCAGGGATGCCGCGGCCGCGCGTGACGTTGCGCAGGTACGGGATGACGTCGTCGTGACCCTCGGGGCCACCAAAGCCGGCAAGCAGCACACAGTCGTAGGCGGCCGGCGGCAGGGTGCGCGAGTGGGCCGCGAGCGGAACGGTCACGACGCCAGCACCTCCACGGCCTCCGCCGTGGTGACGCGCCTGCCGGTGTAGAACGGCAGCTCGGCCCGCACATGCAGCCGCGCCTCGGTGTAGCGAAGCTCCCGCATCATGTCCACAAGCTCGGTGACGTCGTTGGACTCCATGGGCAGCAGCCACTCGTAGTCGCCAAGGGCGAACGCCGAGACGGTGTTCGCCACCACACCCTTGAACGCCGCGCCCTTCATGCCGTGTTCGCGCAGCATCCGGGAGCGATCCTCCTCGGGCAGCAGGTACCAGTCGTACGAGCGCACAAAGGGATACACGGTGAGCCAATCGCGCGGCTCCTCGCCACGCAGGAAGCCCGGAACATGCGCCCTGTTGAACTCGGCAGGGCGGTGCACCGCGGCCGCGGACCACGTCAGCTTGGTGTCCGCGAGCAGCTCCGTGGCACGCAGTTCACGCAGCGCCAGCTGCAGGTCTTCAAGCCGCGGGCCGTGCAGCCACAACATCACGGTGCCGTCCGCACGCAGTCCGCTGACGTCGTAGATGCCGCGCAGCGTGACCTCGTGTTCGGCAAGCTCCTCGACGGCAAAGTCAAAGTGCTCAACAACGTCCGCAAGCTCGTCGTCGGGCGCGTGCAGCAGGCCATCGAGCACGCTGAACAGGGTGAAGCCGTGGGGTTCGTCAGTCATGGGGCAAGTCTGTCTCGTTGCCCGCGCTTTGGAAAATTGCGGGTCACGCGAGCGAGAGGAAGACCTTCTCGAGGCGGTCAAGATTCGCGCGTTTGGGGTCACCGTCCGGGGCGTCTAGGCACTCGCGCAGGCCCTGCGAGATGACCAAGAATCCCGCACGATCCAGGGCCTTCGAGACGGCCGCGAGTTGTGTGACGGTGGTCTCGCAGTCCGCACCTTCCTCGAGCATCCGGATCACACCGTCGAGTTGGCCGCGGGCGCGCTTGAGCCGATTGACTGCGGACGTGTTGATCTCAGTCATGTGACACCTTTCGTGACGCGGACGTCAGCGCCCGCGAAGCCATGAGAACACACCACGGCTCTGCTGTTCGGGATGTCCCCCGCACCATTGGTCAGCTGGCACTTGTCGCTTCACGGAGTCGACATGCTGCCCGCAGCCGGTCCACGTGGTCTTTCCGCACGTGCGGCAGGTGATGGGTGAACACATGGTGGGTCTCCTTGGTGGTGTGAGGGGTAGCTGTATGTGCCATACTAATACCCCCCAGGGTATTGCGCAACGTCAGGAGATCGCGACATGAAGAAGACCGTCATCATTGGCGCCGTGGCCGCCGGCATGAGTGCCGCGACCCGGCTGCGCCGCCTCGACGAAGAGGCGCAGATCGTTGTGCTTGAGGCTGGCGAACACGTGTCGTACGCCAACTGCGGCTTGCCGTACTACGTGGGCGGCGTCATCGATGAGCGCTCGGCGCTGCTGCTGCAGACCCCGTCGCAGTTGACCGCGCGGTTTGGCCTCGACGTGCGCGTCAACAGTTGCGCCGTCGCTATCGACACCTCAGCCAAGACCGTCACCGTGGCCGCACATGGCACCACGTACGTGGAGAGCTACGACCACCTGATCCTCAGCCCGGGCGCACAACCCATCGTGCCCCCCATCCCCGGGGCGGAACGCGCACTCACCCTCAGGGACATTGCCGACGTGGACCACCTGGCCAATGCAGTGGACGCCGCAGCAACGGCGGTGGTCATTGGCGCGGGCTTTGTGGGGCTTGAGGTGGCCGAGAACCTAGCTCGGCGCGGCCTGTCCGTGACCGTGGTGGAGCGTGCGCCGCAGGTGCTGGGCGCCTTGGATCCGGAACTCGCGGTCCACGTCCAGGATTCGCTCGAGGCCAATGGCGTGCACGTGCTCACGGCCGCCCAAGCGCAGCGCATCGAGTCCAATGCCGTGCGCGTCAGCGCAAACGGGAGCGAGTTGCGGGTTCCCGCCGACGTGGTGATCGCGGCCATCGGCGTCCGCCCCGAAGGCTCGCTCGCCACACAGGCCGGCCTTGCGGTGGACCGCACCGGCGCGATTCTCACCGACAGGGACGGCCGCACGAGCGACCCCTCCGTGTTCGCGGTCGGCGACGCGGCGGTCAAGCACGATGCCATCGACGGCTCCCTGCGCACCATTCCGCTAGCCAACCTCGCCAATCGCCACGGCAGGCGAGCCGCGGATGCCATCGCGGGGCTCCCCAGCCGAGGCACGCCCAGTGCGGGAACGGCCATCGTGTCCGTCTTCGGCACCGTTGCCGCCGTCACCGGTCACACTGAGCGCTCGCTACGAGGGTCCGCGCGCTCGGTGCGGGTCATCCACTCTCACCCCTTGAACCACGCCGGTTACTACCCGGGCGCGCAAGCGATGACGATAAAGCTCCTCGTAGATGCAGACAGCGATCAGATTCTTGGCGCGCAGGCGGTGGGCGGTGACGGCGTCGACAAGCGCATCGACGCCATCGCCACCGCCATGGCCGGAGGTGTCACCGCGAGCGGTCTCGCAGACCTTGAGCTCGCGTACGCTCCCGCATTCGGCAGCGCCAAAGACCCGGTCAACATGCTCGGCTACATCGCAGAGAACGCGCATGGCGGCCTCACTCCATCGGTGCAGTGGCATGAGGTGGACCCCTCACAGTGCGTGGTCGACGTCCGCACACCGGCCGAGCATGCGCGAGGATCCGTCGCCAACTCCATCAATATTCCGCTCGACGAGCTTCGCGATCGGCATCACGAACTTCCCCGCGGAGAACGCATCGTCGTCCACTGTCAGGTGGGCCAGCGGGGCCACACCGCGGTGCGGGCGCTACGGCAACTCGGCTATGACGCGGTGAACCTCGACGGTGGCTGGCTCACATGGCGTGATGGCATGCGCACCCTCGCCTACGCCTCCGTAGAGACCTGAAACATCGCCGTCACTCCTCCCAAGGGAAATCCGCGGCCGCAATGTTCGCAAGCCCCGTGAGGCCTGCGGCGCTTCCCACCAGATACAGGCCCGACGCTGGGTTCAGGTCGCCCACCGAGGCAGGGGCGGCGTCGGTCCAGATGGCGGTGGCGCTGCCGCGTACCTGACCCGGCTCTAGCGCCACTCCGAGCAGGCGTGAGGCGTCATCGAGGGCCGTCGCGGCCACATCCTCCGTGGGATCGTCGAGCCCATACGACAGCCTCACCACATGCCTGCCATTCGCCTCGCGCGCGAGCCACGGCCACTTGGCCGTGGAGTGGGTCAGCGCCTTCGCGCGCGTGACGCCGTCCACGGCGAGGACTCCCGTGCCGCGAGGGGCACCGTCGAGCTGCGGTGCGGTGAGCACCAAGGTGACCACGGCAACCTGCTTGCGTTCCGTGGGGGCGAGTTGGGGTGCGAGGAGGGCAGCGTCGGGCAGGGGCATGGCCAGCACCACGCGGTCGGCGATCACGCGCCCACCGCCGGCGTCAATGCGCCATGTGCCATCTCCACTCACGATGCGCTCGGCGGCCGCAGAGGTGACGATGCTGCCGCCGTGGTTGCGCACGGAATCGGCGAGGGCCTCGGTGAGGCGCCACATGCCGCCCTCGATCCCCAACACGGCGGAGCCCGCCGGGGACAGCGCGCGCTTGGACTCGGCCAGGCGCAGCAGCGAACCCGCCGCCCGCAGGTCCTGCACCAGCCCCGGCGCAATGTCCGCCAACTTCAGCACATCGATGTGGCGCGAATACACGCCCTGCAACACGGGAGCCACGAGCCACTGCGCCACCTCGTCGCCGAGCCGAGCGCGCACCACGGCGCCCACGGTGGCTTCGTCCGCGATGTCACCGAGCGGCCGATGCGGCTCGAGCGAGGCGTGCACGGCAGCCGCCGTACCGATGACGCGGCGCACGTCCTTGTCGAGCGGGCGGGTGGGGATCCCTAGCCAGCCCGTGGCGGGAAGTTGGTAGGCGCGTCCAGGCGCCACGACCCACGCGGGGCTCTGCGTTGGCTGCCCCACGCTGAGCCCAAGTTCGGCGGCAAGGCTCGCCACCGCGCCGCCGCGGGTCGCAAAGGACTCGGCCCCGGCGTCGAGCGCCAGGCCGTCCACGTCCAGGCGACACACGCGCCCACCCACCGCAGGGGAGGCCTCCAGCACCGTCACAACGTCGCCGCGGGCCAGGAGGTCGCGCGCGGCAAGCAACCCGGCCGGCCCCGCGCCAACCACCACGGAGCGAGTCGCTGCGGCTGTGGTCAACGAGCACCGCCATGCACGTGGTCCACGATGCGGTGAAGGACGTCGGGATCCGTGTCCGGCGGCACGCCGTGGCCAAGGTTCACCACGTGGCCTGGCGCATGCGAGCCACGCTCGAGCACATCGTCAACGTGCGCGCGCAGCGTCTCCCAGGGCGCCGCCAAATAGGCGGGGTCAATGTTGCCCTGCAGCGGCACCTCGTCGGAAAGGATCTCGCTCGCGGTGTTGAGCGGCAGGCGATAGTCAACGCCCATGACGTCCCCGCCCGCGGCATCCATGACCTCCAACAGGTGGGAGCCGTTCGCCGCAAAGTGGATGCGCGGCACCGGCAGGTCCGCGACCAGGTCAAAGACGTGCTTCGAGGGCAGCAGGCATGCCCGCCGATAGTCCTCGGCATCGAGCGAACCCGCCCAGGAGTCGAAGAGCTGCACGGCGCTGGCCCCGGCAAGCACCTGCGTGCGCAGGAACATGCCAGAGACATTGGCGACCCACGAGGCCAACCCCGCCCAGACGTCGGGCTGAGCGGCGATGAGCCGCCGCGCGCCAAGGTGATCGCGGCTCGCGCGGCCCTCGGCCATGTAGGCGGCGAGGGTGAACGGCGCGCCGGCAAAGCCAATCAGCGGAGTGGAGCCCAGCTGAGACGTGGTGCGCGCCACCGCGTGCGCGATGGGCATGAGCGCGGCGGCGAAATCATCGGTGAGTTCGGGCAGCGCCTCAACGTCCGCCATGGTGCGAATGGGCCGCGCAAAAACCGGCCCAATACCAGGCTCGATGCTGACGTCAACGCCCGCCAGCTTCAACGGCACCACGATGTCACTGAAGAAGATGGCGGCGTCCACGCCATAGCGTCGGACGGGCTGCAGGGTGATCTCGGCGGCAAGCTCAGGCGTGAGGCACGCCTCAAGCATGTCGGTGCCCGCGCGGGACTCGCGGTACTCGGGAAGCGAGCGGCCGGCCTGGCGCATGAACCACACGGGGCGATGGCTGGGGACCTCGCCGCGGTATGCGGCGAGCAACGGCGAACGGTCGAGCACGCCGGTGCGCAGGGGATGGTCGTCGATGAGAGATGTCAACGGCATGGGTCGATTCTGCCTCCTTCCGCGCCCGTGTCAGAATGGACGGGTGGTGCTCGTCAGCTTTGTGGCCTCTCACCGCAACCGTGACCTCGCCCTGCTGGAGCAGCTGAGTGTGGGGGCCGACACTCTCGGCACCACGGTGGTGACCTCGCCTTCCGTAGCCGGTGCCGTGGTGTTGCCCACGTGCAACCGCTTTGAGGTGTACCTCGACGCCAGCGACGTCCCGGCCGCGCGCGAGGCGCTCGTTGCCGCGCTGACGCAGACATCCCCCCTTGCCGCTCACGAGGTGGATGCCGCGCTCGAGACCTTCGAGGGCGACGACGCCGTGCGGCACCTGCTGTCCGTGGCCACGGGCCTCGAGTCGATGGTGGTGGGCGAGCGCGAGATTTCCGGCCAGGTGCGCCGCGCACATGCCGATGCCCGCGCGGGAGCTCACCTGAGTCCCCACCTCGACAAACTCTTCCAGTCCGCGCTGAGAACGTCGCGCGTCGTTGCGTCGTCCACGGGCCTTGGCACCTCCGGCCGCTCGGTGGTGTCCGTTGCCCTTGACCTGGCCGACACCACGGTGTCCTGGCCCGGAGCGCGCGTGGTGGTCATTGGCACGGGCGCCCTGGCCGACGCTGCCGTGGGGGCCATGCAGGGGCGCGGGGCAGCCGTGGCTGGCGTGTACTCGCCCTCCGGGCGCGCGGCCGAGTTTGCCGTGGCGCACGGCATTGAGGCGCTTTCGGCTGATGACTTGCCCGGCGCCGTGCGCGGCGCCGACGTGGTGCTCGCCTGCTCCGGCGGCGAGGGCCTCGTGCTCACCGCCGACGATGTGCGGACCGCACGTGAGGGTCTCGCCTCGCCGCTGACCGTCATCGATCTTGCCCTGGAACGAGACGTGGATCCCGCCGTTCGCGACCTGCGCGGCATCACCGTGGTGGACCTGACGAGCGTGGGCGCACAGGCACCCGAGGAGTCCGTCACCGCCATCGAGGCGGCGCGCGCCATCGTCGCACACGCCGTTGCCCGATTTGACGATGCCTCCCGCACGCTGGACCCCGCCGTGGTGGCCCTGCGTGAGCACGTGTTTGGACTGTTGGAGCGAGAAGTGGCGCGACTGCGCCCGGCCGCGGGAGCGTCGGCCGATGCCGTGGCCAAAGCCGACGCCGCAGAGGCCGCCCTGCGCCACTTCGCCAAGACCCTGCTGCACGTGCCAACCGTGCGCGCCCGCGAGCACGCGGCCGCCGGAGAGCAGGAGCGCTACCTGGCGGCAATCAGGGCGCTGTATGGGATCGACGTGGCTGTGCCGGATGATGCCTGCCCTGCGGGGGCCTAGAGATCCAGCCGCTCCAGCATGTCGGTGACGAGCGCCGCCACCGCGGAACGCTCGCTGCGCTCAAGCGTGACGTGCGCGAACAGCGGGTGACCCTTGAGGGCCTCGATGACCGCGGCGATGCCGTCATGCCGGCCCACGCGCAGATTGTCCCGTTGCGCCACATCGTGCGTGAGGACCACGCGCGAATCCTGGCCAATACGGCTCAGCATCGTCAGCAGCACGTTGCGCTCGAGGGACTGCGCCTCGTCGACGATCACGAACGCGTCGTGAAGCGACCGGCCGCGGATGTGCGTCAACGGAAGCACCTCGAGCATGCCGCGCGCCATGACCTCCTCCACGACTTCAGATGACACCATCGCGCCAAGGGTGTCGAACACCGCCTGCGCCCACGGGTTCATCTTCTCCGAGGCATCGCCGGGAAGGTAGCCGAGGTCCTGCCCGCCCACCGCGTACAGCGGCCGGAACACCATGATCTTCTTGTGCTGGCGACGCTCCATGACCGCCTCCAGGCCCGCGCACAGCGCCAGCGCGCTCTTGCCCGTGCCCGCACGGCCGCCCATCGACACGATGCCGATGCTCTGGTCCAGCAGCAGGTCAATCGCGATGCGCTGCTCCGCGCTGCGGCCATGCACCCCAAACACCTCGAGGTCTCCGCGCACCAGCTTGATGGCACCCTCGTCCGTCACCCGCCCCAGCGCGCTTCCCCTGCCCGAGTGGATGACAAGACCGGTGTGTACCGGCAAGGCACGCAGGTCTTCGCCGCAGTCGGCGGCGGTCAGCGTGGGCAGGCTCTCGTTCTCCCACAGCGACGCCATCTGCTCGTCGGTGAGCTGGATCTCCCGCATCCCCGTCCAGCCGGAGTCAACGGCGAGTTCCGCGCGGTACTCCTCGGCCTCGATGCCCAGCGCGGACGCCTTCACGCGCATCGGCAGGTCCTTGGACACCACCGTGACGTCGTGGCCCTCGGCCGCAAGGTTTGCCGCCACCGCGAGGATGCGGGTGTCGTTGTCGCCCAGCCGGAAGCCGGAGGGAAGCACCGACTGGTCCGTGTGGTTGAGCTCCACACGCACGGTGCCGCCTGCCTCGTTCACGCTCACGGGCTCATCAAGCTTGCCGTTCACCATGCGCAAGTCGTCAAGCATCCGCAGTGCGGATCGCGCAAAGTACCCCAGCTCCGGGTGGTGGCGCTTGGCCTCGAGCTCCGTGATCACCACCACGGGCAGCACCACGGCGTGTTCGGCGAAGCGCTTGATGGCCCGCGGATCGCTGAGCAAGACCGACGTGTCCAGCACGTAGGTTTTGACCCCTGCCTTGAGGGCGATGTCAGTGGCGGCTTCGGTGCTGCTTGCGGGACGAGTCACGCGGTGCTCCCAGCGGTAGTGGCCGCAGGGCGCCAGTCGCCCTACGGCGATCTTTCAGGCCAAGACCAGGTAGGTCCGGCGTCGTGCCTTAACCACAAGGCCGACGCTAACCCCCCTCCGCGAGCCAGGCACCTGCCGACACGCCGCGCGTCACTGAACCTTTACAAGCCCCCGCACCCGGGCGTTTTCGCCAGGAGGTGGCTAGCGGACGCCACCTCCGCTGCCTCGGTCACACGAGTCGAGATCTGAAGAAGATTGCTGAGCCGTCTACTGACCAGGACCGATCATGCCCGATAGTTCCAACATGGCACGCACTGCGTCCGGACTCGCATACACCCCTACGTCGGTTGCGCCACAGCCTCCACCGCCTAAGGTCACGCCTGCAACCCGCGGTAGCGCGCCGCTCATGTCGTACACGCCGCCACCACTGTCGCCAACACAGGTATTCAGCCCACCCGCTTCAGGGACCATACATGCATACGACGACGGCGCCGCACCCATTGTCCGTGCTGATTCAATGGTGCCGCGACACGCAGAACTGGGGACCTCGCGCAGCAAAACTGCCTTGCCCAGGCACGGACGCCGGGTGACAGCGTCTAGTCGCCCCCATCCTGTTGCCACGCTCCTACCGGGACTTGCCCCTGCCGGCAAAACCTCGAGTGGAACGTACGTCGCAGTGCTCGCGAGAACCAATGCGGCAAGTTCCTTGGAAACACCGGAGCCGACCACCATGCGACTCACCTGCACGCGCTCCCCCGCGCCGCCGGGGTGGCACAGGTCCCGCTCGCCGACGTAGACGTCGGGTAAATTTCCCTCGTTCACACAATGCGACGCCGTTACAACTAGGCGCGGAGCCACGAGCACGCCCGAACAGAACGAGTTTGCCCAGACAAAGCCTTCGGACGAACTGTCGTTAACCAAAGCCACATAGACCTGCGGTGGCAGGCTCAACCGAGGAGCGCTGGCAGCACAGCTGAGGCTCATCACCAGCAACGCCAGTGCGATTAGTCCCCGCCTAGCACTGAGCATCAACGTGCAATCGATAGCTCACCGGCGAGGTTTCCTGGTAGACCTTGCCGTCGACTGTGTACTCAACGCTTGTCTCACTCAACACTGCATCCCGCGCGTTTGGAGTCGGAGATATCTGCATGAGGAGAGTAACGGTATCACCGGGCTGGATTTGCGTGCCCTGGGGTGCGACCATGCGCGCGAGCACCGCCGCCTCAGAATCGTCCGACTCAGTGCTTGGCCAACTAAAGCCGCCGATCACCTCTCCATGTGCGGGACCGTATGTATCGATAGTAAAGGTCAGCGCGGCTAAGTCGCGTCCAGATCCGGAGACACCGACGACCTCTACGACGCCTGAGCCGACGTTTTTGAAGGGTTCACCGAAAAATACGCTCTGGCCGTTGCCCAGCGGGACACATACCTCAGCGCCCCGCCCTCCCTCTCTTGGGCCCACCAGGGGTCCACCCTCGTGCGGTCCACAAGCACCGAGAAAGACTGCAACAACTAGCGAAAGGCCGGCAGTGCCAAAACGGCGATCAACCATCACTTAACGACAATCTGATAAGCATTGGATTGGGTGGCGTAATTTCCATTGCCGCAGATCCTTCCTGCCGCTTTAGGGAACTTGATTGCCAACCTTCCGGTTGTGGTCCAACCGGTCTGCGCGCTCAGGCCCACGCCATAAAACGTGGCGGAGCCGGTCCACGTTACCTGCTTGTGCTGGTCCTTTGTGAATCCAGAGCCCTTGGCGTAGCTCGCGCAATACGTTGCCGACGGAGGACTCACTGCGACCGTATTGACGCCGCCCACCCAGAGGTCGGCGCGGACCACGTAACTCGTGGTTGTCACAGACCCAAGCCCCGCGGAGTAGACGCAAGTGATCTCGTACTTCCCAAAGCGGAACTGGGTTCGGGCTAGCCTGCTGGATACCGTCGAAGTCGTTGGGAAATCAACGCTTGCGCTTGAACTGATCGAGGTGCTGCCACTGACGGAGAAGCCTGAGGTGGCGCTTGACTTTGACTCCATCGCACTCAAGGTTGACGACGTACCACTTCCGTACTGAAAGTCTACGGTTGCTCCGGAGTTAGTCGAGAATAGGCCTCCAACGGGGATCCACTTGTTGCCCAAGTTCTGGAGCTTCTTTGTGTAGCAAGCCTTTTGGGTATAAGCGTCGACCCTCGCAGTTGTCTCGAATAGCGCCGACCCCTTAGTAACGTCACCAGTCTCGCCAATAGGGGACAGCACCCCGACGTCGAGTTCTCCCGAATCCACATTCGACACCTCGTCAAGGTCCACGGGAGCAGACGAACCAAATTCCTGCTCGCCGTTATCTGAACTCACGTAGAGATTGACCTCACCCTCCTCGGACGCATATGGCTGAAGCTCGTCCGATTGGCCCAGGGAAACCTCGAATGAGCCGTCAGGTGCGATGCGTGATGAGCCAAGAGGGTCCAGGGCGAACTTATCTCCCACCTCAAGATCGGCAATTGCCTCATTCGCGGGCCAGGCGAAGACTGTCACCGTACGAGGCAGGGGTTCGTGGTCGGCAGACGTCACCGCACCCGTAACTACGACGTCCTCGTTCGGAGACCGTTCTGGATCACCTGAGGCTGCTGCGCCAATGACGAACAGGCTCCCGGTCAGTATTGCGATGGTGACCAAGGCCTTGCTTCGAAAACGTGTTGAGGCCGGCATCGACACCCCCCGTTGCTGTTAAGCCTGTGACGGCGCCACTGGCTTGGTGTAACTAGGCTATGGACGCGGATTCACGTTGTCAATGGCATTCCAACCTTGGCTCGCGCGGGCCAAGAGCGGTGATGAGTCACTGGCTGAGGAGTCAGCGCCCCAGGCGACGCTCTCGCTGGGCAAAGTCACGCAGCGCACGCAAGAAGTCCACGCGCCGGAAGTCGGGCCAGTAGGCCTCGCAGAAGTAGAACTCCGAGTGCGCGCTCTGCCACAGCAGGAATCCACCAAGACGCTGCTCGCCGGACGTGCGGATCACGAGGTCCGGATCTGGCTGGCCCTTCGTGTACAGGTGCTCGGCGATGTGCTCCACCGTGAACGCGTCCGCCACATCCTCGAGGCTTGCGCCCGCCTCAACGCCGGACTGCAGATACGCACGCACCGCCTCGGCGATCTCGTGGCGCCCGCCATAGCCCACCGCAACGTTCACGTGCAGATAGCCGGCCGTTGCCGTCGCGGCAACGGCGCGCGCGATGCGGTCTGCAGCGTCGGGCGGCAGAAGCGAAGCATCGCCTACGTGCTGCAGCCGCCAGCGCCCATCGGCCGCGAGCTTCTCCACGGCCCCACAGATGATGTCGAGCAGGGCGCTCAGCTCGTGGGGATCGCGCGCGAGGTTGTCGGTGCTGAGCATCCACAGGGTGACCACCTCAACGCCGGCCTCAGCGGACCACTCGAGCACCTCGGTGATCTTGTCCGCGCCCTTCTGGTGCCCGGTTGCCGTGGACTCTCCCGCTTGGCGCGCCCAGCGTCGGTTGCCGTCAAGGATGACGCCAACGTGCCGGGGCACGGCGCCGCCGGCACGGATTGCGCGCGTGAGGCGACGCTCATAGAGCGGGTACAGCAACGAGCTGAGTGCCACGTCACATCCCTCCAGCTCGCGCACACGCCATGATCGCCAACGCTACCCCGCCGCGCGATAACCTACGGTATCGTAGGTTCATGGCAGAGAACCTCCCTGATCCCGCAAAGCCGCTCATGCGGGGTTGGCTGCACCTGGGCGCCGCTCCCCTGGCACTCGTGGGGGGCATGGTGCTCATGGTCTTTGCGCCCACGCT